>ERZ773200.207-NODE-207-length-69679-cov-12.732190_pt1 | contig 69679 bp, 62 predicted proteins | sample MGYA00581008_ERZ773200 | MGnify/ENA primary metagenome ERZ773200 (study PRJEB29015, sample SAMEA2737770) | human gut metagenome | biome: human gut; feature: human-associated habitat; material: faeces | place: China | collected 2012 ... | reverse complement strand
ACGAAAAATTTGACGACGCATCTGTCGCACAATCTTTGTGCGGTATTGCCATAACTCCTGTCACCCCATTGCTGTCCCTTTGCATATACTGAAACGGGGAAGTGTTTCCCCGATTTTATTGCAAAGGGGTGAGAAGATGTTGGAATGTAAGGCGGCAATGGTTTCGTATACGCAGGCAAATCGGGCAAAACGGGTGCTGCAGCAGCATGGCATCTCCAGTGCGATCTACCGGATGGAGCATCTGGGGCCAGAGGGCTGCGGCTTTGTCCTGAACGCGAATGCAGACTGCGGCCGTGTATCCGCACTTCTGTCCAGAGAGGGGATCCCGTTCCGGAGTCCTCAAGAGGGGCGTGATGTCCGGTGACAGTCAATTTTGATAATGCAGCGACCACGTATCCCAAGCCGCCGGAGGTTCGCCGTGCGGTGGCAGATGCAGTGGTACGCTATGGAAATGCCGGACGCGGCGGGCATGTGATCGCGGAACGCACGTCGGAACTGGTCTATCACGCCAGAGAAACCGTGGCAGAATTTTTTGATGCCAAGGTAGAGAATACGATTTTTACCCTGAATTGCACCCACGCTCTGAACGTGGCAATTCAGGGCATTCTCAAATCCGGCGACCATGTGATCTTCAGCGATCTGGAACACAACTCGGTCTACCGTCCCATTATGGCACTGGCACGGGCGGGAAAGGTCACCTACAGCATGCTGGAGGTTTCTGCCGACAACAGCGAAACGCTGCGGCGGCTGGCGGGATTGGTTCGACCAAATACCAAGGCGGTGGTCTGTACCATTGCCAGCAACGTGACGGGGCAGATCCTGCCCTATCGGGAAATCGCCCAGTTCTGCCGCAGCCGGAACATCTGCATGATCGCAGACGGGGCACAGGCATGCGGGATCCTGCCCCTGTCATTGGAACGGGACGGCATGCATATCCTGTGTACCGCCGGTCACAAGGGGTTGTACGGCAGCACCGGCACGGGAATCCTCATGACAGACTGCACATTTCCCATACAGCCGCTGATGCAGGGCGGCACAGGCAGTGCTTCCCGCAGTCCGGAGCAGCCGGACTTTTTGCCGGATCGTCTGGAATGCGGCACGCTGAACGTGATCGGAGCCGCGTCCCTCTGTGCCGGCATCGACTTTGTGCGGCGGCAGACGGTGGCAGGTTTGTACCGTCACGAGAGCCACCTCTGCCAGCTGCTCTGCGATGCACTGGCGGAGATACCGGAGATCACGGTCTACCGGCAGCCGGACGTGGCATATGTGCCCATTGTTTCCTTTACGGTGGCAGAGGCTTCGCCGGAAGAAACCGCAGACTACCTGAACCGGCAGGGGTTCTGTCTGCGTGCCGGACTGCACTGTGCACCGCTGGCTCACGAAAAGCTGGGCACCAAGGACGGAACAGTTCGGTTCGCTCCGTCGGTGTTCAGCAGGGCATCAGATACGCTGCGGCTGGCGGCAAACCTGAAAAATTATGTCAATATTCTGAAAAGTCCCGAAAACCTATTGAAAAATTCCGGTGATATGTTACAATAGGTATATGGGATATGTTTTGAACAGAAAATCGGCAGACAGGAGGCACAGCATGCCTTTTGTCTGCTACATAGACGAATTGCCAATGACAAAATACAGGAAAGCAGGAAACAGAGCACGCCTGTTGGCTCTGTTCCCTGTTCCCACAGAAGTCGGAAAGGAAGATGATGCACATGGCTTTACGGGATATACTGGATATGATTTTCAGCGTCATCAAAACAGCACAGCCGGTGGATATACTGGATATACTGGTACTCTCCTATGTAGTATATCTCGGAATGAAACTGATACGGGAAACACGTGCCGGTCAGCTGATCAAGGGTATTTTTTTGTTGCTTCTCGTGTACATTATCGCTTCATGGATCAACATGAAAGCCATTTCCTATCTTCTTTCCGAAACGCTGAATATTGGCTTGATTGCTCTGATCATTTTGTTCCAGCCGGAACTGCGGCGAACGCTGGAAAAGGCGGGGTATACCAAGCTGGGGCTGCGGTTCAGCGGCAGCTCCAACGTGGACAGCGGTGTGTGGAGCCGCACCATTGATGTGATTTGCGATGCCTGTGTAGAACTCTCGGCGACCTCGACCGGAGCACTGATTGTCATTGAACGGCAGACACGTCTGGGAGAACAGATCGACAACGGCACGATACTCGATGCGATTCCCAGCAAGGAATTATTCGGGAATATCTTTTTCAACAAAACGCCGCTGCATGACGGTGCAGTGATCATTCGGGACGGCAAGATTCTGGCGGCAGCATGCTTTCTCCCCAAGCCTCAGAAAGAGGAACTTATCAATAAGCGGCTGGGTTCCCGCCATCGTGCGGCGATCGGTATGAGCGAAAACTCTGATGCCATTGTGATCGTGGTTTCAGAGGAAACCGGTGCCATTTCCGTGGCGGAAAACGGCGTGCTGAAAAGCGGCTTTACGCGGGAATCCCTCCACCAGCTTCTGACCAAGCGGCTGATTACCGCCAGCGAGGAAACCACGATCGGAAAGGTGGCACGGAAGATCCCGTTCCTCAAACGGCACCACAAGGACGACGGAAAGGAGAAGGACAATGCCCAAAAATCTCTGGAAGAACCGACAGAAAAAGACATCACAGAAGAATCGGAGCAGCGGCACTAATGGGACATTGTTCCAGCGGCTGTACGAGAGCCGTCCGGCAATGATGGCAACTTCGGTGGCGATTGCCATTGTTCTCTGGTTTGTGATCTCTATTGCCATTTATCCGACCACACCCCGTACCCTGCACCATGTGCCGCTGAAAGTGGAAATTGCCGGCACTTCTGCCGAGGAAAACGGACTCAGCGTCATCGACTATGATGTACAGGACGTGACGGTCCAGATCGAGGGCAACCGCTCCAAGGTGGGCAACATCGATGCGAACAATCTGACGGCAACGGCTGTGGTGGAAAATGTCACCTCTGCCGGCACGAAAAAGCTTTCCATTACGGTCAGCGGCAATGAAAACGAACAGTTCAATGTCAAGTCCATTTCGCCCTCTACAGTGAATGTGACTTTTGATAAAATCGAAACCTATACCTTTGAGATCAAGGCTTCTGCTCCGAATCTGACATTTGCAGACGGCTGTGTGCTGGACGAAGAAAACTTTGCCTGCACGCCGTCTACCATTGATGTCACCGGTCCCCAGCAGCAGTTGAATCAAGTGGCGTACTGCGTGGCGGAAACCCAGCAAAAGGAGCAGCTGAGTGCCTCCAAAATTCTGACCACAGATACGCTGCTCTTCTATAATGAAGCAGGCACACAGGTAGACTCCACAGACTTCACCTATGATGTGGCGGCGTTCTCGCTGGAAGTGCCGGTACTGTATCAGAAAACCATGGACATCACCTATCAGATCACCAATGCTCCGGCAAACTTTGATCTGGAAGCTCTGAAAAAGCGGCTGAATCTGTCAGAACAGCAGATCACCCTCGCAGCACCCAATACCTCTATGGAGGAAATGAGCGAGTTCAACATTGGTTCAGTGGCTCTGCGGGACATTGATCTGAACTACTCCAATGACTTCGTAGTTAATGTGCCGGACGACTATGTGAACCAGTCCGGATTCTCTACCGTGACACTGGCACTGGATTCCACAGATCTTGTGAAAAAGGATTTTGTCATCTCGGATATTGGCGTAGTCAACGCACCGGCAACGTATAATTTCAATGTGCTGACCCAGCAACTGAAAGTCAGCATTATCGGTCCGGCTGATGTGATGGAAACGCTGGACGCCAGCGACCTCACCGCCAACGTGGATCTGCTGAGTTACTCCACACAGGCGGGAGCCGTAGACGGTGACACGGTGACCTTTAATTATACGCCTACGATCACTTGCAGCAAGTACAATACCGTATGGGCAACTGGTGATTATCGTGTTGCGGTGCAGGGCGTGCGGACATCGGGCAATCCGACTGGGAATTCTGAACAAACGCAGTCAGATCTGTCGGAAAATAGCAATCATTAACAAGAAAAAATTGGCTAAAGTATAAATGAAAAGGCGGCATTTCAAAGAGCCGCCTTTTCTTTTTTTATTTAAAGTCGCATTTTTGTTTTTATGTGAAATACTTTTATGCAATGTGCACAAAACAAAACGCGAAAATTCTCCTGCCAAACTCGAATGTTAATAGTTTATACATTTACATTCGAGGGGGAAGTTGTTATAATAGTATATAGCTAAAAAATGAATGTGTCATTTTTGAAGCGTAAACGCCGCGGACAGTCTGCCGTCCACGGTGGACAATAAGACGGCTGATTGCATATCAGCCGACATTCGTGCATACAAAAGAAATTGGGACTGATGAAAACCAATTAAAAGAAAAAGGAGCGATATACATGAGCAAGATCATTTGCAAAAGAGTCAGTGCATTGCTTGTCAGTGCACTTATGGTGGCAAGTTCTGTTACAGTTACTTCCGGCAGCTTTTTTGTTGAAGCAGCAGGAAGTATTGTAACGATCGGAAAGACACTGGAAACCTCCGTTCCGAATCCGGAGGACAAGGACAATCCGCTGAACGCAGACAAGTGCACATATATGTGCAAGGCTGCAACTGATAAGTATACTTCGTTTACAGATACCAAGGGCAAGTCACCGGCGGATATTTGCGGCGACAGCATCACCACCTTGCAGTTTAATCTGAAGTCTGATCAGATGGTCACAGATTTCTCCTACTACTTTGGTGCATCGGACACCAAGGCAAACGGCTACTGGTGGGGCTTTGAGAAAACGGATTCCAAGGGTGCTATCAAGTGCACACCGTATGCCAAGGAATTCTCCGTTGTCATAGAACTGCCGTCCAGCGTAGCCAAGGAGCTGACTAGCAATAAGGATGCAAAGTTCCAGTTCCAGAACTGCTATACCGGACTGATTGACGAAGAAGACCAGTCTACCCGTACACAGGATGCCAGCATTGAACTGGTTTCCATTACCGTAAACGGCACGGAAGATACCAGCAACGGTGAAAAGCCGTGGTGGATCAAGGTCGTTGACCCGACTCTGCCGAAGGGCGAGGAAAACACCGGCGGTCTGTACTATTCCAGTGCAAACGGCAACGGTAAGATCAGTTCCGTAGAGCAGAACGGTGACACTATGACTGTTAAGTCGCTGCACTCCCTGAAGCTGGATAATCTGGACATCAAGCTGACACCGGGTGACAACTGCAGCGAAGAATATTATGCTTCTGATGCATTCAAAGAAAAGAACAACGGTGTGGCTTATGAATCTGAATCGCAGATTCGTGAAGCTGGTCTGCCGCTGAACAGCCACAAGTTTACTTATGGTGAATTCAATTTCATTCCGGGTGCAACCGTTGCCAGCAATGCAAAGGTAAAGTCCCTGAGCGTTACCATCAAGCTGGACGATGAAAGTGCAAATGTAAACCGCTTTATGTATGGCGGCGGTCTGAACGTTAAGTATAAGAGCCTTGCAGATACAGAGTATGCGAAGGAGCAGGCTGGTCTGAAGGGCGGTTCCGGCGAAGGCGGCGTAGCCAAGACGGTAGGCTATTGGTACAATGATGTTGGTGCAGAAACACTGGCAGAATGCACCGAAGCCGGCGTAAAGTGGGGCAACGGCGAAGGCGACTTCAAAGTTGGCGGCGGCACTGATCTGGCAAAACAGGAGATGGGCAGCTACTTCACAGTTACGTGGGACGTTCCGGAACAGGTCGTTGACTGCGAAACACTGGCAGAAAAGAGCCAGATTTCCTTCCAGCTGTGGTATGCAGCTCTGAAGGGCGGCAAGTTTGTGGACTGCAGCATTGTTTCCGCAGCCCTGACTTATGAAGAAAGCATTACATTCCCGTACAGCGGTTCTGCTTCTGTGAAGAATGCAGGTACTGAAATGACCGGTACAGCTGCGGAGATCCCGTATGCAGATTTCGGCATGAAGTATGAAAAGACTGCTGACGTATACGCAGTACAGTTCGATGTAACTACCGATCAGGACGCAAATCAGGTTCTGGTTGGTGCAGGTACCACAATGCTGGAAAAGGCTGGATTTACTGACAACTGGTTCCAGTCTGATGACCTGTTTAAGAATGAAGGTCTGAACAGCACAACTCCGGCAATGCTGTATTGGGAAAAGAGCACCGCAGGCAATCGTCCGGACTCTAACGATGACACATTGGCAGATGAGGCGTACAAAGATGCTTCCGGTACAAAGACTTATACCTATATGTGGATCATGCCGCCGTCTGTTGCTGAGGGAATCCGTCAGGAAGAAACCGGAAACCTGTTGAATGCACTGAATGCAGTGGATACCGAATCGGAAGATGCACATCTGAGCTTCGGCGTCTGGTATGCAGGTCTGGGCAGCAAGGAATCCAGCAAGTACACCATTAACAACGTAACCGTTTTCTATGCAGCAGACGACAAGAACAATGAGAAGAAGCTGGATATGTTCGAGGATACTCTCGAAGTACAGGATTCTATCGATGTTGTGATCGGCGAAAGCGAAACTCTGACAGTAAACGTTCCGAACTGCACCGGTACCATGGCAGACAGAACCGTTGCAGGTGTAGCAGCAGACAAGGACGACACTCTGAAGCTGGTTATCACTGGTAAGAATGTTGGCTCTACCACGCTGACAGTTACCACACCGGGCGGTCAGACAAAGGAAGTTATTGTAAACGTGCTGCCGCAGCAGACTACTGTTACAACAGCTGAAACAACAACTACTACAACCAGTGCAACGACTACTACCACAGCAAAGCCTACTTCTACAACAGAAAAAACAACTGTAACCACTACTACCGTTGGTTCTACAGAAACTACTACTACGACAGAAGAAGTGATCATTCCGCTGTATGGCGATGTGAACTGCGACAGCCGTGTAGATATTACCGATGCAGTTATGCTGAATAAGGCAATTGCCGGTGTTGTAACACTGGGCACCCGTCAGCAGAAGGCAAATGCAGACTGTGACGGCGACGGTGAAATCGCTTCCAACGATGCAGTCGCTTTGCTGAAGTTCCTGGTATCTCTGGTAAAGCAGCTGCCGTATGCAGACTAATGTACACTTGAGCAATTTTCTAATCATTTTATCATAACCCAAAAGAGCCGCAGAGCGAAATGCCCTGCGGCTCTTGTTATTTGCTGGCGGTGTGGGTGAGGGGCTGGTCTGCCTCCTCCAGTTTTTTTCGGAGCTTGCGAATGATCTTCTTTTCCAGTCGGGAGATGTAGGACTGGGAAATGCCAATGGCTTCGGCGACCTCTTTCTGGGTGCGTTCCTTGCCGCCGCAGAGCCCGAACCGCATCTGCATGATCTCCTGTTCCCGCGGTCCCAGTTCTGAAACCGCTGCGAGAAGCATCTCCCGTTCGGCTTCGTTTTCAATGTCGCGGCTGACCACGTCCTCGTCCGTTCCCAGAATATCTGACAGCAGCAGTTCGTTGCCGTCCCAGTCCGCGGAAAGCGGCTCGTCAATGGAGATCTCTCCCCGCAGCTGGGCGTTTTTCCGCAGCACCATGAGGATCTCATTTTCAATGCAGCGGGAGGCGTATGTCGCAAGCTTGATCTTTTTTTCGGGGCAAAATGTTTCCACCGCCTTGATGAGCCCGATCGTGCCAATGGAGATCAGATCCTCCAGTCCCAGACCGGAGGATTCGAACTTTTTGGCGATGTATACCACCAGGCGGAGATTGTGCACGATCAGTGTTTCGCGGGCTTCGGTGCTGCCGGCATGCAGCTGGGCGAACACTTCCTGTTCCTCCTCCTTGGACAGCGGCGGGGGGAAGGTGTCGGAGCCGTTGATGTAGTCGATGCGGCAGGGACCGGACAGCAGTTCCCGCAAATGGCAGAGCAGTTTCCGGAACTTCGGAAAATCGATGGTCATAGAAAAAATCTCCTTTCATTCCATGAGCATAGGGTGAAAAATGGCACTTGGCTGCGTGCCGGCAATGCCGACCATGGCGTGTACGCTGCGGCTTTTCTCCGTGGAGAGGTTGCGGATACAGACCTCGTCCGGTCGGAACAGGGGAACCAGTCCCTCTGCGGTCACTGTGGTACAGGGTGCCAGCCGGTAACCGCGAAGCTGTTCCACCGGTGTGCCGGCAAGCAGCGGTTCCAGTGTGGCAGCACTGCACACAATGACCGGCGTACCGGAAAAGGTGTCGGTGAGGTTGTTTCCGGTGTCGGCAAGTCCGTCCAGCATCAAGCGGCGTTCGCCCAGCCGCAGAAAGACCTGAAACCGGCTGTCGGTGTGGCGTTTCCTGCCGCGGAGCAGGGTGCAGAGATGCAGCAGAGAATATGCCACGGCAGTGAATAGAATCAGCTGAAACAGGGAAAAATCCAGATAACAGCAGCTGTTCCCCCATGTGGCAAAGCCCTTTTGCGTCAGACTGCCGATGCCGAGAATCGCCCCCGCCAGCAGAAAGTTGCAGAGAAAAAAGCAGCCCCACTGGCGGAAGAAACTCTCCCGATGCAGACCGAACGCCATTGTCACGGACAGAGCAGCTGCCAGAAGCTTACACACCAGCTGAAACCATGCCGGCAAGGGCGGCAGCAGGATCAACAGGGAAAACAGGCTGCTCCCCGCCGCTGCCAGTCCGCACCGTATCCAGTGCAAAGGCGTATGCGTCAGTTTTGCCGCAGCACGCAGCAAAAAATAGTTGACATAGAGGCTCTGCAGCAGCAGAACGTCCAGATAGATCGTGGGCACTGTTCATCACCTCTTTCAAGAGTATAGCATGTTTTCCATGCGATACCTGTCGGGAACAGGGGACGGCTGCGGGCGGAAATCGGTGAACAATCTGTGGCTTGACGAGAGGACGGGAAATATGCTATAATAGCAGTGACAAAGGTGTCACAGATGGGGATCTATGGACATCGTTGTCACAGAAGAAAAACCGTCCATGATTCAGTGGAACCGACCGGTACAGTCCGCATAAGAAATGCTGCTGTACTTTCCACAAATCTCTCACGCTTTGGAAATCTCAGGACTTGTTTCGTATCTTTGGATGCAAACAGCCGCCTCAGGGGATTCTTCTACCCTGAGGAGCACCGGACTGTTTCGGCGTTTCCCAAAAAAGGAGTATTTGAATGAATCAAACAGAAAACAATCGACCGTTAGTGGATGGCGTTCCGGCGTTGGAACGCAAGCTGGAGGAAGTGCGTCGTGCACAGGAACAGTTTGCAACGTTCTCGCAGGAACAGGTAGACCGGATCTTTCAGGCAGCGGCTCTGGCAGCCAATCACGCCAGACTGCCGCTGGCAAAAATGGCTGTGGAAGAAACCGGTATGGGTGTGGTAGAAGACAAGGTGATCAAGAATAACTATGCCGCCGAGTATATCTACAACGCCTATAAGCACACCAAAACCTGTGGCATTATCGAACAGGATCCCGCTTATGGCACCATGCGGATCGCAGAACCGATCGGGGTAGTGGCTGCGGTCATTCCCACTACCAACCCCACCTCTACCGCGATTTTTAAGTCGCTGATCTGCCTGAAAACCAGAAATGCGATCATCATTTCGCCCCACCCCCGTGCAAAAAAGAGCACGATCGCTGCGGCAAAGATCGTACTGGACGCAGCAGTCAAGGCTGGTGCACCGGAAAATATCATTGGCTGGATCGATGTGCCGTCTTTGGAAATGACCAATACCCTGATGCAGGAGGCAGATATTATTCTGGCTACCGGCGGTCCGGGCATGGTTCGTGCGGCGTATTCCAGCGGAAAACCGGCACTGGGCGTTGGTGCCGGCAACACACCGGCAGTCATTGACGCTTCTGCGGATATTCAGAAAGCAGTCAACTCGATCGTACACTCAAAGACATTCGACAACGGCATGATCTGTGCTTCGGAGCAGTCGGTCATCGTGGATACCGGCATCTATGACACTGTCCGGAAGGAATTCCAGAAGCGTGGCTGCTATTTCCTCACACCGGAGGAAACCGAAAAGGTAAGAAAGACCATTCTCATCAACGGAGCACTGAACAGCAAGATCGTAGGACAGCGGGCAGCTGCCATTGCCGGACTCGCCGGCGTGACGATCCCGCAGGAAACGCGGGTGCTGATCGGGGAAGTGACCTCGGTGGACATCAGCGAAGAATTTGCACATGAAAAACTCTCTCCGGTGCTGGCAATGTATCGCTCGGAGAATTTTGAACAGGCTGTAGCATATGCCGACCAGCTGATCAGGGACGGCGGCTACGGTCATACGGCTTCGCTCTATGTGGACGAAGTCAACCACAGAGAAAAGATCGACCAGTTTGCAGCACGTATGAAAGCGTGCCGTATCGTGATCAATACCCCGTCCTCTCACGGCGGTATCGGCGACTTGTACAACTTTAACCTTGCACCGTCCCTGACGCTGGGCTGCGGCTCTTGGGGCGGCAACTCGGTTTCGGAAAATGTCGGTGTCAAGCACCTACTGAATATCAAGACTGTCGCTGAGAGGAGAGAAAATATGCTGTGGTTCCGCACACCGCAAAAGGTGTACTTCAAAAAAGGCTGCCTGCCGGTGGCTCTGCGTGAGATTGAAGAAGTCCTGCACCGGAAGCGTGCATTTCTGGTAACAGACGAATTCCTGTTCAAAAGCGGCAAGATGAGCTGCATTACGGAACCGCTGCAGAAAATGGGCATTCCGTATCAGGTATTCTCTGATGTACAGTCCGATCCCACACTGGCGTGTGCCAAGGAGGGTGCGGAACTGATGCGGTCGTTCCAGCCGGACGTGATCATTGCACTGGGCGGCGGCTCCGCAATGGACGCAGCAAAGATCATGTGGGTGCTGTATGAACATCCCGATGCAGACTTTGCAGACATGGCAATGCGGTTTCTCGACATTCGCAAGAGAACCTATGAGTTCCCTGAAATGGGCGAAAAGGCATATTTCATTGCAGTGCCGACTTCCTCCGGTACTGGTTCGGAAGTGACACCGTTTGCGGTGATTACCGACGAGGCGACCGGTGCCAAGTATCCGCTGGCAGACTATCAGCTGTTGCCGAACATGGCGATCATTGACACTGACCTGATGATGTCCCAGCCCCGTGGCCTGACTGCGGCTTCCGGTATCGATGCCATGGTACACGCACTGGAAGCATATGCTTCGGTAATGGCAACCGATTTCACCGACGGTCTGGCACTGAAAGCACTGAAGAACATCTTCACCTATCTGCCGGAGTGCTACGAAAACGGCGAACATGCACCGGTGGCACGGGAAAAGATGGCGAATGCTTCCACCATGGCAGGTATGGCGTTTGCCAATGCCTTTCTGGGTGTGTGCCACTCTATGGCACATAAGCTGGGGGCATTCCACCACCTGCCTCATGGCGTGGCAAATGCTCTGCTGATCACCGATATTATGCGGTATAACATTGCAGATGCTCCCCAGAAAATGGGCACTTTCTCTCAGTATCCGTACCCGAACGCTCTGCCCCGCTACTGCGAGTGTGCAAGATTCGTGGGCGTGAACGGCAGCACGGACGAAGAAGTATTCGAAAACTTCCTTGTGATGATCGAGGAACTGAAAGCACGGGTGGGCATCAAAAAGACCATTCGCGACTACGGCGTGACCGAAGAAGCATTCCTTGCGACACTGGACGACATGTGCGAACAGGCATTCGATGACCAGTGCACCGGAGCAAATCCCCGTTATCCGCTGATCTCGGAGATCAAGGCAATGTATCTCAAGGCGTTCTACGGCGAAGTGCCGGCAGAAGCTGCTGAAGCATAATTCCACTGCGAAAGGAGCGTATCAATGATGGAACCGTTATTGGAAGGGCTGGAGAAAACCAGCTATCGGGAAGGCGATACCCGCGTAAAGGTGTTCGGACACGGCTATCTGAAGTCCGACATTCTGAATGAAGCACTGAATCAGGCAAGAGTAGAAGAAACCGGTCTGCGGATCCCGAAGCTGCTGGAAGTGCGGAAGGCAGACGGCAAGTGGGCGATCGTGACGGAATTCGTGGAAGGGGAAACCCTCCAGTCCATGATGGAACAGCACCCCGACCAGCTGCACAACTATATGGAACAGTTCGTGCTGCTGCAAAAGGAGATCCAGAGCAAGCGTTCGCCGCTGCTGACGAAGCTGAAAGACAAGATGAACCGGAAGATCAGCCAGTCCGGACTGGACGCGACCACCCGCTATGACCTGCACACCCGTCTGAATGCCATGCACGACCACATTAAGGTTTGCCACGGGGATTTTCACCCCAGCAACGTGATCGTGGACAAGGACGGCAGACTGCACGTCATCGACTGGTCCCACGCCACACAGGGAAACGGCAGTGCCGACGCTGCCAGAACGTTCCTGCTGTTCAAACTGGAGGGGAAAGACGACTGGGCAGAGCTGTACCTGAAAATGTTCTGCGACATGAACGACGTGGCAAGACAGTACGTTTCCCAGTGGATGCCCATTGTGGCAGCATCGCAGCTGGTGAAGCACAAGCCGGAGGAAAAGGATTTCCTCATGCGTTGGATCGATGTATTCGACTACGAATAAACGCATCAGCAAAATGATGCATCAAGAAACGAAGCGGACGGGGCGACCTGTCCGCTTTTTGTATGCTGTTTTTTCGAATGCTGTGAAAGCCCTCTGTACAATTCCCGAAAAATATGGTATACTGTTGTATATTCAGGAAAAGCTGCGTGACAGCTTTCCCTAACGCGAAGGAGGTCAACCCATGACAAACGAACCCTATACCGAGGAAACTGCGGGACAGATCGACCCGCAGAACCCTTTTGAAAATGCATTGGAAAACGCCGCATACCGGACGGATTACCGGCGGTTTCTGCCGCAGATCCTGCTGCCGGACTTTCATATCCCGCTGTTTCCGGAACGGGAGGAGCGTTCCCGCATTCGCCGCCAGATGAACACCGCCGGAGCAGGGGCGTTGCTGGGCTGTATGGGCAGCCAGCTGTTGTTCCCGCTGATGATCATGGTGCTGTTGCTGTGCATGGACGGCACGGCGGCTTCCTACTTCAACGGCGACCAGTCCGGAGCGATCCGCACCATGGAATCGTCGGGCATCTACATGGCGTTGCACTGCCTGATCTTCGGGGGAATGAACACGCTGGTGGCATGGCTGGGCTGTCGCCGTATCCGTCAGCCGCTGGGCGGACTGTTCCGGACGACGGATTTTTCCGGTTGGAAAGCCTTTCAGTACATCTGCATCGGCTTCGCATTGCAGCAGCTTTCCGTGGTGCTGTACGCGGTGACAAGGCTGCTGCATCTGGAACTGCCGGAAGCATCTTTCGACTATTTCCAAAGCACCCAGTCCATGCTGCTGGCGTTGTTGTACACCTGTGTGCTGGCTCCGGTGACAGAGGAACTGCTGTTCCGCGGCTTTCTGATGAAAAGCCTGTCGGCGGTCAGCGTCCGCTTCGGAATCGTCACCAGTGCCCTGTTGTTCGGGCTGATGCACGGCAATTTCCAGCAGTTTATTCTGGGCTTCGTCATGGGACTGTTTCTGGGGAAGATCGTGGCACGTCATAACTCTCTGCTGCCGTCCATACTGGTGCACATGGCAGTGAATACCAACAGCATGGTGCTGTCGCTGCTACAGGAGAAGCTGCCGGAGAAAGTCGCCAATGTGGGAATCCTGCCGTTTGGTATGGTGGCACTGGCGTTTTCGATCATGGGCGTGTTATTCTGGCTGCTGTACGAACGCCGCCAGCCCTTGCCGTATCCCACCCAGAAGCAGGCGACCCGAAGCCGCACCGCGATGTTCTCGCCGGTGCTGGTGCTGGCTGTAGTCGTGCTGGCGGGATTTATGGTGTTCCTGGCAGTGCGTGGGGCGAATGGGTGATGCGTTTGCTGGGAGAACGGCAGAAAAGGAGAGCCTGATAATAAAGCCTCTCCGCAACATTCTCCCCTCAACTCCCGCGAAATGTAACGCGTTACACGATTTTTAGAGAAAATGTATCAAATTTGCAGAAAAGTTGGGAGTAATTTTTCGTTTGCATTTTGAAGCGGAAAATCGACTGTATTTGAGAAATCTTCAGAATCAAAATAGTTTTATGTGAAATTCGACACGATTTTATCAAAATCAGAGCCGCATTATCGGAATCGTACAAAATCGGCTAAAAAATAGAAGCGAAAAGCAACGCAATTCTGCCACTTTTCCGGTGTGTTGTAGATGTGCACAAAAAGTGTGCTTGTTTGTTGTTCCAAATGCGGAATATGCACAAACGCTATTGACAACACCGCCAGATTGTGCTATAATAAACTTGCAAACAACGAGAGGGAACGTTGATAAGAACTCTCGTTTGATTCTCCTGAAACTCCGGACGCGATGCCGGCTAGACGCGAAAGCGGGGATTTCGGGAACAAGGTTATTTTATTTTACTAAATCAAATTTGAAAGGTGGAAACCAATATGAAAACCCCGATGAACGTATTCAACACTGCAATGAAGAAAAAGAAAAAGAACCGCAAGGGCTTCTCCCTGGTGGAATTGATCGTTGTTCTGGTAATTATGGCAATTTTGGCTGCGGCTTTGGTTCCGACTTTGATTGGTTATATTCGTCAGACGAAAGAATCCAATATTAAAAATGAAGCAGCATCTTGTGTTTCAGCTGCACAGACAATAGCTTCTGCTGCTTTTGCTGATCCGAATGGACATTATGTAAGCAAAGCTACTGGTACGGCTGTTGATCTTACAATTTATACTGGTGGCGGAGATGATGCAACATTTACGGATGAGACATGCGATGTTGTTGAAAAGTTAGCTGAAGTTCCATCGACTGCTACCGTTTCTGCTGTTACGGTTACAGACGGTAAGGTTGCAACTTTGACTTATACAAGTGGTGATATTACTGTTGTTTACAATGGAACAAACTACACTGTTTCTTAATTTTATTACATATATCATGTTCAAGCTTTAAACTTCACAAAGCATTCAGCACATTGGGTGCTGGATGCTTTGTTTGGTTTCCGGCGGTTTTGTCATTCTGTCGTGGTTTTTTCACATTTGTGAAGAGATTGTGTGGAGGTGGACTATAAGGTAAAAAAGGCTCCCTTGAAAAGGCACCCGTAGGGCGTGCCTTGTGCTGAGCTGGCAGCCGCAGGCTGACTGAGGGATTATCTCGTGAAATCTGAAACAAAAGGAAAAGATTTCAGTAGAATCCCTCCACCGTCTGCGACGGTCCCCCTCCCTTTTCAAGGGAGGCAGAATTTAAGGTGCAGAAAAGGCTCCCTTGAAAAGGGAGCTGGCAGCCGCAGGCTGACTGAGGGATTATCTCATGAAATCTGAAACAAAAGGGAAAGATTTTGGTAGAATCCCTCCACCGTCTGCGACGGTCCCCCTCCCTTTTCAAGGGAGGCAGAATTCAAGGTGCAGAAAAGGGAGCTGGCAGCCGCAGGCTGACTGAGGGATTATCTCGTGGAATCTGAAACAAAAGGAAAAGATTTCAGTGAAATCCCTCCACCGTCTGCGACGTTTTCCCCTTTTCTTTTCAAGGAAGGCAAAAAAACCACACCAAAAAGAGGTGAATACAGTGCCAAATTACAAATATCGTGCCACAGCCATGAGCGGAAAAATGGTGCGTGGGACGCTTACCGCTTCCGATCCGGAGGCACTGCTGAACGAACTGAAAAAGAAAGATCTGTTCTTGCTGGACTACACCCAGACCAGCAAGACTTCGTTCGGCTCTAAGCTGAAAGCCAAGGAACTGACGGACTTTTGCCGCCAGCTGGGCAGCCTGCTGGACGCGGGCGTTTCGGTGATCCAGTCATTCAATATTATTTCCAATCGTGCCAGCATTTCCAAGTTTGCGAGAAAATGCTTCTCTGACATCACCACCGACCTGAAACACGGCAAGGCGTTGTCCGATGCAATGGCAGATCAGGGCAAGGTGTTCCCCGAACTGCTCATCAGCATGGTGCGTGCCGGCGAGGCAAGCGGTAAGATCGGGGATACGTTTATCAACATGGGCGAGCATTTCCAGAAACAGCAGCGTATCAAATCGCAGGTCAAGGGTGCTCTGGCGTATCCGCTGGTGCTGGTCATTCTGCTGGTGCTGGTCATTATTGTAATGTTTACGTTTATTCTCCCCATGTTCGGCGATATGTTCACCGATATGGAACTGCCGCTGATGACGCGGATCCTCATGGGCATGAGTGATTTCCTTACCCACTATTGGTATGTGGCGATCGGCGTGGTGGCGGCAATTGTAGTTGTCATTGTCATGCTGATGCGAACGCCGGCTTCCCGTCTGGTGATCGACCGCATGATTGTACATCTGCCCAAAATTGGCAATTTGGTGCGTATCGTCTACACAGCAAGCTTTTCCAGAACGCTGGCTTCGCTGTATACCAGCGGACTTTCCATTTTGAACGCCCTGCAAATTTCGCGGGATACCGTGAACAACAGCTATCTCCGTTCCCAGTTTGACGACTGTATCAAGAGTATCCGCGTGGGCAACGCCCTGTCGGAATCCATTATGGCAATGGACGGCTTTGACAGCAAGCTGGGCGATACCATTAAAGTCGGCGAAGAAACCGGTAAGCTGGACGCGATGCTGCTTTCCACCGCGGACGACTACGAATATGAGTCCAGTGCCGCGATCAAGTCCATGATGTCCATTATCGAACCGCTGATGATCGTCATTCTGGGTGTCGTTGTTGCCGGCGTTATGGTTTCTGTCCTCGTCCCCATGTACTCCATGTACGGCAATATCGACGAAAATACCGGTGCGGTCTTCTCGTGGCTCGCACAGACCGCAGGACGATTCCTGAACCGGTTCTAAGAGAAAAAGAGGTGAATTTCCGTGAAGAAAAAAGATGTTTCTGCACACGTATATATTACCAACAGCAAGATACAGGTGCTGATGGGCAGCTGTGTGAAAAATAAATTGCAGGTGGTAAACTGCTATGAAGAACCGCTGGAAGAAGGCTGTATCCTGAACGGCATTATCATGAACAACTATTCTCTCCAGAATACCCTGACGGAAATGTGGCAGAAGTACAACCTGCCCGCAAAGGGCGTGACGCTGGTGGTAAACGGCAGTTCCATTACTGTAAAGCCTCTGAAAGTTCCGCAGATCGCTCCGAAAAATGTGCCCAGTTTCATTCGCGGGGAACTGCGGGATATTGAGGGAATTCAGAATATGCTGGTGGATTATTCTGTGGTGACCCCGAAAAATCCGGACGGCTCCTGTAGTATTCTGGCGGTAGTTTCCACCAGGGAGTTCATCACCAGCTATATCAGCCTGTTCAAAGAGGCGAAGATCGAACTGGAAGTTATCGATCTGGTGCAGAACTGTCTGATCAAAATGATGAGACGGCTGAAATCTTTACAGGGAAAAACCTATGCCATGTTCATTCTGGATAAAAATATGCTGATGCAGTGCCTGTTTTCCAATGACAACTTCGTCATGACCCGCCGCAGCCGGATTCTGGCAGACCCTACCGATGAGGGCTTCGAACGGGAAGTGGGACAGAATATCAACAGCATTATCCAGTTCAACAAGTCGGAACAGACCGGCTCTGATATTACGGATATTTACCTGAGCGGCTTTCCGGAAGATGTCGTGCAGATCTTCCCGCACTTTGCGGAAAATTTCGGCGTAAATGTGCGGGCGTTTCCGGAGTTTCTCCCTACGGAACTGACTGTTCCGCCGGAGATGAATCCCAGCGAGTACGCGGTGCTGCTGGGCAGTATGATACGTTATTCGGACTAAATCGGACAGGAGGAATCCAAAATGGCAAAACTACCAAAAAAGGATATTAACCTGTATCCTCTTGTCGTGGCACCGAAAAAGAACACCATGAAAAAAGGTGCTCTTTTCGGCATACTGGGGACAGTGGCAGTGCTGCTGCTGGGCGGCAGTTATGCCGGTGCACGGATCTACGTCCACACCCAAGAGAATCTGGTTTCGGAAATGGAAGCTAAGGCAAACGATACCACATTGATGGAAAAAATCAACAACGTCAACGCTGTGGCGAATGACATCAGCACACTGCGGACTGCCGGTGATGTTTATACTGAGGTGCGAACTACCATTGACGGGACACAGGAGATCTGCGATAACTTTTCCGAAGATCTGGTGCAGAAGCTGGTTGGCTGTGAGAAAACGGTCAGCCCCAGCAGAGGAGAAATCCAGGTGGCAGAGATCACCGGACTTTCCTATGACGGCAGCACCCTTTCCATTGCGGCAAGTTCGACGAACAGCCAGTATGTTTCCACATTTGTGACGAACCTGACACGGCTGGACTTGTTCTCCTCGATCACCTATGACGGCTATTCGCTTTCGGACAGCGTGTATACCTATACAGTGAACGCCGTATTCAAGCCGGCAGAAACTACTGCAACAGATGCCGACGGCAATCCTGTGGAAACAACAACGGAGGTGGTACAATGACAACGGAAATTACCCGAAAGCAGGCGGTTCTGCTTTCTGTGCTGGGTGTCGTATTGGTCGTTGTACTGTTTGTGCAGCTTCTGATCCGTCCGCTGATGACGAAAGCCTCGGCAGCAAAGGAACAGCTGGAGGTTCTGAACCAGCAGTATTCCGACCTGTTGCTGCAAAGTCAGAGTTATGACCAGAATATTGCCTCACTAAAGGATTGGAAAGAGAAAAACGGCGAGGAAACCAAGAAGCTGTTTCCGCTGAGTGATGCGGAACGGATCGACCGTTTTCTCACCTTTGTGATGAATGAAGCGGGTGTCACTGTCGATGGCTTGAACATTGGGCAGACCATGCAGTATTACATTGACGGTGAGGGCAATCTGGTGACTGCTTCGCCGGACGAGGTAGCCGGCACCACAGACAGTTCTGCCTCCGGAACAGATGCTTCGGACGGCAGCACAGGTGACGGCAGCGGTGCTGCATATACCGCCACCGGTGAATACTGCTGCGACTTTACCTATACGATGGAAGGCACCTATCAGAATATGAAGCAAATGTTGGACTTTGTCAATCGGGTGTCGTTTCTGGGCGTTACTGCGTATTCTTTCAACAGTGTGGAAAAGCCGGCAGCACAGGAACAGGCTGCGGCAAATGCGGATAAATTTCAGGATTGGTATAATTTTACCATGACGATTACCGCGTACATGTATCAGAGTCCGCTGGAAACAGACTATGCAGATGATGTGGATTCCGACGAAACCACCGAAGAAGCGGCGGAAAAAGCCTTGCAGTCGGCAACAGCAGACATTGCGGCGGAAGAAATGACAACGACCACGATCATAACCACAGCAGCAGATACTGCATAAACAGGGTGATGCCAATATGAAACGGAAAACAGCACAGCGAAACGGTGCAGCGATTTTGTGGGCGGTGCTGGTCATGCTGATGATCTCACTGATCTCGGCGGGGATCATTCTTGTAGACCGTATGTATTACATGCGGGAGCAGGAGGAAAACAACCGCGTACAGGCAAAGTTCTATGCAGAATCCGCGATCACTTTGGTACAGCAGGACATTCTGAAAGAGGGCACGGTGACGGACGAAGCCACCGGAGCAACCTATCAGAGCATTTTCGTCAGCGACGGCAACACCGCGGAAACCTTTACGATCTCACTCCCCGATGCGGGGAACTGGAAATGTACGGTAACGGTGAATCACTCTGTGGTCAACGACAGCGAAACCGATGCCAACAAAAGGCGGCTGTCCGGTGAGATCTATCTCACGGCAAAGGTGACGCGGAACACTGCCGGCAGCGGGGAAAAGGAATTGTCAGAAGTTTGTGGAAAGCTGTCAGTTCCCGCGAATGCGACCCAGTGGCGGTGGGACGGCTATTATCAATTGTAAAGGGAGGCGTGACAAAATGCGGAAACTGCGAAAAGGAACCACTGTTGTGGAAGTGGTGATTGCATTTGCCATGATCTCCATGTCCTTTGCAATCGGCATGATCGGGATCGCTTCCGGCTCGAATTTTCTGAACTCCGGTGCGAAGCTGAAGAACCAGCAGCGGAAAAATGCCGCTGTGGATCTGGCGGGAGCTGCAGCGGAAACTTCTGATACTACGATTACAGTAACATATCGGGACCGCACAAGCGGGGACGAAAAGACCAAAACTTTTGATGTGCAGAGGCGTTCTGCGGACAATTTCATTCAGTATCAACCGAAACCGTAAGGGAGGAAAGCAGATGCGGAAACTTGTGAAAAACCGAAAAGGTTTTACGCTGGCAGAAGAAGTGGTTACCGTTCTGCTGATCGGCATTCTGGTGGCTTCTGCTTCGGGAATCCTGCTGAATGCCATGCGGATCTTCTGCCAGAATGTCATCATGTTCAATGCCCAGTCCAAGGGAATCGCGGTCATGGAACAGCTGGAAAGTCATCTGGCGTATGCCAAGACCATCGGACAGCAGGAAACAGAAACGATCGCTGCTGATGATGGCTGTGCCCATCAGGTCGTACTGTATGTGGACACACAAAACGGAAAGAGCGAACTGAAAGAAAAAGGGACAATTTACTATTCAGACACCGACAGTGCTGGAACAACGGTCGATCAGGTGCTCTGTAAGCTGGGGACTTATCAGGCAAAGATCCTTGTCCAAAAAGTCGATGATGTAACAGTGACAGTAGATGTGCGGATCTCGCGGAACGATACTGTGTACTACTCGGAAACCAGAATGGTCAAGCTGCAAGATCGGGCAACGGTAAAGGCAACGCTGAATGCCTCCGACATATACGACAGTTCTGTGGCAGCTTCGCGGTATTTATATATCGGCAGTCTGGAATAAAACATAGGGCAGCACCGCACAAAGCCCGCCTGACGGCTTTGCACGGTGTCGCTATAGAAACAATAGAAAAAGGTGAGAACATTGCAGAATTTACCCATTGGTGAAGTGCTGAAAGAATATGGCTATATCACACAGGAACAGATCGATCAGGCACTGCAATTCCAGAAGACACAAAGCGGCAAGAAGGTGCGTTTCGGCACACTGCTGCAGGAAATGGGATTTGTCACAGAAACGCAGGTTCTGGAGGCACTGGGGAAAAAGCTGGATCTCCAGATGGTCAATCTGGAGGAGTACGAGGTCAATGTAGACGTGGTTGCCAAGGTGCCCAAGCAGCTTGCGGAAAAGTACAACGTCATTGCCCTGTCGGAAAACGACAGCCGTCTACAGCTCGCCATGTCTGACCCGCTGAATTTCTACGCACAGGAAGATATTCGGCAGATCGTGGATATGCCGCTGGAAGTGCTGCTCAGTGAAAGTCCGAAAATCAAAAAGGCGATCGAGTATTACTATGCCGAGATCAGTACCAAGCAGGCAGCCAAAAAGGCGAATATTTCCGCAGAAGATATTGAGGTGCCCCAGCTGACGGCAGACGATGCGGACGACGATGTGCCGATCATCAAGCTGATCAACTCGCTGCTGGTGCGGGGATACAGCACCAACGCCAGCGATATTCACATTGAACCGTTTAAGGATTTCACACAGGTGCGTATGCGTATCGACGGTCAGATGGTCAGCTATCTGACACTGGAAAAGGCACTGCACAACTCCATTGTTGCCCGTATCAAGATCATGAGCAACCTGAACATTGCGGAAAAACGTATCCCGCAGGACGGCAACTTTCACGCTGTGCTGGAGGGAATCGACATCAGTATGCGTATTTCCGTTCTGCCGACGACACACGGCGAGAAGATCGTTATGCGTTATCTGGTGTCGGATACCAAGATTGACCACGCCGGTCACTTCGGCATGAACGAGTATTCCTATAACATGCTGATGAAGATGATGTCCGCCCCCAACGGCATCATCTATATTACGGGGCCGACTGGTTCCGGTAAAACGACCACGCTGTATATGGTATTGCAGCATCTGTCCCAGCGACCGGTAAATATTTCCACCATTGAGGACCCTGTGGAAAAAGATTTACCCAATATCACGCAGACTTCCGTTAATGTGACTGCCGGCATGACCTTTGCAGTGGGACTGCGTGCTCTGCTGCGACAGGATCCGGATATTATCATGATCGGTGAAACCCGTGACGCAGAAACGGCTGAAATTTCCGTGCGTTCTGCAATCACCGGACACCTGGTAGTTTCCACCCTGCATACCAACGATGCCATTTCGTCCATTGTCCGTCTGGCGGATATGGGCGTGGCACCGTATCTGATCTCCAACTCTGTGGTAGGTATCGTGGCACAGCGTCTGGTGCGTAAGGTCTGCCAGTTCTGTAAATACGAAGAACCGGCGACAGCAGATGACATCGCCATTGTCGGGGACGGCATTCCCATGATCACCCGCGGCAAGGGCTGTAAGGTCTGCAACAACACGGGCTATAAAGGACGTATTTCCATTCACGAAATGGTATATATAGACAAAACGCTGAAACGTATGATCGCCAAAAGTGCAGACAGTCAGGAAATGCTGGAGTATGCCAAGAAAACACAGGGCATGCGGAGTCTGCTGGACAGTGCCATTGACTTGGTAAAAGAGGGCGTGACCACGCCGGAAGAAGTTATGAAGATCGCATATTATTCCGACTAATGATTGCAGAAAGGACGGTATACCGCCATGACCATGAATGAACTTATTATGAAAGCACGGGAGAAGAAATGCTCTGATATTCACATCAGCGAGGGCATGCCGGTTTCGTTCCGTATCCACGGGCAGCTGCTGGACAGCGGCTTTTCATTTCCGGCGGCAGAAACACGGGAAATGATCCTGTCCATGCTGAGTGATGAACAGCGGGAACAGCTGGAAAATGGCGACGACGTGGACTTTGCCATTGAAACGCCGGACTATTGCCGCCAGCGTGTCAATGTTTTCCGGCAGATGAAAAAGGTGGCAGCCACGATTCGTCTGCTGAACAACACCATTCCCACACTGGAACAGCTGCAAATGCCGAAAGTACTGCGGGACTTGGCAGACCAGCCAAGAGGACTGATTCTGGTGACAGGTCCGACGGGAAGCGGTAAATCTACCACTCTGTCTGCCATGATCGACTATATCAACAAGAATCGTTCAGAGCATATCATCACCATTGAGGACCCTGTGGAATATGTTTACGAGTCGGGCATGTCGGTCATTCACCAGCGTGAAATCGGCGTGGATACCAAGAGTTTTGCAGCATCCCTGCGTTCCGCTCTCCGTGAAGACCCTGATGTCATTCTCGTGGGGGAAATGCGTGACTACGAAACGATTTCCGCCGCTGTCACCGCCGCAGAAACCGGACACTTGGTCATGTCTACTCTGCACACCACCGGTGCGGCACAGACGCTGGATCGTATCATTGACAGCTGTCCGCCCCACGCCCAGAACCAGATCCGGACACAGCTGTCCACAATTCTGAAGGGCGTCATCACACAGGCTCTAATCCCGCTGGCAATGGGCGGCGGCCGTGTGGCTGCTACAGAAATTCTGGTGGGAACCGATGCGGTAGGCAGTCTGATCCGTGACAATAAGTGCTTCCAGCTGGCAACGGTCATGCAGTCCAGTGCGGCACTGGGCATGCACACCCTGAATGCTGATCTGGCACGGCTGGTAAGAGCCGGCACGATCCGGCGGGATGATGCCATTCGGGTATCCAACAACAAGAATGAGATTCTGGATCTGTTAAGTTAAGCGTGTCCGTCTGTATATTTTCGGAGAGGTGAGAGAGATGAAACGAAATCGAAAAGGCTTTTCTCTTGTGGAATTGATCGTAGTGCTGGTGATCATGGCGATCATTGCGGCACTCTGTGCCCCGAATATCTCTGCCTATGTGCAGGCGGCAAAGGTTCAGAATTATCAGACTGTGGCGAATAATCTGGCAGACGAATTACAAACCCAGCTGCCCCAGAGCCGGTACTGGAACTGGGACGAGGTGCAGCGGAATGCGTACGGCATTCTGTGCTCGGACGCCGGAAGAGGCGTGACACTGGATACAGAAAAAAGCACCGATAATCAAAAGGTGTATCAGATCACCGGTGCCAGCAGCGATGCCAATGCGGTGTTTACGGTGACGCTGACCTATCATGATGCGGTGAAAACCAGCCAGAAAGTGGATATTGCGGTTTCCTGCGACGGGTACGCTGCAGTGCAGTCAGAGCAGAGCTGTAGTCTGGTTTTGAAGACGAATTATACGGACGCGAGTGCGTATCCGATGAGCAGCACCACGATCACCACAACAGAAACCAAAGGCTGGGGGAATCTGGACGATAGAGTCAATACCAAATCGTACTGGGAAGAATGGGGAAAAACACATCCCGAGAATGACTTTACAAAAGATGCAACTTGGAGTGGCTGGTGGACACCGGACACCACGATCGTCAATTTGACAGACTATGTTTCCAACAGCTGTAAGTTCGTGCAGTTTGACATGCCCTATTTTTGCGGTTATCATCAAACCAATTGGCATCCTGTCGAATATGCAGGAAGCTATGCTTTTCCGTCTATGTACAGTCTGAATGGTGCAGGCGACGGTGCACAGTATGCAGTTACCAGTTATAGTGACGGTTCCGAAAGTACATGGGAAAAAATCTATATTTACATAGGCGATGACAATAACACAGAAGATCTGAACTTTATTGATAAAGATGCTGACGGAAATGAGATCTACGACAGTGCTGCAATGTACGATCATGGCTGGGTAAAATACAGTGATATTTTTGCAAACGGGCGGGGTGATTTTCGAACCGACGGAAATCCGGATTATATCAGTGCTTTTCAAAATAAGTACGATTCTTCCATTACTGTAAATCCGGACAGTACATTTGTAAATAACACAAAGATAAAATACCGTGTACTTTTACGAACTAACAGCGGTGAGGAATCCAGCCGTGGCTGGCTCTATGTAGAAGGAACATATGCCGGAATCGGAAAAAAGTGTTCTCCGGAAAAGACAAATTTTCTGGTGTATGCAAATAATGGTTCTCAACTGAATGACTTTTCAGATCGATATGAAGTGGATAAGCAGAGTTGGAATACTTCCATTTATATGGACGTTTCGAAATGCGGATACTCTGTGGGAAATCAGTTGAGCATTACAATTCACAATGTTGATGCCGATAAACTGATCGATTCCATGGAAAATGGAAGAACGGGAGATGTAAGCGTTGGACAGAACAAGTCCTATGATGGATATGACGGCGTAAAATATGGCAGTATTCAACAAAGTTCATTTATTTACGGAAAACCGGAAAACGGCGGGAATTACTGGGCAGAAAAGCCAGATGCATCAGACAATTCTACAGCTAGAATTGTTATTGTCATGACATACAGCCGCTACCCTTATTTGAAATTAGAATTTCTTAGCAGCTTTTGGACATCTGGTGCAACCAGTACAGATGTAGACATTAGCCTGAAAATGGATTACTCCGGCGGAAACTCGTCTGAAAGTACGATCGACAGTTACACCCCTATGCTCACCCTCAACGGCGACAGCACCTACACCAACATCACCCTCGACTGGACGAAGTGTGACTATATCACCAATGTGGGCGAAGTGGGCGTGAAGTTTGTCAAGTATCCGTCCACGCTGAATTATGATGTGTACAGCAAGGATTACACCCTGCTGGCTCCGGATCAGAACCTGAAAACCTTTATGATGAATTCAAACAGTGCTGTGACATCGTCTGCTTCGGCGGATAAGATCGTGCACCTCTATTGTAAGGGTGTCAGTCCGGAGGAGATTCAGTGCGAGATCGTTGCTCCGAAAAATACGGCAACGACAACGACTACCACGACTACCACACCTCCGCCGCCTGAAACCGAAACCACAGCCAAAACGACTACCAGCACGACGACTGCGGCTACAACCACAACAACAACTGCAACAACGACAACAACCACCACAACTACAGCAACCACCACAACAACGACTACCACGACAACTACCACAACGACCGCCGCAACCACAAGCACGGCTGCAACAACCGCAACCACTGCGACTGCCGCAACGACCACCGCGGAAACCACTGCAAGCAGTACCGCAACGGCGACTACCTCCGCGACAGAAACTACGGCTGCAACGACTACAACTTCCGCCACAACCAGCACGACTATAAGCACCACTGTAACAACTGCAACGACCAGTACTTCTGCGACGGAAACTTCTGGGGGTGTGGTGACTTCGGTTATAGAGAATGCTTCGTACAATCAAGAAATCACTATTCCAAATTACAAAAATGTTGATTACATTGAGGTGAAGTATGGAAAGCCTGCGAATCCGTGGGTACAGTTACATTGGTCATATGGTGGAATGTATGGTCAAGGAGTAAGTAGTGAAGATATGCAAAATGGTATGACTATAATTTCTGTTGAAAATCCGAGTGAAAAATTACTGCTAAAACCAAGCAATATGGATTTGATTGGAGAACTTATTTCTGTGACAGTGTATTATAAGACCGATTCTACAATTTCTTCTGATGAACTTTTAATTCATTATATTTATGATGATCCTGAGTACAGTACAGTTCACATTCTTCGTAGCGACGGAAATATCAGTGGAATTCCCAATTATGGGAATGCAGTTACCTATACCAAATCAGAAGATGTCTTAATCACATTTAATGATGATTACGGTGTTTTGCATATTTTCCCCAAATATAATAACAGCGATGTTTCTATAAGCGGTAAGCCAAGTCAGCTAGAGCAGACAAAACAGTGTGGTTGGTGTACATATCACATTACTACTAAAATGGTAACAGATGGTCTTCACGAACTCTGGATTAAAAACGGAGTTGTTTATAAGGCTAATCCTGACACACCACTTGCTCAAATGGTAAACACTGTATATCGAGAAAACAGTATTGCTGCTTGCCTTCCTAAATCTGTTGAAGTTGTTACTACAACCACAACAACCACCGCCCCTCAAACCACCACCACAACTACAACCACCACCACCGCACCGCCCATTGCCGCCAGCGAAAACGGCAAAAATGTCGGTCTGGACGAATCCAGTGCGGCGGGCTGCAACATCACGTTCAGCGACCCGCTGTTCAACGACAGCGGCGTGTGCTATTTCACCATTACCCCCAAGGCGGGCTACACGCTCTCTGACAGCTATACCGTAAAGGTCGGCACGGAGGTGCTGTCTGCCAAGAACAACTACAACGCCAAGACGGGGCAGTGGTTCTTCTGGAGCAATAAGGTCATGACGGACTACACCATTCATGTGGAGGGTGTTTCTCCGGCGGCGTAACGCTCGAAATAATCCCAAAAGAAAAGGCTCATTTCCGGAGCGTACCGGAGATGAGCCTTTCTGTGTTCGGGCGGTCATTTCAGACCGCAGAGCTGTAAGTACAGATTTGCAATGGGTTCGCCGACCACCAGAGCCATTGCCATGCCGGCGGAGAGGTACGGCCCAAAGGCGAATTTGGAATCGCCGGTTTTTGCCTTGTGGATCATGCCGAAGATGCAGCCGAGGATCAGCCCCAGAAACAGCCCTACCACAACACCTTTGACACCGAGGAACAAGCCGCCTGCCAGCATCAGTTCCGCATCGCCCCGTCCCATGGCACGTTCGCCGGACAGAATCACCAGCAGGAACAGCGGGACCGATGCCGCTGCGGCTCCGATCAGGTGGGAGAGCAGCGTGCTGTTTCCGGTGCAGACATCGTAAACCGTAACCGCAACGCCCAGCAGCCCGATGAACCCGATCACATACAGACTGATCAGCTGGGTGTCCAAGTCCATGAAAAAGACCACGATCAGAGCCGAACAGAACAGACATACCAGAGCCGCATAGACCGGCTGTTCAAAGATGCCGAAATAGGCAAAGATCAACACGTATAAGATCGCATTCAGGCTCTCCACCAGCGTGTAGCGAAAGGGGATTTTTGCCCCGCAGCTGTGGCATTTTCCCCGCAGCCGGCACCAGCTGAAGATCGGGATCAGATCCCGCTTGCGAATGGGTGTACCGCAGGTCATGCAGTGGGAGGTGTTCCGCCAGAGAGATTCCTCTTTGGGCAGACGGTAGATACAGACGTTCAAAAAGCTGCCGATTGTCGCACCAAAAGCAAAAATGATGCAGTACAGCAGTACATAGCATACGTAATACATAGGGCAAATTCCTCTCTTTTTTCTTGTTCTATTGTATCATATTTTGAAAAAGCTGTCAAGAAATATGGAAATTGCGTGTACAACCGGGCGGCTGTGTGATTTTCACGAAAATCGGACTAGACCCTTGACGAAAGCAGCAAAAAGTAGTACAATATTGTAAGAAGCCGGTGCATCATCGGCGAGCATTTATGGGAGGTATTACACCATGTCTGAAAAGTTTATTGTTGAAACATCTGCAAGACACGTACATCTGACTGCGGAAGCATTCGCAGTGCTGTTCGGTGAGGGAAAGGAACTGACTGTCAAGAAGATGCTGTCGCAGCCGGGTCAGTTTGCCAGTGAAGAACGCGTAACGATCGTTGGACCGAAGAAGGAACTGCCGAACGTTTCCATTCTGGGCCCGTTCCGGAGTGCCAATCAGGTAGAACTGTCTGCAACAGACGCACGTTCGATCGGCATCGCTGCTCCGATTCGCGAATCCGGTGATGTTGCAGGTTCCGGTGCATGTACCATTGTGGGACCGGCAGGTCAGCTGGAAATTTCTGAGGGCGTGATCGTGGCAAAGCGTCACATTCACTTCACTCCGGAAGATGCAGCGAAGGCTGGCGTAAAGGATAAGGACATTGTTTGGGTACGTGTTGAAACAGACGGCAGAAAGGCAATTCTGGGTGACGTGGTTTGCCGTGTTTCCCCGAACTATGCAACTGCAATGCACATCGATACGGACGAATCCAATGCCATTGGTGCAGGCCGCAACCAGATGGGCGAGATCGTCACAGTAGACTAAGGAAATCCTGCATAAAGTACGAAAGTACGTTGCACGCAAACTGTCGATGCATCTTACGCACAGGCTTTGTTCAGCGTTTCCCTAATTGCATTTTTGATGGAAAGACAAACGGCGGATGCTGAAATCCTTTTGGCATCCGTTGTTTTTTTAGAAAGGAACAACCATATGAGATCATGGAAAAAATTGACGGCACTGCTTCTCGCCGGTGTGCTGGCCGGCTCGGCATTTACCGGCTGCGGCAAGCAGAGCAGTGACAGCAGCCAGCCGGAGTCTTCTGCCGCCGAGGAATCCTCTGAAAAGGAAACCACCACCACCGCAGAAGAAACCACCACCGCGGAAACTACCACAGTTCACGTCAGCCCCACAGAAACGGTTTCCACCACGTTGGGCACGGAACTGACTGACATCAATGCCATGCTGGACAAGGGCAGCGATACCACCAACAATTACAAAGCCAAGCTGGATAACTTTATTCAGGAGGGTGACGTGGTACAGTCCTTTACCTTTATCGTGTACTCCGCCGACGGTTCGTCCAGTCTGGGCGACTTCAAGGGCGGCTACGGCGTTTCCGTCAAGGACGGCTGTGCCAGTGCCACCGATGCCGGCTGGTATCAGGCGGCAGACTTTGAGCAGTCTCAGAACAGTGCCTATGCGGAATTCACATGGAATGTTCCCGCAGAGATCCAGACGGAGATCGACCCCAGCGGTGAAGTCCTGTTCGGACACTGGTGGAGCAACGTGCAGCAGGTGAAGCTGTCCAGCATTGTGTGCACCTACACCCGTACCAAGGAAGTGCCGGTAGACGGTACCAATTCCGCCAGTCCGGCTGCAACTTTGAGTTTCAACGATGAGGCAGCCAAGACAGCGAAGATCGCTCTGTCCGACTTGATCGGGGCAGAGGATACGCTTCAGACAGTCACCTTTGACATCAGCAGCACTGGTGCACTGGGCAAGTTCACCGGTGCGTTCGGCGTGTCTGTGGACAAGAACGCAGACTGTGCCACCGATGCCGGATGGTATCAGACCAAGAATGTCTGCGTGTTCACAGATTCCTCCAGCCTTTCCCTGACGTGGATCGTGCCGGACGATGTCAAGGAGAGCATTGACCCCAGCGGCGATGTGATGCTGGGGTACTGGTGGAGCGACCAGCCCAGCATTACCCTGAACAACATCAGCGTCCGCTACAGCAACAGCACCGGAACGACCACCAAGACCGAGCCGAAGTCGGACGAGTCCTCCAAGGGCGGGGAAGTGGCAGCAGTTTCCGGTGAAACACCTACTGCGGAGCAGGTCAACGCCATGACCAGCAAGCAGATCGTGGAGAACATCAAGGTGGGCTGGAATCTGGGCAACTCACTGGACAGCTACAACACCAGCTCCAGCGATACGGAAACCGGCTGGGGCAACCCGAAAACCACCCAGCAGATGATCGACACTGTAAAGGCTGCCGGCTTCAATGCCATTCGTGTGCCGGTAACGTGGAGCGAGCACATGTCCGCCGACGGCACCATTGATGCGGCGTGGATGAACCGCGTCAAGGAAGTTGTAGACTACGCCTATAACGACGGGCTGTATGTCATTGTGAATGTACACCACGATGACTACACATGGCTGACACCCTCCAGTGAAAAACTGGAAAGCGATAAGTCCACCCTGACAAACATCTGGAAGCAGATCTGTGCCACATTCCAGAACTACGACCACCGCCTGATCTTCGAGGGCATGAACGAACCGCGTATGATCGGTTCCGCAGAGGAATGGACCGGTGGCACACAGGAATCCTATGACGTTATCAACGCCCTGTATCAGGCATTTGTGGACACAGTCCGTTCTTCCGGTGGCTCCAACAAGGACAGAACGCTGGTTGTCAGCACCTATGCCCAGTCCGTGGAGAAGAACGCTGTCGGCGGTCTGGTGGTTCCGAAAGACGACCATGTGATCGTGTCCCTGCACATCTACGCCCCGTGGAATTTCTGCGGTCCGGACGACACCCGTGCCGACTGGGGCAGCGATGCCGACAAGCAGGAACTGGACGCCATGTTCCAGTATCTGGACGACACCTTTGTCAGCAAGGGCATTCCGGTCATCATTGACGAAACCGGCTGCGTGAACAAGAACGAAAACACCTCCGCAAGAGTAGCATGGTTCAGCTATTATCTCAGCACAGCCAAGAAGCACGGTATCAAGTGCTTTATCTGGGACAACAACGAAACGAAGAACGGTTTCGGTCTGCTGAACCGCAAGAACTGCACATGGTATTATCCGGAAATCATCGAAGCCATTCAGAATGCTACCAAGTAAACGGATATTGTCATAATGCATAAATCATTCCTCATATAGATGTGCAAAATGTAGAATTTTTATAGAAGCCAGAAAAAATCCCGTGTGAAACGTGCAAAAAACTGCAAAGTATGCTATAATAAGAGAAAGCACTGGAAAACGGGTACGCCCGCTTTTCAAACAAGAGGAGGCATTTTACTATGAGTCATCGAATCATTACCATTGAAAGAGAATATGCAAGCGGCGGCCGTGAGATCGGCGAAATGATCGCAGAACGGCTGGGCATTCCGTGTTATAATCGAGAAATTTTACAAATGGCATCTGAACGCTGCAATGTTTCCATGGATTATCTGGAAACCGCAGAGGAAGCTGCCCCCAAGAGTTTTCTGTACACTCTGATGCTGACCTCCAGCCCTACACGCACCATTGAAGAAAACCTGCCGCTGTCCGATAAGGTCTACATCATCGAAACCAACATCATTCGGGAACTGGCGGAAAAAGGCGACTGTGTGATCGTGGGACGCTGTGCAAGCTATATCCTGCGGGATCTGGAAAACCTGTTCAACGTGTTCATCTACGCGGACACCAAGTCCCGTTCGGAACGTGCCGTGCAGGAGTATCACGTGGACGAACGGCGGGTAGAGGCAATGCTGCGGAAGATCGACAAGCGTCGTGAAACATTCTACAGCATCAACACCGGCGGAAACTGGTACGACAAGGACAACTACCACCTCTGCCTGAACAGCGGAGCACTGGGGCTGGAACTCTGTGCGGATATTGTGGTAGAAACCGCAAAGAAAACCATTTATTAAGTCATTCGAAAGAATAGATACAGGCGGGACAGGGAAGCTTCTCTGTCCTGCTTTTTTGCACGGAAATCAATTTACAAAAATATGTTGATTTAAATTGTACAAAGTTATGAAGTTTGACAAGTGAGGCTCCCCTGAAAGGGCACCCGCAGGGCGTGCCTTGTGCTGAGCTGGCAGTGCGTAGCACTGACTGAGGGGTTTCCACTTATGCCGAAAACGTCATAAAAATTGCTTTCCATGTTTTTTGTGAAAGAGTTGACTTTTTTCGAAAAATATGGTATATTGTGATTGCAAGTATTTTGCAACGAAAAAGAAACGGAGGCATGAAGATGAAGTTGTGGAAAAAAGTGCTTGCTGCGGTGACCGCGGGGGTGCTTTGCGTGGGAAGCGTTGGCGTGACAGACTTGCAGGGTGTGCTGGAATCTGCGGGAACGATGCTGACAGCGAGTGCGGAAGAAGGTACTTATGGAAATTTGTCCTATGGTGTAACCAATGCAGGTGAAATTGAAATTACGGGGTGCAATATGGGCGTTACTTCCGTTGAAATTCCGGCTGAGATTGACAGAAAACCTGTGACGAGTATTGGAAATAATGCTTTTCGCGACTGCACCAGTTTGACAGAGGTCAAGATACCAGACAGCGTGATAAATATTGGAGATTATGCTTTTTACGGCTGTACCAGCTTGACAGGGATCACAATACCGGACGGCGTAACAAGTGTTGGATTTCAGACCTTTTCCGGCTGTATCAGCTTAAAGGAAATCGCCATACCAGACAGCGTAAAAAGCATTGAAAATAACGCTTTTTACGGTTGTGCCAGCTTGACGGAAGTCGTCATTCCAAACAGTGTGACGCGTATTTACAGCGGGGCTTTTTACAAATGTACCAGTCTAATAGAAATGACTATTCCGGACAGTGTAACGTATATTGGAGAGTGTGCTTTTTGCGGCTGTACCAATTTGAAAAAAATTGTTGTTCCAGATAGTATAACGAGTATTGGAGGCAGTACTTTTTACGGCTGTACCAGTTTGACGGAAATTACCATACCAGACGGTGTGACGAATATTTGGAGCAGCACTTTTCGAGGCTGTTCCAGCTTGACGGAAATCACGATTCCGGACAGTGTGACGAGTATTGGTGACAGTGCCTTTTACGGCTGTACCAGCTTGACGGAAGTTACCATTCCAGACGGTGTGACGAATATTGAAGGATTTGTTTTTACGAATACACCATGGCTTATAGCCAAGCAAGAGGAAAATCCACTTGTGATCATCAATGGAACTTTGATTGATGGAACAACTTGTACTGGGAGTGTTACCATACCAGACAGCGTGACAAGTATTGCAGGAGGAGCTTTTGATAGCTGTACTGGTCTGACGGCAATTACCATTCCGGAAAGTGTAACAAGCATTGGAGATAGTGCTTTTTACAGATGTACCGGCTTGACGGAAATCGCCATTCCAGAAAGTGTAACAAGCATCGGCAATTATGCTTTTGATAGTTGCACCAACTTGACGAAAATCACCATTCCGGACAGCATAACGAGTATTAGCGATTATGCCTTTCGCGGCTGCACTGGCTTAAAGACAATTACTATTCCGGAAAGTGTGACAACTGTTGGAGAAAATGCTTTTTCCGGCTGTACTGGTCTGACGGAAATCACCATTCCAGACAGCGTAACGAGTATTGGAGATCATGCTTTTGACGGCTGTACCGGCTTAAAGACAATCACCATTCCGGAAAGTGTGACAAGCATTGGAAATGGTACTTTTGATAACTGCAATAATCTGATCATTCGTGGCTATACCGGCTCTTTCGCCGAAACTTACGCAAGGGAACATAATATTCGATTTGCAGATGTAAATGCAACTTATACTTGCGGCGATCTCGACGGCAGCGGCGACATCGACTCCACCGATATCTTCTACACCATGCTCTACATCGCCAACGTTGCAGTAGGCAATGACGGCGGACTGACACCGGAACAGATCGCCGCCGCTGATGTAGACGGCAACGGTACAGTGGATTCCACCGACAGCTTCTATATCATGTACTACGTGGCTCTTCACGGAGCAGGCTATCACACCTCGTGGGAAGAAGTCCTCGCGAAGTAAATGCTGTTTTCCTTGCTGAACGAAAAACCGACTTTCTTTGTGAAAGTCGGTTTTTTGTCGCCTTGACATTTTGTCCGGAACACACTATAATAAATTTATCCAATAAATTTATCCGGCAGCTTCAGCCTCGCCGGAAACTTTTCGAAAGGAATCTGATTTATGAAATCGATCTATACCTGCCCCTATTGCGGAGCAAAATCGTTTAACCCGTGGAAAAAGGCGTTCGCCGGCGGACTGCGTACCAAAGGAAAAGTCTGCATGGAATGCGGACAGCACTGCGTCAATGGCGTTGCATCGATGATCTTCAGTGCAGTGGTCTATATCGCTGCTCTTGTGGTTGTCCTGCTGGTCTACTTCAAGGGCAATTCCAACTGGGACTACGTCTACATGGTGGGGGCTGTTGCGGCAGCGTTCGTGCTGTGCCGACTCTTTGATGCATTTTTCGGTCCGCTGGTGAAGCCGATCCGGAACGATGTGTTAAGCTGATGGGTGCTGGACTTTATCTGCACGTGCCGTTTTGCCGCCGGAAGTGTCTCTACTGCAACTTCTATTCCGTGCCGGCACAGCCGGAACTGCTGACCGCCTACACTGCGGCAGTCTGCCGGAACTTGCGGCATTACGGAAACGCTGCTCAGCCGGAACGCGTGGACACGGTCTATTTCGGCGGCGGAACGCCCTCGCTGCTGCCGCCTGCACAGATCACACAGATTCTGGAAACAGCGGCGGAACAGTTTGCTCTGTCCGCAGATGCGGAGATTACACTGGAGGCAAACCCTGCCACTGTGACACCGGAGCAGCTGCGGGAACTTCGCCACGCAGGCATCAACCGGCTTTCTCTGGGGGTGCAGTCCCTGTCCGATGCCCAGCTGAAACGGCTGGGACGGCTGCACACGGTACAGGAGGCTGTGGAAACGGTATACGCTGCCGCAGAAGCGGGCTTCCGGAACCTGTCCTGTGACCTGATGCTGGCACTGCCGGAGCAGACGGCGGACGAACTGGAGCAGACCATTTCCCGGCTGGTGCAGCTGCCCATTACACACGTGTCTGCCTACTTATTAAAGGTAGAGCAGGGAACGCCTTTTGCCGTGCAGCACGTGGCGGAATGCTGTCCCGACGATGACACCGCGGCAGACCTCTACTTGCAGGCGGTGGAGCAGCTGGGGGCATCTGGCTTTTTGCAATATGAGATCTCCAACTTTGCCAAAGCCGGTTTCGAGAGCCGGCACAACTGCAAGTACTGGCACTGTGAACCCTATCTTGGCATCGGACCGTCTGCACATTCCTGCTGGAACGGTAAGCGGTTTTTTGTGCCGTCTGCCGTGTCGGATTTTCTGGAGCAGCCGGTGCAGCCAGTCGAAACCGAAGACGAAACGCCTTGCACACCAGAGGAAAAGCTGCTGCTGGGCATGCGGTTGACAGAGGGTGTTCCGGCTTCGTGGCTGGCAGAAAAGCAAGCGGCGGCAGAACGTTACTGCAAACTGGGCTTTCTGCAAAAAGTCGGCGAACGCATCGCATTCACGCCCAAGGGCTTCCTCGTATCCAACACCATTTTAGCAGAACTGATATAACCAAATCACCGCAGTCATAGATGCAGCTTGTTGAGGGGAACCCTTTTGAAGAAGGGTTCCCCTCAAACTCCCCTCCGAAAACTTTACTTTATTTTTTCTGATAGGGGGCGTTGCCCCCTATCAGAAAAAATGGAATAAAAGTCTTTGAAAAGGGGTCTGGGGAGAAACTTTCCTCAGAAAGTTTCTCCCCAGTAAGGCTGTATGTATGGTTGTTGTGATTCGGCTATTTCAGAAACAGGCTGCGAAAGGTTTGCAGCCATTGGGGCAGTACTTCGCAGACGGGAATCAGGGAGCCGTTCTGATAAATTGCCGCTTCTGTGAACCCGTTTTCGTTGTCGAAAAAATGGGCTTCGTCACAATAGGGCAGAATTTTGGAGAGGTCTGCGAATCGCTTCTCGTATCGGCGGCGTACATCTGCTTCGGCAATGTTGTGTCCTCCTTTGCGGACACGGTTGGCAATGCGGTATAGGCTTTCTTCGGCGGAACTGATGCCAATATAATACAGCCGAATCTGATAGTCCTTTTGTCGAGCTGCAAGAATGGTCTGTAGTGTGCGTCTGCCGGAAAGCGTGGTTTCCTGCGTGAAGTTCCAGCCATTTTGAATTGCGGTTTCCACTTCCTGAATGGCGATCCTGCCGGCTTCCAGTTTGTTGCAGTGCTCTTTTACCGCGATATGATCTGGATCAATGATTTTTCCCAAGTCCAGTCGCTGCTGCCGCAGGACACCGAAAAAACTGCTTTTTCCTACGCCATCGGCACCGCCGATAATAGTATAAATTTTCATGCATATTCCTCCAAAATTAATTATACCATGAAAAAATTCCCTCTGCAAGTATAACGGAACAGATTCCGGTGCATACTCTCATCGAGGTGAGTGAGATGCAGAAATGGGAATGGGCATTGCTTTTGGGTATGGTAGGAACGGTCTGCTGTTCGGCACTGGCGGGAACGGCACAGAGTTACGGCTCGCTGGAACAGAATGTGCTGCGGCTTCACATTCTGGCGAACTCGGACAGCATCGACGATCAGGCGTTGAAACTCAAGGTGCGGGACAAGGTGCTTGCACAGACAGAGACCCTGTTCCGGTCCCAGCCGGAAAATGCTGCCGATGCGGAACAGCTTATAGCAGAGCATCTGGAAACGCTGGAGCAGACAGCGCAGCAGCTGGTGTGGAACGAGGGATATTCCTATGCAGTCAAGGCACAGCTGGTGGAAATGCCCTTTGACGACCGCACTTACGGGGAATGGACCATGCCGGCAGGGGACTATGAGGCTCTGCGGATCACCATCGGCGAAGCCGCAGGACAGAACTGGTGGTGCGTAATGTATCCGTCCCTCTGCGTGCCCAATGCCTGCGAAGTCACGGCGGACGAAGAAACTGCACAGGAGGCATTCGGTAAGTCGGAACAGGACATGCTACAGCACCATGAACGCTATGCAGTCAAGCTGAAATGCGTGGAATGGCTGAAACAGTGGTTCTGAAATATAGATGTTCTGTAAATTTTCGGAGAGATGCTTGACAACAGGACGGGAGTATGATAAAATAACAAAAGTAAACAAAGAAGAGCATTCCCGTTCTCACCGTTTGGCGTAGAGTCGAAACGGTCAATACTCGTGTATAACGACCTTTTTCTGCGGAAAAGGGACGCTTTTTGACGAATGGAGAAGGAGTGTTCACCCAACAGTGAACGCTTTTTTTTGTTTGAAAATAACATGTTTGGAGGTGCTGGCTTATCAGCAAACAGGAACTGCAGATCAACGAGGAAATTCGGGACAGAGAAATTCTGGTCATCGACCAGAACGGTGAAAAACTCGGAACAATGTCTGCGAGAGATGCACAGAAAATCGCCTATGAAAAGGATCTGGATCTGGTGAAGATCGCACCGGGTGCAAAACCGCCGGTATGCCGGATCATGGATTACGGCAAGTACTGCTTTGAACAGCAGAAGCGGGAAAAAGAGGCACGGAAAAACCAGAAGGTCGTTTCGATTAAGGAGATCCGTATGTTTTCTGCCATCGACACCCACGACTTTGAAACCAAAGTCAATCAGGCAAAGAAATTCCTGCAGGGTGGCGACAAGTTGAAGGTTTCCGTCCGTTTCCGGAAGCGTGCAATTGCACACCCGCAGATCGGCGAAGAACTTCTGAAGCGTTTCCAGGAAGCGTGCAAGGAAGTCGGCGTTGTTGACAAGCCCGCGAAAATGGAAGGCCGCAGCATGGTCATGTTCATTTCACCGAAGGCATCGAAGTAAACAGGAGGAATTCACAATGGCAAAGATCAAGACCAAGACTCATTCCGGTGCAAAGAAGCGTTTTAAGATGACTGCTTCCGGAAAGGTAAAGTATCAGAAGACCAACAAAAGACACAGACTGACACAGAAGGATACCAAGAGAAAGAGAATCGCTCGTACCGTTGGTATCGCTGACTGCACAAACGCACCGGCACTGAAAAAGCTGATGCCGTATCTCTAAGCCGCAGGAATATTCGGGCTTTGATTGGAATCTGAGAAATAACGGAGGTAAATAACTATGGCACGTATTAAAGGTGCAATGATGACTCGCAAGAGAAGAAATAAGACACTGAAGCTGGCAAAGGGCTACTGGGGCAGCAAGAGCAAGCACTTCAAGATGGCAAAACAGGCTGTCATGAAGTCCGGTAACTATGCTTACGTCGGCAGAAAGCAGAAGAAGAGAGAGTTCCGTCAGCTGTGGATCACTCGTATTTCCGCTGCATGCAAGATGAACGGCATCAACTACTCCCAGTTCATGAACGGCTGCAAGAAGGCTGGCATCACCCTGAACCGCAAGATGCTGTCTGAAATCGCAATTCATGACGCAGCAGGCTTCACTGCAATCGTAGAACAGGCTAAGGCTGCTCTGTAAGGATTTGAATGCGAAACACGCTCTGGAAATGATACGGGGCGTGTTTTGTTGTATTATAAGGGAAACACTGCGTTGCCTTAGAGCCTGTTTCGCATCTGCACAGAAACGGATACGAAACGGGCTCTTGCAAAAGAGGGGGAAAAGAGCACATGGAAACACTGTTGAAAATCTCAGCACACGATAATGCCGCCATAAAACAGTATCGAAAACTGGCACGTTCCCGAAAAGAACGCACTAAGGCGGGGCTGTTTGTGCTGGAGGGCTTCCGGCTGGTGTCGGACGCGGTGAAAAATGGTGCGGCTCTGACCCAGCTGTTCTGGACGGAGGACGGATTGGCACGCTGGCAGGCAGAGGGCTTGCCGACAGCGTGGGACGGTGTGCGTTGTGCACAGCTCTCAGACAGTCTGGCGGCGGAACTCTCTCAGACGGAACATTCACAGGGTGTGTATGCCATTTGTCAGATGCCCCAGCCGCCGGCACTTTCCGCATTGATCCACGCAGGCGGCAGCTACGCCGTGCTGCATCAGCTACAGGATCCCGGCAATGCCGGTATGATCCTGCGGACGGCGGACGCACTGGGGCTGGACGGCGTGATCTACAGTGCCAGCTGTGACATCTACAGTCCGAAAGTGGTGCGGGCAACGATGGGCTCGCTGTTCCGTGTGCCGCTCTGTTGTGTGCCGGATATTGCCCCTGTGCTGGAAGCTTGCCGGTGTGCAGGTGTGGAAACCTGTGCGGCTGTGGTTTCCGGTGCGGCGGAACTGGTGGGACAATGCCGTTTTTCCGGCGGCACGGCAATCGTGATCGGCAATGAGGGCAACGGACTGCCGGAAACGGTAGCGGCTGCCTGTGACCGCCGCGTGACGATTCCCATGCACGGGACGATCGAATCCCTTAACGCCGCTATGGCAGCCGGCATCATTCTGTGGGAAGTGCAGAGAACGGCACAAGACCAGAACGGAGGGCAGTGATATGGAAGAAATACGCTGCCTGCTGTGGCTGGTCATGATATTCGGTGCAGGAAATCCGCGAATCTGGAAGGCACTGCACCGCTATCATTCTCCGCAGAAAGCCGTGGAGATCTTGCGGAAACCGGAAACAGATGCCGATCTGCATCTGCCGGAGCACACTCTGCGGCGAATTCGTCAGACCGGTGAGGATAAAGTGGACGAAATGCTGGAACGCTGTGAAAAGCTGCGTCTGTCCATTCTCTGGTATGGAGATGCGGCATATCCCGAACAGCTTTTGTCCATTGTGAATCCGCCGGTATTGTTGTTTTATCAGGGGGACAGCTCCCTGCTGCAAAATCACCTGCTGCTGACTGTTGTGGGAACTCGCAATCCGGCAGAGTACAGTCTGCGGGTGGAGAAAACCATTTGTCATGATCTGGTGCAGATGGGCTTTGTACCGGTGACGGGCTATGCCGCCGGTATTGACATTACTGCCAATTTGTGTGCTCTGGAGGCGGACAAGCCCAGCATTGCCCTGATGGGCTGCGGGCTGGACGTGGCGTATCCGAAATCCCATGTAAACTTGAAATATGAAATCGCCAAGCACGGCTTGATCTTGTCGGAGTTTCTGCCGGGAACCTCTCCGGCACCGGCAAATTTCCCGCTGCGGAACCGCGTGCTGTCCGGTTTGAGCATGGGCACTTTCGTGATACAGGCACCGGTTCGAAGCGGTGCACTGATTACGGCGGAGAACGCCATGGAGCAGGGCAGAGATGTTTTCTGTATTCCACCGGCGGACATATTTGACAAACGGTATATGGGTGTGATAAAATATCTTCGGGACGGTGCAATTCCCGTGTTTGACAGTCGGGACATTGTCTATGAGTATTACACCAGCCACGCCCATATGATCGGGGCGGCGGCACTGTACGGAGAGGATCGGGACAAATCGGAAAGTTCTGTGATGACGCTGGGAGAGGCGGAAGCGAAGCCAAAGACACCGGCGAAGAAACCACAGGTTTCCGTTCCGGAACCGCCGGCAGAAGCCGAACCCGATCCGGTACTGGATCCCATGCCGGAGGAAGAACTGGAAGGGCTGGCAGGAGAGATTCTGTCCCTGCTGCAAAAGCAGGACGTGATGCACATGGATCAGATCGCAGCGGAACTGGAAGTTTCTATGGAGGAACTGACCACCACGCTGACCGAACTGGAACTGTACGGGAAATTGGAACGCCTGCCGGGAAAACAATTCCGGTGCATGCGTTGAGGCTGTCCTGTGTCTGTTCGCTACGGACAAATCTTGAGAAAAAACAGCTGTGAGAAACAGCCAGCAGAGAGAACGAGAGGAATATGTCGAATTTAGTGATCGTGGAATCGCCGGCAAAGGCGAAAACCATTCAGAAATATTTGGGAAAAGGCTATGATGTCATTGCCTCAATGGGGCATATCCGTGATCTGCCCAAGTCCAAGCTGGGTGTCGATGTGGAAAATGGTTTCCAGCCTCAGTACACGGACATGAAGGGCAAGGAAGATGTCATTAAAAAGTTGAAAGAACATGCGAAGAAGTGCGACCATGTCTATCTGGCGACGGACCCGGATAGAGAGGGAGAAGCCATTTCATGGCATATCGCACAGCTTCTGCATTTGGATATGAACGCCGATGATCGGGTGGAATTCAACGAGATCACCCGCAGCGGCATTCAGGCAGGTATGAGCAATCCCCACAAGATCGATCTGGATCTGGTCAATGCCCAGCAGGCACGCCGGATTCTGGACCGTCTGGTGGGTTATAAGCTCAGCCCGTTCCTGTGGAAAAAAGTCCGCCGCGGACTGTCCGCCGGTCGTGTGCAGTCGGTTGCCGTGCGTCTGGTAGTCGATCGGGAAAATGAGATTCGGGCATTTGTTCCGCAGGAATACTGGTCGATCGATGCGAAATTCACCGCCCCGCCGTCCCGCAAGGTATTTGCCGCCAAGCTGGTAAAGGTGGACGGCAAGCGGGTGGACAAAACGGAGATTCCGGACAAAGCCACCGCAGATGCTTTGCTGGAACGGCTGCAAAATGCCAGCTATTCTGTGCAGAACGTGAAAAAGCGTGTCACCAAGCGGCACCCCGCACCGCCGTTTATCACGTCTACCCTCCAGCAGGACGCTTCCTACCGGCTGGGATTCCAGTCCAAGCGTACCATGAAAGTGGCACAGGAACTGTACGAAGGCGTGGACATCGACGGACTGGGTGCAGTGGGTCTGATCACCTACATGCGTACTGATAGTCTGCGGATTTCCGCAGAGGCACAGCAGGCAGCCGCGGACTATGTGACCGGAAAATACGGTGCAGAGTACCTGCCGCCGGAACGCCGAAATTATAAGTCCAAGAAAAACGCACAGGACGCTCACGAAGCCATTCGTCCGTCTATGCCGGACATGACACCGGAACGGGTAAAGTCCAGCCTGACTGCGGATCAGTATAAGCTGTACCGTCTGATCTGGGAACGCTTTATCGCCAGCCAGATGGCAGATGCTTTGCTGGATACGGTTTCCGTGGACATTGAAGCCGATAACTGTATGTTCAAGGCAACCGGCTCCACAGTGAAGTTTGACGGCTTTACAGTGCTGTATGACGATGCCAAGGGCGACAAGAGCGAGAACAAGAACCTGCCGGAACTGGAAAACGGCATGGAGATCAAGGTAAAATCGCTGGAGGGCAACCAGCATTTCACACAGGCTCCGCCCCGCTATACCGAAGCAACGCTCATCAAGGCACTGGAAGAAAACGGCATCGGCAGACCGAGTACATATGCTCCTACCATTACCACCATTACCACACATCTGTATGTGGAGCGAGAGGGCAAACAGCTGAAGCCGACCGTCCTGGGTGAAGTGACAACAGAACTGATGAAAGAACATTTCCCCAACATTCTGGACGTGAAGTTCACCGCCGATATGGAAAACAGTCTGGACGATGTGGAACGCGGCAAGAAAAGCTGGGTGGACACACTGGAAGATTTCTACGGCGACTTCTCCAAAACGCTGGAAACTGCCGAGGAGAAAATGGAGGGCAAACGTGTCAAGGTGCCGGACGAGGAAACAGACATTGTCTGCGATCAGTGCGGCAGAAACATGGTCATCAAGATCGGACGCTACGGCAGATTTCTGGCATGCCCCGGTTTTCCGGAGTGCAAGAATACCAAGAAGATCGTACAGGAAACTGCCGGCTCCTGCCCGCTGTGCGGCAATAAGATCATTCTGAAAAAGTCCAAGCGTGGCAGAAGCTTTTACGGCTGCAATGCCTATCCGGACTGCAACTTCATGACATGGAATGTGCCTACCGAGGAAAAATGTCCCCAGTGCGGCTGTACGCTGTTCCAGAAGGGCGGCAAGTCCGGCACACTGGTTTGCGAAAAGCCGGGGTGCGGCTATTCCCGTCCTGTGGGAGGAGGTGCTTAAATGGCAGAAGTGACTGTGATCGGCGGTGGACTGGCAGGCTGTGAAGCGGCGTGGCAGCTGGCAGAGGCCGGCTTTTCCGTGCGGCTGCTGGAGATGAAACCGGTGCAGTATACACCGGCTCATCACTATGAAGGGCTGGCGGAACTGGTCTGCTCCAACTCGCTGAAAGCCGACCGCCTGAACTCCGCGGCAGGACTGCTCAAGGCGGAAATGACTCGTCTGGGTTCGCTGCTGATGCGGTGTGCCAGAAAGTCGGCAGTTGCTGCCGGCGGGGCACTGGCGGTAGACCGGAAACAGTTCTCCGACCTTGCCACCGAAGCGATTCGGAATCACCCCAACATCACGCTGGAAACGGCTGTGGTCACGGAAATTCCGGATACGCCCACGGTGGTTGCCACAGGACCTCTCACTGAGGGGGCACTGGCGGCGGATATTGAAAAACGCTGCGGCACACGGCTGAGTTTCTTTGATGCCGCCGCACCGATCGTCAGCTTTGAGAGTCTGGACAAGGAGAAAGTGTTCTTTGCGGCTCGCTATGGCAGAGGCGATGCAGATTATATCAACTGTCCCATGAACAAGGCAGAGTATGAGGAATTCTATCAGGCACTGATCGGGGCAGAACGTGCACCGCTGCACGACTGCGACAAGGACGCCTTTCGGGTGTACGAGGGTTGTATGCCCATTGAGGTGCTGGCTTCCCGCGGCATGGACACCATGCGGTTCGGACCGCTGAAGCCGGTGGGGCTGACAGACCCCCGCACCGGTCACCGTCCGTGGGCAGTGGTGCAGCTGCGGCGGGAAAATCAGGAGGGCACCATGTATAATCTGGTGGGATTTCAGACCAATCTGAAATTTCCGGAACAGAAGCGAGTGTTCTCCATGATCCCCGGACTGGAGCATGCAGAATTCCACCGCTATGGCGTGATGCACCGGAATTCATTTCTGGACAGTCCTCGCCTGTTAGATGCGGACTATCACTTCCGCGGGCAGGACGGGCTGTACTTCGCCGGACAGATGACCGGTGTGGAGGGCTATATGGAATCAGCGGCAAGCGGCATTCTTGCCGGAAAGAATCTGGCAAGACAGCTGCAGGGCAAGCCGCCGCTGATTCTCCCGCGGGAAACTATGATGGGAGCACTGGCGGCATACATCAGCAGTGCTCCCACGGAGAATTTCCAGCCGATGGGTGCCAATATGGGCATTCTGCCGGATCTGCCAGAGCGAATCCGCGGCAAACAGGAAAAGTATCAGGCATACGCGGATCGCGGCATGGCGGCACTGGAACGGTACTTGCAGACCGCGGAACAATAAAGGCAATACCGCAAACAGCCTGTCTGACGGCTTTGCACGGTATTGTCATAACATAAGGGAGATCATAGATTTTGAATATTTTAATCGACGCATTCGGCGGGGACAACGCCCCGCTGGAGGTGATTCGCGGCGGTGCACGGGCGGTGCAGGAACTGGGTGTGACTGTGACGCTGGTGGGGGACGAGCAGAAAATTCGTGCCTGTGCCGAGAAAAACAGGCTGCCGCTGGACGGCATGGAAATTCTGCACGCTCCGGCAGTGTTCGACATTCACGAGGAACCCACGTCCCTGCTGAAACAGCATGCGGATACTTCCATGGCAGTGGGCATGCAGGCACTCCACGACGGCAAGGGTGATGCCTTTGTCTGTGCCGGCAGTACCGGTGCTCTGCTGGTGGGAGCTACATTTCTGGTGAAGCGGATCGCCGGCATCAAGCGTGCGGCAGTCGCTCCGGTACTTCCCACAGAAACGACACCGTTTCTGCTGATCGACGGCGGTGCCAATAATGACTGCCGTCCGGAAATGCTGGTGCAGTTTGCGATCATGGGCAGTGCCTATATGCAGAATGTCATGCACGTGGACAAGCCCCGTGTGGCTCTGCTGAATGTGGGAGCCGAGGAAACCAAGGGACGGGAACTGGAACTGGAATCCTATGTCCAGCTGGCACAGGCTCCGGTGAACTTCATCGGCAATATCGAAGCACGGGAACTGCCTGCCGGTGCAGCAGATGTGGTAGTCACAGACGGATTTACCGGCAATGTGGCACTGAAGCTGTACGAGGGCATGGGCAAGTTTATGGCACACCAGATGAAAGGAAACCTGTTCGCAGGCGTTGCCGGAAAGCTGGCGGCACTGCTGATCCTGCCGAAGATCAAGGCACTCACCAAAAAAATGGACTACAAAGCCGTAGGCGGTGCAGTGATGCTGGGCGTACAGAAGCCGGTCATCAAGGCACACGGCAGTTCCGACGGCACAGCATTTTTCAATGCGATCCGGCAGGCGAAAGACTGCGTTGCCGGAAATGTGGTACAGACCATTGCAGAAAATACCGGAAAGCCGGTAAAGAAATAGAGGGAAAGCAATCATGGAACATACAGAGTATGTAGATTTAGGAAGGTTTGAAACGTATATCCATTACCACTTTAAGGACAAGCACCTGCTGCTGGAGGCACTGTCCCACTCGTCCTATGCCAATGAAAAGCATAAGACCCGCAACAGCAACGAGCGTCTGGAATTTCTGGGGGACAGTGTGCTGTCGATCGTGGTTTCGGAATTCCTGTTTCACAAGTATCCTGACCTGCCGGAGGGCGAGCTGACCAAACTCCGTGCCTCAATGGTATGTGAAAAGGCACTGCATGTGTTCGCCAAGGAGATTCATCTGGGCGAATTCCTCCTGCTGGGCAAGGGTGAGGAGCACACCGGCGGACGTTCCCGTTCGTCGATTCTGGCAGATGCATTTGAAGCAGTGATTGCAGCGATCTTTCTGGACGGCGGTATGGACGCGGCAAAGCGGCATATCATGCGGTTCATTCCGAAGAATCCGGTTGCAGAAAGACAGCAGCCTGCCGGCTTCCACGACTATAAGACACAGTTACAGGAAGTTGTACAGAAAAATCCGGAGGAAAAGGTGGAGTATCTGCTCATCAGCGAATGCGGTCCTGATCATGACAAGGCATTCGAAGTGGCTGTCTGCCTGAATTCCAATGTGATCGGCAGAGGCGTGGGACATAGCAAAAAGGCTGCGGAACAGCTGGCTGCCAAGGAAGCACTGTCCCTGATGGGCTATGACAAAACATAAGACGCTGGCATTTTTCATTCCCCATCGGGGCTGTCCGCACCAGTGCAGCTTCTGTGACCAGCGAACGATCAGCGGCACAGTGCAGGCTCCCACGCCGGAAGAAGTGACACAGACCTGTCAGGCGATGCTGGAACGCAGCGGGCCGCTGGAATCGGCAGAGATCGCCTTTTTCGGCGGCAGCTTCACAGCAGTGGAACCGGCGTATCAGATCGCCCTGCTGGAGGCGGCACAGCCGTTTCTGGGAGAGGACATGTTTTCCGGTATCCGCATTTCCACCCGACCGGACGCGGTAGACAGTGCGGTTCTGGAACGGCTGGAACGCTATCATGTCACTGCGGTGGAACTGGGAGCACAGAGCATGTGTGACCGTGTGTTGTATCAGAATGAACGGGGACACGATGCACAGGCAGTCCGGAAGGCAAGTGCCATGCTGCGGGAACGGGGCTTTTCGCTGGGGTTGCAGCAAATGGTTGGCTTATACGGCAGCACATTGCAGGACGAATATGACACGCTGGAACAGCTTCTGGCGTGTCAGCCGGAAACCCTTCGAATCTATCCCACGGCAGTGCTGGAGGGTACAAAGCTGGCGACGTATTATTTCCGCGGCGGCTATCCGCAGTTGTCACAGGAAGAAGTGCTGGACTATTGTGCAGATGCCCTGTGCCGCTGTCACCATGCCGGCGTGCGGGTGATCCGGCTGGGGCTGCATGATACGCCGTCCCTGCGGGAACATCTGCTGGCGGGGTATTTTCACCCTGCCTATGGAGAACTGGCGGAATCCCGTCTGTATCTGCGGCAGCTGAAAGCGGCGGCAGCAGACTGTGGAAAACCGGAACTTTTTGTGGAAACGGCTCCCCGTACCATGAGCAAGGTGCTGGGGCAGCACGGCTGCAACCGGAAAGTACTGGCGGAGCAGGGCGTTTCGCTTCATGTACGGGAAAATGCTGCCGTTGCTGCGGGAACGATTCTGGCGGAGCAGCAGGTCTATGAGATCTTTTCGGAAAGGAATCAACGATGAGGACAAAACATACCAGACGTTGTCTGGCGGCGGTGCTGGCAGCGGTTTTGCTGCTGGGTGCCGCAGCTGGTGCGTTTTTTTGGAACCGGCACCGTGGGGCGACTTCTGTTGCCGTGGAAACCACACAGGAAAACGCGGCGGAACAGGTGGTCTTTTTCCGGCAGAAAGATGACCGCTGGAAAACGGACACGCTGGGAGATTCTGTCTATCACATGGCGGATTCCGGCTGTCTGACCTGCTGCGTAGCGGCGGCGTTGCAGATGCAGCAGATCTCTGTGGACGGTCTGCCGGAAAATGCCGATGCCGGAGAGGTGAATCAGTTCTTTTCGGAACATGGCGTGTACGACAGTGCGGGCAATCTTCTGTGGGAGATGCTGGAACAGACTGCCGGTGTTTCTGTCCGGAAACAGGACGCGGCGGAATTGCAGGACGGCGAACTGGATCAGGAACTGGCAGCGGGACGATACCCCATTGTACGGGTGAAGATGCCCAGGTCCGGCAGCTATCACTATGTGCTGCTGGTGGGCAGTGCTGACGGAACGTATCTCTGCATGGATCCGCTGCAAACCAAAGAACAGACAGTGCCGCTGTCGGACTTCGGCGGGAAAATCTATGCAGTGCGTGTGCTGCAATCGTAAAGAATGCGGGATACACCGCCGGAAAAAGAGGTGAAATGCAAACATGTATCTACGCTCCTTGGAACTGCAGGGATTCAAGTCGTTCCCTGACAAGATCAAGCTGCACTTTGACAAGGGTCTGACCGCCGTGGTGGGACCGAACGGCAGCGGCAAGAGCAATATCGGCGATGCCGTGCGTTGGGTGCTGGGGGAACAGTCCACCAAGACGCTCCGCGGCAACAAAATGGAGGACGTTATTTTTTCCGGCACAAAAACCAGAAAGGCCATGGGCTTTGCGGCAGTTACGCTGGAGATCAGCAACGAAGCCGGCGAGTTGGGAGAAGCCTATGGTGCTGTAGTCAGTGTTACCCGAAAGCTGTATCGCAGCGGTGACAGTGAGTACCGCATCAACGGCAAGAACGTCCGGCTGAAGGACGTGACGGAACTGTTCATGGATACCGGCATGGGCCGTGACGGCTATGCCATTATCGGACAGGGACGCATTGCAGAAATCGTCAGTGCCAAGAGTGCAGACCGGCGGGACATTTTTGAGGAGGCTGCGGGGGTTTCCAAGTTTCGCTATAAGAAACAGGAGGCACAGCGGAAGCTGGACGCGGCACAGGAAAATCTGGTGCGTTTGCAGGATATTGTTTCTGAACTGGAATCCCGCGTGGAACCGCTGCGAAAGCAGGCGGAAAAAGCGAAACAGTACGTGGAACTGGCAGGCAAACAGAAACAGCTGGAGGTTTCCCTCTGGGTGCGGCGGCTGGGTGCTCTGCGGGAAAAGCTGACGGGGCTGTCTGACGGCTTGTTACAGGCACAGGCGGAATACCAGAACGCCGAACGGGAGATCCAGCGGACAGATGCACAGGTGCAGGACGGCTATCGGTGTATGCAGGAAAGCACGCTGAAAATGGAGGAAATTCGCCAGCAGATGCAGCAGGCAGAGGAAGAAACCACCCAGCTGAAATCTGCGGTGGCAGTCTGTGAAAACGACATTCTCCACAGCCGGCAGATGCAGGAGAGCCTGCGGCAGCAGAAACAAGAAACGGCTCAGCAGTCCCGCAGTATGGAAAACCGCATGGAGTCCCTGTCTGAACAGGTGGTGCAGCTGCGGCAGAAGCGGGAAGCGATTCAGGTAGAATCAGAACAGACCGAACAGAACTGGAACGCCCTGAAACAGCAGGCTGCACGGCGGGGACAGGAATACGAACAGGCAAACAAGGTATTGCAAAATCTGCTGGTGCGGCAGAGTGAACTGCGTGTCTTGCAGCAGACCGCTGCCGGACAGCAGGAAGAACTGAAAGCCCAATTGGCAGAACAGGGCATGCGGCAGAGTGCACTCCGGCAGGCATGTACGGAGCAGAATGCCGCGTATGATGCCGCCAGAGAACAGGCACAGCAGGCACAGGAACAGTTCCAACAGGTGCAGAACCAGCGGGACGGTTTTCAGAAACGCTACGCTCATGCAGTGCAGGCACTGGAAGCCGGTAAGAAGCAACAGGAACAGGCGGCATTCGCCCTGCGGGAAAAACGGCAGCGGCAAAGACTGCTACAGGATATGGAACGAAACATGGAGGGCTTTGGCGGCAGCGTCAAGGCAGTCCTGCGGGCAGACGGCGGCAGGCCCCGCGGCGTATTCGGCACGGTGGCACAGCTAATTACCACCGATCAGAAATATGGCGTGGCACTGGAAACCGCATTGGGCGGTGCCATGCAGAACCTGATCGTGGAAAACGAAAACGCTGCCAAGCAGTGGATCCGCTTTTTACAGCAGAAACACGCCGGACGTGCCACATTCCTGCCACTGACTTCCGTGCGGGGAAAGACGCTGCACGAAACCGGTCTGGAACAGCACGAGGGCTTTGTAGATCTGGCGTGCAATCTGGTGCGGTATGAGGAACGGTTTTCCGGCGTGGTACAGTTCCTGCTGGGGCGAATCGTCGTGGCGGAAGATCTGGACACGGCGACGGCTCTGGCGAAAGCTTATCAGTACCGGTTCCGTATCGTCACGCTGGACGGGCAGGTCATCAATGCCGGCGGTTCTTTCACCGGCGGTTCTGCCATGCGTGCCGGCGGCATGCTGACCAGACGGGCGGAGCTGACGGCTCTTTCCGGCGAGATACAGGAACTGGAACAGCAGGAACAGGCGGCTTCTGCTGCCCTGCAAAAGGCACAGCAGCAGTCTGCACAGTTACAGCAGCAAATGGAAGCGTTGCAGCAGCAGTGCCGGCAGGCGGAATCTGAACAGGTTGCCGCAGCTGCACAGCTGGAAAAGGAACAGTATCTCCGGAAACAGACCACCGAGCGTGCCGAAGAAGCTGCCGGACAACAGGCGGCGTTGCAGGAACGCTTGCAGGAAACCGTTGACCGGCACACTGCCGCCGCAGAAGAAGCGGAGGAAGTGGAAAAGGCGATTCAAAAGGGACAGGAAATGCTGTCACAGGAAGCCGACCAGCGGACGGCTCTGGAACAGGAGCAGTCCAGGCTGGCAGAACGCCGTTCACAGCTGAAGATCGGCATGATGGAACTGGAAAAGGACATGGACACGCTGGCGAAGGAAATGCAGCAGCAGAGCGACCAGCAGGACTCCATGGCGGAAAAACTGGTGCAGATCGACAAGGATATTGCCGTGCAGGAAGACCTGATCCGTCAGAAGCAAACGGAGATCACCGAGAATCAAGCCAGGCTGGAACAGATGCAGAACAGCCGTACCGACGGGCAGGCAGAGATCCGGCACTGGCAGCAGGTGCATGATGCACAGGAGCAGCAGATTCGGGAACTGCAAAGTGGTTTGCAGGAAACCAACGCTGTGCGGGAGCGGTTTTCCGGCGAGATCAGCCGGCTGGAGGAACGGAAAATTTCCGTGCAGAACGATTATGACGGCGTGATCCGGCAGCTGCTGGAGCAGTACGAACTTTCCCTCTCTGAGGCACAGGCACAGGCACAGCCGCTGGAAGACCTACAGACGGCACAGCGGGAACTGCAAAGCCTGAAAGCACAGATTCGGGGGTTGGGCACGGTAAACGTGGCGGCGATCGAGGAATATGCAGAGGTTTCCAAGCGATATCAGTTCCTGTCGGAGCAGATGCAGGACGCGGAAACTGCCAAGCGGGAACTGGAAGACCTCATTACCTCTCTGACAGAGGAGATGCAGCGAATCTTCTCGGAAAGCTTTTCTGTCATTGACCGGAACTTTCAGGAAATTTTCAAAGACCTGTTCGGCGGCGGAGAAGCACGGCTGGAACTGACTGATCCGGAACATGTACTGGAATCAGGCATTGAGATCAAGGTCGCACCGCCGGGAAAAGTCATCAAGAATCTGATCTCGCTTTCCGGCGGAGAGCAGTCCTTTGTGGCGATCGCCATTTACTTTGCCATTCTGCGGCTGCGGCCGTCGCCGTTCTGCATTCTGGACGAGATTGATGCGGCACTGGACGAGGGAAATGTCCGCCGCTATGCACAGTATTTGCAAAACTTTACAGATACCACCCAGTTTATTCTGGTGACGCACCGCCGGAGTGCCATGGAAGAAGCCAGCGTACTCTACGGTGTCACCATGCAGGAGGACGGTATTTCCCGTCTGCTGCGAATGGAACAGGAAGAACTCGAGAAAACGGAATAAGGCAATACCGCACAAAGAGCATCTGGCGACTTTGCACGCCATCTGCTTGCAAATTTCCCGTCATATTTCACAAAAATGCTCGTGAATACATCAAGTATTCACTCCGCTTTTTGTTTCATCTGACGAAAAATTTGACGACGCATCTGTCGCACAATCTTTGTGCGGTATTGCCATAAATCCATAGGCAGTATCGCACAAAGTCCGCTTTGTACGGCGATGTCTATGCTTTCAAGGAAAGGATCGGTGTAAGATGGGCTTATTCGGAAAAAAAAATAAAAACAAGGAAAAGGGTGTGCCGTTCTGGCGGCGGAACAAGCAGCAGGCAGAGGAAGAAACGGTACTGGAACCGGAGGAACAAACTGCGGAAACGGCTGATGCGGAAGCAGAAGAAGACATTGCCGCGGCTGCCCTCAATGACTTGGCGGCACAGGAGCAGGACGAGATCGAAAAGGCTCGCCTTGCCGCACAGGAAGTGGTGGAGGAATCCGAACAGCATCAGGCTGCAATTGCGTTGGCACGGCAGGCGGCTCTGGAAGCTGCCGGCATTTTGAAAAGCGAAGAAAAGGCAGAACCGGAGGAAGAAACCGAACCGGAGGAAGAAACCGAACCGGAGGAAGAAACCGAACCGGAGAAAGAAACCGAACCGGAGGAAGAAACTGAACCCGAAGCAGAAGAACCGGAAGAAGTAGAGCCTGTTGAAGAACCCGAACAGGAAGCAGAAACAGAATCAGAAACGGAACCGGCAGAAGCAGTTGAACCGGAATCAGAAGAAGCAGCTGAACCAGAAACAGAACTGACAGAAGAATCCGAGCCGGAAGCAGAAGTGGAATCCGAGGACGAACTCCAGCCAGAAGAAGCGGAACCGGAAAAGAAAAAAGGATTTTTTGCGAAGATTCGGGACGGTCTGCGAAAGACCAAGGACGCAATGGTCTCCCGTATGCAGCAAGTGCTGGGCGGCTTTACCAAGATCGACGACGACCTGTTTGACGAGTTGGAAGAAACCATGATCACCAGCGATCTGGGACCGGAAACTTCTGTACAGATCTGTGAAACTCTGCGGAAACGCGTCAAGGAACGGGGTGTCAAGGATCCGCAGGAGATCATGGGCATGATTCAGGAGATCATCGGTGAGATGCTGGGTGAGGATCAGACACTGGAATATCCCACCCAGCCTACCATTGTCATGGTAATTGGTGTCAACGGTGCCGGAAAGACGACCACGATCGGCAAGCTTTGCCACCAGCTGAAGGGCGAGGGCAAAAAGGTGCTGGTGGCTGCGGCGGATACATTCCGTGCTGCGGCAATTGACCAGCTGGAAGTCTGGACACAGCGTGCCGGCGTGGACATCGTCAAGCATGCAGAGGGCTCTGACCCTGCATCGGTGGTGTATGATGCCATTGATGCCGCCAAGGCACGGGGCTGTGATGTGCTGATCTGCGACACCGCCGGACGGCTGCACAACAAGAAGAATCTGATGCAGGAGCTGGCGAAGATCAACCGCATCATCGAAACCAAGGCAGAGGGCTGCCATCGGGAAATCCTGCTGGTACTGGACGCTACCACCGGACAGAACGCGGTCAATCAGGCACGGCTGTTTCAGGAAGTGGCAGACATTTCCGGCATTGTGCTGACCAAGCTGGACGGTACTGCCAAGGGCGGTATCATCGTATCCATTCGCAACGAACTGGGCATTCCGGTGAAGCTGATCGGCGTTGGCGAAAAGATCGACGATCTCCAGCCGTTCCACGCACAGGATTTTGTCCGTGCCCTGTTTGAACCTACGGAGGAATCACTATGAAGAAGATTGTCATTGCATCGAATAACGCCGGAAAGCTGCGGGAGATCCGTGCGATCCTTGCCCCCTTCGGGCTGGACGCAGTTTCCCAGAAAGAAGCCGGCTTTGATGCAGAAGTAGAAGAAACCGGCACCACCTTTGCAGAGAATGCGGCACTGAAAGCCCATGCGGTCCACGAAGCCCTGCACTGTGCCGTCATTGCAGATGACAGCGGACTTCTGGTAGACGCACTGGACGGAGCACCAGGGGTATACTCGCACCGGTTTGCCGGCGAAAATGCCACTGATGCCCAGCGTTGCGAAAAGCTGCTGGAACTGCTGAAAGACACTCCCGCAGAAAAACGTACTGCACGGTTCCAGTGCGTGCTGTGCTATGTGAATGCGGCAGGGGAGGAGCAGTTCTTCTCCGGCGTTTGCGAGGGTGTGATCGGAACTTCTCCCAGAGGGGAAAACGGCTTCGGCTATGATCCGGTTTTCTGCGTAGGCGAACAGACCATGGCAGAAATGGCCGATGCAGAGAAGAACCAGATCAGCCACCGGGGCAAGGCATTGGAACAGCTGGAAGATTTTTTTAAAACTTTATAAATTCAAAGCTCATAAAAATGATTAAGGAGAAAAATTAATGTTGACAAGTAAACAACGGGCGACTCTGCGGGGCATCGCCAGCACATACGAAACCATTTTTCAGGTGGGAAAAGGCGGTATCAGCGATACACTGGTGCAGCAGGTCAGCGATGCTCTGCGGAAACGGGAACTCATCAAGATCCACGTACTGGACAACTGTCCGCTGAGTGCCCGTGAAGCCGCAGAGGAACTGTCGGAAAAGACGGAATCCGATGTGGTACAGGTCATCGGCAGCCGGCTGGTTCTGTTCAAGCGGAATCCGAAAGAACCAGTCATTAAATTCTGATGCAGCGAATCGGATTGTTTGGCGGCAGCTTTAACCCCATTCACAACGGGCACCTGCATCTGGCACAGACTGCCAGGGAAAGTCTGGGGCTGGATCAGGTGGTGCTGATCCCTGCCAATGTGTCGCCGTTCAAGCAGCAGAATCCGGACATGGCTTCCGGTGCAGACCGTCTGGCAATGTGCCGTCTGGCGGCGGAAACGCTGCCATTTTGCACGGTAGACGGCTGCGAACTGGAACGTGCCGGTGTCAGCTATACCGTGGACACCGTGCGGCTGTTCCGGAACCGGTATCCCGAAGCAGAACTGGTGCTGCTGGTGGGCAGCGATATGTTCCTGTCATTTCCGAAGTGGCACTGCTGGCAGGAGATTCTGGAAATGGCAGCACTGGGCGTGGTGTCCCGCATGGACGGGGACATGGCGGAACTGGAGGCACAGAGAGCATTTTTATTGCAATATGGCAAAATTTTTTTGTGTCCTGCTGAGGTTTGCACGGTATCTTCTACAAAAATTCGCAGGAATCGAAAAAATCATGCAGATTTTTCTTGCTATTTACCGCAAAAAGTAGTACAATATATAGTATCTCATAATTTATATGCATAAGATGTTCCCGAGGAAAGGAGCTCACATTTTTCATGGAGTCACTGGAGCAATATGACGAGTATCTGAAAGCCCGCCTTTCGCAAAAACGCTATATCCATTCCAAAAATGTTTCGGAGGCCAGTGTGATGCTGGCAAAGAAATTCGGCGGCACAGATGTGGAAACCGCCCGTTTTGCCGGTCTGGTACACGATATTTGCAAGGAAGAACCGGAAGACGTACAGTACACGCTGATGATGCAGTCCTCTATGGACGTGTGCATGGAAGAACGCAAGGCATTCAAGGTCTGGCACGGCATCGCCGGTGCGGAGCTGCTGCGGACGAAATTCGGCGTGACTGATGAAGATGTGCTGCATGCAGTACGGTTTCACACCGTGGGCAGAGCCGGCATGTCCAATCTGGAAAAGATCGTCTATCTGGCAGATATGATCTCTGCGGAACGGGATTATCCCGATGTGGACGTGATGCGGGAAAAGGCAGCAGAAAGCCTCAATGCAGGCATGGCATATGCCCTGAAATATTCCCTGATAAAGCTGGTGCGGCGGGAAGCACTGATCCTGCATCACACAGTAGAAGCCTACAACGAAGTTTTAACGGAGCTGCAACAGCAGGAAGGATGATTATTGCAGATGAGCAGAAAAAACTACTCAGATGAACACGGCTACTATGCCCCCAAAAAACGAAAGAAAAACAGCCCGCGGGATATTGCTGTTATGGTTGCGGCAATCGTAGTCAGCGTTGTGCTGATCCTGCTGATGGTCCTGAATGCACCGATCATCAACTTTAAAAAGCTGGAAGGAACGACCTTGACCACCCAGCAGGTTTCGATCATGAAGTACTGGAAACTGTGGCAGCCGCTGGTAGATAAGGAGGGTACGCTGGCAAAGGTGGACTCTAACGATGCGGCACTGAATCTGAAAAGCGATCTGGATTCGGATATAAATGACGGACTGGATTTGGAGCAGACCATTGAGGGACAGTATACCATCTTGTTTCTGGGCATGGACGAAAGCGGCGAATTGTCTGATGTAGACTGGGTATTGCAGTTCGACCTGATAGCAGGCGGCATGAACATTCTGCAAATTCCCCGTGACTCCTACATGCCGGATTATGCTTCCCATTCCACCACAAAGTTCAACAGCATTTATCACAGCGGACAGGAAACCGGCGTAACACCGATCCAGCGTGTGGTCAATGCCATTCAGGAAAACTTCTGCATCTATATCGATGCTTATGTGAAACTGAACTGCGTGGATATTGCCAATATCGTAGATTCTGTCGGCGGCATTCCCATTACGCTGCCGGAGCAGATCACCTATGAAGCAGATAAGATCCTGCCGGCAGGAGAACAGACCCTGAACGGTCAGCAGTCCGAATGGTTTGTCCGGTTCCGCCACGGCTATGCCGAAGGGGACATCGGACGTGTTAAGGCACAGCGGATCTTCCTTGCAGCGGCAATGGAGAAAATGCTGAACATGAGCCAGACGGAACTGATGAGTGCCATGCAGAAGATCTATAAGAATCAGTGGATTGCTACCGATCTGTCGCTGGAACAGATCAGCATGGTGGCAGACTTTGCCTCACAGCGGCTGACTATGGACAATGTCAACGTGTTCATGGTGCCGGGAGAAGGAGCAACCTACTATCCGGGGGACGGTTCTGCCCAGTCGGTGTATTCTATTCACAAGTCTGCAACTGTGGATCTGCTGAACCAGTATTTCCGCCCCTATCAGAACGAGATCTATCCGGAGGAAAGCACTATTGTGGAACTGGTGCCGGAGGGCGAATATCTGGCAAGAGATTATGATGACACACAGGAAAATCTCGGCGACATCAACAAGGGCGACAGCAACGACGGAGCACAATAAGAACCTGTCTTCACAAGCGTATACACGTGTCTTTTCGGCAAATTTTGCTGCATACTGCGTAAAAAACACTTGTCGGGCGACAGCCCGCCTGCGTATTTTTTCCTTGTCTGCAACAAAATTATGCTCGAAAATCCACATATATTTCTTGTGAAGACAGGTTCTAAGAACGAGAAAGGAACAAATATGACGCAGCAGGAAATTTTGGAAATCATTGTAAAAGCACTGGACAGCAAGCGTGCCGAAGATATTCAGGTGCTTCGGGTGCATGACCTGACCATTCTGGGCGATTACTTCATTATCGCCAATGGTACCAGTACCACCCACACACGGACACTGGCAGATGAAGTGGAATATCAGCTGTCGGAAAAAGGCGTAGAACCGCTGCACCGCGAGGGCCGCGGAAACGGCTCCAACTGGGTGGTGCTGGACTATGCCGATATTATCGTACACGTGTTCTGCAAGGACACACGGGAATTCTACCAGCTGGAACGTCTGTGGGCAGACGGGGAACCGGTAGACATTTCTCAGTGGACAAAGCCAAACGGCATTGCGTAAGAGCATACCGCACAACAGGAAAGGATTTGGTATCATGGAAACCATAGGAAGAAAATGGGTATTCGGGATCGGACTGTATCTCATCATCAAGGGTGCTCTGAACCTGATTCTGGGGTTCAGCATGTCGAATCTGGTGATGCTGATTGTAAGCGTTGTGGCATTGGTGCTGATGCTGAACCGCGTTCCCTACATCAATTACATTGTAGCCGTTTTTCTGGCACTGATGTTCCTGATGCATGTGGGAAGCAATATCAGCAATCTGGGCAGCCAGTGGATCTATCTGCTGGAAGGACTGCTGGATCTGGGTGCAGCAGCTGTGCTGGTGTTTGAAAAGAATGTCAAGGCATTTTTCGGTAAGTAAATTATATTCAAAGGAATGATAAATACATGAGCAACAAATATGATTTTGCCTCTGTCGAACCAAAGTGGCAGAAGTACTGGGAAGAGCACGGCTCGTTCCGTGCGAGCGAGGATCACACCAAGCCGAAGTTCTACGCACTGGTAGAGTTCCCGTACCCCTCCGGTCACGGCATGCATGTCGGACACATCAAGGCGTATTCCGGTCTGGAAGTTGTCAGCCGGAAACGCCGCATGCAGGGCTACAACGTGCTGTTCCCTATCGGCTTCGATGCTTATGGTCTGCCGACAGAGAATACCGCGATCAAGACCGGCGTACACCCGCGGAAGGTCACCGATGACAATATCGTCAAATTCACCGGACAGCTCAAGCGTGTCGGCTTCTCTTTCGACTGGTCGAGAGTGATCGATACCACTGACGAAAAATACTACAAGTGGACACAGTGGATCTTCCTGAAGATGTTCGAAAAGGGACTGGCATTCCGCGACAAGACACTGGTCAACTACTGCCCCAGCTGTAAGGTAGTCCTGTCCAACGAGGACTCACAGGGCGGCAAGTGCGACATTTGTCACAGCGAGATCGTCCAGAAGACCAAGGAAGTCTGGTATCTGCGGATCACCGAGTATGCAGACAAGCTGCTGCAGGGTCTGGAAGAAGTGGACTATCTGCCGAATGTCAAACTCCAGCAGCAGAACTGGATCGGCAAGTCTACCGGTGCATTTGTCAACTTCGCTGTCAAGGAACACGCAGACGAAAAGCTGCGGATCTATACCACCCGTCCGGATACCCTGTACGGTGTCACCTTTATGGTTATTGCTCCGGAGCACCCGATCATTCAGAAGTACCGCGACAGCATTGCCAATATTGCAGAACTGGACGCATACAAAACGGAATGTGCGAAAAAGAGCGAGTTTGAACGGACACAGTTGGTAAAGGATAAGACTGGTGTCAAGATCGACGGACTGACCGGCATCAATCCTGTTACCGGCAAGGAGATTCCGATCTACATTTCCGACTATGTTATGATGGGTTACGGTACCGGTGCCATTATGGCAGTGCCGGCACACGATACCCGTGACTATGATTTCGCCAAGAAGTTCGGCATCGATATTATCGAAGTCATCAAGGGCGGCGACATCTCTAAGGAAGCCTATACCGGTGACGGTGAAATGGTGAACTCCGGTATCCTCAACGGCATCACCAACAAGAAAGATGCCATTGCAAAGATGCTGGAAGTGCTGGCAGAAAAGGGCTGCGGCGAAAAAGGCGTACAGTACAAGATGAAGGACTGGGCGTTCAACCGTCAGCGTTACTGGGGTGAACCGATCCCCATCGTGTACTGCCCGAAGTGCGGCATGGTGCCGGTACCCTATGACCAGCTGCCGCTGCGTCTGCCGCCGGTAGAGAATTTCGAACCCGGCAAGGACGGCGAAAGCCCGCTGGCAAAGATCGAGTCGTTTGTCAACTGCAAGTGCCCGAAGTGCGGTGCGGCAGCAAGACGGGAAACCGACACTATGCCTCAGTGGGCAGGTTCTTCGTGGTACTTCCTCCGTTACTGTGATCCTCATAACGACAAGGAATTCGCATCGCAGGAAGCCCTGAAGTACTGGATGCCGGTTGACTGGTACAACGGCGGTATGGAACACGTGACCCGCCATATGATCTACTCCCGTTTCTGGCACAAGTTCCTGTACGATCTGGATCTGGTGCCGACTTCGGAGCCCTATGCAAAGCGTACCGCACAGGGACTGATCCTCGGACCGGACGGCGAAAAGATGTCCAAGTCCAGAGGCAACGTGGTAGACCCGAATGATGTTGTCGATGTCTACGGTGCAGATGTGTTGCGTCTGTACGTGCTGTTCATGGGTGACTATGAAAAGGCTGCTCCGTGGAGCGACAGCAGCGTCAAGGGCTGCAAGCGTTTTGTAGACCGTATCTGGGCATTGCAGGATAAGGTAACAGACAGCGACAGCTACAGCGATGCACTGCGTTCCAAGATGCACAAGACTATTAAGAAGGTTTCCGAGGATATTGAATCCATGAAGTTCAATACCGCGATCGCTGCGATGATGACTCTGCTGAATGATATTTACGATGCAGGTTCGATCACCAGAAAGGAATTCCGCGATCTGCTGGTACTGCTGTATCCGTTTGCACCGCACGTTTCTGAAGAACTGTATCAGCTGATCGGCTGCGAAGGCGTACTCAGCGAACAGGAATGGGTGACTTATGACGAGGCTCTGTGCGTGGATGATATGATCGAGATCGTGGTACAGATCAACGGCAAGGTCAAGACCAAAATGAATATTCCGGCAGATGCGGAAAAGGAAGCCGTTCTGGAGCAGGCTGCGGCAGATACAAAAATAATGGAAGCTACCGCAGGGAAAACAATCATAAAGCAAATATATGTACCAAAGAAACTTGTGAATTTTGTGGTAAAATAACAAATTTCTAAGTTTGCAGAAAAAACCCTTGACAAATTCTGCAATATGTGGTACAATAAATCATATTGCAAAATATAGTTTGCAGCGAAAAAGGTTAAGCTGATACCCGATGTTCCCGAAAGGGATTGTTGGTGGTATAAATCAGAAGTTTGGCTGTATTATGGTTAGACGGAAGATTAGCCTCTGCCGTAGCGGCAAAGGGAGGGAAATGTAAGTGGCAGAAGTTCGCGTTGGTAAGAACGAGTCTTTGGACACCGCACTGAAGCGGTTTAAGAGATCTTGTGCGAAGGACGGCGTTATCGCTGAAGTTCGTAAGAGAGAGCATTACGAAAAGCCTTCAGTAAAGCGTAAGAAGAAGTCTGAAGCTGCTCGTAAGCGCAAGTATTAATAAAAAGTATTGCGATACACAGCAGGCGGGCACACTTGACAAGAGTGTGCCCGTTTTTTTGTGGAAAGAAACGGAGATTCGACATTTCCGGCGGGAAAAAAGACGTATAATGAAGGAAACACTGAATAAAGCCCGCCTATCAGCTTTGCACGCAATCTGCGTGTAGATTTTCCGTCATATTGCCCAGAAATCCCTTGCCATACATCGAGTATGCCTGCGGAATTTCTGAGCAATCTGCCGAAAAATCTGACTACGCATCTTACGTACAAGCTTTATTCAGTGTTTCCTGAAGGCACGCTGTAAGGCGGAGCATCGCGAAGATTTGCCGAAAGGAGGAGAAGCAATGCTGTTTCGTGCAAAAATTGCATTACGCAGTGTGTGTGACATCACACCCCAGTTGTTGGAAAAGCTGGGCGTGTGCGGACTATTGCTGGATATTGACAACACGCTGACAACACACGACAATCCGGTGCCGGCTGCCGGCGTGGAGGCGTGGGTGGCAGGCATGCAGGCGGCGGGGATCTCGCTGTGTCTGGTGTCCAACAACCACCCGCCCCGTGTGGAACCTTTTGCCAAACGACTGGGGCTGGACTTCGTCTGTGAGGGAAAAAAGCCGCTGACAAAGGGCTATCGGGAGGCAGTGCAGAAAATGGGACTGTCCCGTAAAGAAGTGGCTGCTGTGGGAGATCAGATCTTCACCGATGTGCTGGGGGCAAATCTATTTGGTGTGCCCTGCATTTTTGTCTTTCCCATGGAAATGGAGAAAACGAGATTTTTCCGATTCAAGCGGCGAATGGAAATCCCATTTCTGCCGAAAAAGATATATGAAGAAAACAAGGAGCTGAACTGACATGATACAAAAAGTACTGGTCATTCACGGACCGAACCTAAACCTGCTGGGTGAACGGGAACCGGGCGTTTACGGCAATACCACATTTGCCGACCTGAACCGTATGATTCTGAGCAGGGCAGAGGGACTGGGACTGGAGTGTGAGATCTTCCAGTCCAACCACGAGGGAGCGATCATTGATAAGCTGCATGCGTCACGCACCACGTTTGACGGCGTAATCATCAATGCGGGAGCTTATACCCACTACAGCTATGCCATTCATGATGCCATTCACGATATTCGCATTCCCTGCGTGGAAGTACATATCAGCAATATCTATGCACGGGACGAGTTCCGTTCTCACTCGGTGCTCAGTCCGGTTTGTGCCGGAACCATTGCCGGATTTGGCATTAACGGCTATTTTCTGGCGTTGCAGGCACTTTCAGAGATGTAAGGGAGATGGCTTATCGTGATGCAAAAGCGTATGGAAACCCTGATGCAGAAGCTGCCGGCAGGAACCGATGCGGCTTTGATTCAGTCTGATGTCAACCGCCGGTATCTCACCGGTATGCAGTCCTCAGCGGGAACGGTGCTCTGTTTCCGTGACGGGGCGTATCTGATCATTGATTTCCGGTATATTGAAAAAGCACGGGAATGCGTGAAAAACTGCACCGTTCTGGAACAGCACGACCTGTACGAACAAATTCGGGAACTGCTCCGGAAACACAACGCCCGCACCCTGTCGGTGGAGTCGATGACCATGACCTTGAGCCAGTTTTCCAAGCTGAAACAGCAGCTGGGAAATCAGGTACAGCTGGATCAGAGCGATGTCCTGAGCCGTGCCATTTTCGCGTGCCGCACAGTGAAAACAGAAGCCGAGATCGACAAGATTCGAAAGGCACAGCGAATTGCAGAGATCGCCTTTGCGGACATCTGTAATTTCCTGCGGGCTGGCATCTCGGAACGGGACGTAATGCTCCGCCTGAACCAGACCATGATGGAGCACGGCTCCGAGGGTGAATCGTTCCCCACCATTGCACTGGCGGGAAGTGTTACCTCTATGCCCCACGGTGTACCCTCTGCACAGCGAATCATTCAGGACGGCGACTTTGTGCTGATGGATTACGGCGCAATGGTAGACGGCTATCACAGCGACATGACCCGTACTGTCTGCGTGGGACAGCCCAGCGAAAAGATGCAGCAGGTCTATAACATTGTGCTGAAAGCACAGGCTGCCGGCATTGACGGGGCAAAGCCGGGCATCACCGGCAGAGAGATGGACAAGCTGGCACGGGACATTATTGACGAAGCCGGCTACGGCGATGCTTTCGGGCATTCGCTGGGGCACGGCGTTGGCTTGGAAATTCACGAATTCCCCAACGCTTCGCCGGCGACACAGACCAAACTGGAAGCCGGAAATGTAGTCACAGTGGAACCGGGCATTTACCTGTCCGGCGAGTTCGGCGTTCGTATCGAGGACTTTGTAGTCATTCGGGAGAATGGCTGCGAGAATCTGACGAAAGCACCGAAGCAGCTGCTGGTGCTGTAAAAGGAGAATTGTACTATGGGTATGTATGCCGGCTATTACCAGATTTCCGACGCAGAACTGGAACACCTGGGACAGCTGGATGAACAAGGTCTAGTGGAACAGGTGGAAGAACTGACAGAGGACGAAACTGCGGAAGCGTGTGATCTGGATAAGATGTGGGACGCACTGCATTTTGTGCTGACCGGAGATACGCTGTCAGATACCGCAGACCATGACCCGCTGTCGGAGGCTGTATGCGGCAGTGACTTTCTTCTGACACAGGAGATGCATGTGGGCGGCATTCCGGCAAGGCGTGTGAAAGAAATTGCACAGGCTCTGCACGAGGTGGATTTTGCCGCACGTCTGGCAGCCTTGCAGATGTCCGATTTTGCGGCGGCAGAGATCTATCCAAATATCTGGGACAGACCGGAGGAGGAAGATGACATTCGTGCGGAACTACAGGAGTGCTTCGCAGATCTGCAGGCATTCTATGACAATGCCGCAGAACAGGGAAACGCAGTGCTGGTGATGATCGACTGACCGGTGCGGTGCTGCCGAAAGATTTTTCCAGTGGAAACGTAAATTTTTTTGCAGAAAGTCTTGCAAAGCAAGCAATTATGTTGTATAATAAAGTTAAGCAATGTTTTTTGAGGGGATTCTCTGCACTTATGCAGGGCGTTTCCTGTCGTTGCATGAAATATAGGGAAGCATCAAAGGGATCGACCCCCATTCCCTAGAAATAAAACGGAGGTTTCAATTTATGATTTCAGCAGGCGATTTCAGAAACGGTATCACATTCGAAATGGACGGCAACGTGGTACAGGTTATCGAATTCCAGCACGTTAAGCCGGGTAAGGGTGCCGCTTTTGTCCGCACCAAGTATAAGAATGTCATCACTGGTGCAGTGGTAGAACGTTCTTTCAACCCGACCGATAAGTATCCGACCGCTTACATTGAACGGAAGGACATGCAGTATCTGTACAGCGACGGCGATCTGTACTACTTCATGGACATGGAAACTTATGAGCAGCAGCCGATCGACAAGTCCAAGCTGGGTCCGGCTTTCCAATTCGTGAAGGAAAACATGGAAGTAAAGGTTCTGTCCTATAAGGGCAACGTATTCGGCGTAGAACCGCCCAACTTCGTAGAACTGGAAGTTACCGAAACAGATCCGGGCTTCAAGGGCGATACTGCAACAAACGCAACCAAGCCGGCAACACTGGAAACCGGTGCAGAGATCAAGGTGCCGCTGTTCATCAATCAGGGCGACATGATCCGTATCGACACCAGAACCGGCGAATACATGGAAAGAGCATAAGGCAGTACAAAAAGTCTGCGGCTCTTGCATGATGTGATTATTTTCGGTGCTGCATGCAATGCACACCGTGTGCTGAACAGGAGGTATTTCAAATGAACCTGACAGATAAGATGGCATATTTGCGTGGTATGGTAGACGGCATGGAGCTGGATCTGACCACTACCAAAGAAGGAAAAGTACTGGGACAGCTGCTGGACGTGATGCAGGAAATGACTGCGTATGTCACAGACCTGCAGACACAGGTAGATGAACTGACAGAGGTCTGCGATCTGTTTGATCAGGATCTGGGCGATCTGGAAGACATTGTCTATGATGAAGATGATGACGATGACGCATACTATTCCTGTGACGACGACTTTGATGATGACGATTTTGACGACGACGATGATGAGACACTCTATGAGACAGTCTGCCCGTCCTGCAACAATGTCATCGCACTGAGCGAATCGATTCTGGAGAAAGGCGAAATGCCGTGTCCGTGCTGCGGCGAGATGCTGGAGTTTGACTACAGCGATCTGGACGGTGACACTTTTGAAGTGCCGATCGATGCCCCCACAGAGGACGGTTCTGCGGAATAAGATTCAACTGCTGCCGGAATGCATCGGCAGCGAAGGAAATGCTGCATAAACTTGTGCGGTGTTGCCTTTATGCAGTGTTTCCCTGAATATGGATCAAACAACAAGCCGGCGGTCTGTCGGCTTGTTTCATTCGGATTGTAACAGAATTGCTGTTATAGCCAATGCGATTGCATGAGGTGAAAGAATTGTTTCAAATCGTAGAAAAGAAAAAGCTGAACGACGCAGTGGTCATGGTACGGATCGCTGCACCGTTGATTGCAAAAAAAGTCCTGCCGGGACAGTTTATCATTTTCCGGCTGGATGAGTTTGGTGAACGCGTACCGCTGACTGTAGCAGATTATGACCGCGAGGGCGGCACGATCACATTGATTTTCCAGATCGCCGGCGAAACCACACGGCAGTTCTCTCTGCTGGAAGCAGGAGATTCCATTCTGGATCTGGCAGGTCCGCTGGGCGTTCCCACTGAATTGCCGGAGGGCACCAAGTCGGTCTGCGTGATCGGCGGCGGTGTTGGCTGTGCCATTGCGTATCCGCAGGCAAAGCACCTGCACAGTCTGGGACTGGAAGTGGATACCATTGTTGGCTTCCGGAACAAGGACATCGTCATTCTGGAGGACGAGTTCCGTGCATGCAGTGACAACCTGTATCTCTGCACAGACGACGGCTCCTATGGCACAAAGGGCTTTGTTACCAATGTGTTGCAGCAGCAGCTGGAACAGGGTAAGAAGTATGACGTTGTCATTGCTATCGGACCGGTTCCCATGATGAAGTTTGTCTGTAAGACGACCGAGCCGTTTGGTGTCAAGACGATCGTTTCCCTTAATCCGATCATGGTGGACGGCACCGGTATGTGCGGCGGCTGTCGCGTGACTGTCGGCGGAAAAATCAAGTACGCCTGTGTGGACGGACCGGACTTCGACGGACATCAGGTGGACTTTGATGAACTGATGCGTCGAAACGGTACCTATAAGCGGCAGGAACAGGAATGCAACCTGTTTCGGAAGGAGGTACAGTGATCATGGCTGGAAAGTTCAATATGGCTCCGAATAAGGTTCCCATGCCGGAACGCGACCCCAAGGAACGTGCAAGATGTTTTCAGGAAGTGGCAATGGGCTATACTCCCGAACAGGCACGGGAAGAAGCAACACGCTGCCTGCACTGTAAGGCAAAGCCCTGCGTCAGCGGCTGTCCGGTAGGCGTGCCGATTCCGGATTTCATCGCAGCAGTTGCTGCCGGAGATTTCTTACAGGCTTATGATATTATCCGTACCACAAACAGTTTGCCGGCAGTCTGCGGCCGTGTCTGTCCGCAGGAGAATCAGTGCGAGGGCAAGTGCGTCCGCGGCAAGAAGGGCGAACCGGTTGCAATTGGTCGTCTGGAACGCTTTGTGGCAGACTACGCCAGAGAGCATGGCTATACCGGCAAGCAGGAAACAGCAGAACCCAACGGTAAGCGGGTTGCCATTGTCGGCGGCGGTCCGGCTGGTCTGACCTGTGCCGGAGATCTGGCACGGCTGGGCTATCAGGTAACTGTTTTCGAGGCATTTCAGGTTGCCGGCGGCGTATTGATGTACGGCATTCCGGAATTCCGTCTGCCTAAGACGATCGTACAGCAGGAGATCCAGTCTTTGAAAGATGCCGGCGTAGACATTCAGCCGGATATGGTCATCGGCAAGATCCTGTCTGTCGATGAACTGATGGAATCCGGCTATGATGCGGTCTTTATCGGTTCCGGTGCAGGTCTGCCCCGCTTTATGAATATCCCCGGCGAAGGTCTGGTGGGCGTATGTTCTGCCAATGAGTATCTGACACGTATCAATCTGATGCACGGCTACGATCCGAAGTATGCGACACCGGTCATTCAGTCTAAGGCTGTGGCAGTTGTTGGCGGCGGCAACGTGGCAATGGACGCAGCCAGAAGTGCACTGCGTATGGGTGCAGAACATGTGTACATTGTATACCGTCGTTCTGAGGCAGAGATGCCGGCACGTCTGGAAGAAGTACACCACGCCAAGGAAGAAGGCGTGGAGTTCCAGAACCTGTGCAATCCGGTGGAAATTCTGGGCGACGAGAACGGCCGTGTCAACGGTCTGAAGTGCATTCGCATGGAACTGGGCGAACCGGACGAAAGCGGCAGACGCAGACCGGTGGCTATTCCGGACAGCGAATTTGTGCTGGACGTAGACACTGTAATTATGGCGATCGGCACATCTCCCAATCCGCTGATCTCTGGGACAACAAAGGGCTTGGACACCAATCGTTGGGGCTGTTTAGTGGTCAACGAAGAAATGGCTACCACCAAGGACAAGGTTTATGCCGGCGGTGATGCCGTTACCGGTGCAGCAACGGTTATTCTGGCAATGGGTGCCGGAAAGACTGCTGCTGTGTCGATCGATGAGGTATTACGCGGAAAAGCGTGAACCCCTATGGCAAAATCACACGGCAACGGAGAAAGGGCTTTTGAACATGAGTAAGAATTTCGCAAGACTGGGACTGGCTGCCAGCACGGCAGCACTGACAGGTGCGGTTTGCAGCGTGACTGCATTCGCAGAAAGCGGCGGCGGCAAAAGTGCAAGCGGAAGCGGCTTCGGCACAGTGGGCTATCTGATTTTCATGGTGCTGCTGTTTGCAGTGATGTATTTTATCCTGATTCGTCCGCAGAAGAAAAAGGATAAGGAAGCCAAGGCAATGCAGAGCAGCTTGCAGGTCGGCGACGAGATCGTTACCATTGGCGGTATCGTAGGTCTGGTCGTACAGGTCAACGAGGATAACATCGTCATCGAAACTACCGGCAACCGCAACAAGATTCGTCTGAAGAACTGGGCAGTACAGGAAAACCTGACCATGACAGAGAATGCGAAGCGGAAGCAGGAAGCACAGATCGCCGCAGCAAAGGAAAAGCGTGCAGGCAAGAAGAAAAAGAAGGATTCTGACGATTCCGATCAGGGTATGCTGAAAGACTGATCGGCAGATTCTCGGAACTCCCCAATACATGGAAACGGATCGCAGGAATTTTGCGGTCCGTTTTTTGCTGCTTGTACGCTGTTCCTGTTCTAATCCCGCTGCCGCAGGCATACACTGTCAGCAGACATCATGGCAGGGAGGTGCAGTGCAATGAGAACCAAACGGCAGCCGGCAAGGCAGAGCATCTGGGAAAACCGGTTCGGGTATCTGCCGGCGGCATTGTCCGTGGGAATCGGCTTGCTTCTGGCAGGACTGGCTGCCCTGTCTGGCTTACTGCTGCTGTCCGATTTGTCGGAATGGATCTCCGCTTTGCTGCTGGGGCTGCTGTTGTTTTGTTCCGGTTACAGCATGGGACGATTTGCAGGCTTTCACCGCCGCCGCAAGGGCTGGCTGACAGGGCTGTGCTGCGGGCTGTTGCTGTGCGGGATCCTGTTGGCTGTGGGGCTGTTCTGGCAGGGGACTGCCGGCAGTCCGGTGCGGCTGCTGCTGATCTGCGGCGGCAGTATCTGGGGCGGCATCTCCGGCGTGAATGCTCCCCACAAGAAGCCGCCGAAATAACAGTAACCGTCAGCACAGAAAGTGATAGTCCGGCGAATTGCCACGGAAGATGTAAATTTTTTTCCGTTTTTGCATAGAACACTTGAAAATCCGGCGGATTTGTGATATAATGTAGTTAAACTTTTTTTGGGGGAGGGTTTCCGAATGAAGCACATTAAGACCATCAATGCAGCAAACCTGAAGGCTTCTGCTGCAAAGGGCGGCTGCGGTAAGTGTCAGGCTTCCTGTCAGTCTGCTTGCAAGACTTCCTGTACAGTAGCGAACCAGAAGTGCGAGCACTAAGGGTTTTTGAAAACCTTTCACACGCAAGTCTGCAACTGATAGAAGAAAGGGACAGTTCTGTCCCTTTTTTCGCATCTATACACGAATTTTTATGGTGCTGCATGTTCCCCAAGGCAGCCGGAAAGAGGAAACAGAATTATGATTCATAAGTATAAACTGGGCGACTATAACATTGTGCTGGACGTGAACAGCGGCGGCGTGCATGTGGTGGACGAGCTGACCTATGACATGCTGGATAATGTTGCACCGCCTTTTGCTCCGGAATGTCCGGAGGAAGTCGTGACAAAGCTGTCGCGGTTTTACGATCCGGAAGAAGTCCGTTCCTGCTATGCGGAAATTCTGGAGGCATATCAGGAAGGCATTCTCTTTTCGCCGGACGATTATGAAAAGTATGCCAACTTCGCTGTGGCTTCTCCCATTAAGGCAATGTGTCTGAATATCGCCCACGACTGCAATCTGCGTTGCAAGTATTGCTTCGCTTCTACCGGCGACTTCGGCGAGGGCAGAAAGCTGATGTCCTATGAAACCGGTAAAAAAGCGGTGGACTTCCTGCTGCAAAATTCCGGCGACCGCGTGAATCTGGAAATGGACTTCTTCGGCGGCGAACCGCTGATGAACTTCGAAACTGTGAAAAAAATTGTGGAATACGCCCGTTCACAGGAGCCGGTCTATCACAAGAAGTTCCGGTTTACCATTACCACCAACGGCATGCTGCTCACCGATGACAAGATCGACTTCATCAATCGGGAAATGTCCAACGTGGTATTGTCTATCGACGGCAGAAAAGAAGTCAATGACCGCATGCGTCCCCGCGTAGACGGCAAGGGCTCTTATGATAAGATCATTCCCATGTACAAGAAGCTGGTAGACCAGCGTGGGGAAAAGGAATACTATGTCCGCGGTACTTATACCAAGTATAATCTGGACTTCTCCGATGACGTGTTCGCTCTGCTGGACGCAGGCTTCGACCAGATCTCTGTGGAACCGGTTATCGCTGATGCGGAAGAACCTTACGCAATTACCGAGGCAGACCTGCCCCGTATTTTTGAAGAATACGAACGGCTGATGCAGAAGATTCTGGACTATGAGGCAACCGGCAAGAAGTTCAACTTCTTCCACTTCATGCTGGATCTGGATCAGGGACCCTGTGCGATCAAGCGTCTGCGTGGCTGCGGCTGCGGCAATGAGTACGTGGCAATCACACCGGACGGCGACATCTACCCATGTCATCAGTTTGTCGGTGAGGCAGACTATAAAATGGGCAATGTGGACGACGGCACATTCAACCGTGAAATGAAGTCCGACTTCGCCAAGACCCATATCTACAGCAAGCCGGACTGCCGGAACTGCTGGGCAAGATTCTATTGCAGCGGCGGCTGTAACGCGAATAACTACCAGTTCAGCGGCGATGTGCACAAGGCACACAAGCTGTCCTGTGAGATCGAAAAGAAGCGTCTGGAATGTGCGATCGTGTTGAAGGCGATTCGCATGGATCGGGAAGCTGCAAAGCAGGAAAGTGCGGAATAACATAAGGCAATACCGCACAAAGATTGTGCGACAGATGCGTCGTCAAATTTTTCGTCA
>ERZ773200.204-NODE-204-length-69986-cov-5.389984_pt1 | contig 69986 bp, 75 predicted proteins | sample MGYA00581008_ERZ773200 | MGnify/ENA primary metagenome ERZ773200 (study PRJEB29015, sample SAMEA2737770) | human gut metagenome | biome: human gut; feature: human-associated habitat; material: faeces | place: China | collected 2012 ... | reverse complement strand
TTACCTATGGAACATATTTTATTATTTCCTCCACCGGCTTACCTGTTAGCTTGCAGATTGTGTTTAAGTTATCTATCGTAATTGACTGGTTTCTTCTTATTCTTGACAACACTGATTCAGACAATAGTTTTTCTGCTCTGATTCTGGAAGTGTTATACCCGGCCTCTGCCAGCTTTTCCAACACATTTAAGTAAACTATCATATTTTAAAATAATCCTTTCAGTTCATTATAAAATTTCATTTTGAGTTTTAAAAAGTAGAAGAAGAGCAGTCATTGTCATTGTTTTTATAAATTCACCTTCCTTCAGTTCTTCTTTTTTCAATGGCTGCGTTTCATCAATGAAGTCATAATTAGTATAAACTTCCACACCATGCGTTTTCTTGCACCAAACAGCAACAATCGTATTTCCACCAAATTCATCAATGTCATGTTTTAATTCATCAATTAATGCTGAACACTCATAACTGATTTTTTCACCATTTTCATTAATAAATGCCATGTTATACCTCACTTTCTTTAATTTTCTATCTCAATGCAAATTGCAGCAATCAGATCATTTCTCAGGTAGGGAAACACATAAAGTATTTCCCTATCAAGAATTTTTCTTAAAGTCATAATATTATTTTTCCTCCTGACCATAAGGTTTCAAGCCGTGTATTCTTTTCTTAATAATCATCTTCACAATCATCTTCGTCCTCACTCCAGCCCTGATTAGGATCATTTAATGATGGTTCTACATTTTCATATTCCAATTCTTTTGTTGTGATTTTAATTGGAAATTCTAAGATTGCATTATCTTTATCGTGATTAGCCATATAAATTCCTAATTTTCGTGGTTTACATTCAATCTTTTCGCCATCATAATAAGCTTGTAAATTTTTAATTGCATCTTCCGTGTTATACCTAGGAGTATGCCATGTTCCATTTTTAATCCTTCGAATAATCTCAGGAATCATTTCCCTGTTCCATTCAAGAACCAAATCATAAACATCATAATCGCCAAAATGTCCGTAACCATCGTAACATTTCTCATAAATTGCCTTTCCGTATTTTTCCTGAAATGGTTTTGGTACAAGCAAATATGTATCTGCATATACATCATCTAATAACTGTTTGTCTGTGTCTGAATAAATCCAACTAAATTGTCCCATAAATATCACCTTTTACCTTTCTAATCTTTAATTTCCATAATTCCATTATCTTCAAGAATTGTTTTTACTAGTTCAAATTGTTCATCTCTGTTTTCTGAAGATTCAACAGCATCCACAATACTTTCGATTAATAATTCCATACTTTCTCTTGTTAAGCTAAAGTCCATATCATCACCTCTTTCATTTTTAATTTTATTATAATACATTGAAACATTTACATTAATCTTTAATTCTTTCAATGCGTTTAAATCCGTTTGCCGTTGTTTTCTTTTTGGTACCATTTTTTCGGTAGAACCAATTGCCTTTTATAATGCCATCTTCAATAACTTCAGTTGCCTTTGGATGTTTTCTTGTTCCGGACCACTCTAAGAAGGCACATTTCCATTTTTCCTCCAATGGTTTGATTTCTGTCTTTTTCTCTGCCTTGTAGCTTTCAATAAGTTCTTCAATGTTTTCATCCGTTAAACTTTCAATCCTATCAATGTTTAATGAATAAAATTCTGTTTCATTATAGTGATTGCTTGTGTGATGCCAGGAAGAATATTCCAGGCAAATTTCCTTTAAAACCTTTACCGGAAGTTTCCTTAATTTTTCCATTGAGCATTTCAACTCAACTTCCTGTTCCTGCATCGCTTCAAATATGTTTGTTTTTGTCCATTTACTGATGGGCATTTCTCCGTTTTCATAAGCAGCTACTGCGTTGTTACTCATGCTCCATCCTCTATATCCTGCCATAATGTACCTCCATTTTATTTTAATAATCTTAAAAACCAATTTAAATTTTCTTTTGTATGCCCTGGTATATGTTTCAAATTTTACCTTCAGATATATAATCAGACTTTTCAATGCCTGTCTTACAATTCACATAATAATTTAGCAGCATTACAATATCTCCATCCGAAATGTTGTAGTTATAATCAATAGTACCATCGCCACTACAACAGGTAACTTCAACACCGTCTGAGTTGTTGTTCAATACAAGCTTGTCTCCATTACATACTTCAATTATTTTATGCATAGCACCCGTTTCTTTCCGTAAATTTCCAAGTGTAATATTATTTACAGTAATCTTTCTTAATATCCCAAAAGTCTTTCATAACCATCCGTTGTTTTTACCCAGGCAGTAGGAACACAATCATTGCTCGTTGCGGATAATTCCTTGTATCTTTTATCTAATTCTTCTTTAGTCCTGAAGAACTCTTCACGTTCCTTATTTCCTTTTTTTGCTCCGGATGTTTTGTAAATTTTTAACTTGTACATTAAAACCTCCTTAAAAATATCATATTTAACTTACACTTATATAATACACCAAAATCGGTGTAAACACAATGACCTTTTTTATTCTTGTGAGTAATATTTCTTGATATATTTTACACTGAAATCGGTGCAAAATATAAGACGTACATAATATCGTCAATAGGTAAAAATAAGCAATGGCAAAAATTGAAATGATAAAGAAAAATCTCCAACTAAAATGAATAGAGATTGCTTTATAGCCTGAAAATGCCCCATACCAGCACTTTTAAAAACATAACCCATAAATCATCGTTAAAGACATTTTTGCTCATTTAGATCAAAAAAGTGAAAAATTTCATTCACATAAAAGGGGAAAAATAAATGTCAATTAATTTCAAAAAAACAATAAAAACTTTGTTTCAAATAACTATTAACAATTCAGGAAACAACTGATATATTTAAGACATAAAGGACGTCCGAAAAAAATAAATAATAAAGGAGAATTTTAGAAAATGCAAACTGTAACCGGAAGAATAAATGAGATAAAACAGCCCAGTGGTGGCTATGTGAAACCACGCTCACTTTTAAGAATAAAATATGATGATGGAAAAACTCTAAATGACAATGAGAACATTCCACCGCAATTAATAGGCATTGTTGTTGATTATCTGACCAGATACATGTTAACGGAAGATGTATATGAGTCATTTGACATATCATATAGGGGTTCAAAAATTGCGCCAGCTACATGCTCTCACGCATGAAAAAAGGCGAAATCCCATATGATTTTGAAAAAGCAGATCAGTATGGTTTTGGAAAAGCTTTATATTTAATAGACGGAATACAGGGACTGGACGATGAATCAATAAAAAGGGCGTGTAAGGTGGTTACGTATGATACCTGGTACAGAAATCCAAGTGGAGCAATAACATCTGCAGGACCTGAAGAAATAAATCCAAATAGGGAAACAATCGAAAACATACGCATAATGGTTAAAAGGGGACTTACATTTTTAGAGAAAAATGGACCTGTTGTTGAAGCAGGAGTCACATTTCTAAAGTGCTCATTTACAAAAAGTTTGTGTGGAAAGCCCATTCCTTTAGGTGTGGGATGAATAGCACTGTGTATGTAAATGTTGATAATATACACGTAATGTAATATAATGTGTATATGGGAAATAATTATAGACATACAAATACAACTGTATCTTTGATAAATTATCATTTTGTATTTTGTCCAAGATACAGACGAAAAATTTTTCTGATATCAAATGTAGAAAGACGCTTTAAAGAACTGGTCAAAATAAAATGTAAGGAGTTAGAAATTGAAATCATCGCAATCGAATGCGATAAAGACCACACGCATATGTTCTTAAATTGTCTACCTACGTTAAGTCCATCAGATATTATGCAACAAATAAAAGGATATACAAGCAAAATTCTTAGAGAAGAGTTTGCAGAACTATCAAAAATGCCTAGTTTATGGACAAGAAGTTATTTTGTTTCTACGGCAGGTAATGTATGTAGCGAAACAATTAAAAAGTATGTAGAAAATCAAAAGAAGAGATATTAAAAAAGAGAATATTATATTAGAAAGTGAGGTGAATATTATGGCAAACTTTATTGTTGAATTTCCATTAAGAACAGAAAAATACCAAAAAGATATTTTAAATAGGCGTTTTGAAATTGGAAGAAGGATTTATAATTCTTTGGTTAATGTGACTCAAAAACGTTATAAAGAAATGATTAAGACAAGGAAATATAGAAATCTCATGTCATCGTTGACAGGAAATAAGAAATCAGATAAAGAAATTTGGAAACAAATAAATAATATTCGCAAACAATATGGTATGTCAGAATATTCATTTCACGAAGATGTAAAGAAAATGCAAAAACATTTTAAAGATAATATTGATTCTTTTACGGCACAGAAAATAGCAACGACACTATGGAAATCATACGACAAACTGTTTTTTGGAAATGGTATGAGGGTTTATTTTAAACGATATGGAGAATTAAATTCTCTCGAAGGAAAATCAAATAAGACAGGTATTCGTCTGATAAATGATACACTCATTTGGAATGGTTTAAAAATACTAGTTGTAATTGATTATGACAACTATTATGAGTATCAAGCTATGCAATGTGATATTTGTTATAACAGAATTGTTAGAAAATATGTGAAAAATAAATATAAATACTATGTGCAAGTGGTATTCAAAGGAAGTCCACCTGTCAAAGTAGATACTGAAACTGGCGAGATAAAACATTGTATTGGTGATGGCGATGTTGGGTTGGATATTGGAACTAAAACTATTGCTATCGCAAGTCAATCCGATGTAAAAATATTAGAACTTGCTGATAGAGTTCAGAGTATTGAAGACCAGAAACAGAAAATTCTGAGAAGGATGGATAGGTCAAGACGAGCTACTAATCCAGATAATTATAATGAAGATGGAACTATAAAAAAACAAGGAAATAAAAAGGTTATATGGAACAAATCAAATCACTATATTAAATATCAAAATGAATTAAGAGAACTATATAGAAAGCAAGCAGATATACGAAAATATCAACATGAGTGTTTGGCAAACTATATAATATCTCTTGGAAATAAAGTGTATGTTGAAAAAATGAATTTTGCAGGACTTCAAAGGCGTGCTAAAAATACAGAAAAAAATGATAAAGGTAAGTTTAAGCGAAAGAAACGTTTCGGCAAGTCTTTAGCAAATAAAGCACCAAGTATGCTGTTGGCTATTATAAATAGGAAATTAGGATATTTCGGCGAAAAACTTGCAGAGATAGACACATTTAATGCAAAAGCAAGTCAGTTCAATCACTTTGATGGAACATATACAAAGAAAACATTATCACAAAGATGGAATGATTTTGATGGTATAAAAATTCAAAGGGATATGTACAGTGCTTTCTTAATAATGAACATAGGTAATAATTTAAAAAGTTTTGATATAGATAAGTGCAATGATAGGTTTGAAAACTTTTATCGACTTCATAATTTAGAAGTAGACAGATTAACTGGTAAGAATAATTTAAGTAGTATTGCAATTTGAAAAAGAGAATATATAAATAGGTTTTGACACGAGCCTTATGCTATCGTTAATGGATACAATGGTATCTTTGGTAGTGAAAGTTTTATAGAAGTTCATTAGTCTCATATGCTTTCGAGTATATTTGGAAGTGAATTTATATAAGAACCCAACGTGTTTTAGCCGTTGGAGTGTCAGAGACATGATATGTAATGCCGATGCAGATTATCTTACAAATGATACCATTTGGGATTTTAAGGTAATAAAAAGCGAACCTTCAAGCAAGCATACATTAGAGTTGTTGATGTATTGGCTATTAGGACAACATTCAGGCAAGGAAGAGCTTGAGAGAATTAGAAATCTTGGGATATATAACCCCAGAAAGAACATTGCATATTCAATTAGTCTCTGTCTGATTCCTAAAGCATTTATAGAACAGGTTTCTGAAGATGTAATGGGATATGCAAAATATTAAAAATACTTAAATAAGAGAATAGAAAGAGAGGTTATTTTTATGATACTTTTAATTACAGCAAATGGATACTGTACCGAATTATATTTTGATGAAGACATGGAAAACATAATTAAAATACTTGAGATTATGGTTGTTTTATTATTTGGATTATTAATGTTACTTATTGCTACTTACATAATTTTGCTACTATATAATGTGGGCAAATACATAATATACAAGATTAAACAAAAGGTAATCAATAAAAATAAATAGAATAGATAAGTTTCTTGAACTTAAAAAATGAAAATGGTGAGAAATATACATTGGAGGAATCGGAAAAATGAATATTGCAAATAAATTATTGAGAAAATTTACACAGAAATCTAGCCCAGATAAAAACATTTATGACTTTAATTTAAACACAATTAACAAAAGTGTTGTAATAGGAATCAGTTCAACAGGCAAAACAGCAAGTGAAAAAACACATAAATATCCAACTAAATATCCAATCATTAACCCGGTTGTGTTTGTTGGAAAAAGTGAAAAAATAAGAATGGATAAATTAATGCATTCTATCATAACAAATTCAAGGTCAAGTTTTATGATAATGGAATCAGGGGATATTTTTCAAAAAAATAAACAGTTATTGGAAAGTAAGAGCGTAAAAATAAAAAGACTTGATTTTAGTGATACATTAAAGAAAAATCATTATAATCCTTTTAGATATGTTCGGGATTATGCCGAAGCAAGGAAGCTGGCTAAAATATTAGTTTTAAACGGAACAACAGATGAATATTTTCCTGAAGAATTTAAGAAGGGATATGAATTGATTTATGGTAGCTGCATTTATTATGTTTTGGAAAATTATGATGACGGAAATAAAAATTTAAAAGGCTTAAAATGCCTGCTTATGGATCTAAAGGATAATAATTTTAAAATGGATGCTTTCTATGAAACATTGCCACATGATACCCATGAATTTATCAGTTATAATGATGTGAGAAATTTTAAACTATTTCCTGAATTAATAGAACAAAGTCTTTTCATTTTGGAAAAACTCTTTACACCGGAAATGTTTACCATAACTGAAACTGATGATTTAGAATTGGAAAAAATAAATTATGAACAAACAGCATTATTCATAAATGCAGAGAATGAAGAAAATAAACCCGCAGTTCTCATTTCAATGTTATATTCCCAAGCAATGGATATGCCCTCAAATATTCCTGAAAACATAAACGAAAGAGAAGAGATTGTAATTAGTATCTTAATGAATGATTTTTCAAAAATTGGCAGGATGCCAAAATTAAATAATCGACTTTCGGAATTTGAAAACATTAAACCGGGTGTATTCATTGCAGCATATTTCAGAGATGAAGAGGAAATGAGAAAATACATGGGTGATTCATAGGAAAGAAATACGGTTACATCATTTAGGTAATGGTTAAAAAGATGAAAATTAGCCAAAAACAGCATTACATTTTATGATATAATAAATTGACAGATAAGTTAGTAAGGAGTCTTAAAATGAGCAAATTTTTATTTAAAGATAAAAACGAATTATATAACCAATACTACCCACTGGTTACGAATACGGAAAAAGAAGAGTTTTTGATTAATAATGGCAGTTCTTTATTGAAAATATTAGAAAAGCGTAAAAAAGATAGAGAATACGAATTATATGCATTACAAAAATTACAAAAGCAGAATTATAGAAATAAGGATTACTATATGTTTAAAAAAGAGAGATTATTGAAAAAACAAATATTCGATTCGATAATGTTGGAAGATAAGCTATTTATGTATGACATTTCGGTGGATGAAGTCAATTATGCACTCAAATTAACATATAAGGAAGATGGTTTATTTACAAAGTTAATTATGGGGATTACTGGCACAATATCAGATACATTGTTAAAATAAAATGTTTTATGAAAAAGAGAGCTTATAAACAAGCTCTCTTTAAAAATGTAAAAGTATAAAAATAAATGAAGAAAGAACATAAATAAAAAATGATTAAATGATACATTTGGTAAAATACAGTTTCTTATTCCTTTAATGTATCTGATTCATCTACCTTTTGTCTTGTTTTTTTCTCAATGTAGTAAGAAGAAAAAGCCTGACCGCAATAAGGGCAAAAATACGCCCTGGTCCCATAACTGTCAAAAAGATGACTTATGTTTTGTCCGCAGGTTCTACAATAATTCATTGATTTGATTTTCCCCTTAATGGCATATTTCCTTGAACTTATTGCTTTTGGATGATCCCTACGTATAAGTTGACGCAGGTATGCCTTTATTTCCCTGGAACATTCAGAGTTACAAATAAACTCATCAGCCTTTGCATTTAAATTGCGTCTTTTTTTATTTATATTAATGTTATAATCTAAATTTCGTTCAGTGTTTATATACATAAATTCTAATTCCGTTTCTATGTTTTATAAATAGCCAGCCAGAAAACTCATTACCTTTAGGTGGTGGGTAGTTCACATATGAATTGGTGCAAACAAGTAAGGTTTCACTTATTAGCAAATATATGTATGTGAGATTAGTTATGTACATTACCCATCTCATTAATAGTGTTGGATAATCTATATTTATCTACTATTATCTTAATATTACCATAAATGGTAAATTTTTCCAAATGACAAAATGAATTAGGTGATTCTTTGTTATGTATATGAGTAATACTATGTGTATGTATGGTGTCAATTATCCCTTATAGTTTTTCTTTGCAGCAACTTCTGTTTTTCATTTTGTAAATTAAACCAACTGCTGCAAAGTTGGAAAATATGATATTAGGGAACTGCTGCAAAGAAAGATATTAAAATAGTGCCAGTGACAACTGCTGCAGAGCAGAGATAATAAGATTGCCCCCTACATACGTATGATAATATTTGAATTTATATTACGTCAGCAATGTAGGAGCATTGATATAACTCATACTATAGTTGTTTGTATTTCCATTGCCTTATATCTTTATTCCTTTTTTCTTCGAAAAGAAGAACGATAACAATTACAGAGTAAGCATAAGTAACAGAGAATTGTTTTCTGCCACTTAGAGTAAGTTCATTTAAATGAGAATTAAACCACCTGCAGAGATATTACAAGGAAGGAAAGGAGAGAAGAAGGTAGAAAAATTGCTGTACATATTTTTATTATTGACACTCCCCATATCTAAAGGCAGGGGATTCTTGGTGGCTGCCGAAAAATATTGGCTGACCAGTTCATTTCTGATAGGTCGCACCCCAAGTTAGGGCTGTGCCATCAGCCCTCGTAGAGCAGAACATATAGTTCTCTACGCAGTTTGTCTGTTACCAACAAACTCAGTTGAGTTGCAGATGTTCATGGCACCCAAAAGGTCTCTGTGGATATGGAATCCACAGTCACAAGCATAGTTTCTATCATCTGCATGGTGAACACTTCCGCAGATGGGACATCTTTGACTTGTGTATGCCGGATTTACATACTCAACGGATATGCCTGCTAATCTTGCCTTATACTCTATAAGCTGAGTAAGTCTATAGAATGACCAGGTATGCAGACCATGATTGTTTTTACGACTTGTTCTTGTCGTGGAGCGAATGTTTTGTAGTTGCTCCAACTTAATCACTTTAACATTATGAGCCACTGCTGTTTCTACAATATCGTGACTTAACTTATGGTCGATGTCACGCATTATACGTTGCTCTTTATCGTTAATACGCTTAACAGCCTTTATCTTTTTAGAAGTCTGTAGTTTCTTGCGAAGATAAGCATAATGCCTGCGCATGTACTTGTTTTTACGACCATTACCATAAAACTTAACGGAACCGTCAGAACAATAGCTGACTGCAGGACACTTGATACCTAAATCTATACCTATGACATTGCCATCCGATTTAAGTTTAGGCTCCGTAACCTCGTATACGATTTGAGCAACAAGAGCATGATTCTTAGTCACGATACGCATGGTTCCAAACTTTGCATCAGCAAATAATGCTTTCTGACGGTCCGTGAGTTTAACCGATACGGAAATACGCTTTGATTTGCCATTAATCATTACGGGAAAGTCGATACAGTCATATTTAATCTTATAGTTTTGGTTGTTGACATAACAACAGTTCTTTTTCAGTATCGGAAGATTAGGTGCCTTGGTTCTGACAACAGAGCCACGCTTTGCGAGACTTCTGTTTTTAAGAACAGTCTTATGGCAGTGCTTGTAGTGCTTCCTTACAATGGATTTTGCATCACGAATACACTGATTAAGCAATGCACTTGGCAGGTCTGCACTTACATTGGCAGTAGTGGTCTTTGCAATGGAATGACCTCTCATTGCATCAGAAACAAGACCATTGACGGTATCTATGTATTCTTTCATGGTCTGAGTGATTAAGGATTTCTGATATTCAGTTGGATATACTTTCACTGTTTCCGAAAGCTGCATTGTATCACCACCTAAATGTTTTTCTGATTCTCGATGTACTGTTTGATTACAGCAAGTGGAGCACCACCGACTGTAGAAACAAAATAACTGTTGGTCCAAAGGCTTGGGAGTCTTGATTTAAGCCAGGGAAATTCTTCTCGCAAAATATGAGATGAATAGCCTTTGATTTGCTTAACGGCTTTATGAATGCCAAATTGCGGGTCTACTTCCATAAGCAAATGCACATGGTCCGGCATGATTTCCATTTCTATGATTTCGACATTAAGCTGTTCGCATGTTTGCTGTATCAACTCCTTTAAGCGAACATCAACACCGTTTATTAAAACGGAACGTCGATACTTTGGGCAAAAGACCACATGGTACTTACAGGAATAAACCACATTATTGTTAGATTTATATTCCATATAAACGTTATACACCTTAAAGTTATCTAATGCAACATAAAATTAGATAACTTTGAGAAAATTAATAAAATTGCCTTATATCCCCATAGTTAAAACAAGGGTCTTTACGGCAATATTTGGTAATGATTTATTCTTTTCAAAGAATGAATTTAGGTCAATGTTTTTATCATTCAAAAACATATGTACATTTATTTTTTCTGTGATGTCTAACGTAACAAGCTCATAAGTTTTGATTTATGGATTGTGAGCTTGTACGTGATATGCATTCTTTATGTAATACGTAGGAATATTAATTATGCAGCAGAGCCGGGATATTTAACTACAGAGCTGCTGCAGATTCTAAAAATAACATATGTCTTAATAATACCCAACTGTTGTATGTTAGAAGCAAATAAAGGTCCTGCTGCAGAAATGAAAATACATACCTTCTTCGAAAAGAAGAAATGGCCATTCCAGTGTATGTCTAAGATACAGAGTATGAGAAGATGAAGGAAAGAGGGAAAGAAGATGGTTTCCTTATCACAATCATAATACGTATGAATTAATATGTTTAAATAGTACCGGCAATGAAAATTTTAAATCATGTCTGATACTCTGCGATGTCAACGTATCCGGCTCATGAGTTTTGATTTATGGATTGTGAGCCGGTACGTGTAATGTATTCTTTATGTAATAGAGATAAATGTATTATTAATTGTATTAGTTAAATGCATTCATCGGGCAATAATAACATTCTTCTGCAGCAGTACGTTTATCAAGTTCTTTCCGGCTACGGTCCTGCTGCAGTAATTGAAATATAAAATATGCCAGATATATGTTACAAGAATCAGGAAATAAGAAAAGAATGAATGAAAGAAGTAAAAGTTTCATAAATAATTTCTGATGCTTAATTTTATCTGCGTGTTCGTTTTCTTCCTTGCAACGCATGAATGAAGGTATTTATGTTAAAAGCTATTAAACAGATACCAACTGCTACAGAGTATTATTTATACATACATACTGCGTAAAATGAGATAGTAGTTGCTTACAGAGCATAAACAAATGACAGAAAAATAGAAGGTATGTATGAAAGAGTGAATGAATTGAAAAAAGAATGCATTCGGATAAAAAAACAAGAACTAACAATAACTACTAACTGCTGCAGCAGTTAGATAAATATTATTGATGACTACGGTGCTGCTGCAGATGTTAAAATAATATATTACTGATTAGAACTGCTGCAAGTAAAAGATACATTAATTATTTCTATTTATTGCATAAAGAAAAAAATGTGGCCAACAACAGAGTAATTGAAAATACAGAGTATAAAGGAAAAAACGAATGAAGAAAAGAATAAAAATGTTAACTTAATTTATTATTGGATAATTCTAAATTATTCATAAAAAATAATGTAGCTTATGTTTAATGAAATAAAAAGAAATTATAGTTTCAATATTTTAACCTGGTATTTAATTTAAGACTTGAACAAAACTCTGCGATGTCAACGCAACCGGCTCATGAGTTTTGATTTATGGATTGTGAGCCGGTAAGTGTTCAATCTTCTTTATGTAATAAGAATAAATGTATTCCTATACTCTGAATGTTCGTTTTATCGTGGCGATAATGGAAAACCATATTTGGGGGCAAAAATAATTTTGCAGCAGAACCTATTAAAAAATTATATTAAACAATCATGGAGCTGCTGCAAAGTCAAGAATATAAGAATATCAAAACAACAACTGCTGCAGAAAACAAAATATATCTCTATCTATTTCATAAAGAAAAAGTTTGGCCACAACAGAGTAACTTCAAGCCACAGAGAATGAGGAAAGAGACAAAGGAAGAAATATAGGTTCTTCACAAAACTTCCTCAAACTAAAATTTTCTGAGCAAGCGTTTTCTTCTTTGCAAAGCAGGTAGAAATAAGAAAGAGTGGTGGTAGCCTGTTATGTATAATGATGTGACTACGGAACTGCTGCAGCAGATAAAAAATAAAGGAAGGTATGGAAGAAAGAACATTGATATTTTTTAATTTGCTTTTAAGCAAGGATATTATTAGGTAGTAATGATAACGAGATACGCTAATTTAAAATTTGAAAAATAAATGTATTAATTGTTATTTAAATAATTAAAAACAAGATAGTGTTTTAAAGCATTGAACATACTCTGTGATGTCAACACAACAAGTCAATAAATTAAAATACTGAAACATAACCTGGTACGTGCGATGTCTTCTTTATAAAATATGAAGAAATGTATGTTACGTATATTTAAGAAATTAATAATAGGGTAAAAAGATTAATACATACATCAACTGCTGCAGCAGTTGCATAATAGGCAAACCACGTTACTATTAAAAAACTTAAACCAAAAGTCAATACTAACTGCTGCTGCAAATTTGAAAAATAAAGAGAAACATATATGAACGAAAGTATCTGCTAAAAAAACGCCCCCTTCTCCGTTGGTTAAAAAAAGTCAATGACCTTCTTTTCTATATTCACGCAGAAAAAAAGAAAAAACATAAGAAAGAAAACGCCCCCTTTCCTGACGGACAGAAAACGTAAGAGAGGAAAGACGTACGTAAGAACAAAAGATGAAAGAGAGAAAAAAAGAAAGAAGAAAAAAGGAAAAATCGCCCCCCCTATCCCCGGAGGGACTATTAAGAAATTAGCACTCTGTTTAACTTCTTTACAAAGTATCTAAAAATGAAAATGAAATTTATTCATAAAAATATTTGCCTTTATGCTTTTCTATGCTTGCTTTTTTCTTCTTTACGAAGTAGGTAAATATATATTAAAACTTCTTTTCTTATGAAATAAGAATGTAAGAATGAATGTAAGTATAAAAATACTTATTCTTAATTTCTGTTACTTATATTATTTTCTAACATAATAATTTATTCTTTTTATTTTTAATAAATAAAGGTATGTATTTATTATCATACTGCAGCAGCAGTTTAGTTTGTTTCTTTAGTCAACTTTTCTGCTTTAAAACTAATTCTTCTTTATGTAATAGTGGGATTTTGCCATTTTCTGGGTTTTGCTTTTATTTAAGCCAAAATCAACTTGTAAATAGGATTTTCTATTTACAAGTAACCACACATAAAAAAAGTTGTAAATATTTGGTAACTAAAAGCATACCTCTATTTACAACTTTTATGCGTTAGAAACGGTTCATTCTCATTTGCATTTTTACATTCAATTTCAATGAGATTCTTCTTCCGTAGAAACTGAAAATATCATACAGATAATCATATTCATCTTCATTCTCAACACGAATGTAGTAACCTGTTTCATTTATTCTTAATATGTAAGGAACACATTTCTTTAATCTTCCATCGGTTATGTAGTCATTTAAAACCATTCTGTAAACAGTGGAAGGAGTGATCTTTGTGTTGTCTGAACTCTTGGCATTATAATTAAGTCTAAAGCATATTCCATCTTTTGAGCTTGTTTCAAGTGGTTCATCATCATAACTTATTTTCCCTTCCGGAGAAAGTTTTACCAGGCTGTTGTTATTAGTGATGGTATTACAATCCATGCTTATGCCATACAATATATCCATGTTTGATGTTTCCTTGATTATAGCCATCAAGTCTTTTTCATAGGCATCGATCTTTGCTTTTTGAAAAAACTCAGCGTAGCGTGATAGATAAAATAAGTCAATGTTCCCTGAATTGTCCTTGGAGCCACAAATATCTTCAATGGCATTGCTAAGTAACATTTTTTTATCAGGATACAGGATTGAAAAAAATCTGTAGACTGAAAGAACATTTGTAACAATAACATCATACTTTGCGTAAATGCTACGGCATAGCAACCATGGAAGAGATGTATAAATCTCAACATTGTCATTCTTAAAATAACGTAACAAAGTTTTCATGGCTTCCTTATTATTCATTTCAACACAATAATATTTCTTGGAACATTCTACATAAATAACAAGAAATTCAGTGCCTTTTAGGGAATAGAAAATGTCGCAGCATACATAAGCATCATTAACAATTTCATTTTCCATCTGTTCAATATCGGCTTCATCACCGTTTACTTTTATTAAATTATCAAGCACGTTATCATCCAATACACGAGTCATCAGGAAAGGAACGTTATTGATTTTTTTTATTTCCTTTTTTGTTTTTTCTTCAATGGTTTCCTGAACATTTTCTGAAACTTTTTCTTCATTATTTTTCAAAACTGGTTTTTGAATCTCCGGAGTTTCAACTTCTTTTTTTACCTGATTTTGATTGTCAGGAATATTTTTCTTATCATTTTTTTGCGTAGTGACACTCTCTTCATTGTATGCAACTTGTGTATTAATTTCTTTTTTAGGCTCTAAATTCTTCTTTTGTTTTTCTTCATTTTTTACTCTTAATATATTGGCTTCAGTTATCTTTTCAGCTTCCTTAACTGCAGGAAAAGTGTCGAGCAACGAGATCTGTTCGACCGGATGTTTACGTTTTTTCTTAACGATTCCCATAGGTGGAAATTCCATCTTTTCTCCAAATTCCTCATGGATTCGTTTACAATAACTGTTGATTTTAGCCTTGGTGAGTAACGGTTTTGTAAGCTGACTTTTTTCAACATTCAACATATTCAAGTAGTCTTTTGCACATTTTCTTGCGGCATTTACATCGCCATATTTATTATCTATTGAATTTATGAACTCTTCATCAGACTTCTTTCCTATTACAATGTCATTAAAAATCATTCGTGGAAGTAACATAATGCAGGCTGGTATACACGTCTTGTCACTGTTCTTAAAGAACCCATCAGTAATTACCGAATTAAAGATAGGCCCATTTTTTTCATTTTCAACAACTACTTCAGCAAGGGTAGATCTCATCATACAGCTTAAAAGGATTTCCTTTTCTTCCTTTGCAAACATGTTGGTATCCATTTTACAGTGTTGACATACTCTGCACATTGTTTTGTTCTTGTCAAATTCAGAATAGTAGTAGTAGCAATCTTCATACTTAATTTCAGAATCAAACAACTTGTGAAGATATTCCTTGTTTGACATTCCTTCAGGTTTATCATCAGTGAGTCCCTTTAACATTAAAAATGAGTAAATTGCTTCAAAGGAAAGATTTTGTTTCTTTAAGAAAGTTGCAAACTGATACTTGTATCTTTTCTTTTTTTCCGGATCTGTCATAATATCCTTACGTGAAAGAATCCATTCAAAGCATAAGCCATAGTATTTTATGTTGTCATTTTCCATATAATTACCTACTTTCAAATTTTATAACATCACCATCTTCAATGTAAAAGTTCTGATTTTCCCCCTTCAGGTACGGTTCGATAATTGATAATCGTCCCCTGACTTCTCTATCTGACCAGTTTGTAATCTGATTGTCGTCATTAATTCTGTTAGTCAATTCAAGTCCAAAGGCAAGAATTGTTTTATCAATGATTGATTTTGAGATGAGATTTTGATTTTCTCTTTTTGTTCTGAAGAAGGAGATGTAATTTCCACCACTACGTTCTCCATATACATGATGTGGAACTTCCCAATATTTTACGCTGAAGGTTTCTGCTATGTCAGGAAATTCAAACCCCTTAATGAATTTACAGAAGTTATATTCAACAGCACTCATGCATTCCACAATTTGACTTATTACATCTTTTTTACTTAGAAACTCAGCAAGAGCTTCGTAATCATAATCTTCAATGAACCATTTACAAATTGCCACGGCATCTGTAAAGCCTTCAAAATAACCATCTTCAAGATTTTCTCCATTAGAAAAAAGTTTAAATGATGGTAGCTTTTCTTCTGAATCAGTAAATATTAATAACTTATAACCAATGTCATTTACATAATAAATGGTTGCATTTATGTTATTTATTATCCTGTTAAATTTTACTCTACCAAGCCCGGTAGCCTGCATTTTACGGTCAAAATCTTCGGTTTTTATGTGTAGCTTCATTTTAATCACCTCTTTAATTTTTTTATGATTAAGTTTTAGTTTTATTGGCTTAATTTTATCATATAAGCGATGGAAAAAAAACACCATCAATGTTATAATTTAAAGAAAAAGCGGTGCTATTTTTTGCTATAAAATTAAGGAGATACAAGAATGGAAAAAATATATTTAAATTCAGATATTGGAAAAGGAAATTCGATTATATTTAAAACATCTTTAATACTTATGAAAAGTTTTATGCAGAAATGTTTGGTTGGAAGTGCAATGTTATCTGAAATAGATGATTATATTGAGTATTGGCATACTAATGAAACAGGAGTTTCCCTGAGAATTTTTTTAGGATTGACAGAACACGAATATGAAGAATGGGGAAAGCACGGAGATGCAGTATTAAAAGAAATTTTTGAAAACTGTCATAAGAATATGAATGACATTGATTATGACAATATGCCATTAGATGAAAAGATAATAATGAAACTTAGAAAGATGGCATTAGAAAAATAAAAGATTGTAGTAGGTGGAAAGGAAACACTAGAGTATGGAAATAACAAATAGCCAGGGGAAAAAAGAATAATCTTTAAATGCCCAGAACTCATTAACGAACTAAAAAGTGACATTGCTGAATTTGGAGGAGATTTAATCGTAAATGTATGGTGCCGTGAAGCTCATAGTGTAATATTATATGTAGATTATAATTTCATTGTAGAAGGTTATTCAGTACAGGATAAGGATTTAAAAGAAAATGAGTATATTCAACAAATGACAATGACAGCGTTATTAACATTACTTGAAATTGAAAATACTGCATAACCAAAGGTATTTTATATAGAACTAATAATTTTAGCAGAAAGAATTATAATTGAATTAATAATTTTGATTGAAATTAAAAACGATAAGAAGAAAAATATTAGAAAGGCAGGAAATAAGCTATAGATGGAAAAAATAATAAAAATAATACTTATAGTAATTGGAGTTGTATTACTTCTAAAAATGTCATACACATTTATAAAATATGTCAAGGGTAACGATGCAAAAGACAAAAAAAGTTACATAATTTTAGGAATATTGTATGGAACTGACATAGTTTTTTTTGAATCGTTATATCGTTTAATTGATTCGTATTTAAAAAATCCAGGCAAATCTACACCTAACATTGTACTTCATAGCATACTTGTCATTTACTTTTCTATTGCATTTTTAATTTTCAATTCAATATTATGTAAAATAGAAAGCAAGCATTTTTGTAAATGATTAAAAAATAAATGCAGAAGGAATATATGAGTCTAAAAAAAATAAAACCAAAGGAGAGCTGCTAATAAGCATTGTAATGAGTGTTAATATGATATTTCTAGGCATTTTTCTTTTTATAGTTTTAAAAATATGGTCATATGGTTCAATTACAAATATTGATAATGGCTCATTTTGGGGGATTTTAGGAGTGTTTATTTTAGCGGGGGCAGTTAGTGTAGCATCCCTAATAATTGTAGATAAGATTCATAAAGAGAATAAAAAAAGGAAAGGATAAAATAATATTATGAAAAATTTTATAGAAAACATTGAAAAAGATACAGTGGATTTATTTAAGTTCATTGAAGACTTCAAAGAAAGTGTTGGTTCGTGTAGAAAAAAGAATGGTACAAAATCTGAAATTATAACACAATCGTTAGAAGATTTATTAGAAGAAAATTGATAAATAAAATTTAAAAAATAATTTTTTACATAAGGGAGAAGAATTTATGAAGAAAAAAATCATTAATAAACTAAAAGGTAAAAAATATAGTATCATAGGAATTATTTTAGTTTTTATTTCTGCGGAGCTGTGGGCAACAAATACAAGTAAAGTACCTTTATATTTATTAAATATTATGTTTGTAATAGGTATAATCTTAATTATCATATCGTCATTAAAGAATATTTATAATGAACTAAAAGATACAGCGGATAATAAATAGTATGCAATTATCATACGATAACTCTAAAGTGGAAGGTTAAACTAGATGTTGGAGCTTTAAATTTTATTTTAAGAAAGAGAGTTGGTGCAGAATGAATAATAAAATGATTTTAAATAATGGCCAGATTATATATCCATCATATATGAGCAATGAAGATAAAAATAAACTGAAAACGTTTATTGCCAACAGAAATAATGTAATGTATTGCGGATGTAAGGCTGATGTTCCAGACGAGGAAAAGCTATATTATAGACTTTCTGCAGACAATAAGTTTATTCCATTACACAAGGGATATAAACATGCAGTTGGCTGCGACAGATCTTCAGAGAAAAGAAGTAGTGCGTTTATTACATTGGATTCTTCAGATGACTATATAGCTACATATTTACGTTTTAATCCACTAAATTTCACACCTCCGGTTAAGCAAAGAAAGTTGGCCCAGGAAGATGAAAATACAAATTCAAATAATGAAGTAATTAGCAAAGAGAAAAAAATAAAAGAGCCGTTTTTAAATTTAGAAAATCTTATAAGATGTATTAATATTGATGCCTATATGGAAAGACTGATTGGAAAAGGAATTGTATTGAGCCGTGATTATTTTCTAAATGCAATTAAGGGAAGAATTAAAAAAGTAAAAGTAGTAGGTATGGATAAAAACTTAGGCTCATTAAATTATGAAAATGATTGGTGTACATTTTTTTATTGCAAATTTATTGATTTATCTAAAAATGAAAAAGGTTATTGGAATCTTACATTGGAAAATAACGGTAAAACTTTTAGAATAGGTATAAGAGAAGAAATAGCAGAGAAGCAGATAGAAAAATTTCAAAAAGCATATTGTGGGGATTTACCATATAGTGATAAGTCTGTTATGGCTGCAGGTTTTATATACAAAAGAATATCTAAAAAAATGAAAGAATATTATACGGTTGGACGACTTCATTTATTTAAAACAACTTATAATGAAGGAGTGTATTGTTGCGATAATGTTGAGAAAGAACTTTATGAAATAATCTTTAATTATATAAAGCATAGAAATACACAAGCACGTTTATACATTCCTGTAGAATATACAAATTACAACTGTGAAATTGTAACAAAAAAAGATAGAGGAAAAATATATGTAGGGTCACCAAAATACACTTCTGAAGAAAAAGCTTTCAATTATAGTGGAGAAAATGCTACCATAGAACAATTAGTAAAGTTTATTGATTCATTACTAGTTTAAATTTACGATAAAATTAATAAAAATAATTAATAGTAAAAAAGTCGAAAGAAAAGTTTAAAATTCTTTCGACTTTTTTATTTTATTATTTAAATAACCGCCTAATTAACCATCCCATCTAGCATCTGGCAAGCAGACATCTTTCATTAGTATTTAAATTGAGAATGAGTTCAATAAAATAACACCATCTAACTAGTAGACATTTTATATCAGTATTTAAATAAAAAGCGAAAACTGTTGACAAACCTCACCTATCAAGTAGGCATTCTATATTACTATTTGAATTCACACAGTTTAGAACACGTATACAAATCTGACAAGCAGACATTTACATTAGTATTAAAAAAAATAAACAAAAAACCATCAATCGAAACCTATTAAAAGTGGCATAATAAAGTACGTACTAAAAAATTTTTTTCTTACTAGAATAAATTTACTTAGAGAGCGATACTTACAATAAGTAACTATTCGCAAAAGACAGCTTTTACGAATTTATATATAATGTAATTATCTACAATTAATATAAGACATTAAGTAACTGTTATTATTTAAATAAAAATGAACTAGAGAAGAAACAGAAAATCTAACAAGTAGACATTTTTAACTAGTATTTAAATCTTCCTCCTAAAATTTTTGCTTAAATCACTTAGTCGGGAGTCAAGTATATCCATCTGACAAGCAGACATTTAATTCTTTGAGCTTTTCGTTACTATTTAATGTGGAATGCAGTTCTTAATGTTTCACAAATAATTTTAACATTTTTTAAGATTTTTTCAATAGCGGTATTCTCAATATGAGGATTATTACGCATCAGTTTCCGTTACATTATTTTCATTTTTTTTAAATATAATGCAAACTACGAAAATATTAAAAATTAAAAGAAACAAATATGGTATAAATATGTTTGAGTCTTTTAAATACGAAATTATCATATCGAGATTTTGAGAATCAGAATTTTTTAATAAAGTAAGTAAGCTCTTCACATCAAAAAAATACAATAAAGAACACATCGAATCCACTGCCCCTAAAATGCCCAAAAATAGATACTGTTTTTTCCTTGTTTTAATAACCCGATAAATTCCTGATATTATAGATGTACAACACGTAACAATGGCGATAAACCAAGCCACTAATAAATCTGCACTAATTAGGTTGCCGCCGTAATTATTAAACATAAAATTAAATATAAACATAAATTTAAACCTCCTTAAACTACACCATGAATAACTTATTTTTATGTTTTAATGAATGTTTTTGCATATTCACAAATTTCATCATGTTTATTATTTTCAATTAATGTGCCATCATTTCTAAAATAAGTAATCGTCAGTTCTTTCTTATATTTATAATAAGAAGTTCTTGATATTCCAATTATTTTTATCACCTCAATATCATTCAATGTTCCATAGAAAGTTTTACTGTATTTTAGAATTTTCTTTTTACTGTCTATGGATTTTTTTGTTGTTATCTTTACACCTTGTTTTCTACCGGGAATATGTCCTTTGATTTTTGCCTCCCGTATACCTTCTTTTGTTCTTTGAGATAAATAATCTATTTCTCTTTGAGCTCCGGCAAATGCATCATATATGTCCTGTTCCAATTTAATGTACATAAACTTGTTTACAGCATTTAGAATATCTTTAACTAAATCATCTGTTGCATTATTTCCTGAATCAATGTCAATATCCAAAGAACCTTTCATTGCCTTCTTATATGAATCGGTATTTATGTATGGTTCTTTTATAAATATTAAAGTGATACCTTTTTCATAAAGTTCTTTATAAGTTTCAAATCCTTCCTCGGCATTTCTGCTCATTCTGGATACTTCGTCAAAAGCAATGCCATTCCCTTTTTTTATAATCTTCATTAATTTATTCCATTCAGGTCTAATCATATTTCTACCAGTACACTTATCGACGTAAATTTTCTTAATTGTCGGAAAGGTTTGCATAAGATTGGTTATTTGCCTGTCTATGTTTTGTTTTGGTGTTGATATTCTAACATATCCGTATAGTACTTCAGGTATTTTCATTAAATCATTCTCCTTAACAATGCTAAAATAAACGACCGTTTTATTTAATATAATATATTATAATATTTTTATAGATATATTTCAATGGTTTTAATACTTTTATGCTAAACATTTATTTTGATACTGATATCGAATATAAATTTATTTAATTCATCGAAAGAGAAAGGCGCTAGCTAAAACTAACGCCTTGTAAAGTCTGGGACTACTCATTATCTTTTTTAAAGAAAATTTTTAATAATTTCTATTGCTTCCATCCAGATATCTTCTGGACACTTTTCAACGAATCTTGCATCCCTGGCTCTTACGTCTAACATCTTTGCCTGATCCGCTAATATCACACCTTTTACACTTGTGGAATCGTCAAGGTTCACATGAAAAGGATGTGATTTATCAGTGTTTGTAATAGGACAAACCATAATTAATGAGCTATGCTCATTTAATAAAGTGTTGCTGACTACCAAGGCTGGTCGTCTTCCATTTTGTTCATGACCCTGCTGAGGGTTAAAATTCATAACAATAATATCACCTTGTTCAAAAGTTACCAATATTCATCACCTTTAGGAGCTCCTACATCTACTTCTTGTGTACTTTCTACATAGATTTCATCAATTGGTTTTTGATAGAAAGCTTCTAACCTTTCTTGTAAATTAGTATATTTTGGATATTTAATTTTCTTAATAACCATTTCCCCATTGTATATGTTAATCTCCACATTGTCATTTTCTCTTAAATGCATTAAATTAGTTATTTCTTTTGATAATCGTAATCCTTGACTATTTCCCCATTTTTTTACAGCTGTTTGAGCAGTAAAGATTTTTTGTTCCATAGCATTTGACATCATATTTTAAAATCCTCCGTTTTTTTAAAAAAAGTATATACAATGGGATATACCTCATATATAGTATATACAATAGTATATACATTGTCAATAAAAAATTCATAACCTTATTTTTAGTATTTTTGTTGAACAATACTAGCAATATGCTATAATGAACTTAAACAAGGAACTGAAAGTTAGATAAAACCTAACTGCCGGTTATGTTTGAGTTAAAAATAACGTCCTACACTTTGAACGCGGCAAGGGCGTTATTTTTTTGTGTTAATATTATTTATAGTTAAAATAATAATTATAACATTGCAAATCATGTTTACAAATTCAAATAAATCTTTATATGTAACCATTTGCACCAGCTCCCTTCATTTTTATTCCGGCAGTTGGCATTTTGCCCCTTCAGTCCCCTGTTTAAGCTCATTATTTTTTTAATTATTCTTACAAGACAAAATGATACTGCAAAATTATTGCCACAACTATTGCAATTAATGATTTTTTATGAATAAATTTAAAGTTTTTTATATTAATAAATCGCAGAAAAAAAAGACGTCAGCCATTAGCCAACGCCTTTTACTATTGAATGCATTTAAAAACATGATTTTCTAAATTTCTAATGCTTTCCAGTAGAAACTATGCTATAACAAATATGAATATCTTCATATTTATGTTTTGTATGATTTAATAATCATATAAAAACAAAAAAGGCACACACATTACTTATTTTTAAAGCTTGGGTGTGCTTTTTACTTTATAATAACTAAAAATGCCTTATGGTGTATTTTTTAGTTATTTAATTTTTCATTTTCTAATTCTTCTATTAAATAATTTTTCAAATCTGTTATATGTTGCCTGAAATAATTAGGCTTACTTTTTTCAAATTGCAATATACGCCCTAATTTATACTCCAATTCTGCCAATAAAACTTTGTTCTTAACAATATGTATTTTATTTGTCTTGTCTTTATATTCCCTCTCAATATATTTATCAGTAATGGGAACTGCATCACTAATGAAAAATATGGATTTTATATCTGTATTACCAATATGATAAAAGCACGATCTTATGTCTTTTTTTTCACAATTTATGTATTTTTGTATTCGTTGCTTTGCCTCCTCGTTTCGATGTTCATAATTTCCTACAGGAATAGCCCAATACAAATTTTCGTGCTCTTCAGATTTTACAAGACAAATTATTGGTCTTTCTTTTATATCATTCCATAAACCACCATTTTTTCTAATAATCTTGTAAAAATTTCTTTTTCCAAAATACATTCCATGTTCTTTCATTAATTCCTCCATTTGTGTAATATAAAAGCCCTATATATAATATATAGGGCCTACAATGTTCTTTGTCCTACATTGCGAAAGGTATTTGTGTCATAATACAATGTTCTTTGTCCTACATTGCGAAAGGTATTTGTGTCATAATACAATGTTCTTTGTCCTACATTGCGAAAGGTATTTGTTAAAATATTTAGACCTTTACTTATGGTGATAGTAAACTTCCAAAAAACAAATATTAATATTCACATTTTTGTGAATATACAAGGAACCCCCCTGTTCCTAATATCATTATATGCAATATTTTATAAAAAAACAGTGTTGTTTTTATAAAATATTTGTGATATAATAAAATATTATTCTTTCACATCTATATTTTTCTAATATAATTTCAACTAAACCTATCATAAGTAATAAAAAGGAGAGCCAGACACATCTAACTCTCTCAGGCTAAGTCCTCTAACTTTCGTCCCATTTCAATTTTTATTATGCCATAATTGCTAAAGAAACACAAGTTTTTATAGCAATATATTTCTATTTGCAAATAGGCTTTCTTCCTCTTCTTCAGTTTTTATCAAATGTAATATGTTTCTTATGGATAAACAAAACACCACCCAAAATGCCAAAAATATAATCCCTAATAATAGTATTGTTTCTAATCTAAGTATCATTGTATTTTCCCTCCTTCTACTCTTTCGCCCACTACGAGTATTCTATAATTTCCGTCATAGTCACAAGTAGAATTCTGTATGATAATGTTCCTTTTTTCAGGTTCATGTTTAAGAGTGTGTCTATGTTTTTCTCAAATTTTGCAAACTTACTCTGACGAGCCTTTACTACTTCCATCATCTGCATTAGTTCATCTTTATTTTTTATTCTGTGCGTTTCGATGTACTTAGGTAGCATGCTATCAATGGTATTTTTTTCTCAAACTTAAAATCAAAAGCCGCAGACAACTCATTTAATATCGCTATTCTTTCAGCAAAGATTTTTTGCATTATCTCGTTGCGTTCTTCACCCTGTTTTTTCTCCAGCTCATCCATTAATGCGAACAATTCAGAAAAATCAAGTTCTGATTTAATTCCATCCAAGGCTCCTTCAATTTTCTCCAGTGCCATTTTTTTAATCAAGTCTTTTATTAAATGATTGTTTTCATATATTAATTCGTCATCAGCCATTGCGCTGTATTTATCAATGTTTTGTCTTGTTTTTCCAACAGGTATTAATTCCCTGCATACCGAAATTGTTTTTTCTTCCAAACCAAAAAATCTTTCCATTAGCCATTTCCTTTCAGCCATAAATATTGTATTTTTTATTTGAGTTGACATGAACATTAGCAAATGCTAATATACTTATAGAAGGTGACACCGATAGACGGTTAGCCTCAATTAATCAGTTATTATAAAAATAACCGTCACAGTTGCAGCTTGTTGGCGGTTATTTTTATGTATAAAATCCTTGCCGAATGTATATCCGGCAACGAAGCAATCAAGCAAAAGACTAAGGATTGCTATACTTTCTCCAAGATTCATAAGACATCCCTCCTTTCACAAAATTAAAATATTATTAATTAATGTATGTATTCAGAGGGAAACACCCTCTGACGAGGGACTAACCGCCTACCGTTATGGCATCACCCAAGATATATTGTATCATATGCTCGACTGTTCAGGAATATTTTTTGTCACTTTTTGTTGTGGTATTCCTTACTATCCGTTTGGTTATACGGAAACGATAGTGACAACCAGCCTAAAGAAAGCCCCGGAGTTGTGACCTCTGGGGCTTTCTTTTTGTGTACTACTTGAATGTGTACTCTTACTGGTGTACTGTTTTTTCAGAAATTCTTTCACCAACCACAAGAATCCTGTAACTTCCGTCATAATCACAGGTTGAAAGCGTGATGAACTTATTCGTGTTTACATCTTTACTTTCGCAGTCATATAATGCTTCATTGTTTAGCTCCTGCTTAAGTTCATTCAGTGAAAGTTCACTGTCCTGTGAATCCATAAACTGATACCACTTGTTTTTTGATGTTGTTCTTGCAACACTGGTTATGGTGTATTCACTCTTGGAGCTTGGAGTGTACAGAAAGATTTTTTCGTGCTTTTTGCAGTAGCTTTTTTCCTTATACTTCATCAACTTTCCAAACATTGATGTGTTCCAGTGCCCCATGTTATGTCCATAAATGATAAGGTTATCAGCTTCATCAAGATTTTCCATGTTGTAGTATCTTGCATCAAAATATATGGAACCATAAATGGATCTGTTTCCGTATATGTCATGGTTTAGATAAAAGCCATTATCTTCAGCCCTTATTACCGGGTAATCAACACCTGTTCCGGGAATGTACAGCCAGGCAACTATGTTCCTGTTAATTGACTGGAGTTTTTTCCAGTTTATGACTTTTTCCTTCTTTTTCCTTACGGCTTTTTCTTCCACCACCTGTTTTTCCAACTTTGTGTAGACATTGTTCACCTTATGGTACTGAAACACAACCAGCGCAAGCAAAATTATCCCGGTTAATACAAACAATGCTGATATTTTCTTTCTCATATTTTCTTATCTCCATTGTTTTGTCATTTCTATGCATCTTTATTGAAGTCCGTGTTGTCTATGCGAAAAATTATTTTTATCACCATTCTGTACAAAACATAAAGAATCAAAAATGTAATGAAATATCCAAATGTGCTATGTATCAGCATTGCTGTCTCTTCGGAATCATTGTCATAAAAAAGAAATAATATGAATGCCATTCCACACGCCCACATAAAAATATTCAGTACAACTTTTAAAACTTTCATTGCTTTATTAATTTTGTTTTTCATATGTATTACCTCTCATAACTTTCAAAATTTCATCAGCTATTCTTTTAGAACGTCTTTTGTGTGACATACTGCTGATTGAAATACTATTTCTTTATTGTAACCTTCTTAACCTTGCTCCACTTGCCATAACCATGCTTGTTGTATGCTCTTACATATATTTTGTACTTCTTGCCCTTTGTGAGCTTCTTTATGGTATAGCTTGTCTTCTTGGTTGTCTTAATTATTGTTTTTTTGCCACATATAGCCTTAACCTGATACTTTGTGGCTCTTGAAACCTTGTTCCACTTAACGGAAATCTTCTTACCCTTTACATTCTTGGCTGAACTGATTTTAGCCTTTGCCGGGACCTTTGAAACAGACTTTGTTGTGTCTTCAACCTCCGTGTAGTCACCTGTTTCAAAAATTGTGGGACTTATTGATGGTCTTGAAGTTGGTTGTGTTACACTGTGGTCTATCTTCTTTGGCACAAGGTTACCATTCTTGTCCGTTACGTACTCATATTCATATCCGTCTTCCTTGCTGACTTCTGTTCCGTCTGCAAGTATCCAGCCCACAAGTTTGCTTTCTGTTTGTCCATCAATCATTTCAAAATCACACTTCTTGCATGTTACTCTGTCTATTACATATGCATACTTATATGTAAGTCCCATTGACATATCTGTTTCATAGACAGTTTCAAGTGTGTCAACATATGAATGACCCGTGGCATAAGTTTTCTTTCCCTTGGAAATTACCTTTCCACAGTTAATGCAGGTTTCATCACCTGTATATCCATCCTCAGTACAGGTTGCAGCCTTATAGTTTCTAAGCTCTGTTTCATGCGCTACCATTGGAACTTCCCTTGTTTCCGTCTTTCCACAGATTGTGCAGGTATACAGGTCCTCTCCCTTTTCAGTACAGGTAGGCTCCTTCTTGTGACTTGTAAACTGAAAGTCGTGTGCTGAGTAGTAGAGTTTCTTTGATGTTGACTTAACATCACCACATTCGCTACACTTCTCTACAGTGTATTCACTCTTTTCCTCACAGGTATCTACTTTTTGTGTTGTTGTAACATAATGATGTTCTGTTTTTGGCGTTGTTTCAGTCCATGTATAGCCACAGGTTTCGCATGTCTTTTCAACCTTTCCTTCTTCAGTGCAGGTTGCTTTCTTTACCGTCTTAATGTCACTGTCCCTTACCACATGATTACATTCTCCATCAATCTCTGTATGCTCTGATGTATAGGTCTTTCCATCAACCGTAACTGTTGCCTCATACTTTGTAACTGTGGCGTCACCACACTTCTTTTCTGAAACCTTTGTCACATCACAATCAGTTCCAATGTATTCTCGGTCTACCAAATGATAGAAATATGGCTTTGATGAAGTCATTACAAAACCATCATTTTCGTATTCGCCACAATCACTGCATGTTCTGTAGAATGTTGCCTTGTCTCCATTCCACTTGATGACGTGACTTGTAAACGTGTGGCCCTTGTAGTCCATGTAATCAATCATGCTTACCGGAAGGGTATCTCTTTTATCCCCTTCCTGATGAGCTCTGTCTATGTTTGACATGTATTCGGAGCCTCTGAGTACTTTAGTCATGTTTATGTTTCGTGTGGCATCATTTACAGAAGGATTGTTTTTGCTCTGTGGTTCAACCTCAAACCAGTTTCCACAAACCTTTACTCCATTCCACGAATGTACTCCCGGATTTCCAATTTCCACGGATTCCATGTTTATACAGCTTGCAAGGAAGTTAAATGCCTCTGCAAAACCTGTACATGTTGCCTTTCCCTTTACCAGTGCAGTGTATGCGTCGTTGATTGTGTTGCCATTTTCATCCTTTCCATACTTTATGTAATGCATGAACTCTAATATTTTCAATACCTTTTCATACTCGCTCATCTCGTCAAGGTTTGGTAATGTTGCAAGGAATTTCTTCTTCACTTCCTGCATTTCAGTAAAATAAGTTATAAACTTGTCAACTTTGTAATTCTCCAAGTTTAAAACAATATATTTCTTTCCATTTCCGTCTATAATTAATTCATTTTCAGAATAATTGTTTCTAACACCACCACCGCTAGTATTACAGTAGAAACCTATTCCGTTATCAATTTTATCTCTAAATGCATTATTTGCAAAAAAATCTATACTTTCATGGTAGGCATCATATTCTAACCAGTTCTCATAATATTTTGCATCAATTGTTATTTTATATGGTCCTGAAATGTTATTTAAGAAGTAATATTCTTGAAGTTTTTGAGCTTCCTCTGGTGAAGACACATAGTTTTCCAAAGTGTAAGAATCACCATTTTTTTGTAAAATATTTACTTTTGTTAATTTACTATCGGCATATATTGTTGTGCTGTTGATTCCACATAAAGCCACGCTTACAGATAATGCCAATGCAATAAGTCTTTTTCTCATTCTTTACCTCCATTGAATCAATTAATCATGTTTCTGTTTATAGTTTAACAGGCTGTGGACTGTAAAGCCGTAACTTCCGTGAAACCATAAATGTGTGGTACATCCCCTTACTCCTTACGTTTATAAGTTTATGGTATCACAAACGTATGTTCTTTGCAATCCAATATTTTAAAAAAGTGTAAACAGGAATGAACTTCTTCACCCTGTCTACACTCTTTAATGAATTGTTTTAGTATTGACTATTTTTCCACAAAAAAGTCTTCATCTGAGGCTACTATGTCCTTATTCTTGGCATAGACCTTATGTGCATCATCTTTTTTGATTTCTGCATATTTAGTTATTTCTCTAGAACGTGTCAATATTTTTGTATATGTATCATGTAATTTTTCAATATATTTAGCAAGATTCCAGTAAATCTCGTCATCATAAGGATTTGGAATATTTTCTGGATTTTCCCATACAAAATATTTGTTGTTTACATTTTCAAGCTGATCTGTCACTGCCTTCTTTGCCGCAGCGTATGCACTGGTTTCATCCCTGTAATATCCCTTATTATTTATCAGATCATCAGCCTTCGCCTTCTGAATGCTGTTAAGGTTGTTGTAATCCTTTACATAACCGTAGTTTCCAACAGCCCGTAGCTTGTAAACATAACCTATTCTTATTACTCCGTTGGCATTGGTCTTTGTGTTTACAACTGATGCACCTTTCTTTGCATTAGCATAAAAAAGTGTCTGGTCGTCACTTGTCCTGTCAAAGTTATAATCATCCGCTGCGTTTTCCAGTGTTGTGTCAATGCCGTTTTCGTCCTTAATGCTGTGCATTTGTCCGTTTTCGTCCTCATACACTATTTCTATAAGCGTGCTACCGTTTCCAAGTTCTGAAGGGTATGCCTGAAACTGTACTCCAGGTAAAACAAGACTGTTGTTCTTTTCATCAACCTTGCCAATGTCTAACTCCTGATAATAATATGTATCATATGTTGCAACACCTGTGTCAACATTGCTCTTGGCATTGGTGAATGTGACATCACCGCTTGCCGTGCCTGAAAGCTCCAGCTCCCTTGTGTCGTTAACCTTTTCGAAACCTGCAGGAGCGCTTATTTCGGTTGCAATGTAGTGGTGAATCTGATTAATCAGCTCGTTTACCTCTGCATTTGCTTCCCTGCTTGCATCTGCCTCTGTTCTTAACACATGCTGAGTATCCATTATGTTCTCAATCTCTGCTTCGGAAAGGTCACCCGTGCTTACAAAGTAGCTGTATGTCTTGCTCCTGCAGGAATATGTGAACGTTACTGTTCCAACACCTGCCTCATTTGTCACTGTGCTCTTTGTCACGCCATCTTCATTTGTAATGCTTATGATTGCGCCTGCAAGTGGTTTTCCGTCTGTGTCAACCTTGTGAACGGTTACTGTCTGTGTTCCCTCTCCATCCCTTGATAGTGCCGAGTACTTAGGGGGAACGGGTACTTTTGTTGTGTCAGTTGGCATCTTGAACTTGAGACTGTCACTTGTGTTGCCCTCAGTCTTTATGACCTCTCTCATTACGTCCTGCTTTGTCTTTGGAGCCTTTCCCACAACAAGGTAAAGCTCGCTGATTCCACCTTCGCTTGTCATTGTTACCGTTACGCTGGTTCCACTTCTTACAATGCTCCTGTCAAATCTGAACTTGAGCTTGTCACCCTTCTTTACGGAAAGATTTCCAATGGCTGTTGCCCCGGTTGTGCTGTTGCCTCTCTTTCTGTAGGCTGCAACACCTGAAACACCTCCGAAACTTATGTTCTTTGTTCCGTCTGAACTTACCGTTATCCAGTTTGAATAGTAATAATTTTCATCCTTGTATGTACTGTCATTCTTTGCAAGGTGGGCATTCACTGTTGATATCTTCTTTCCCTTTGAATTCTTGAAGGATATGGATGTTGCCGCCGTTGCCTTGTCTTCGGGATCCTCATTGTCACTTACAACCTTTCTCAGCTTTTCCATGACATTCCATGAATCCCAACAGCTCTGCCCCGCATAATAATAAGATGTGCTTATTATTGTTGCAAATGCAAGAAGGTCTGCGTCAGGCTTGCTGCCGTAAGCCTTTATGAATGTTCTGCCGTTATCGTATCCGCCATAACCGTAATACAAAAGTTTTCTTAACTTTCCTGCATTTGAGCCCGTGTACTTGCTTTCGTTAACACTTGTGTCCTTAAGTGTTGTTGACTTGTTGTGCTGTGCACACGCAGCGTATACGTCACCAAGCTTGAAAATGCTTGATTGTGTCCTGTTGTTTCCTGAACCATAGTAAAAATCCACTCTGCTTCCAATCTTCACGCTGCTTCTTGCTGACTGTGAGGAGTACAGCTTATAGCTCCAGTTATAACTGTCACCTGCCTGAACCTTTGCTTCAGGAACGGAAAAAAGCAGTGGCATTATTGTTTCTGCCTCATCCTTTGGAAAATTTGTTATTGTTGCCTTTTTGTCCGTCACGTTAAAGTGAATGTCATACAGGATGTATTTTCCATTGTTGTTCTCAATTCTTCCGTCTGTAGGCTTGGAATCGAAGAAAAACGGCAGGGAACCCACATTCACAACCTTGTTGTTTGAAAGGTCCTTTATGAAGTACCATTCGTCTTCATCAAGTTCCAGATCCGTAAACGTAAGGTCTCCGTTATCATCCGTGTACTTAAGTCCGTGTGAGTAGAATTTCATTCCTTCAAACTGTTCAAGGCTTTCAGGAGCTTTTCCGTTGTCCTTTAAGCCATAAATTTCAAAGGCTGCATGAACAAGAGGTTCTCCACTTTTTGTTCTGTGAATGCTTACTGTTCCTGAAGAATACTTTGTGGGAGTCATTTCATCAACTTTTTCCTCGTCCTTAACAACCGTATCCTTATTTTCCGTGTTTACGGTTTTTTTGTCTTCCCTTGCGGAATCCTCGCTTTTTTCTGATTTATCATTGTCCTGTTTTTCACCGGCTGTAACTGTTTCAGTGCTCACGTTTACAGTTTCACTTGGAGCTTCAGTTGTTGTCTGAAGCTCTGTTGCTGTCTGTGTCACACTTTCCATCACGTCTGCAAGTGCCGTCTTTGTTGTTCCTGAAAAGAAACTGCCTGTTCCAAGAGCAACAACAAGAGTAAGTGCAGTCAGTTTTGCCATTAACTTATTTTTTCGCATTGTTTTCCCCTTTCTTTCTGAACATTACCATGATTCCCGCTGCCACGAGTAACAGTCCTGCAAGCATCCAGTATGGTGTTGTTCCACCTGTCCTTGGCAGTTCAAACTTACTGTCATTTGTCACAGTGTATGTAATGTCGAAATAGTGGTATTTTCCGTTTGATTCCACTACTGTTCCGTCGTAGTTTGAATCAGGTGCATTGTCAAGGATAACCGGAAGAGTTCCAACCTCAATAGGTTCTGCAAGAAGAATCTTTCCTTCATTAGTTACCTTTTCAATTACAATGTATTTTGTCTTTCCATCCGGATTGAGCCCTTCCACAATGGCTTCACCGTCGGCATTGGTTTTTACTTCCTTCAATAAATAATAAGTGTCACCCTTAAATGAGTAACTTTCGTTATTCTTGTATGCCTCATCTGTTGTGTAAACACCGAATACTGCATTAGACATAGGATTCTTTCCTGAATCTCTCTTTAATAGTTTGATTGAGGCAAGGTTTTCATCCACAAGCTCCACTTCCTCTGAACCATCATAATTAATTGTTATGCTCTTGTCAGCGCAGGCCTTGTATCCCTTTGGTGGAGTCACTTCGTGAATGTGGTATGCATGCTCACGTTTTCCTTCAAGCTCCTTCTTCATTGCTGCCTGAGCTTCTTCCAGTGTCTTGAAGTAATGTTTCTTGTCTGTTGATCCTGCAATTATGTCATTTATGTCCTTGTCTGACACATATTCATTGTTTTCAATGTAATAATACTCGTCTTCTGTATTACCTGTAAACGTGGTTGCTATGCTAATCTTACCGTCTGCGTCAGTGGTGTACTGCTGGATGTCTCCGTCAACAGTCACGTCAAATGTGGCATTAGGCAGGAGATTTCCAAGTGAACCCTTCTTTATTATTGTAAGATTCTGTTTGTAACTTTCGGAATCTGACACCGGTTTCAGAGTATATTTCTGATAATTAATGAATTGTGTTGAATAGTCAACTTCATCACCGTCTGAATTATCTGTTGAGGAACCTGCATTTTCTGTTTCCCCATCAGGATTTTCAGCGTCAAACTCATTGTTCTTGTTTGCATTTGTTATTAAGTTATTGTTGACATCATCTGACTTAAACCAGAATACCGTTGCTGAATGAAGTTCATTGTCAAGCACATATCCGTCAAGTGTTTGCAACTCCTGATAATAATATGTTCTTTCCATTTCCTTCTCTCTTGAAGCAAGTGGGTTTTCTCCATCATCATGTCCGTTTACAATCTTGTAATTTGCATCATTCTTGTATGCTTCCATTGCAGCTTCATAAGAAGTGTAAAGGTTATGTTTCTTGCAGTATGCCACAAGTCTGTCCGAAGCTGTTCCGTATTTGTCAACGTCAACATACTTGTATTCGGCTGTCTTGTATGTCACAGGAGTTCCTTCATAAGAAATTTCTCCGTTTTCATCCGTTGTTCCCTCAACAAGAAGGTTCTTCCTGTCTGCATCTGCATAAATGTTAATCTTAACCCCAGCCAATGCCTGATTTAATGCATTTGTCTTTTTAATCTTAAATACAGGAGTGAGCGTGCACTCGTTCTGAAGAGAATGAATTTCCACGTCAAGCGGATCAATTACATTTTCATTGCGTGTGGCATTGTCCCCCATAAGAGTGAATGTAATGTCATCCACTGTTCCAACATAGTCAGGGTGAGAGATTTCCTTAACTGTATAAGTCTTTTCCAATGTCTTGATGTATTCGTCAAGGTCTGCCTTTGCAGCCTTTCTGGCTTCGTCTTCATTTACATAATTTCCAAGGTCTGCAACCTGTTTTTTGTATACATCATCAAGTTCATCATAATTCGTACAATACCAATAAACTTTACCCAAGTCATCAGTTGTTGAAACAGAATAACTAAAGGTTGCTATTGCCTTACCGTTTCCATCTGTTGTAACCGTGGTAGAGCTTCCGTCACTACAATCAATCTCAAAGACCGTTCCCGGAACAGGTTCCTGGTCTGTGTCTGTCTTATTTACATTTATTGTATGAGTAAAGTTTTCATCAAGTGACAATGATAAATAGTCTGGTTCAGTGACTTCTTTATCCTTGTAATTTTCAAATCTCATTGTCTTGTAATAATCAGCCTTAACCCACTGAGCATACAACGTAATGTCTTCATTTTCGGTACTGTCAATGTTTGGATAATGTCCCAATGACTGTCCTTCAGCATATGATGTTCCACTTCCATCCTTTTCCGTGTTCCAACCTATGAACACGTAATCGTCTCTTGTAAACTTGTTCACGGCGATTGTGCTTATATCTCCTGAAGATAATGTTTCAACGTTTGTCTTATTGCTAAAGTTGTCATCATAAGTGATTTTGGCAGTTTTTTCCTGCCATACCGGATAAAGGTCAAGGGTGTTATTTGCATGTGCTGAGTATATCCACTTGCCACCGCTCCAATATGCATTATTTGTGTTTCCTGAATTGATTTTTCCGGTTGAAAGCATGCCCTTTGTAATTACAGTATTTCCGCTTCCATCTGGTTTTGTGTTCCATCCCTTAAACTTGGCACCTTCCCTTGTCGGAGCTGTTCCATTGTAATTTGAACGATTTTTTGCTGTATTTGAAACCGTGTATTTTGATTTTACAATGGTGTCATCATAAGTCAGATAACTTCTTTCAAGCAGTTTACTTGCATCCTGATAAAAGTTAAGTGTGGTCCAGTAATAATCATCATATACTGCAAACAAGGTAACTGACTGTTCTGTAAACTGACTTCCAAAAGTATATTGTTTCAATGCCCATGCTTCATACTCCCTACCTGGTAAGAATGAGGCAGTTGTGGCATTTGAGCTTGTGGACCATCCTGCAAACTTCATTCCTTTCTTCTCAGGATCACTGCCCCATATGCTCACACCTGAACCACTCTTATAGTAATAAGATGTTGTTCTGTTAGGAACTTCACCTCCATTTGTATTATATGTTACCTTTAATGTAGGTCTGTGAAGATAAAGTGTATATGAACCGTGAGCGTATGAACCACCCGCAGTATTCATTCCCAAGTGAATTGCATTAATGCTAAGATTTATTGTTTCATTCACACTGTAACCTGCAACTCCCTTATTGTTAAGTCCGCTTGAGTAGAATGCTGCTTGGCTTCCATTAGCAAGTGTTACACTTTGGGTTGCATATCTGTTCTCAGGTTTTGAATATGTAAAGTTAAATGGAAACAGTGCATAATTTCCGTTTGCAGTTTTTGCTGTTGTGGTTGATGATGAACCTGTAAAGCTGCAATAATTTTGCTGTGATGTATATGTCCATGTAATTTTCTGTGCTGAATTGGACGTACTCCGTATTGAAGCGTTAACTCTTGCCGTATAAAGTGTCGTTGTTGTTGAAGAATCATTGTAATCAAGAATCTTCAAATCAAAATATCCTTTTTTCTTGTCAAGAACGGCCATTGTCTTAACATCCGGTATTTCAAGACTTAATAAGTAGCTGGCAAATGAAGTTTCATTGATTTTCTTTCCTTCATCATCAAATCCATAATGTTCCCAGTTAAGCATGCTGTCCCTTGAAAGTGCAAGTTTTAGTTCTTCATCACTTAAGCTATTAAGCCATACTGAAAGCATTGTTTCTCTTGCTTCCTTTATTGCATTCTTGAATTCCTCGTCTGAAAGTTCTTTCCAGTTTCCATGGAAAAGCACTGATTCAAAACCATCCTCCGGTAACTTTCCTTCTTCCACGTCAACACCAAAAGTTGCGTTACCAAAGTATTCGTCCCAACCTTCTTCTCCGAGGTCCTTACCCTGCTTATCAAGGTCTTTTCCATATTTAACAAAGTATCCTGTCACTCTTGCAGTTGCAATACTTGTACCATTTCCATTCTCTGATGTTCCAAGTGCTGAATAATCAACTGTGTCACCATAGTTTGAGTATTCTGCAAACACACCGTTTTCATTTACAGCTGAAACAACATCAGCTTCCTTGACTGAAGCTGTTGCAAAGTCCTTAACATCAGATGAATAGTTACCTGCGGCACATATTACCTGAATGCCTTTCCCTGTTGCTTCCTTTATTGCTTCAACAACACAGTCAGCCTTAACCTTGTATCCTGTTGTTGCAGAAAGATTGATTACCTTTACTCCATCAATGTTCATTGCTGTCTCAAATGCTGCATAAAGTGTTGCTATTGAACCGTCACCATTTCTGTCAAAAGCCTTGACTGAAATGATGTCAGCTCCGTTGTCACTTGTTTCCTGAATCAGTTTTGCCATCTTTGTACCATGACCGCTTAGGTCCGCTGTTCCCTCACCTGTCATGTCATAGCTCTCGTCAGCTCCGTTTACACCCGTATCAATTATGGCAACCTTTACGCCTTTATTGTTATTTGTCATTGGCTGAGAGCTGTATGAAGAATTTTCATTATCCTGAACGGATACCTTAAGGTCCTTGTTAACCTTAATTTTCTGCTTTTTTAGTTTTTCGTATGCCTTGTCTGAATTTTTCACGCTGTCAAAGGTTACAAAGTAAAGTCCGTTTGTCTTTACTATGTCCTTTACACCATTTAGCTTTTTAAGTTCTTTTTTGTTGCTTTCCGATACAATAATCTTGTTACTTGAAGAATTATTGCTCAGCGTATTGTAATCGGATAAGTTTATCTGTTGTGCAAAATCGCTGATTTCCACATTTTTTTCATTGTTATAATGGATTAATCCAAGCGAAACCACTAATACGGCAAGAACACCTATTATTAATGCACCTGCTTTTCTTTTTCTGTTTTTCATTAATTCGCCTCTCCATTCTTTTTGTAGTCTGATTTTCTCTTAATGAAAAGAATCACTGTCATGATAAGTAAGAATGTCAGTCCCATTATTAATGCATGCTTATAATTTTTAAGCCATATCGAATCCTTTTTCCTGACGGGTTTCTTTTCTGTTTCCTTTATTTCTGTCCTTACGCCCCTTACACATAATCTATGATCGTTTACACCATACGGCGTGCATGTGAGAAGTGTTGAATAGTCCTTGTCCTTCTCAATGTATAACTGACTGGTATCATCAGGTTCGACAACTGTTATCTTGTCTACCTTGTAACTTATTGTCTTATTCAGATAGTGAATGTAGAACACATCTCCATAAGTTACCTTCTCCAAATCCGTAAACATCTTTGCCGTACTAAGCCCTGAATGGGCTGCTATGACAGAATGTGTACTTGGACCTCCTATTGGAATTGAACTTCCTTCTATGTGTCCTGCTCCTTTCTGCAGTACTTTATCACTTGTTCCATGATATACCGGAAGATACACATCTATGCCGGGAATTTCCACATAGCATAAAATGTCATTGCCAACATTTAATAATGTGTCATATTCCTTTTTTAAAAACTTATGGGATTTGTCCGGGTCAAACGGATCAGTGATTACAACATTGGTTTTTACCAGGGACTCGTTATACTTACGAGCCATGACAATTAACCTGTCAATGTCTGATTGTTCCATATTCTGCACTTTTTTTTCATAAGTGCTAATTACCGAGGAATTGTGATGTTCGTTTATGGAGTTTACTATGAAGGAATAAAACGTAATCACAATTCCCACAAGTATTAATAAAATGGCTAAAAACAATCGTCTTTTTTTCATTATTCTTCAACTTTCTTCTTACCACCAAATGCGAATGTAAGACCTATGGCTATGAGAGCAAAACCACCAATTGTTATTGCAAAAGTTCCAATGACACCTGTTGCAGGAATTGGAAATTTCTTGTTGTTCTCAACTGCAATCTTAACAAGTGCATTGTGTGAATCACCCTTGTCATTCATTGTTGCTGAAAGAGTGTCTACCTTTGAGCTTGCTGACTTGTTCTGTGTGTAAATCACATCAGCATTTGCATTGTTCTCTCCTCTTACTGTTGCAACGCTTGGATTAATTACAACATCTGTCTTTGTGATTTCGATTGTTATTGCATCCTTTAAGAGGTTATAACCCTTGTCTGTTGCAATTTCTGTTAATGAATATGAATTTTCTTCCAATCCGTAAACGTTAATTTTACCATTATTGTCCGGGCTGAATACTGTTGCATCATCTGCGTTTGTGGTTTCACCTGTTACATGATACTGTCCGTCTGATACCTTGCTTGCAACAAGATAGTAATCTGCTGTCTGTCCGTCTGTCTGTCTTGATGTGTTCTTTGCAACGAACTGAACCTTTGTTGCATCACCATTGTTGTCTGAAAATGTCTTTGTTAAGTCAATTCCATATGAGAACACAATTGCTTCATCCTTTAATGTGTCTTCATATGTTGTGTTTGTTCTTGAATATGTAAGAACAACATCATTAGGGTTTCCGTTGTCTCCAAGAATTAAGTCGTCAGTACTCTTAACATTTGCACTGTAAGATACAACCACATACTTACCGGCATAATTTGGATTGATTTCCTTAAGTCCGTCAGCTGTCATTGCAACAGTCATCTGATTGTTCTGAACAGTAACCGTGAACTTGTTCTTATCCTGTGTCCAGGTAGCAACTGCCTTTGCTGTGTCGTTAATGTCTGCATCTGCCTTTGTGTCGTACCAATAAAGAGTCACTGAATCCTTGTTATAAGTAAGACCTTTTGCAAGAGTATCCACAAAAGTATACTTTGTGAAGTATGATGCCTTTGAGATGATTGCAGGAAGCTTTGATGTAACTCTGTAATCAGCAACGTCTCCTTCTGATACAGAAGCTGTGTCCTTTAAAGCATGTCCGTTATTTCCTTCAGAACTGTAATCATCATCGTCTGCCACCTTCTTATCAAGTGTAGGATAATCTGTCTGATTCTTAGGATATACATTGATGTCATACATCCAGTCCTGTCCATCGACTGTTGTTGAAGGAATTGATACCATGAATGGATCTGTTGTGTATGTAACATCTTCAGGAACATGTGTCTCAACTACCATGTATAAGCCAACTGGAAGTTTGTCAACTGATGTAACACCTGTTGAGCTTGTTTCTGTCATGTCCTTGCCGCCGTTAGCCTTAATGTAATCTTCAAGTGTATTCTTAGTTGCTGTGTTGCTATTTTCAAGTTTGTCCTTTAAGGCATCGTTGATCTCTGTTGAAGTATAGTAGTATGTACTATTCTTTGTAAGCTCTGCACTTGCTGTGTCAAGTCCTAAATCTCCAATGAGGTTAGTATCATTGAATCCGTATAAAACTCTTACACCAATTCCATTTGCAGTTGTCTTTGATTCAGTGTAGATGTCTGCTACCTTTAAGTAACTGAACACAACGCCCGGAATTGAATACTTCTGTAAATCTGTTTCTGCTTTTGTGTCACTCTTCCAATCGTTATTGAAAACGCTTGTGTCTACTCCTGCCTGTGTTGCTGCTGTGATGTCGTACTTATGAACTGTTAGGCTACCTGTCTTGGTAGTATCAATTGTGTCATAAGTGGCAGTTCCGTAATCGGCTGCTGATACTGCGGGTACCATTGTCATTGTCATTGTAATCGAAGCTGCAATCGCAATACTTGTGACAACTTTAGTTAATTTTTTTTTCATTTGTCATATTCCTCCTATGCAAATTTTAATAAATATATAAAAAAAAGAAGAAACCGTCCTTCTGCGATTTCTTCTTTTTTATAGCTACTATGAAATTAAAAAAGACAGCCTAAACTGTCATTGTAGTACATTTTTTAATACACTTTTCAAAAAACGTAAAATATCCCCCTAAAACAAACACCGAATCTGTCATCAATTCTGACAGTCCCTCCATAAAACATAAATCATCAACTTAGATTTAACACACAAAAAAATATACCGTAGATATAATATCATTTTTTCTTTAATAAATCAATCAATATGAAAAAAATGATAAAAAAAACAGCATATACCTGGTATATAAAATACTAGGTATATGCTGTAGTGTTAATTGGCTAAATAAGGAATATTTATGCTACAAGATAGTAAACTCCATTTAGTGAAATTGCCTTCCAATCATCATTAGTTTCGGCATTGTTCCAAACAGTTTCCCAATCAATGTATTCTTCATATTCTTCCTTGTATTCAAAGGGAAGGGTTTCGTAACCTAATGTGAACAATAATAATCCCCTTTCACTTAATGAGTGAAAATTACCACCGCAGCCACTATTCCATGACTTTGTGTTTTGTGTAAAATTAATTATTGTTGGTTTCTCACCGTTACGTAACGCTTCAAAAAATGTTTTCAAATCATAATAAACATTTTTGTAAATGCTTATATCCTGCTGTGAAATGTTTTCATCAATTATAAGTTTGACAAAATCGTTAACAAGTTCCAATGATTCAAATTCTGAAACTTCAATTCCTAAATTGTGATCCACAATGATGTATTCACGTTCCGGATTTAGTTCCTTACTCAAATCACATGGAAGAATAATTCGCTTGTCAATTGATGTTGTCAAATCTCTGATAAAAATATAGTATTTCTTCATATCAAAATAGGAAGAGCTAAAAAGCTCTTCCATCCTCCTTTTTATGTTTTGTATGTTAGTAGTTGTTCTACATATCTTCTTAAATTCTTTGTGACTGTACTTGCCTTATTGAGATACGTTGTTTTGCCAATTCACTGTTTCTTTTACATGTTTCCCAAAACTTTAGAATTTCTTTTTTACCTTCATCACTAAAGTTTGTTTCTGTATTAGAATAAATGATTGGTTTTACAACCTGCTCATAATAATGTTCTTCAATTTTCTTGAAACGTTCATATCGAGCCTTTAAAGCGTCCAGAGAAACAAGGTCTTCGTCATAATCAATAATGACAAACACTGTATTGCAACAAAACCTGAAAGAGTCGACGTTTTGATTCAATAATTCGTCAACTGTAAATTCTTTAGTATATTCAGGTTCCGGATAAACACTCTGTTTATTCAATTCATAAGAACTTTTTCCTATTTTCGCAAGAGTAATCTCTTTTTCAGAATAAGTATTTTTATAAATTATAAAATTATAACTTTCTCTCTTTTCAAGCAAGCTAACAAGGGCTTCATAAACCTCTCTTACAGTCATTTTAAAGCCTCCTTTACATTTCCATCTTCATCTAAAAATAAATCATCTGTTAATTCAAATTCGTATAGGTATAGCAATTTCTCATTAGTGTTGAGCTCTTTTGCAAAATCAGATTTTATTAAATCATAGTAATCCATACTTGTTTCTTTCTGTTTATTCATAAACTCACTCATTGCTTTCTGTCTTAACGAATTTTCTGAAAAATATCTTGATTTATCTTTTAGCGTACTGTTGAAAAGCATTTCCTGACAATTGGGACAATAGCCTGTTTTTACAAACTCTCGGCCAAACTTATCCAGTAAAGATATTTTATCCTGAATTGAACCACCATATGCCACGTAATCAATTATCTGCTTTTCTTCTTCCTTAGTTATTTTCATGAAAAAAGTTTCATGACACATTGGGCATTTTTTTGTTATCAGTGTTTTATACATATTAAAAAACTCCTATTCTTAATTATTAAATTCTAAAATGGTTATTTTTTCTTTCAAAACAGTAGTTAATAACTAATGTAAGTGTGATTCTGTGTCTCTACGAATACTGTTGAATTTGCTACAAAATAATCCACAATTGGAGTTGTTAATATCCATCTTCCGTCTTCTAACAGTAATTTTGCCCTTTCTCCTTTTTTAATGCTATCCATCTCAGCACCCTTAATTTTAATTGTATCCATAATTATGTATTTCCTTTCTTGATTTTGATGTTTTGAAAATTGTCAAATTGTAGACATCTTAAACTTCAACTATTTCAATATCAAATAAATCTCTGTCATATTCACAACCATCTGATTCCCAATAATCGATGTAACTTTGGATTTTGTCGTTTGCTTCTTCCAAGGCTTCATCTTCGTCTTCATAAAAAGGCTTCTCTTCAAAGCAGCGGTCAACATGGCTATCACATAACCATCCACCATCATAATAAAGTTTCCACATATACATAATTTGTACCTCCTTAAACTCATGTTATTCATTATTTTCAACTTTTTCTCGTTTAGAAATTTCATTATTGATACTCTTAAGTTCGTTTATAAGATTCTTCCATATGATTATGAGGGATTCCACATTTTCATATACATAATCTTTACTTTTTAGAGTTATAATGTTTTCTTCAAAAAAAGCTCTTTCCTTAATTTGCAGTCTTTCCTTATGTTTTTTTAATGTTTCTAAAGATAATAAATTTCTTTCAAAATTGATTATTACATACAGACAACCGAACGCCCAAAAGAATCTATCTACTTTCTGATTCCATAAATCCCTGACTGTATATTCTTCAGGATATGTTTTCTCAGAATTTGAATAAGTTCCATCAATACTGCACTTATTGTCGCATTGAGCCAGTGCATATTCTTCAGTTATATCGTAATAAAAAACTCTTAAAGTCCATTCTTTCTGTTTCATTAGAAAGTCCTGCTTTTTTTCAAATAATTCTCCTAATAACATAAAAACCTCCTATTATATTGGGATGAACTTAATATTGCTATTTCATTTCAGAACTGCAGCCCAATCCCAAATTAAATTTCTTTTCTGCCATTTCTCTGAATGCTTCATATTCACTGGAAAAATCATTCCATGAAAGACCTTCTTCACTAAGAAGTCTTTCACATTCATTTCTTGACATTTCGTATCCTAAAGTTATTGTAATATATTTAGTTTCCGTTACTTTTTCCTTTCTATTAAAACAAAAATAAATATTATTTACACTTATACGTAAATAAATCCGTTATAATCCTTGAATGTTTGTTTATCGTCAACATAATGTATCTGGTAACAGGTATCAACATACAATATGCTAAAAATGAATCTCCATTGCAAAAATGCCAGAGTATAAGAAAACGATGAACCTTCGTCCCAACCTGTAAGCCAGGATATGACTTTTTGAGAAGAATCATACGAACTCCTTATACCATAGGGAAATATAAGCATTGGATATTTCAAAGCTTCAAGGCAATTTACATCAACCATACGTTTTTCAATCATATCGTTTAAATAAGGATTGTGAAAAATATTGAGAATAAATTCACTATCAGTATGAAAAGATATGTCTATTAAAAAGTCTAAAATGTCTTTATTTTCTGGTATTTTTAAATCAAAAAAATGGGGAAGATTGGATTTCAAATTTTTTTCAACATCTTCCTTTGTTTCATTAACCATATATGAATAATCCATACTGTTTAATTGAATTAAATTCCATGACTTTAAATTTAAAAACAAAGTAGAGTATATGTAATCTACGTCACCCTCAAAGTAATTATTTTCCTCTTTATCCAAAAGAGCAAAATTATAACCTAATTTTTTCAACATAAAAATGATAAGATTATGTTTCATAATAAGCATTGTTCTATTTTCAACATCATCTGCCAAATCATTTGCTTCGTTAGATACATCATATGGTTTTTTCAAAAAGCCTTCTAACAATTCTTTCTTCTCGTACAAATCCATAAATCACACCTTCAATTGACCATTTATGTAAGATAAATGTTTAACCATGTTAGTCTTGCAATCAAAAATAATCTGCCCTGTAGGGATATTTCTATTAAATATTTTACAAATTACATTCATAAGAATATTTCCAGCAAGATCATTTACTAATTGATGTTGCGGGCTGGAAATATTCATTGCCTCACAACTAAGCTCCACTACTGACGGACTGGAATCTGTAAGAACATCTGGATAGTAATATGCTCTTGAAGGAGAAATTTCTAAACCGTTGGTTTTAACTGCAACAACAACTTCTCCATCGGATTCATCATTTGCTGAATCAATATAAAATCCATTCCTTATTGAAGAAAACCATTCTTCCATTACCTGTCTAGCTCTATGATTGTCAACGCAACCAACCAAAATCTCAACTGAAGAATTGTTTGCCAAAGGTTTGAATACGGAATCTAATTGAGATACATTCAACAAATATTCATTTAAGCATCTCCACTCCAATCCATATGAATTGGCTGCAAGCTTAACTATGCTTTCAGCCTTTGGATAATTAACATTTGCCTCGAAAAAATTTTGTCTTTTCAAATTCTTTTCTTCAACTATGTCACCATCAATTATGGTAACATTAATATTTTCTTCTGCTGAATATTGAAAACGGGCCAGCTTTTGTAAAAAAGCTGAACCTGTTCCTCCACATCCAACAACAACAATATTCCATTGCATGTAAAAACCTCCGTTTAACTATTTGATTTTGCCTTTTTTTGTTGCAGAAAATTTATATATTTCATTTAGTTTTGTGAATACCAAATCTGCCTCCAGGAAAAAAATACTTGTTCTTATATCGAAATCTTCATATTCATAACTCCATCCTGTTTCGGGGTCACAAATCGTTCGATTGTAAAATCCATATTTATAATCAAGAAGGGAAATTATATAAGTTGCTTTCTTACAAAGTTCATTTTCTGAATCAACTTTATTGCTTTTTATGTATTCATCCCATTCCTTTGCAATTGGAAGAGAAAAATATCTTAACAAACTGTAGCCACAAAAATCCCAATACCGGGTTCCACGGCTACAATCAATATCAATACCTACGTAATTTTTCAGCTCAAAGGGAACACTTTCAATTTTTTCATGAATAAGATTTATTGTTTTTTCAAAAGTTAACCATTCATCATCAGAAATGTTTGCATTTCCAAAATGTTCTTTTGTTACATTCATTAATTCAAAAATGTCTCCGGTAACTATTTGATAAAAGGGATAGTGATCAAAAAAAGAACAATATTCCCAAGAGTCTATAAAAAACTCTTCCATTTCATCTCGTATGGAGTCATCTTTTACTTCCTCTATTTTTTCACGAAGAAATCTTATGGTATTGTATATTTCGTTGTATATTTCTTCTGCATAAGAAAAAGTTTTTTTTTGCCAATATGTTTCAGGAGTATTTATAAAATAAAAGTTATTAAGTGAATGAAAATCCAATTCATATTCTGATTTTTCACCATTCATTTGCATTTCTTTTTTTTCGTAAAAAAGCTCCTTTTTTCTATTTACAGATATAATTTTTATGTCGCACAAGTCTTTTATGGGTGGTATTACATAATCACTTTTATAACTTGCTAAAATTTTTTTAAACAAAATTCGTTCAATCTTATATCTGGTTGCGGCAAAAACTTCACTAAAGGCAGTATCATATATGTTAGCACTACATTCCGTTATTCTTTTTGGGAAAATAACAGGATATAGTGCATAATCCAACATTATATGCAGATGGCAACATATTCTGCCATCTGTGCCAAAAATAAATTGGAACTGTCTTCATGTTCCATAACAAAATCAATTGCACCTTCAACAGGTCCAACCAATTTACCTTTATCTATCATTCCACCGTCCTTAAACTGAATAATGTCTGCAAATGTAGAAGATAATACTTTCTCATCCATTGCTTTTAATAAAGACACTCGTTTGTTGTCTGCAGCCTCTATTTTTGAAAAAATATGCTCTAATTCCTTTTCATTTGGAATAACGCCAAACTCAATGTCTTCTATTATTTCGTATAATTTTTTTGTATAGAATGAAAAATCTATTACGGAATTTTTTAATTTCTTATTCATTTTTTACAAAAACCTCCTCAAAAATAATCTGTTCTTCCCTTTTAGGACCATAGATTTGCAACGTACCCTTAACGGTAAATTTTTGCCTTAACTGACTTGCTTTTAAAAGGTCCTCAAAAATCCCACGGGATTTAAGTTCATTAACCTTATTGCTCCAAATAATGAGTGTGTATTCATTATTTTCAGCATCAACAACAGTTGCATTGTAACTGTTTCTTGAACCCTGAATCAAAGGTGTTTTAAATATAAGCTTAAATGTTTCTATGGTGTTTTGTGGTTGGGAAGTTCTTCCATTTCCATATTTTTTATAGAGTTCTTCTAATTCCTCGCTTGCATTAGGCTTGTTTGAAATCTTTCTGTTTTGATAAAACAAATCAAGTCCAATTCTAAGTTTCTTGCAGGCACGCTTAATGGCATCAGAAGTAGCTGAATCATTCGTGTTTTCAGGATTTAGTGGCTTTACAGTTGGTTTCGTGTTTTCAGGATTTAATGGCTTTACAGTTGGTTTGGCAGTATCCTTTGGATAAATAAAAGATGCTCCTCCATCACCGGTAACAACCTTTGCCAATGTTCCATCATCATAAATTATGGATATTTCAACAGTTTTGAATATTACGTCAGTTGTATATTTAGTTTCCAACGTTTTAATGTTGTAATTAAACATTCCCAAAACATCGTCAAGACGATTAATATAGTACTGAGAATTAACTGAAATGTAATTTTTATAACCTTTTTCCTGATACTTTGCAGGGAAGGGTTTTTGTAATTCCTTAAGAATAACATCCAATGTTTTTCCATTTATTGTCTTATTGTTCATAATTAAAATAAAGGCATATGTTTACATATGCCTCTTCCTCCTTTTTAAATTTAATATTTATAAATTGAAAATGTCTGAAAGTTTTATTGGATAAAACTTTTCATTAAGTTTTGCCCTGAAAATTTTTTCCACATTCTGAGTATCAAGTCGTCCAAAAACTCCATATATCATAGGAATTTTTTCGTCTTCATCATCTATGTGTGAAAAGAATGCAGGCATTGTGTCATGTGAATGTATTTCGCATACAATGCTTTCATATGTATTTAATGCCAGCAATGTTTCGATGTCATTCCATTTGACAGATACTGTATTGGTAACAGTTTTAGGTTTGATTATTCTGTATTCTTCAGTTTTACAATCAAATGCAATCTGAACAAGAGCTTCGTTCGGAAGATTTTCGATAAAATAATTCGTTATCTCTTCCAAAAAGTTTTTAGGCATTTTGGGAAGCTTAAATGCATACTCTCCTTCTGAATTCAAGCAACCTATCAAAGAACCGGAGCCCTTGCTTCTGCCTTGCCTTAATACACATACGGTATTTACAGCTTCAGCATAAGAGATGTCTGTATTTCCATCTTTGTATATGTCTGGAAAATACTTTAACACAATCTTTAATATTTCCTTATCTGTCACATATTCCTTACCATCAAACATGTCTGGTGTTAGCCCATTTTTTAAAGGACCAGCATCGTGAATGAAACGTATGGCTGCCGGTAGCTTAACATATAAGGATTTAGTTGTAAGATTGGAATTGTCAACAACCTTTCCAATGATAGATTTACTTTTTTCATTAAAAAACCAATTCATTTCTACTTTTTTAGTCCAAGGCTTTTCCTTTGTGAATTCAGAAATAGCTTCTTTCAAAGAAATTGAAGGATTGTTTTCCTTGATAAAGTCATAACTAATGAGATTACCAACAAATCCCATTCTAAAATGTGAGTAAAACTTCATTGACAAGTCTATAGAATTTGAAAACTTAATAACATATTTACCATTTTCAAAAGAGCAAATGTCAATGTTATCACCCGGTAGTTCTGGATACTCTTTTGTAATGAAATTTACAGCTTCCTTAACTGTCATTTCATTAGGTAGCGTAATCCACTGTCCTTCAATGAAAATCATTCCATCAATAGAATCACTCTTTTTTAAAGTTTTTACATTTGTTAAATCATCCATTGCAAACAGTTCATCATCAATTTCTTTTAGTTTAATGACTTTTGGTAATTCTAAATTTTTCTTGATTTCTTTCAGGGACATTTCTCCTAAGCCTTCAACTTTTAAGTCTCCCCATTCTGAATGAACAACAACAGGTAATGAATACTTCTTTTCAGTTGTTGTTTTTTTCTTTGAATTGTCTTTTTTTTCTGTAGTTTTCTTGGCTTTTTTTTCAACTTTCTTTTCTTCTTTTTCCATTGGAACATCAATTCCAAAATAATCACTAAAATTAAATCCTACACTCATTTTTAAAAACCTCCATTTAATAATTGTTTCACTGTCATATGTAAATTCGCTTCCATGCATATGGTAAGTCCATATGGTAATCTTATTGATTGTAGTTCAGACAATAATACATAGCCCCATTCCCATTCGAATATGTGCATGTATCCGAAGAGTAGCCAATCATCATCTTCCTTTCGGGCTTCTGTGATTAACCACGTACCTGCACCACAAGGATTAAAAAACTTTACAAGAACTTGTGCATCAAATCCCTCGTTCTCGTGGGAATACAAGGGATTTTGTAAAAACAATTTTTCAACATCTTCTGTAATTAAATTCATAAATAACCTCCGATAAAATTTTCTTTGCCAAAATATTTCTTATGAAAATTGTCATAAAATAACATCTGATAAATTTTGTTTGGTAGAAGTAAGCATTTCTTCAGGAAACTTTTGCTTATTATTTAGTTCTTTGAATAAATCTGCCAAACTGCAGAAATAAGCTGTATTGTTTAATTGATAAAGGTCTCCATTATATGGAGAAGATAAAAAAACATCAACAAATTCTTTGGTTGCCAAATCTAATCGCTGTTTTTTAAGTAAGATTTCGTTATCTCCATAACATATTTTCCCGTCGTCATAAACGTTTCCATATGGGAAATAAAATAGTTCAGGATTATCTCCTGAACTTTCCTTTAATGCATAGACCTTTGAGGATGTCAATTTGCAGCTTATTAAATTGTAATAGGTAATAAACAGTAAATTGGGATATGGCAAAATAAACGTGTTGTTACCTTCAAAAGTTTTATGTATTGCTGGAGCAATACATTTATCAACAGTAAACACAATGCCAATAATATCTCCCTTACAAAAAAATCTAATACAATTTTTAGGCAAAACATAATCCAACGACAATACCCCATCTATAGATGATGTAATTGATCTTACAAAATCATTTATGGATATTGTCTTGTTTTTTATGATGCCATTTTCGTTTGCTTCAATTTGAACTCCTCCAGGTAATTCATCATCCAAAATAAAATGTAATTTTGACATAAAAAATAGAGAAGATACCTTGTTCTTCTCTTCCTCCTTTCTTTTCAACTAAAACCAAAACTGATTATCTTTCACAATCATTGGCTTGCAATGAATTAAATGTAAATACAATTGCCTTACGGGGTCTTCAAATTCATAACAAGCAGTTGTTAATTCCTTTACGTTATCCAAAAAATAACATATTTCAGCTATATCATACTCCGCAACATCTTTACGTTCTTCCATCAAGTTCATAAATCTTTGTTCCGTTTTTGAATATATGCTTTTGAAGTCTTCCAATGAAAAACAACTTTGTTTCAACTCTTCAAGATTGATTGAATAATTAATCATTTATCATTCACGCTCCCTTCAGCAAGAATCTTTAGTCCTGCTTTTAATAGAGCATTTTTTGGCTTTTGACTTCCATTGAGGATCTCTTCATTGGCAATTGCTAAAAACTCTAATGCCTTAGTAGCTAATTTAGGTTCGACAACATCACCAAAGCCAACCTCATTGGCTTCAAAAAAGTTCTTTTTCCAACCGACTCTGAAATAACGTTGCATTGCTCCGATGTAAAGCAAAACATCCTTTGAAGGACAGTTTTGTATTACTTTTAAGGCTTTTTCTTTTTGGCCCGATGAAAGTAATTTTCCAAGTGAAAAAGCGTTATCTTCAACTGACTCACCATAAAACATCTTATCTATCAACTCTTTGTCTATTTTTTCAAAAACCTTTATTTTTTGTAATTCTGATAATACAGTATACAAATTGACGGTTTCATATTTAAAATAGCCTATTTTGTCAATAAAATAAGTTGCAACGTTGTCATTCATACAAACATAATTTTGTATAAGTTTCTTCAATTGCACTTTTGTAACCTTGTTGTGACAAATTGATTCTACATTTTTATTTTTTAACAAAAATGAAAAATCCTTGGAATGTCCATAGAATAGAATAATCAAGTTTTTTTCAATGATAAAATCTTTGGGAATCTGTTTCAATTCCTTTGCATCCTCAACAACATACAAAAGCATTTTGTTATTTGCATTACCAAACAGTGATACGGTATGAAGATAACTTAGATCTTCTGATTTTAGTTCTTTCACAATTTTTACATCATTTTGATGTGATTTTAATATTTTTTCTTTTTCCTTATCTATTGAATAAGGTTCATTTCCAAATATAAAAATCAAATAAACACCTCCTTTAATTTTAAGCATAAAAAAAGCAGTTTTATATTTTTTACAAATAATAAAACTGCATAATAAATATACTTATAAAACAACTGAAATAAATCTGTCATCAATTCTGACAGTTATAGGACTACACGAACGTTCAACTTCCGTTCGTCAATAAAAAAAATAAAAGTAATAAATACAGTGTAATTGTATCATAACAGTTATTATTTTTCAATGAACACTATGAATCATTTAGCAAATTAATATATTATTCTATAATTTTGTATTTTAATGTACTTTTATTTTTTATAAATAGCCAGCCAGAAACCCCATTACCTTTAGGTGGTGGGTAGTTCACAATATTTCTAACATTTCTAAATCAGTTTTCGTATGTAAGTTTGGAAATAATTAGTTAATACGTCATATTCTACGTTCAAAGTCTGTTCTGCAGTTTCGAGTAATAAATTAACATCATTTTTTTGTAAATACTCAAATAAGTAGTCACTTGAAAATTCACATATGTTTTTGTTTTGATGACTAGACACCGAGTTTGCAATATCTTCATCTAAATATAAAATGACATTATTATCTTCTATTTTTATATTGTTATTTTCATCTGCAGAAACATAAACATCTTCTCCATTAAATAATTCATCCAATAAATCAAAAGATTCTTCATTCAGTACATTACTTTGATTAAATTCACAAAAATTAATAATTTTCTTATTATCCATAACAATCCCTCCTCAAAATTAAGGTTCCGTTGAAGCTGTCTCAGGCTCAACGGTTTCAAATAACCTGGTTGTTTCTGTTTCGTTAAATTTTTTCCATTCATCGGGTATATGAATGGAGTCATAAATCTTTATACATGAAGTTACAAGTTGCTCATAAGTAAGTTCCTTGCTAAATGATGAAACAATAAATGTTCCTTCGTCTAGTTTTCCTGTGTATGCAATACATTTAACTGGAGTGTTAGTATTTTCTTCTGTTCCATTTAACACATAGTAGATAGATTCCCAACCATTACGATATCCGCTTTCCTGCTTAACGATTTGGAGATTATCAATGCCAAACCCATCTTTTAGATCGGTAGCCAGTATATTAAGTACTTTTGTTTCTTCTGTATATGTAACTCCAAGTTTTAGCTGTGTACTAACATCAAAAAAACTGGAAGAACCAACATCAGCTTTTGGTGAAAAATCCATGTCATATGAATAGTGACCATTCAATAAGTAGTATTGTGTGCAATCTTCAGATGGTGTTTCATATTCGTTATTTTGTTTTTCAAACACTGAATTGCTTAGTCCACTGTTCGGAATTATACTGGTTTTTAATTGCTTGTTGGTTTGCATTATTTTGATTATTGATATAAACATAATTCCAATCACACAAATCAAAAAAAAGCTTATTATGTATATTTTTCTTTTTAATTTTTTTAATTTCTTATTCATACATTTATTTTCCTTACTAAAATTCAAAGTCAAATATGCAATTACCATTAACACACCATTTATTTTCGACGTATTCAACGTCAAACCTGGCAAAAGCATCACTAAGTTCTATATTTTCTTTAATACATTCCACAGAAGTAAAATATACACTTTTACAAATATTCTTAGTTTGCTCATTACATATGTTTGAGAGAAAAATATCAAAAAATATGCGGATGTCGTTTGCTGAATTACACATTAAAATAACCTTGTTATTCTCTCTGTAAGCATAATCACATATTTTCTTAATTTTTTGCTTTTGCTCGGTTAAGAACTCTTCGTCAGAAGTTAGTGTCCTATCAATATAAAAGTATAAGCCGTCAATCCCAACTAAAGTTTTGTCTTTTTCCAAGATGTTGCAAAATCTTTCGGTTCCAACTCTTACTTTTACAATTTTATTCTCTTTTACTTTATAGTTTTTATTGATCATACTAAGAGTTAGGTAGGATGCTGCAGCTTCAGCGAGTACTTCTTTTTCGTTCAAAAGCGAACTGAACTCTAAATCTTTAAGGTTTTTGTTGTCATTTGCTCTATTTAAGAATTTTCTGCCTTGGTTTGATACGAAATAGAAAATTTGTTCCTTTTCTCCTTTGGTTGTCATCTGGCATACTACACCTTTATTTATTAGTCTGGCCAGAATGGCATTAGTATTGACTATTGTTGGTTCCATGGGTAATGCGGGATTTTCAAGTTTAATTTGTCGCAATTTGATCGAATTAATTATTTGAGCCATATTCATTGGACCTATCTTGGCAATCAGGTAGCCAACCTGTATGTCTGTCATGCTAAGTTCAGGAACAGATTCTTCGTTAAAGCTAACTCCTGCAATTAACATATCTGAAGATATTTTTTTTATTTTTCTTTCTAAGAGTATTGTTGATGGTGTGAAGTTATAATCACCTACCTTGTTAATTAATTCGAAAAATCTTTGTGTATGATTGCTGGATATGTTCATTATTTAATTACCCCCTTTATTAATAATCTTTTAATATTCTAAATTCTTCCAATGGCACTACTTTGAACATTTTATCTTTGTAACTAACCTGTTTAATTACACATTTATACTTGCCACCGGGATATATGTTTACACCTTTACGAAAATCGCAAAATAATTCGATGCCTTTTACTTCATCGCAACTTCCCCACCACCATCTACTTTTTTTGTCAAGTGTTTCACATTTGACGACTAGCATATCACCACGCTTAAAGCGATCATCTATATTTTCCTTGGTCCACGGACTTTCCGTGATGTTAAGTCTGCTACAATTCCAGTAATAAGGAGCATGGTCATTTTTTCGTCGAGATACTATTTCTACGTCGAGCCAATCTCCAATGCTGCAAACATTTCTTAAATCTCTAATCCAGCACTGCGCAAAATCGCGGGCATAAATAAAACCTGTAACCTTACTGTCAAGGATTGATAGTATTGCAAACGTGAAATAATCATTACCATTTTTCTTCGTTAGTATTTTGATAACTTTGGCTGGGTATATGACACGTTCTTTTTTCTTTATTTTTTGTTCAATTTCGTTGTCAAGTTGCTTGGCAAATGAAGAACGTTCTGCCTGGATTTTTTCAAAACCTTTTATGCATGATACATAGACTTCCTTTTTCTCATGGTCTATCTTAATTATTGCTGCTTCATATTTTCTGCTTAGTCCATTTTTTATGTTTCCATCTCGATTAAAATCTTGTGGCAGGCAAATAACGGTAAAATTTTTAAAAGTAGCTGTCAGCCTATTTTCGTAAATTCCCTTAAACCGAACAACTAAGTTTTCATTTCTTTTTTCCATCGAGCAAATATCGTCAAAATTAATATCTTCGTCAATTTCCTGAATTAACCCATTCCCTGAGTCAACGTAATTATTTCTTCGTATACTTTTAATTCTTTCGTTTATGAGTTGATTAATATTTTCCATATATTTTGTTACCTCCATTTTATTTTAACATCAACGCAAGGGCTGCCAGCAAAGCAACAATAATCACACACAAAAGCGGAATTCCAATAATAAATGTGAATATTGCTTTCTTTCTTATCTTCAATTCTTTTTTGATTGTTCCCATGATAATAACGCCTATAATCAACGATACAATACCTATGCCTAGTCCCAGTGGTTTAGCTGTATCTAATGCTTTGACAGCGTAATAATGAGCTCTCTCCTTCGTATTTAATCCATTTAATTCAGAATCGCTTTTCTCAAATAGTTGTTTAAAGCTTGAACCAGAATCATAATATGAATAAATATCTGAAGAGCTCTTACATGAAATTAAAAAACTTGAAAATATAAAAATGACAATTAAAACTAAAAATTTTCGCACGTTTATTAATATCCTCCTCTAATTTTTCTTTCCTTTATTAATGCCTATTTTTTCTGAAATTATCGTATTTTGTCATATGTATATTAGAATTTTAGTCCTATTTATAAGTTTTTGCAAGAATAAAATTAAAAAAGCACCCATTTTTCTCTAATTAATGAATGCTTTTAATGCTTATTTTGCGTTTTTACTCTGTTTTTAGCTATATGGTTTATTTCAAAGCCATACTTATTAGCAGTAAAGTGGCAAACTTAAATGTTTTTCAATGCTAAATATTTTTTGCGTAAACACACTTCACTTTCCCCTTTTTTGCTATCTTACTCTTTCTTATATTTCAGATATAGCTAAGTGTATCTGCTCACATTATTTAACCGAACCAAGCCGAATGGTGGACTATATCTGTTTATTTAACTACCTTTCCAACGGGTTAAGTGCATATCTGCTTGCCTTACTTAGCTAAACCGAGCCGAACGGTGGACCCCAAGGAAAGATAGTTATTAACTAGTTATTTATGTGTATCAATAAGTTTTATCCTATAACTTTTCTTTATGTGATTTTTTCAGTTAACTTGCTATTTTACTTTTTTCTTAACAATGGTCCATTTTGACTTCTTCTTACCCTTGTAAGTTCTAATCATTATGTCATACCTGCACTTTTTCTTTAAGTTTACAATTTTAAGTTTTTTCTTTTTCCATTTACTTTTAATTATTGTTTTTCCATTTCGTTTGATTTTTACTTCAAAGCCATTGGCATTATATTTTGATGGTTTTTTCCTGATTTTTACATACATCGTGTTTTTCTTGATTTTTACACTTTTTATCTTAGGTTTTTTTAGCTGCTTATTTTTTTTGCTGATTGATTGTTGTTCGTTATTACCACTTATTGAATCATATGTAAATGTAATCTTTTTACCTGAAATTGTTTCAATTGTTATTGTTGATGTACCATTGCTTTTTTTCTTAAGCAAAAAGCTGTATATCTGACTATCAGCTTTTGAGACTTCACATACATCTGTATTTGATGAATCACATTTATATCCAGCTTCTTTCCCATATTCTTCTACTCTGATAAGGATTTCGTCACCTTCTTTAGTAGCTTTAATTATATCTCCATCATTTATTAATGTGTTTTTGTCTGTGATTACCTTGTTTTCTATGTCTGCATTTCCCTTAACTGTTACGTTTACGTTTATTTTTGTTGGATTAACCGATTTATTATTCTTCGCAACCAAATCCGTAAACGTGCATGTGAGTGTTGCTGTTCCAGGCTTACCTGCTTCTAATACTGGCTTTGATGATGTATCATTTTTCACGTTTAGTACTGAAGTGTTTGAAGAGATCCATTTCACGCTTGCCTTGTTTAAATTTCCAAGATTTGATATTGTTGAATAAACTCGATTTTCAACTGTTGCGTCGTTTTTCAAGGTAATTTCTTTTTCGGATACTGCATATGTAGGTTTGTTTAATGAATTTATTTTTATGCTTCTTGCAGCCTTTTCATTATAGGTCGAATTAACTTTTATTGTTGCCGTTCCTTCCTTTAGTGAGCTTACAGTTACAAAACTGTTAGACCAGTCATAACTACCCATATCTGATATTTTTGCAACATCCTGATTTGATGTAGATGCCTGTATTTTCTGTATGGCATTGTTTGAAACCTTGTCCCATGTCACATAGCTTGAACTGAATGGTAACACATTCGTATCAAACCTGTCATTTGAGCCAACATAAGTATAGTAGTTTATGCCATTTTCGTTGTCGTCAACTCCATTGTTTATGATCTTTATTCCTGTTGCTGGCATGTGTACATAAACACCAATCTGATAAGGATATCTTTTTATTACAGTTGGAGCCTTAATGTTATCTGAATACTGAAGTAGTCCCTTAAGTCTTGTACAGCCAACCTCTGTTCCCGTTAACCTTACTGAATTATATGTATAATTATTTAACGATACTGTTGAATAACTAAGACTTGCTCCTGATGTAAGCGCTTCCGTTCCTACTGTGTAAAACAATGCTCGTGAATCAATGGTATTTTCAAATCCTTGCTCATATGTATTAAAATAATTTACTAGTTCTGAAGCATTAATTAATTTATCTTCTCCCTTCTGGATGTTAATGCTATAACTACTTCCGTATGTATGACTACTTGTTGTACTAGTGAGTGCCTGTACATTTATTGCCAGCGTTAGTGAACTTAATGTCATCACTACTAATGTTTTTAACATTTGTCTTTTCATTATTATAATCCTCCTTATTCAAGTCGTTCATTACCTGAATCCCATTTTTTTAGTTTTTCCTTTTCTTTAGTTTGAGGTATTTTTTTTGTGGTTGAAGGAACACTTTCTATTTTTTTAGAAGTGGAATAATTGTAATTATGATTAACAGAAGCTTTGGTTGTTTCAATTTTCTTGGTTGCTTTAACCTTTTTTCCTGATTTCTTTTTAATCTTTTTGGTTGTTGTTTCTTCAATCGTTACCTCTTGTGTAGTTGACTCTTCGGATGTTGTTTCAACTACAGTTGTTTCAGGAACTGTAGTTTCATATGATATTGGTTCAACATTTCTCATTACAGTACTTTTTATGTGTGTTGTATTACTTTGTACCGTATTTTTTGTATTCTTTATTGAATTCATTAATAATAGGAACATTAATAATACAAGTATTCCAATTATCATTCCAAAAAATTTCTTTCCTGGCTTAAATGATTGTTTAGTTTTTTCCTTATTTATAATGTCCTTTTTAATCTTGGCATCAGGACTTTTCTTTTTTTTCTTTTTTAGACGTTTACTTTTTATTAATTCTTCATCTAATAATTTTTGGTAAATATCTTCAGGTAATCGTTTTTCAACATTATTGTATTGCTCATCTGTTAACAGTTCCTTTAAAAAATCTACTTTATCATTTAACCCGGCATTGCCATATCTGAAAAATGAAATTATGTAATTCAAATATTTATTACAAATACTTGGCACATATATTGGTTCCATGTCCAATCCATAATATTCTCTTGCATAGCGTCGGGTTCTCTTATTTTCAACCAGATTTACTATGTCTTCATAACTGCCGGGTCCAATAATTGCCTCTGTTATTCCTTCACAATATAATCTGTTAATGTATTTGCTTGAGAGCTTGTCATTTCCTCTAAGCATAGGAATAAGATGAACATCCTTTAACTGCTTTAATTCAAGCAGTTCTTCAGCCTTATAGGGTCCTCTTTTTTCAAGATTTTCAGTAACAACAACACTGTCTGTTTTAGTAGTGTTAATTGCATTCTTGATACCTTCCTTGTTGTATCTTACAAGAGAAGAACTAATGAGGAATCCGTCACTCATTATCTTATCTTCTATTTTTTTTAGAATGCTTTCAGAATCAAATCCATAAAGCATGTTGACCATTGGCAATTTACGGCTGACAAATTTTTGCTTAATTGTATCACCGGTCTTTTCTTTTGATTTTTTATTATTTTTCAACGCAGCATATGTTTTTGATTTCTTTACATGATATAAAAGTTCACTATCAAGCTTTGTCAGAAAATTTTCAACCTGTTTTCGGCTCAATTGAGAACAAATGTCATCAAATATGTTCGCTACATCTTTTTCCTCTGCATTTTCAAGTTTCGACAAAAGAAATTCCAAATAATTACCGGTTACTTCATCAAAATTAATAAGTGGTATCTCTTTAAGCTCATAGTATTTCTTAGCTTCCTTTCTTGTTCTTCTTTGAGTGAGTAAATCACAAATGTTTTCAGGCTTTGCATCACCTAAAATTGCAGATGTGATGTTGGCTGCATAAAGAATTTTTATGTATTCTGTACCTTTTTTGTTTTCCTGCAGTATTGGAATGATGTTTAAGTCCCTATAATCATTAAGTTTGGCCAATTCATAAGCAGACCACTTTCCGTCGTTTGCAATGTATTCAGTAAGAATTATTGTATTTATCTTTTCATCGTTCAAAACATAGTAATAAACGTCCAGTTTTGTTGTACATACACAAAACTGTGCATTTATGTTTTGAGAATCCAATATGTTTTTTATTTCACTTATGATTTCTTTGTCATTAAATCCAATTAATATCTTCATAAATTCCTCTTTTATTTTGTCGTTATTCTATATGCTTCCATAAAATTACTTGTGTGCCAACTAGAAACATTATATACACCTACAGGATCTCCAGCTTCAACAACCTGATTGTTTCCTATGTACATTGCAACATGCCCCACACTTCTGTAATGAGAAACATTTGTATTGAAAAATATCAAGTCCCCTGCTTTCAACTTACTTGCATCATAGGTTCCTTTGCATACCGATGCAGCATTTTTTTCACACCACTTTAGTTCATCCTCAGTGTTTGCTCCTTGCCCTTTTCCATTGGAAATGTCTACTCCTGCATATTTCCATGAATAGTACATAAGTGATGAACAGTCAAATTTGCTACCACTGTTTCTTTCTGCCTGAGAATATTTACAGCCACTTTTTGATATGGCAAACTGTATTGCTTCTTTTGCATTTTTAGTACCCTTTACCTTAAATGATGAAGACATATCATTCATGTTTTTACATTTTTGGTAGCATTCCTGATGTCTGGATTGTGTGCTAAAGAAACCACTGTACTGCATACTTAATTTATACATTTTATCAATTGCGTCATTTGCACTGTTTGTTTCTTTTGCAGACGAATAAGCTTTAATCAATGAATCAGCCACCTTGACTGCATTTGCAGGATTTTGGTGGTATAAATTACAAAAATATGCAATAAGCTTACTGTTTGTTAATTTATGTTTTTTTGCAATCTCAATATATCCTTCAATGTCTTTTTTCAATTGCTCCTTTTGACATTCCTTTGCCCAACTCTTTCCAAGCATTTTTCTTATTGCATTTAATTCGGTTTCTGAAAAAATTCTTCCTTGATTAACCCAATCATTTTTTGACAAACATTCATTGTATAAGTCTGTACTCAATATTGTTACTGATTCCGTTTTGTTTGTTCTGCATATGTAACGAAGCAAGTTGTGGGCTCTTCCACCATACCATTGCATTATTCCTACCGTAATTGTTTTTTCTCCCGGAAATTGAGGATATGGATTTCTTGCAGATGCCCAGTTCCCACTAGATTCTACTGCTATGAGCATTTCAGCAATAAAAGCTGATAAATCGGAATCTTCATTGGTCAAATATCCATTTGCAGCCCATTTTTCGTCATCGGATATGATTATTTGGTTAAAGTCAACCTCTTTTTTCACACCTTTTAATGTTTTTTTTTCATTAACGTAATCAAGAAGTTTCATTGATTCAGACAAGGCTCCCTCTGTTTCAAATCCATAGGCTATTCTATATGTTCCTTCATCATACTCTGACAAATCAGGAAAATACGTATATATTTCTATGTTTATGGATGTAACTTTTCCAGACGAATCTTTCTTTTCAGCTACTTTATATGTTAAAAATGAATGGTCTCTATACTTAAAGTTTATCTCTCTTTCCCCAATGGCTTTTCCGTTAAAAAGTGAAGAACATAAAGTATTATCCTTTTCCTTATTTTCTTCTTTAAAGAAATTTTTAAGCGAATTTGAAGAGAAATCTCTATCCATGAATTTTCCTGTAAATGTTTCACCTTGTTTTGAATAATACCAATTATTAAGTTTAAATGATATTTTATCCAATGGATTTTTCTTAAAAGTAGCTTCCTGATCCTGGCCAGTAAAATTATCATTATCATATACTGCTTGTTCATCATAGTAGCTTTGATTCCACTCAATCATTTCCTTTAGCATTTCTTCCAATTCAGTTTTCTTAATGACATTTCCCTTATTAACTGACACATATTCTTTATTTTTCTCATCATATCCATATTCTATGGGAACATTTTTTATTTCCTTTGTTTTTCCATCAGTTAAATGAATGACAAAAGTTGCCTTATAGGAAACTTTATATATATCAAGGTTTTCGTTTGAGCTAAATTCTGAAATCTTGTCATTTAATTCATTAAAATTTTTTATTTTATATGATTTATATTTATTGTTTGCATTATCAATACCTGTTGCGTTATTATACATAAGCGAATTATCAATCGTGGTAATAAGTGTAGGTTTTATGTTTTTTAATGTAATATTTTTATAATTTATGCTTCCAACATTCTTTTCAGTAAGCGAACTAAGAATTTCACCATTCTTTATTTCGTATTCTTCATTTAGGTTTACATCCAAGCTTGCTCCAGTTGCCATGGAATAAAAAGAACGTTGCAAAAATGCAATTTTCTTATCCTCATCTACTTTGTCTGACATAAAATAATCCATTATGTACTGTCTGTTTGGGTATGTGTAATATATCTCCTTTGCAAAAAATTCTGCAAAATTGTTTTTCCAAGTTTCTACAATTTCATTAGTCTTTCCTTCTCTTTTCGAATAAGTTTTTTTTTGGCTTGTGGATAAATCTTTTATGTACTTTTCGTAATTTGTTTTTCCTTTATTCTTTTCCTTGTACCAATCATATATGTACATGTCATCAGATATGTCGGCAACTCCGTCATAATCTGTGTTTGTAAGTTTTGTATTCATTAATGAGTACATTGTATAATTCATATACGTGTCCTGTTTTTTTATTTTTCGCAGAACCTTTGTCAGAAAACCTTTAACTGGTTCCTGTTTATAACATAAAGGTGCTTCCATCATTATGTAGGGAGCTGTTTTTTTATTGGCATTTTTTGAACGAATGGAATTAAAGTTTTTATTGAGATATTCTTCATATGTCATATTTTTATAGGGTCCTTCATAAGGTACTTTTTTCCATATGTCTGAACCTTTATCAAAAAATGTTCCATATATGCCATCGTGTACTGAAAAAGTCCAATTAACCGGAGGATCATCTCTCCACGAAAAATAACTGCTTTCAGTTCCTGCACTTTTTGCTGATGCCCAATGGTAATAAAACGGAATATTATAAAAAGAACTTTTTATCCAATCTGAATAAGATAAAGTACCTTCTTTTTCTGTAATGCCTGAAGACTCTCCATATCCAAGTAAATATTCATCCCTTATTGTGATGTTAGAATCCGAAAGTCCTGCTTTTTTGTATTCATCAATTTTTTCTAAAACTGATTGTGCACTGTAACTTGTACCATTCTTTGTTACCCATGTTGCAGATTTTCCTTGTGTTCCCTCATAATTTCCCTTTAATTCATCTTGAGTGTATGTTCCTGTACCGCCATAAACAAGTTTCGTATATGCATTGTCAAATTCCAATCCTGCAATATATTGAAGAAAATCTGAATTATCACACAGAGAATTTACTTTAGTTTCAAATTCCTCATAGTTCTTATTCAAATAAGCCCTGACAAGTTCAGGGCATTCTTGTTCATATATGGACAAGTCTCCTAAAACTTCACCTATATATGTAATTACAAGTGTAGGGATTAAGGCTATTGCGATTATTGTAACAATTAATGGAGTAGAAGAAATCATTAAGGTCTTTATTATTTTTTTTAGTTTTCGTTCTAAAAGATTCATTCCCCTACTCCCTTCTTTTGTCTTTTAATTATTTTTCCAATAATCTACCACTTCATCTATAAAGCCTTGTACTTTCTTTTGGTCTGCTTCCGATAACTTTGTTATTCCACCTGAATATCTTCTCTGAATGTACTCAGGAACATCATCACTTACAATCTCGTTGTTTCTTATTGCCACATCTATGCTTTTCTTTAAGGATGATAGCATTTTTTCTTTTCTTTCCACATTCAAGTCATACAACTTTACAGCTTCTGCAGATGTGTTCATTCGTTCTTCCAATGAAGAATTTGAATTATTCACAAAAATACCTCCTTTATCAATAGGTTCAATTATGTTTTCAGGTGTAAATTTTGGAACATTACTGTCATTTACAGGTTCCCATTCGTGTCCTTTAGCCATTCTTTGCTTAATTGGGATGTTTTCAGTTCCAGGTTCACGTCCTGAATAATCTGAATAAGATGTAAATTCTCCATCCACCGCTTCAGCATTATGTGAATTATTTAGTTTTTTAGCACCTGTAACCGTCATATTTATTAATTCGCCTGCACCTGTTCCTAAGCCTTCACCACCTTTTAATCCGGCAACGGCACCATAAGCCATATATTGTGGTCCCATCCATGACATTGTTGCAGCTCCCAATGTTGCACCTGCCGCCATGCCAACAGTTTTTGTTCCTGCCTGAATGATTTGCTTTCTGGCTCTTTTTTTATAAAAATCAGACATTTCCTTATGAGAAAGCATTCCTTCAAATTGTGGTGAATCAAAATTTTTAATGTTTGCTCTCTTTAATGCAATTTCATGAAGTCGCTGTTGTTCCGGTGTTGCCGTATCAGGATTATATCTGTTAGTAAATTGACTTCCATAATTCGAATTGCTTTGTATGATTCCCTGTTGCTCATAAATTTTTGAATTGTTTCCTCTCATTTTTTGCAAGTTCTGAAGTTTTGTACCCTGTAAGGAACCAATCTCTCTATTTAAGTCTTGATTTCGACCTTTTAACGTTGCAATTCTCTGATTATTTCTGTCAATGTCATTCTTGATTTTTTGAGCCTTATCAGAATCACCTTCTCCATTTGCAACTAATTCTTCAAGTTGTTTTTCCTTATTTTGATTTATGTCATCTAATTTCTCAATCTCCCTATTGTTTTTGTGAATGTCATCGTTAGCGTTGGCTATATCCCTGTCAATTTGCTGATTATCCATTGCCAATTGGTCGTTATCACCTTGTAATTTTTCAATTTCATCCTGTGGTGACATATTATCCAATGTTTCACTTGAATTTTCATTATTGTCTTCGCTGTCTTTGTTTTCATCTGGAATGTCTGTTCCAACTGCCTCGTCATCCAATTCATCAACTCCATCCATTTCATCTGAACGTAAATCACTCATTTCTTCATCAGGTTCATCACTTGTTGCTCCTTCCTGCGAGTCATCTAAAGGTTCTCCATCCGACCGAACTCCATTCATTTCTTCATCATTGTATCTGTTAGATTTTTCTGTCTGCTGTGATTCATCGCCTGTTCCCATTGAATCAAGTTCATCTTCAATTTGTGCATTCTTGTGTTCCGAATATGCAGCTCCAACACTACCACTAACGCTTTTAATTCCATTAATAGCACCTTTTAATAATTTTGCGGCTGCCATTATTCCCATAAATCCGCCTAAGCCTGAAGCCTGGGATGTTCTTATTCCCATATATGACAAAAGTTCATTTCTGGAACGTCTGATATTCCACGCTAAAATTAATTGAATTATTGATATTTTTAAACCGCTTCCAAGAATTAATGGAAAACTGCTTACAAGCATTATTAGAATTAAATCTGCCACAGGAACTGCCAAGTTACCTGTGCATAGAGACATCCAATTTTCAATGCCTCTTTTTCTTTTTTCTCCATTATTTAAGCAAATTGCAGGAAATGCGATGCAAAGTAATGTATCGGATAATGCAATGTTCAAGTAATCAAATATGAATGATAAAGTTAGAATGGCACTTCCTAAACACAACGATGCAGGAATCAGTCCCTTTCCACTTTGTTCATAAGCATAGTCCATAATGTCCCACAATGAAAGTTTAGGTATTCCTATGGAGGACGATAACATGTTTTTTATTGAGTGCATTAATAAATCCCTAAGAAATATAGCAATATCCCAAATAAACGGCATTAATGCTATGACAATAAACATTGACAAAATACCTGAAAATTCACCTTTTGCATTTTGCCTTGCCTGTGCTGTCCCTTTTCCCATATATTTAACAGCAGTTGCTCCAAACATCAAAACTAATACAATAAAGGCAATGGAAGTAAATGTACGATATACTTTTAATCCAAAGATTGCATATACATTACCTTTTGAAAATTCAAAACGTAGTAAATTGGGTTCATTATTGTCATAAGACAATCTTCCAAGTACAACCGTATCTATGTCCAAGTTAAAATGTTTTAACATGCTATGAAATGCACTACCAACAGCATGAACAAGTCCTGAAAGTGCCTTTTCCAAAATTCCTGGTTCTTCTGCATCATCAAATTCACCATCATAAGCTTTCTCTAAATCTTGTGCTTGTGTTTCCGGTTCTTTTTCTGTATAAATGCTATCATTATGGTCTATAAATCCCGCTGCACGTACTGTCTGTTGTGAACAACCAAAAAGCACTCCAAAAATAACGAACAAGTATATAAATGTTTTAAATATTAACTTTTTACATTTGATATTTAAACTGCTTGGTCGTTCCAATATAAAGCCTCCTTTCCATATTTTTTAGCCAACTTATTCATGTCTGTCTCAATCGCCATTTCTTCTGTCTCATTCAATATTTGAACTTTCAAGAATGTGACAACTTCTCCATCTATTAAACAAACTTCTCCCGGTTCAGAAAAAATATTCTCACCTTTCTTTTTAGTTCCATTAATATGGTACAAACGTTCTCTTTGAACCTCCGTAAGAGGTAACGTTGTTTTTAAATACTCTTCATCACTTCTTGACTGTTGAAATACGAATTTTACATCAGAAAGCTTAAAAATATTAGCTGTTTCATTATATTTTCCTGCATCAGCACAAGCCTGTGTTGACCACCACAATCCCACGTTCTTCTTTCGGCATGTTCTTGTAATATGTTCGCTCTGTTTTCGTAGTGATTCTCCTACATCCCAATGCTTTTTTGCCTCATCAAAAATGACAACCATTTTTCTTGCAACAGAAATATCTTCATCATTCTTTTTTATAAAGTTTTCCTCAATGTATGTTAATAGCAGTGGTCTTACCAGCTCCTGTACGTTTTCCGGCAATGAAGATATGTCATATTCCGTAAATGGACAATCTCTGTTGATGGATTCATTACTCTCTCCGTCAAAAAATGGATACGGACCTTCCATTGCCAAAACAACTTCTTCTTCTCCATTTATCAGTGCTGTTCTAACTTTTTTGGAATTAATCTCTTTTTCAGGTAAAGAATAAAACTCTTCTTTTGTAAAAAACTTTGTACTTTTCTCTGAGTAATATAACCCTTCGACAAAAAGAGCCATATTTGAAATGGCAATACTTTTAGCTCTCTTTTTGTCTAAATCATATTCATTTGCGTGGTCTATAATGAGTTTTTTCATAAAATCAGAATATATTGGAACTTTTTTCTTAACCTTTCCCGATACAATTTTCCCATTACTCATTGTTTTACCTTTTTCATATAAACTATCCGGGTTTCCATCTATAATTCCCTTGTCAGCATAAACTTCATTTATTGCATTTTGCATTGCTTCTCTCACAAACGACTTAGTTGCAAAATCAGCTTCTTGTAAACGAGCCATGGATTCAAAAACCCATAATAATTCACTTTTCTTATTTAAAAGGTCCAAAACTGATTTTTCAGTTTTCTTGTTTTTTTCAAGTACTTTTTCAACGTCAATGTCAAAAAAGTTTAATCTGATTTTTGCTCCACTCTTTAATTCAAATACTGTTCCGTTATTCATCAGTGCAGTTAGTGCATATTCACCATGACCATTAATATTTTGAGAATCAATACAGACAAACTTGTAATCCCATCTTGCGATGAAACGTCCTACAAGAAGTTTTATCAATGTTGATTTTCCAACACCCATAGGTCCACAAAACATTACGGAATATCCGTGTGTATGTGAAGGATCATACGCATCCCATAAGGTTAAGTATTGATTAAATAAACCTCTTCCTACCGGAACACCGTCTTTGTGTACAAAACGTTCATATTTATGATTGTACAAACTTGCCAAAGCTTTTCGATTTAATAAATGCCAATGTACTGGAAGTGCTATATTTCCTTTACTCTTTAATATTCTGTTAAAAGGTAAGTTTGAACGATACGCTTCTGATTGCATTCCATAACAACTACTTATTTCCATGGTTCCACCCATTTTTGACACTTCCATATGAAAGCTGTCTGATAACATGTTTAATTTTGATAATGACGGAGCCTTCAAGGTTATTAAAAAACCTACTTTAAAGAAAGCATCTTCATCATCATCTATTCTTTCAGACCACATTTCCGTCTTACTTTGTTGTCTTTTTAACTTTCTTATTCTGTTTCTATCATTTATTTCCGGTTTTGATGCATGAATTATTTCGCCTTCAAGCACATTAATGTGATTGTCTAACTGTTTTATGGATTCTTTGTTTGTCATTGGACGTATAAAAATTGAGGTGACAGCGTTTTCATAATCTGCTATTGTTGCCCATGTTTTTGCAAATTTCAATTTATTTGGAAGAGTCAAAATTGTAAATGTTCTTACGTATACATCAATACCACCATCGTTTATTACCAAATAACTTAATGGATCAGGGTTTACACCGTCTGGTGCAGCCAACTGTTTTAAAACTCTTTTCTTGTCAAAAACATCATGTTCAACTTCTGAAAATTTTGCCAAATCTTCATCTGAGAATTTTTCAAATGTGTTACTCTCTTTCTTTTCTTTCAGATATTTAAATATTGTTCCTATAAGTAATGCTATCAATAGCATAAACATAAAAATTGATATTCCAAATACCAGCAAATATATGTTGATTAATTTTTCCATTTTAAAAACTCTTTTTCCTTCTTAAAATCTTTATGTTTCAGTATTTTCTCTTTTGCTCATTTTTGTTTGACATTTTTTGCAAACTCCAGTTAACAAAATTTCTCTATCTTCTACTGATAAGTCAAAAAGCATGTCCTGAATAAGCCCTTCACCTTTAAGATAACGTCGTAATCGTCCATATTGTTCATTATCAACATATATGTATGTTTTTCTTTTACACTCTTTACATTCTACTGGAATGCTAATTTTGCCATCCAATATTTCATCATATCTTTTTTTCTTTTCCGGGTTTAAATTCAATAATGCCTGCTCAACCTTTTTGTTTTCTTTTTCCTCCTCAAGTTGTGCCTGTTCATATTCGAAGAGTGAGTCACTATCTACTACCATATCAACTGCACTACTGTCCAAGATTTTTTTTAAGTCAAATTTTTCATAATACATAGGATGTGTTTGTTTTCTAATTGCCTCCACAATTTCAAACTTGCTCATTCTTTTCGCATAAACTGAACTGCTTGCTAAGGCTTCCATATGCTTATTTCCCATAATTCGTAATTCTTTTTCTGCCTGTGCCAAAATAGAACCTTCATCTAATTCATCTGTGAAATTGTTTGGATCATATATCCACTCATAAACATAAACAATACTGGATTCTTGTTTTGCTTTTTTACCAGAGTTCTTTTTGAGATACTCTAACTGTTCACATACATTTTTTCTCTGTTGGTCTGTAGAATATAATTTCTTACGTAACTTCTTTACTTCTTCATAATAAATGTCTATGTCATCATCACTAATCCATTGGGCATTTTCCTGCATTTCTTCAAAATCTGCTTGTAAATTTAACACCCTTTCTTCTAATACTTCTTTTCTTTTTTCGTATTCTTCTATTTGATAATCCAAATCAACACTTTTTGGATATTGCCAAATTTGCATGTTTCCAGTTATCATTCCGGTTCTTGCTATTTCTGAACGTATACGTGATACCTTTTCATCTATGCTTGCTGAATACCATTCACTACCAACGCTGCTAATTACTGCAATATAACGTTCACTCTTCTTATCAATAATTATTCCTCCACTGGGAGTATCTATTATGTCGCTACCTCCAATGTATTCCACGGAATCTTTTTTTTCAAAATCATCATAATTGCTTTTGTCCTCACTTTTTGTCTTAAACTTTATGTTCTTTTTCCTAAGAATAAAATATCCGCCGAAAAAAACGACACCAAACGCGATAGACAAAAACATTATTATATTTAATATGGAATTAATATTCATCCTTTTCCTTCAACAATTTAATTGTCATTTCCTTCCCTTGTATATATTTTTTTATATTTCTTTTTTCTCTTAATAATCATAAAAAGAATTGGATATAAAAAAGGCTTTCCTGTTCCAAGCAAATATTGGTTTTCCGGAATTGGAATCATAACCAAACTTCCTATTAATAAGAGAACTATTAATCCAATTACAAGACCAATTGTTGCCAAGCCTATTTTATAGAAAAAATAAAATATCAAACTACATATGATAATTAATGGTATCAATATTTTCAATTGTGTTTTTGTGAAAAATTTGAACCACAAATCTTCATCTTTAGGTTGGTGAGGCATAAGAGCCTCATCATAAGCTACCTTCATTTCTAACACTCCTCTTATATAATATTTACTTAAAGTTTGTTAACTGGTCGGCAATTATTTTAACTATTCCACATATAAATGTGGAACTAAAAAGTAAGAAAAGCATCAATAACTTAAATAATATTTTTTCTTTAAATTCCCTGTACTTTTCAGGTGTTTTGTTTGATAATTTAAATAATATTGCACCAAGCATTATCGTAAATAAGGCTCCACCTCCCCCCAACATTAGCAATAAGCCCTCAACGGATTGAGCCCACTCTATTATTTTAGGGTCAACAGTTACCTTTTCATTTAACAAACTTAAAGGGTCTGTATTTTTATTAATAACTGCAAAAAATTTTCTTAACATTTTCACGTTCCTTTAAAATCCAAAGATTCCCTTTGCTAGAGCCACTGCCGAAGTTGCTCCCAAAATGCATGTCATTGCAACCACAATGTAAAAAGCTCTCGACTTATGTTCGTCATTTTTTGCTCCACTAGAAAATAAAAAAATTGAAAAGCCAAGTCCAATAATCGCAAACACTGCTAAAATTATTCCCACTTGTATGGCTAAGTTATATGCAGAACCTCCAATGTTTGTTACTACTTTTTTCAAATCATCAAATATTCCTGTGTCGTGCTTTCCAAGAGTTGTAGGGTCAAAGTCCGTAGCATAGACAGACATTGTTGAAAACAGGCACATGGTCAAAGACGCAAGTAATGTTTCAATTTTTTTCATTTGTCTTTATTCTCCTCTCATTATTTAGTAATTGTGAATGATAAAACGATGTTTATTGCAATCCCTACAATTGATGAAGCGCCAAAAAATATACACATTCCTAACAGAACCCCATATATATTTGTTTTAATTTGCTCTTTTTCGTTTTTGTATTGTTTAAATGCTAAAAAACCCGTATAGATAAATGCAAATACTGCAGCTATTGTTCCCACTCTCAAAATAAGAACATATCCACTACCAAACAATTCTAAAATTAATTCCTTTAATTTTTTAAGTGGATCGTTTTTTTGGTCTGACAATAAAAAAGAAAAATAGTTACTTGCAAAAAACAATTCATTTCACCTCCCTAACATAAAAAAAGGCAACCTTATATAGCGATATTGCTTCTAGCAATATTTTATCCCCTTAATGGGGCGCCATATAAAATTACCTAAAAAAACAATAGATATACCTATCTATTTCTCACAACCATCTTATCATTTTTATACATTCTTTTCAAGTTTTTATTTTTACAGATTAAATAGTTGCCAAAGTCAATAATAAATGCAAAAATTTTTTTTTAGAACTTTTTTGTATGCATTTTCTGCTTTTTCTAAATAAAAATTTCGTCATTATATAGGTATTGCGTTTTGAATATATAAAAAAAGACCAAACTCCACCCTTGGACTTTTTAATTGAATTTTACTTTTCTATAAAGGGTGACAAAATTGTCTCCTAACAGTTATTGACTACGGGCTTATGTTTATTTCCATATTATAAAGTTCATCAGGCGTAAGCCATCCTAAAATTTTTCTAGGATAGTCATTCATCCATTTCTGAACTTCTTTAATTGCATTCTTGGATACGTTATCAAAGTAACCACCGTTACAGGTACACATTTCCTTTTTAGTTCCCTGAACTGTTCTTCGCTCATTCTTTATTCCCCTTTCAAACTTC
>ERZ773200.197-NODE-197-length-71415-cov-94.411547_pt1 | contig 71415 bp, 60 predicted proteins | sample MGYA00581008_ERZ773200 | MGnify/ENA primary metagenome ERZ773200 (study PRJEB29015, sample SAMEA2737770) | human gut metagenome | biome: human gut; feature: human-associated habitat; material: faeces | place: China | collected 2012 ... | reverse complement strand
GATGTTCAATTAAGAAATCAGTTGAATGAGAAATATAATGACGAAGTAAAAAGGGCTTGGAACATTATGAAAGACTATATTTAATAATGTTCCATCGTATTGGATGCAGCCGGAAGCATACAGAATGATTACCAGTATGATGCGTTTGGTCAAAGGATTGCAGGACAGGAAAACATCCCAAATCGTCTAAGGTATAATGCACAGATTGAGGATGACCTGACGGGACTTTACTATCTGCGTGCACGTTATTACAATACGGGTATCGGACGGTTCACGCAGGAAGATGTGATCTATAATGATGGACTGAATCTGTATGCTCACTGTAGCAGTAATCCGGTGATGTATGAGGATCCGAGTGGCTATTCTGCAAATGTAACAGAGTCTGTAGGTGAAGAAAAATGAAATATAGAATAGAAGAATATAAACAAAAATAGAGGAATGGTAAAATGAAGGTTGTAGTAGCAATTGATTCATTTAAAGGAAGCATGACAAGCATGCAGGCGGGGATGGCCTGTAAAGAAGGCATATTGGCGGCAATGCCGAAAGCAGATGTGGTGGTCAGACCACTTGCAGATGGTGGCGAGGGAACTGTAACCGCTTTGGTAGAGGGCATGAATGGTACATATGAACATGTTGATGTAACAGGACCGATGGGACAAAAGGTGCACGCAACATATGGAGTACTTGAGGATGATACGGCTGTTATGGAAATGGCAGAAGCATCAGGAATCACACTTGTTGAAGGTAAACCTGATCCATGGAAAGCGACCTCATTGGGTGTGGGGGAGATGATACTGGATGCCGTGCACAAGGGCTGTCGGAATTTCATAATCGGAATAGGCGGAAGCGCAACCACTGAGGGCGGCATAGGAATGCTGTCGGCGCTCGGCTATGAGTTTTATGATGAGGATGACAATATTCTTCCACCGGTATTTGGCTCGCTTGCAAGGGTAAAAAAGATCAAGGCTGATAAGGTTCCTTCGGAATTGAAGCAGTGTCATTTCAAAATAGCATGTGATGTTACTAATCCACTGTGCACAGAGCAGGGCTGCGTATACATTTTTGGAAAGCAAAAGGGCGTACAGGAGCATGAAAAGGCACAGATGGATAAAATGATGAGACAGTATGCAGACTGTGTTGAGGAGTATGCGGGAAAAAGATTCAGCGAGACACCGGGAGCAGGCGCTGCGGGAGGTCTTGGCTTTGCGTTTCTTTTTGGGCTTGAGAACGTGGAGCTTAAATCCGGCATAGATATAGTGCTAAACGCAATACAGCTTGACAAGGAACTGAAAAATGCCGATATCGTAGTGACCGGAGAGGGCAGGCTTGATGGACAGAGCGCCATGGGAAAGGTGCCTGTCGGAGTGGCAAAAGCAGGCAGAAAAAACGGCTGTAAAGTAATCGCACTTGCAGGGAGTGTCACTGACGATGCAGTGGCATGTAATAAAGAAGGCATAGATGCGTTTTTCCCTATTATAAGAGGGGCAACAACGCTTAATGAGGCTATGGATATCAAAAATGCTCAAAAAAATATGAAAAACACTGCAGAACAGGTTTTCAGGCTTATTGACATCAGCTCGCTTATGGAATAATATATGTTAGTAAAATTATGCGTGGTGCAGGGGCCGGATGAGATATAAAAGCCCCGTATATCATAGAATATTTAAATAAAAAAGGAGAAAAGCAATGGCTAAGGAGAAAAAATTAGTAGAGGCCATCACTTCCATGGAGGAAGATTTCACACAATGGTATACAGACGTTGTGAAGAAAGCAGAGTTGATGGATTATTCATCTGTAAAGGGATGCATGATCTTTAAACCCAATGGTTATGCCATCTGGGAGAATATACAGAAGAATCTCGATGCAATGTTCAAAGAGACAGGTGTAGAGAATGTATACATGCCAATGTTCATTCCGGAGAGCCTGCTCCAGAAGGAAAAGGATCACGTAGAGGGCTTTGCACCGGAGGTCGCATGGGTCACACAGGGCGGACTTGAGACACTTCAGGAGAGACTTGCAGTAAGACCTACATCAGAGACACTTTTCTGCGAGCTTTTCAGCAAAACAGTACAGTCACACAGAGACCTTCCAAAGGTGTATAACCAGTGGTGCTCAGTAGTGCGCTGGGAGAAGACAACACGTCCATTCCTCCGTTCATCAGAGTTCTTATGGCAGGAGGGACATACTGTTCATGCAACAGCCGAGGAGGCAGAGGCACGTACAGTACAGATGTTAAACATCTATGCGGATTTCTGTGAGAAATACCTTGCAATCCCTATGGTAAAGGGAAGAAAGACAGACAAGGAGAAGTTCGCCGGAGCAGAGGCTACATACACTATAGAGGCACTCATGCATGACGGAAAAGCACTCCAGTCAGGAACATCACACAACTTTGGTGACGGCTTCCCTAAGGCTTTCGGCATCCAGTACACAGACAAGGACAATAAATTACAGTACTGTCATGAGACATCATGGGGAGTTTCAACACGTCTTATCGGAGCTATCATCATGGTTCACGGAGATGACTCAGGACTCGTGCTTCCACCAAAGATTGCACCAACACAGGTTATGGTCATTCCAATCCAGCAGCAGAAGGACGGCGTCCTTGACAAGGCATACGACCTTAAGGACAAGCTCTCAAAGGATTTCCGCGTGAAAATTGATGCAACCGACAAGACACCTGGCTGGAAGTTCGCAGCACAGGAGGTTCAGGGAATCTCAACACGTATCGAGATTGGACCAAAGGATATCGAGAAAAACCAGTGCGTTATCGTCCGCCGAGACACAAGAGAGAAAATCGTTGTCTCACTCGATGAGGTCAATGAGAAGCTCGCAGAGGTACTTGAGACAATGCAGAATGACATGCTCGAGAAGGCAAAGGCATTCCTTGCAAGCCATATAAACGATGCACACGACTACAATGAGTTCAAGGCAATCGCAGAGACAAAGCCTGGCTTTATCCGTGCTATGTGGTGTGGAGACGAGGCCTGCGAGAACAAAATCAAAGAGGATACAACAGTTACAAGCCGTTGTATGCCGTTTGGTGATCAGGAGCAGATTTCCGACGTATGCGTATGCTGTGGAAAGCCGGCGCACAAACTTGTATACTGGGGCAAGGCATATTAAAAGGAGAACTAAACGATGCGCATAGATTTACCGCAGAATGTCAACTTCATAATAGACAGGCTCTACGAGCATGGCTTTGAGGCATATGCGGTAGGTGGATGCGTGCGTGACAGTCTCCTTGGCAGGACACCGCAGGACTGGGATATCACCACATCTGCAAAGCCTGCGCAGGTCAAAGCGATATTTGACCATACGATAGACACAGGCATCCAGCATGGTACAGTCACGGTCATGCTGGAGCATGTGGGCTATGAGGTCACCACCTACAGGATAGACGGAGAGTACGAGGATGCACGCCATCCAAAGGAGGTCACCTTTACCTCCAATCTGAAGCTCGACTTAGAGAGGCGCGACTTCACAATCAATGCCATGGCATATAATCATAGGGCAGGTCTTGTCGATGAATTTGACGGCATAGGAGATTTAAAAGCACATGTGATCAGATGTGTGGGCTGTGCACATGACAGGTTCAGTGAGGATGCACTCAGGATGTTTCGTGCGGTGCGATTTGCAGCACAGCTTGGCTTTGATATAGAGGCACAGACTAAAGCAGCCATAAAAGAGCTGGCACCTGCCATGTCAAAGGTCAGCGCAGAGCGAATCCAGGTGGAGCTTGTGAAGCTTCTGACATCAGACCATCCGCAGATGATGAGAGATTTGTATGAGCTTGGACTCACAGCGGTATTCATGCCGGAGTTTGATGTGATGATGCAGACACCACAGCACAATAAGCACCATATGTACAGCGTCGGCGAGCATACACTTCATACCTTGGAGCATGTGCGGGCGGACAAAATCCTAAGGCTTACCATGCTGCTTCATGATGTGGCAAAGCCGGTGTGCATTACGACAGACGAGGAAGGACAGAATCATTTCAAGAAGCATCCGGTTGTGGGAGCTGATATGACAAGAAAGATACTCAGGCGCCTTAAGTTTGATAACAGGACTACAGACTGTTGCTGTAAGCTCGTAAAAGAGCATGATGACCGTCCGGCCATCACGGAGCGCAATGTAAGGCGTGCCATGAGCCGCATAGGAACAGAGCTTTTTCCGCTGTTATTTGAGGTGAAAAGAGCCGATACACTCGGGCAGAGCATGTATAAGCGCGCAGAAAAGCTTGAATACATCGCAGAATATGAGCGTGTATACAGGAAAATCCTCGTAGACCACCAGTGTGTATCCAAAAAGGAAATGAAAATAAATGGCAGCGACCTGATTAAAATGGGAGTAGCGCCGGGACCGAAGCTTGGCGATATCCTGGACAGGCTTTATGAGCAGGTGCTTGATGACCCATCGCTCAATGAAGCACAAAAACTTAAAGAGCTTGCGAATAAAATAATAACCTCTCTCATATGATTAAAAAGCATCTGAATAGTTATGATGTATTAATCATATGAGGGGGGATTTTTTTGTATAATCAGCCGGAAGTGGCTTTGGAAAAATATGAGCTTACAGTAAGCAGGATAATAAAGGGCAGAGGAGCATATATATGTGACACAGGCATCGGGCAGAAGCTGCTCGTGCCGTACAGAGGGCATGAGCAAAGGGCATGCACCCTGCGGGATACGCTGGCATTTATCCAGAGAAACGGTATGGATGTGGAGCAGATATCACAGACAAAGGAGCAGTGTATCATATCGAGGGATAACTGTGAGGACGCATACATATTGAAGGATTACAGAGCAGGCAGAGAGTGCAGCACGGACAGCATAGATGATATGCGTGGCGGCAGCAGGGCATTAGCGCAGCTGCACAATATATTGGAAAAGTATCCTCTGCCTTCGGATATTGAGGTAGAAAGCCTGCATGAAAAAGCTCAGCGCAAATGTGCGCAGATAGTAAAGCTTAAAAACTACATAATGCGTCGCAGCAAGACAAATGCCTTTGAGCATCTGTTTTATGAATGCTATGAGAGATTCTTAGAGCAGGGGCAGAAATCGGCGGAAATATTGTGTGAGCTGGAAAATAGTAAAACGTCGGTTCCGATATACTGTCACGGAGCCTTCAACCAGCACAATGTCGTGTATACACAGTCCGGAAGATGGCTCCCTGTCAATTTCGAGACCATGCATCCGGGATATCCGGAAACTGATCTTGCGGAGTACATGCGCAAGATGCTTGAAAAAAATCACTGGGATACAGCGGTTGCAGATGCAATTCTTGACAGCTATTGCAGCGTAAGAAGTCTTGATGATACATCAATGAGACTGCTTCAAGCACTGCTTTTGTTTCCTGAAAAATTCTGTAAGCTCTGCAATCACTATAGCAACTCGCGCAAGTCATGGGTATGCGACCGTGATGTGGATAAGCTTGCACAGCTCATACAGCTAAGCGGGGAGCGCGAGGAGTATCTGCATGCCCTGCATGCCATAGTGTAAGCAGTAATGCATATATATAGTGAATTTAATTGAAAAGTAAATGACTATACGATATATTATTATTGTAGAAAGAAGTTTAAAGCCAGCTATTAAAGGAAATACAGATGAAGAAATTCAAAAGATTATTTTGCACGGTATGCATGCTTGTGCTGTCACTTGCAGCATGTGGAAAACAGGACACGGATGATGGTGTAAAAAAATTCTATAACAGCATGAATGATACGACGGAGGCCGTGGGAGAAAGCACGCAGTCCGGTATGAAAGATTCGGCGGAAAACGGAAAATCCGTTAAGAAAAGTTCAGATATTCTCATAGTATCGGACATAAACAGCGCCAACGAGACGATCAGGGTATACAATTACTCGACAGGAGTGCAGTATCAGTATTACTATGGTCTGACCACCGGCTTTTTCGACAAATATGGCAATCACATGTCAGTTTCAGACATACATCAGGGTGATGTGGTTGATATATCAGGGGCAGATTCAGACGGCAAGGCAAAGCGTATACAAAAATCCGATAAGGTGTGGACAAACGACGCAGTGACCAATTTTTCTGTGGATAAGAATAATAGCGTGCTTGAAATCGGAAATAGCAGCTACAGGCTGGGTGAGCGCACCATGATATTTTCAGGCTCGGATGTCGTAGATACTGACAGCCTTACGGCGCAGGATAAGCTGGCTGTTGTCGGGATTGACAAGGACATAGTGTCAATTTCTGTCACGACAGGGCACGGCACACTGCAGCTTAGCAATACATCGCTGTTTGAGGGCAGCTTTTTGCAGCTCGGAGACAGGATATTTGCAGAAATCACTAAGGATATGTCGCTTGATGTGCCGGAGGGCAGCTATACGCTCGCTGTGGCCAACAATGGCTGGGGAGGCAGCACGGATATTGAGATAAAAAGAGGAGAGACTACAAAGGTAAATTTAAATGATTTAAAGGGTGAGGGTCCTAAAAAGAGCAGCATCCTTTTCGAGGTTGACGTGCAGGGGGCGAAAATATATGTCGATGGCAGTGAGATCGACTATACGAGCCCGGTTGAGATAACATACGGAAAACACACGCTTAAGGTAACAGCCGATGGCTATGACACCTGGACGAGGACGCTTTACGTGAACTCGAAGGAAGCCACCATACAGATTACGATAAACGACAATAAGGACAGCTTGGGCAGTGATTCATCAGGTACCAAAACTAACAGCACCGGCAGTTCACAAGCCACCGCACAGACACCTTCCGAGACAGCCTCAGAGAGGGCAGATGAGAAGGACAATCAAAGTACATCTCAGGGCAGCACCACCGGCAGCTCGCAGAGTACAAATTCATCACGGGGAACCAACAATAAATCCTCTGACAGTTCCAAAAATAGTCTGACAAATAAGGACATATCCGATTATCTTTCAACATTAACCTCTTTATTAAGTTCAAAGTAAGGTTTTAAGAATGGTAAAAGTACATAAAAGCCTAGGAAATAGCGCATTTTCCTTGACAAACCCCATAAAAACAAGTATATATATTCTTGTAGGTAATTTGGGAATACAGCTCGAATTATATAAATTATGAAAATCCAGAGGAGGAATTTTATCATGAACAAAGCAGATTTAGTTGCAGCTATGGCAGAGAAGGCCGGAGTATCAAAGAAGGACGCAGAGGCATCTTTAAAGGCATTCACAGATGTTGTTGCAGAGGAGTTAAAGAAAGGTGAGAAGATCCAGTTAGTTGGATTCGGTACTTTCGAGGTATCTGAGAGAGCAGCAAGAACAGGAAGAAATCCACAGACTGGCGCTGAGATGACAATTGCAGCATCTAAGGCTCCTAAGTTCAAGGCTGGAAAGGCTTTAAAAGATTCTCTTAACTAATAAGTTAGACTATCACGGAGTAGAAGAATGGGTGAAGCCTTTAAGGCTCCGCCCATTTTTAGCTATATCCACTGAAATCAGGGTAATAGTTATGAATTGATTTATTATAGGTAAGACACAGAGGTAACAATGAGATTAGACAAATTTTTGAAGGTATCGCGTCTGATAAAGAGGCGTACAGTGGCAAATGAGGCGTGTGACGCAGGCCGTGTCACAGTAAACGGCAGACCGGCAAAGGCATCTGTAAATGTCAAGGTCGGAGACATAATAGAGATAGCATTTGGACAAAAGACAGTCAAGGTTAAGGTGTTAAATCTCCTTGACACAACAAAGAAGGAAGAAGCAAAAGATCTTTTTGAGTATATATAGGTTATATTTTCATGAATCCCGGCATATATTTACATATGCGATTCCACAGATGGCATGTATATGTGCGGCTGTCTATGGAGCATATTAAAAATTATGTGAGGGACAGGAAATGGAAGAAATATCAGGCACAAAGAGTCATAAGCTTATCTTGAATAATCGCAGAACAGGCAGCTTTACAGGCATTTTGGATGTGCTCTCCTTTGATGTGGGAGAGATACTTTTGGAGACGGAGCTGGGCATGCTTGACCTAAAGGGCAAGGATCTTCACGTAAACAGGCTAAACCTTGAGAAGGGAGAAGCCGATATAGAAGGTGAGATAGACATGATTACGTATTCGAAGGTACCGGAGGTGACCGGAAAGAAAGATAAAATGTTTGGCAGGATATTCAGATAAGCACCTAAGGAGGAATAATGAGTAAACGTCGTGCAAAGAGAAGGGGCGGAACTTTAAGTGTTTCCATCATAGTTATAGCATTTCTTGTGGTTATGGTAGTCCAGGTTGTGCAGCTAAAGCAGAAGGAATCTACATATGCCGCACAAAAAGCGGAGCTTGAAAAGCAGTACACTAAAGAATCGGAGCGTGCTGATGAGATAGAAAGCATGCAGCAGTATATGCAGAGTGACCAGTACATAGAGGATATGGCAAAGAGCAAGCTTGGGCTTGCGTATGACAATGAAATAATCTTCAAGGAAAAGGACAAATAATTTTTGAACAGATAGTTGCGCTTTTTCGTCAAAACCTTCATTTTTGACCACATATAATCGTTGAAAAAAGATGGAGGCGCAAAGATGAGGATTGCAAATTTAAAAAAAGCTATGTGGGGGCTTATGGCATTTGCGTCCACACTGGTGTGTGTGATGGATTGTTATCCGCTGATACCTGCAGTGTATGGAGTTTATTGTCTGAGCAACGCTCGTACGATTATTTTTTACATAGGATTAATTATTGGAATGGGATACTTTATATCGATACCATCGATATGTAAGTATCTCTTTATTATTGCGGTGATTTGCTTTGGAGTGAGGCTTTTCGTGAGAAAAAGCAATAAAAACGGATGTCTGACAACAGCCGTTGTAGCAGCCTGTGCCACGGCGGTGATGAATCTGACGGTAGCATTTATTGGAAGGCCTGATACGGATGAGATAGTGTTAGCTGTAGCTGAGAGCCTTGTTGTGTTTTCGGCAGCCTTTGCGCTATGCAGAGCATGTGAATATTTAAGGGCTTTTGGACATGATGAAAATCCTGTCATGGCAGGACTTCTGCCCGACAGGGAGGAGGCATTTGCCACAGCAGTTTCAGGACTTTCAGGCATTATTTCGACTGCAAATGTCATGGCTGTAAAATGTACGGCAGATAAAATCCCTGATGAGAGTGAGAAAATACAGCTTGAGGTGACAGGGAGGCTTTGCGCGTGCTGTGAGGGCTGCAGTGTTTGCTGGACAAGCGGGGCTTCGATTTCTGACAGCATAAAAATGCTTGCTGATGCAGTGCGCAATCGTATGAAAACAGAGGAAATTGTGCAAAACAGATATGTGGAGGGCTGCCCGCACTACACGCGCATGGTGGAAGCCGCTACAGAGGCATTTGCCCGTATTGAGCTAAATGAAGCCTGGTACAGGCGTCTCACGGAAAACAGACGCGTCATAGCCGCACAGCTTGACGCTATGGCAGAGCTCATGGAGGGCTGGTGCAGGGCTGAAAAATGCATTGATAAAAAAAGAAGGCTGCGTCTTTCAAGAGTTTATGTATATACAAAAGAGGCAGGTATACAGGTTGAAAATGCCCATATTTATGAGAATGTAAGGCAACAGATATGTATAAAGGCAGATGTCTGCACTAAGGCAGATGGCGGGATTGAAATTTCAAGGTATGTACAGTCAGTTTCGCGCGCCATGGGAATGAAGCTCAGGCAGGCGCAGGGGACTGTTTCAATAATCTCTGATGAGAGGACATCTATTGTGCTGTACGAGGAGAATCAGTTCTATGCGCTTTCCGGAGTGGCGACCAAAAAGAAGACAGGCTCTCAGGCAAATGGCGACAGCTGCAGCATGCTTCAGCTGGATGATGGCATGTATCATGTGTGCGTATCCGATGGCATGGGCTCCGGTAAGCAGGCTCAGGCTGAGAGCACGCTGGTTGTGGATTTGCTTGAAAAGCTCTTAGAGGCCGGCTTTAGCAGGGAAAGTGCCCTAAAGCTGATGAACTCTGCAATGGTCATATCGGCGGGAGAGGAGTCCTATTCCACGGTTGATTTTGCCACGATAGACATGTACACGGGAGAACTTGAGCTGACCAAAACAGGCGCAGCACCGTCATTTATCAAATCAGGGAAAACGGTAAGTGTTATAGAAAATGAATCCCTCCCTGCGGGAGTCGATGCTGTTCAGGAGAGCATACATTCAAAAAATACGCTTCAAAGTGGTGATTTTCTTGTCATGGTGACTGATGGTGTGCTAGAATATCTGCATGTAAAGGACAGGCAGGGGAAGCTTATGGATATCATCGCTGGCGTCAAAAGTGACAATGCAGGTGTGCTGGCACAGGAAATTCTGGACAGGGTGCTGCTTGATACAGGCGGGTACGCCATGGATGATATGACGGTAGTTGCAATAGGAATCTGGGAAAAATAATGATTAGACGGACAAAAGATTATATTCTGGAAAACAAAATGATAAAAAATCACAGCACAGTGCTTGTTGCACTGTCGGGCGGTGCGGATTCGGTCTGCCTTCTGCTGGTGTTAAATGAGATAAAAAGACAGTGCGCAGATGAGCTTGATTTTGCGCTGGAGGCAGTACATGTGGAGCACGGCATCAGAGGTGCCGAGAGCAGGGAGGATGCGAGGTTTGCGTCAGATCTCTGCGAAAGGCTTAACATACCGTGTCATGTGCATTCCGTGGATGTACCGCAATATGCAGCAAGTCATGGACTCGGGCTGGAGGAGGCTGCCAGGATATTGCGCTATGAAGCGTTTGAAAAGGAAGTCGCCACTGCCTATGCAGCAGACCAAAAGCAGGGTAACAGCAGGCAGGTAGTCGTTGCAGTTGCGCACCATATGGAGGACAACGCGGAGACAGTTCTTTTTCAGATGATTCGCGGAAGCGGAGCGAAGGGACTATCCGGCATGCATCCGGTTTCCGTGAAGAATGGTGTCACATATATCAGGCCGCTTTTATCAGCAACACGCGCACAGATAGAGGAATATCTAAAGGAAAACGGACAGGCTTTTGTCACCGATGCCACAAACATTGACACAGCCTACTCCAGAAATAAGCTGCGCCATGATGTGTTTCCACTGCTTTTGCAGATTAATGACAGGGCGATAGAGCATATCAATGAGAGCGCAGGACAGCTTGCGGTGATGAATGATTTTTACGAGCAGCAGCTAAAAGAGGCGTGTGACAGCATGATTTACCAAAAAGAAGGCAGGGTGATACTTGAAATCAGCCGCTTTGAGAGCCTGCATCCGGCATTAAAAAGCGGAGTAGCGCGCGAGTGCATACATCTGGCGTCAGGGCGGCTCAAGGACATCACGAGCACGCATATCGGTGCACTTGTGAAGCTTGCAGGGCAGCAGTCGGGCAGAAAAATCAATCTGCCGTATGGCATTATTGCGGAAAAATCATTTGGCGAGGTGATACTCTTCGCCGGAAGGTGTGACGATGAAAAAGAAGAAATTCACATTACGCAAAAAGAGCTTGAGGCACTGAGTGCCACGGGAGAGCAAAAAAACATAAAGCTTTCGGCAGATGGCTCGTATGTCACACTTTGTATACAAGATTTTAATGGTAAAATGGACGAAATTCCCAAAAAACCATATACGAAATGGTTTGATTATGATAAGATGAAGAAAGGCTTTGAAATAAGAACAAGAAAAGCCGGTGACTATATAATTGTGGATGACGAGGGCCATCATAAGAAGCTGAAGCAGGTATTTACAGGTGATAAAATCCCTGCACAGCAGAGAGCGGGGCTTTGGCTTATAGCCCATGAATCACTGGTGCATGCCATTATCGGATACAGATCCGGCTGCAGCGCACTTGTCACACCACAGACAGAAAAAGTACTTAAGATCACATTTTACGGAGGAAAACAAAATGGATTTTTCAAAGAAATATGATATTTCGGTTTACCTGACAGAGGAGCAGCTCAATAAGCGAATCGCAGAGATTGGAGCGCAAATCACAGAAAAATACAAGGGTCAGTCAGTATATCTCATCTGTATACTTAAAGGCTCAATATTCTTTACCACTGAGCTTGCAAAGAGAATTGACCTGCCTATGACTATGGATTTCATGTCGGTATCCAGCTATGGCTCAGGCACAGAGTCATCAGGCGATGTCAAGATTAAAAAGGACCTTGAGCATTCTATCGAGGGAGAGAATGTCATCATCATAGAGGATATCATTGATTCGGGAAATACTCTTAGCAGGCTTTCAAAGCTCCTTGCCAAAAGAAACCCGAAGAGCCTCACAATCTGCACACTCTTGGACAAGCCTGAGCGCCGTGTGGTTGATGATGTAAATGTAGACTACGTGGGTTTTGTGATTCCTGACAAGTTTGTGGTAGGCTATGGCCTTGACTATGACCAGAGGTTCAGAAATCTGCCTTACATCGGCTTTGTCGAGGGCGAAATAAAATAAAAAGGAGAAGTAAATTGAATAAACAAAAAAGCGGTATGCGCGGAATGGGCGTATACATTATCATTGTATTTGCAGTAATCTGCATCTGGTACTGGCTGAGCGCCGGCGCCACATCAAACTCTTACACACAGAGTCAGTTCGAGAAGGATCTTGACAAGAATCAGGTGAAGAGTGTAAAGGTGGTGCAAAACAGGGAGATACCGACAGGAAGCCTGGAGGTAAAGTTCAAGGATGGCTCATCAAAGGTGCTTTATGTATCAGATGTCAACAATATCGAAAAGACCATGACAAAAGCAGGGTACACCGACTATACAGTTGCGGATGTTCCGGCTGAGAGCTGGATTATGACACTGCTTCCGTATCTTTTGGTATTCGGAGCCATGTTCATACTCTTTGCAGTGATGAACAACAACGCAGCAGCACAGGGCGGCGGTGGCAAGATGATGAACTTCGGCAAGAACCGTGCGAAGCTCACTACACAGGAGGAGAACCATATCAAGTTTTCTGATGTAGCAGGCCTAAAGGAGGAAAAGGAGGAGATTGCAGAGATAGTTGATTTCCTTCGTGATCCGGGAAAATACACCAGACTTGGAGCAAGAATCCCAAAGGGTGTCCTTCTTGTAGGACCTCCGGGAACAGGTAAGACTCTCCTTGCCAAGGCAGTAGCCGGAGAGGCAGGGGTACCGTTTTTCACCATTTCAGGATCTGATTTCGTGGAGATGTTCGTCGGAGTCGGAGCCTCACGAGTGAGAGATTTGTTTGAGGATGCCAAGAAAAATGCGCCTTGTATCGTATTTATCGATGAGATTGATGCAGTAGCCAGACGCCGTGGCACAGGAATGGGCGGCGGACACGACGAGCGTGAGCAGACATTGAACCAGATGCTTGTCGAGATGGATGGCTTTGGTGTCAATGAGGGCATTATCGTCATGGCAGCCACAAACCGTGTGGATATACTTGACCCTGCTATCATGCGTCCGGGACGTTTCGACAGAAAGGTTGTAGTAGGCAGACCGGATGTGGGCGGCAGAGAAGAAATTTTAGGTGTCCATGCCAAGAAAAAACCTCTTGCAGAGGATGTAGACTTAAAGCAGATTGCACAGACTACAGCAGGCTTCACAGGTGCAGACCTTGAGAATCTGATGAATGAGGCAGCAATCCGTGCAGCGGGCGAAAACAGAGAATATATCACACAGGATGATATCAGAAAATCCTTCGTCAAGGTTGGTATCGGAGCTGAGAAGAAGAGCCGTATCATCTCTGACAAGGAAAAGCGCATCACAGCCTACCACGAGGCAGGACATGCAATCCTTTTCCATCTGCTTCCGGATGTGGGACCTGTATACACGGTTTCAATCATCCCTACAGGAGCAGGCGCAGCAGGCTACACCATGCCTCTGCCAGAGAAGGATGAGATGTTCAACACAAAGGGACGTATGCTTCAGGAAATCGTAGTAGACTTAGGCGGTCGTGTCGCAGAGGAACTTGTGTTTGACGATATCACTACAGGTGCATCACAGGACATCAAGCAGGCTACAAAGCTTGCGCGCGAGATGGTTACCAAATACGGTATGTCAGACAATATCGGTCTTATCTGCTATGCCGATGATGAGGAGGAGGTCTTCATCGGACGAGACCTCGCCCATGCAAAGAACTACAGCGAGGGCATAGCATCGGCAATCGATGTCGAGGTAAAGCGTATCATCGACGAGTCGTACGACAAGGCAAAGAGCATGATAGCAGAGTACCGCGATGTGCTTGACAGATGTGCAGCACTTCTTCTTGAGAAGGAGAAAATCACAAGAGATGAGTTTGAAGCACTGTTTGACGAGGACAGCAAAACAACAGTTGGACATAATATTTAAAAAATAACTATACTTTTGTGCAGAATCACTATATGAAAAATATTAAATATAACTAAAGTACTATACAAATTGCATAAAAACAAACTACGATTTTTATGCAATTTGTGAACACTTATCGTTATAACCGTGATATTATAATAACCGTAAAAACCCCCCAATACATTATATAGTTTTTGCTATACCCCATAGTAAAAATACCTTCTCCTAAAAGGCAGCCGATCGCAGGCTGTCTTTTTTAATTTCTATATTATAGCTACAAAGTAAGGGATTGTGTGCCCGGGATGGTGCTTTGGTGGGGGATTGATGCCCTTACTGGAGCGCATAGAGAAGTTGCTTAGAGTCTGTCAGAATTATGCTTAGAGGAGCAGAAATGCCCGGCCATGGACGGCTGGGCAAGGCGTTATGCGCCATGGACGGCGCATAAAAGCCGGTTTCGTCTGTCATAGAAAGATTAAAAGCATAATTCCTACAGACTCTTAGCAGCGTAGCGTAGCGAAAGCGAGGGCATCAATCCCCCACCAAAGTATCGTCCCAGGCGCGCAATCCACGTATTAAAGAAAATAATTTGGTTACGATAAAATATGCTTGCATAATCACATCTATTGTGATAAACTATGCAAGTATCGTAATTGAATACATGGGCAGATTCCCGAGTGGCCAAAGGGGACAGACTGTAAATCTGCTGCAACTTGCTTCGATGGTTCGAATCCATCTCTGCCCATTAAAAAACCTCAAGTCGTATGACTTGAGGTTTTTGTGTTATTCTGAAATTATCATTTAATCGGCCTGTGCTCCAGTGGCGGTAAGCACAGACTCCCATGCCATCGTATCAGGCCAGCCCCTTGTATCAAAGCCGTCGCGGATACATCTGCTGTAGTAGTCGAGCTTGTTTCGTATCGGCGAGTCGTCTGTGAACCTGGCATCATCATAAATACCGTTAATATAATCGTCTATCGCGGTTCCAAATATTTCAGAGCGATCTTCTGTTGCAAAGGTCATGCCGTAGGAATCAATGAAATACCCGGATATGTGGTTTGATGGATCATCCGGATTGTAGTTTGAATAGCTGTCATCATATGAGAAGCTGTCAGGGTTAAAGCTGTTCCATTTCTCCTCGGAAAACTCGCTTTTTTCATCATAGGTGTGTATGAATGCAAGCCTCTGGTCTATCAGATGGGAAATCTCATGGCCGACTGTGTAGCTGAAATCCCAGCTGTAGTTGCAGTTTAGAACCATCACATTGTGGTTGTTTATTACATTTATAAAGCCACTTGGCTCATTTATCATATCTGAGTGGCTTGACGAAATGTCACCGCACAGATAGATTCGCATGCCTCTTATATCGCCATAACACAGCTGTGTGAAAAAGTCATCAGGGAAACAGCCAAGTATTTCCTCAAGCGCATCCAGAGCGACTGACAGCTTATCCTTATTCTTGAATTGATGGATATCGTAGTAATCAATTCTCTTTGGCACCTCAGGCCCGAAATATATGGAAAAGCCGTATTTTTGTTCAAGGGCTGTGATACGTGCATTTATGTCGGATAAATCTCCCCAGTCATATGACGTGGTGTCAGGTATCAGAGTGACCTCATCTCCATATGTATTGTAGTCGGAATCCTTCCCGGTCTCTTCCTTTGCCTCCTGGTTTTCATGGGTACTGTCATCAGTGTCTATGGCAGAATATGGGGATACATATGAGCCATCGTCGCGTAAGGCCTGTAGCAGTGTATCACAGTCATTGTATGATGTGATTTCAGCTTTGCTGTCATTCTTGCCCTTGTCGAGTGACCAGATGAGAATTTCCGGGTTGCACTGCGCTGTGTACAAAAGCATCATCACACAGTTTGCATCAGGCAGATATACCGAGTTGGCAGAAAAATAGGTCTGGGTATCGGCCGCAGCAGAATCAGATGAGCTGCCTTGGGCTCTGCCTGTGCCTCGTGCTGCCGGATTGTATGAAAAGGATGAGCTGACACCGGTGACGGGTGAATATTTATAATAACTGATGCTGTTGTCGGAGGATAAATCCTGGCACCGTATGAGCATGTCATTGTCCTCGGCCAGTACTACATCCACCACATCCGGCAGAGAAAAAAAGCTGTTTTTCCCATCGGATGAATGATAGTTCCATATATTGTTGGCAGTATCTGCCTCAATTACAAAGCCTTTTGAGTCGACACATGACATGGAAAAGCTCTGCCCTTCGTAGGTTGAAAGCACTGTATTATCGTCAAGCCTTATATCAGAGATTACATATTTGTAGGTATCGGGCGTGATACCTGACACGAGAGCATATTTTTTGTCAGCGGAGGTGGCAATCTGTGAGGCATCATAGTAATTGCCGGGATTCGGCACTTCAGTATTATCCGGATCAGATGCATCGCCATTGCCATCATAGTCCTTGGGATTATATTTGCAGGTTTTAATTTCCTTCAAATCCTTATCATAGATGGTTGCTTTTTTGGCGGATGAATCGAGGAGCCACAATTTATCACCCTTAATCAGATAGTCATCGCAGTCCGTCTTGTCGTGGGCAAGACTTGCGGTTATTTCGTTGGACCAGGGATTGTATACATCAAATGAATACTGAACGGATTGACCATCAGTCTCTATGATGGAATTATTGTAGCTGCCCTGCCCTACCATAAGTATATTATCGCCGAATTGCCTTATGTCATTGTACGGGCGCCCCTCAAAGGCGACATTATGCAGGATAGAAAGATTACTGCTTCCTTCAACGCTTGTGGTATCATCCCAAAAAGCAGGTGATTTGTGCAGAATAGCCTGCTTTTGTGCGGGGCTCTTGAATAAATAAGAGACATCCGAAAAAGAGCAGGCTGTCAGAGAAATCGCGCTGCATAGCACCAGCGAATATGTAATTAAAATAGTTGCATGTTTGCGTTTGAACAATTTTGCCTCCTTTGGAAGGTGGTACATACACTGTTATTCGCTGACAGTGTGCGCAGTGGAAACACGTGCGGTAGATTCTCTTTCAATCAGTCTCGGACGCAGCTGTGTGCGGCTGATTGGGATATGGTGAATGAGCGAATTCAATATAATATATGCACAGCGGCCAAGATCATTACACTCCTGTCTGATAGTGGTAAGAGGCGGGGTGAGGGCTGCAGCAAATTTGACATCGTCAAAGCCGACCACACTTATATCATTTGGCACATTGAAGCCGTGCAGCTGGCATTCAGATATAACACCCTTTGCGATAGCATCGCTGCCACAGAGGATAGCAGTAGCGCCCGCTGCAATAAAATTGGAAACGTAGTACTGTGCAGTCTCCGGAATATAGTAGCCGTGACCCATGAGCTCCGGGTAGATTTCAAGACCGGCATCGCGCATAGAGTTTTCAAAAGCCTCCTGACGCTGATCTGAAACCAGGGAAAAAAGAGAACCATTGATAAAGGCAATCTTTTTATGCCCCAGATTGTGCAGATGCTTTATAGCCATGTCAATGCCCTCGTAGCTGTCGGTACCTACATAGGCTACATTGGGGTTGTTTTCTATATAGTTATCAAACAAAACGGTAGGCATTGTAGTGCTTTTGAGCTGCTGCATCCACTCATCGTGCAGAGCGAAGCCTACAAGAAATGCGCCACAATAGCCGTTCTTTAATATATAAGTATCATATTTTTCTTCTGCCTGCAGCTGAGGAGTGACAGGAATGATGTCCACATCCCATTTGTGCTTGAAAGCATTCTGCTTGAAACCAAGCACTACATCATATCCGAACTCATCGATAGACTCGTAGTTCATATTTTCAATGAACAGAGCCAGCTTGCGGTTTTCTACCTTTCTTGAGCGCTTAGTGCTGTAGCCCATCTCGACGGCAGTGTCTAAAACGGTCTGACGAAGCTCCTCACTTATATCGCTGGCACCATTTAATCCTTTTGAAACAGTGCTGATTGATACACCCAGCCGGGCGGCAATATCCTTAATAGTAGCCATAATGTTATTCCTTTCTTATGTGATAATAGAATTATACAATTACTATCAGAAATAGGCAATATTTTCCACGATAAATTTTTCGAAAAATATCTTTGAAATCGTGGTAATAACTACCAAAAAATGAATGCAAATTACGTGAAAAGTGGCAAAAATGGGTTAGAAGACGCTAAAACAATTGACAAATACGACAATAGGAAATAAAATATACTCAGATACGAAAAAAATAGAAAAATTTTAGGAAAGAGGAATAGAAATTTGGAGGCCAGAGAAAATCTCAGAGGCTCCGGAATACTTCTTTCGATCTCGAGTTTGCCGTCACCATATGGTATAGGTACTCTTGGGAGAGAGGCATACAATTTTGTTGATCTCCTTGGCGATTTGAAACAGAAGTACTGGCAGGTTCTTCCGGTTGGTCCCACCATATTTGGCGATAGTCCATATCAGCCATCATCAGGCTGCGCGGGCAATATCTATTTTATAGATTTAGATAAGCTGGCAGATGAGGGATTGTTAGAGAGGGAAGAAATCCTGGGGTACAATTGGGGCACAGATCAATCAGAAATTGATTATGCAGCATTACATCAGAACAGATACAAGATTTTACAAAAAGCGTTTGAAAGATTTGACACAAATGCACAAGAGTTTCAGGATTTTGTAAAAAAACATTCGGGGTGGCTTGAACAATATGCACTGTTTATGACACTGAAAACCGACAATTTAGACAAAATTTGGAGCGAATGGTCAAGCGAGTATAAAAATCCGCAAGCGGTTGCGCTTGAAAAGTACCGAAAAAAGAATTATAATACAATTACTTTTTGGAAGTTCTGCCAATATAAATTCTTCCAACAGTGGGAGGATTTGAAAAATTATGCTAACTCAAAAGGTATCTACATAATAGGTGATGCCTCATTTTATGTAGGGTATGACAGCGTAGATGTATGGGCAGAGAGACAACTCTTTATGATGAGCGCAAACGATACACCGGAGTATGTTGCAGCTGCCGCTCCTGATAAGTATTCAGAGAACGGACAGGTGTGGGGCAATCCTATGTATGACTGGGATGCCATGAAGGAGGATAACTTCTCGTGGTGGAGAAAGCGTATGCGTGTATGCAGAGAGCTTTTTGATATCGTCAGGATTGATCATTTTGCAGGAATTGTAAAAGCATATGCGGTACCGTACGGACAGGACAAGAGCCTATCCGGTAAATGGTTCAAGGGACCGGGACGCAGGCTTGTCAATGCAATCAACGAAGAGCTTGAGGGTGTTAATGTGGTAGCTGATGATTATACGTCAGCGAGCCTTTTACCGGGAGTGAAAAAGCTCCTTGCGAAGTCGGGCTGGATGGGAACAAAGGTCATGATGTTCGCCTTTGACGGCGATCCGACCAATGAATATCTGCCACACAATTATGCTGATTCACATGTAGTTGCATATATTGGCACACATGACAATGAGACAATAGTTGGTTATTTCAGTGACAAGACAGATTATGAGCTTGCTTATATGTACGAGTATCTGAATATTGAAAATAAATCACAGGTTCCAAATGCTCTTATCAGGGAGCTGTATCACAGCACCGCAGAGCTGGCGATAGTCCAGATGCAGGATATATTAGAGCTTGGAAATGAGGCGAGGATGAATTATCCTTCGACAGTCGGACATAACTGGAGATGGCGCATGACAAGTAAGCCGCACAGATTGGACAACGAAAAGATAGCCTGGATTAGAAACATTGCGGTGGTTTACCGCAGATAATTAATTTGATATAAGTTGCACGGCAATTTATATATATACTTTTTTACATTTTATATTCAAAAAGGAGAGGAAGATATGAAGAAGAAAGTATTAGCATCTTTACTTTGCGCATCTATGGTAGCAACAATGTTTGCAGGATGCGGAAACAGCAATGGAAATGGAACAGAGAAAGCCGACAAGAAGGACGGCGGTAAGGAGACCATTACAGTAATGGGACCTTCAGAGGATTTAGATGATGCAAAGGGTGCTTGGCTCAAGACAGAGTGCGAGGCATTTGCTAAAGCAAATCCTGATTTCAACATCGAGTTCAAGTATGTTACATCATCTGAGAGTGATGCAAAGGACGTTGTTACAAAGGATCCTAAGGCAGCAGCTGATGTTTACATGTTTGCAAACGATCAGCTTGAGCCATTAGTTAAGGCTAATGCTATTGCCAAGTTAGGTGGAGAGGCAGCAGATTATGTTAAGACATCTAACTCAGAGGCTATGGCAGCAACTGTTACATATGATGGAGACATCTACGCAGTTCCTTATACATCAAACACATGGTTCATGTACTATGACAAGAGAGTTTTCTCTGAGGATGATGTAAAGAGCCTTGATACAATGCTTACAAAGGGTAAGGTTTCATTCCCATTTGATAACGGCTGGTATCTCAATGCATTCTATGCAGCAAACGGATGTACAATCTTCGGAGACGGAACAGACAAGGCTGCCGGATATGATTTCGGTGGAGATAAGGGTACAGCAGTTACAAACTACATCGTAGATTTATTCGCAAATCCAAACTTCGTAATGGATAACAATGAGGGATCACTTGGTCTTGCTGGACTTAAGGATGGTTCAGTAAACGCTTACTTCAATGGTAACTGGAACTATGACGCAGTTAAAGAGGCACTTGGTGAGGAGAACGTTGGTGTTGCAGCTCTTCCTACAATCAATATTGGTGGAAAAGACTGCCAGTTAAAGGCATTCTTAGGATCTAAGGCTATCGGTGTTAACCCTAACTGCAAGAACCAGGAAGTAGCAGTTAAGCTTGCAGCATTCCTTGGCAGCGAGGACGCACAGCTTGCTCACTTCAAGTTAAGAGCACAGGCTCCTGTAAACAAAGATCTTGCAACAAACGAGGAAATCGCAGCTGATCCTGTAGCAGCAGCTATGGCTAAGGTTTCAACTGATTGTTCAGTAGCACAGCCTATCATTGATATGTCAGGTTACTGGGATGCAGCTACACCATTCGGTGATGCTTTCCAGAACGGTGCAGAAGGCCAGATTACAAAGGACAATGCAGCTCAGAAGACAGAGGACTTCAATACTCAGCTTAATGATTCTCTTAAAAATTAAGTAGATCAGAATATGATTCCAAGGTTCCGGGCGACCGGAATCTTGGAATAAATTAGTTTAAAGGATTGGCATATATAATGCATGCCAGGAGGAAAAGTATGATAGGAGCAAACAAAAAGAAAAAAGTTTCGGAATTTGCTACTCCGTATACTGTTGGCAATGCCCTCACAAAAGGCGGAGCTACAGTTAAGCTATCGGCACTCGTAATGGGTCTTGCCAATATGGCTCATAAGCAGATTATAAAGGGTCTGATTTTTCTTGCTATAGAGATTGCATATATAGCATATATGGTTAGCGCTGGTGCTTATTACATTTCCATGCTGCCTTCACTTGGCTGGAGAAAGCAGGAAGAGGTATTTAATGAGCAGAAGCAGATTTATGAGTATGTTGCAGGCGACCAGTCAGTATTATTACTGTTATATGGCGTCATAACAATTGCCATCACAGTATTATTTATTTACATGTGGTGCGAGAATTTAAAGAGCGGATATAAGGCAGAATGCCTTTCAAAAGCTGGAAAAGAAATCAATTCTTTTGGCAAAGATGTCAAGGATTTATTTGATAAAAACCTACATAAGACACTTATGTTTCTCCCACTTATGGGAATATTTGTTTTTACAGTTTTACCATTGCTGTTCATGATTCCAATGGCCTTTACAAATTATTCGGTAAAGGGTGATCATCTGGTATTGTTCGACTGGACAGGCTTCGCCTCATTCGGACAGGTGCTTGGACTTGGTGGTAAGCTTGGTAAGATATTCTGGAGAGTACTTGGATGGACAATCTGCTGGGCTGTATTTGCAACCTTCCTTTGTAACTTCCTTGGACTCATTCTTGCTATCGTTATTAATCGTAAAGAGACACATTGCAAGGCTTTCTGGCGTACATGCTTTGTTATCTCAATTGCGGTACCGCAGTTCGTATCACTCCTTGTAATGAGACAGATGTTCCAGCCACAGGGTGCTGTTAATAACCTGCTTTTGGAGTGGGGCTGGATTGATAACCCGCTTCCATTCTGGACCAACACTATGTGGGCGAGAGTTTCTGTTATTCTCATCAACTGCTGGGTAGGTATTCCGTATACCATGCTTCAGGTTACAGGTGTATTACAGAATGTGCCTTCAGAGCTTTATGAGGCTGCAAAGATTGATGGTGCAAACGCAGCACAGATCTTCTTTAAGATCACACTCCCATATATCATGTTTATCATGGGACCATATATCATCACACAGTTTACCGGAAATATCAACAACTTCAACGTTATCTACCTGTTATCAGCAGGAAAGCCTACACCTGTCGGAGACAGTGCAGGAAAGACGGACCTTCTGGTTACATGGTTGTACAAGCTGACTATTGATAATCAGGAGTACAATATCGGTGCCGTTATCGGTATCCTCACATTCGTTGTACTTTCTATCGTAGCGCTTGTTACATACAGAAATACAAAATCATACAAGGATGAGGAGGGATTCATGTAATGAGTAGTGTAGCAAAAGCAAAAAGACCTATGTCTGCCGGACGTGCTAAGAAAGTAGCAAAGAATTCCCTTGTTCATATCATTCTTGGAATACTTGCTGTAGTATGGCTGTTCCCGATTTTCTGGATTATTATGACAAGCTTTAGAGCTGAGAGTGGTGCTTATACAAAGTACTTCTTCCCACATGGCCTTACATTTAGCAACTATACAAGGCTGTTCACAGAGACTACACTGTTGAATTTCCCGAGAGCATTTTTTAATACACTGTTTATTTCAGTGTGCTCATGTATCATTTCAACAGTATTTGTACTTTCTGTTGCGTATTGTATGTCACGACTGAGATTTAAGATGCGTAAGCCTTTCATGAATCTGGCTATGATTCTTGGATTGTTCCCAGCCTTCATGTCAATGGTTGCCGTATACTTTATCTTAAAGGCTATCGGACTTACAGAGGGCAGTATGCTTCGAATTTCATTGATTCTGATTTACTCAGCAGGAGCAGGAACAGGCTTCTATATTGCAAAGGGATTCTTTGATACTGTGCCTAAGTCTCTTACTGAGGCGGCTATCCTTGACGGATGTACACAGTTCCAGGTATTTTACAAGGTTATCCTGCCACTCAGTAAGCCAATCGTAGTATATACAGTACTTACAGCATTCCTTGCGCCATGGCTTGATTTCGTATTTGTAAAGGTTATCGTTGGTCCAAACGACAAGTATTGGACAGTATCTCTTCTCCTTTACAACATGCTTGAGAAAGAGTTTATAAACGGATGGTTCACAAGATGGGCTGCTGCTGCAGTTGTTGTATCAATACCTATCTCAATACTTTTCATCATCATGCAGAGATTCTACGTGGATGGACTTACAGGAGCTGTCAAAGGCTAATTTGGTTTTATTTGGGCCGCTGCACTTTTGTGCGGCGGCTTTTGGTTTATATTGGGTTGTGGCAAACTTAGCACTTTCAGGTTGTGTGCTAAGTTTGTTGCTACCTTGTGAAAGATGTGAGAATTTAGTTAAGAAAAGGAGTGCGTATGATTAATAATAAAATAGGCGGCCACAATATTGTCGGCAGGGCTGTGAACAGATTGGCGGGCAGGCTGACTGCTGTGGCGCTGACGGCAGCTATGGCGGTGTCGGTGCTTGCGGGATGCGCTGCGGGTGGAAAGAATACCGAGACGGCAGCAAAGAAGGAGTACAAGCCTTCTGCTATGGAGCAGATGAATGCGAAAAATGATCCTAATGTGATTCAGGACAATTACAGGACCTGCTATGAGGTGTTCGTATATAGTTTTTTTGACAGTGACGGTGACGGCATAGGGGATTTAAAGGGACTTACAGAGAAGCTTGACTATATCGAGGGGCTGGGCTGCAATGAAATCTGGATGATGCCTATTATGCCTTCTCCTTCATACCACAAGTATGATATTACGGATTATATGAATATTGACAAGCAGTATGGTACTCTGGATGATTTTGATGCGCTTATTACGGAGTGTCACAAGCGAAACATCAATGTGATTATTGACTTTGTAATAAATCACACATCTAACGAGCATCCGTGGTTTAAGGCGGCTGCTGATTATATCAAGTCGCTTCCTGATGGGGCAGAGCCGGATCCTTCGGAATGTCCTTATGTGGATTACTACAATTTTAGCAAAACTAATGCCGGAGGCTACAACCAGCTGCCGGGCACAAATTGGTATTATGAGTCACAGTTTGTAGACAGTATGCCTGACCTTAACCTGCAGAGCGAAGCTGTAAGAGGGGAGATTGACAAGGTTACATCCTTCTGGCTTGACCGCGGCGTGGATGGTTTCAGACTGGATGCTGTGCTTTATTACAATAATAATAACCAGACTGAGACTATAGATGACCTCACCTGGCTTGTGAACAATGTGAAGAGCAAAAAGGCCGATGCTTATATGGTTGGTGAGGGCTGGACTACATACAGAGAGTATGCGAAGTACTATAAGAGTGGAATTGATAGTATGTTCAACTTTGATTTTTCACAGCAGGATGGGTATATCGGAAAGGTACTCAATGGTACAGCAAATCATGGTGCCAGCACATACGGCAATGCCATAGTTGATGTGGAAAATGAGATAAAGAAGTATACAGACTCATACATTGATGCACCATTCTATACAAATCATGATATGGGACGCAGTGCAGGATACTATAACGGAGATAATGCCGAGGAGAAAACCAAGATGGCGCAGGCCATGAATCTTCTTATGCCAGGAAATGCTTTTCTGTATTATGGAGATGAAATCGGTATGAGAGGCGCAGCCAATGATGAGACGAAGCGTCTTGCCATGAGATGGAGTGGGGATTCAAAAGCTAAGGGAATGTGTGTGGGACCTCAGAATGCAGAAGAAACCGAGCAGACATATGATACCCTTGATAAGCAGATGGACGATCCATACTCTATTTACAACTTTGTGAAGCAGACAATATCAATAAGAAATGCTTTCCCGGAGATAGCACGAGGTACAAATACCTTCGAAAAGGATCTGTCAAACGAGAATGTGTGTATATTTACAAGAGAGTACAATGGTGAGAAAGCAGTGCTTGTATTTAATCCATCAAAGGATGAAGCAAGTGTGGATGTGTCATCGCTGGGAGTAAATGATGCTGTTGCAATGCTTCAGACTACAAAGAAAGCACCGTCATATAAGGATGGAATGGCAAAGCTGCCGGCGTATTCGGTGCTTGTTTTGAAGTAAACTATATTTGATCTTATAAAATTTAATAGTTTAAATGGAAATGCCTTGAGATTTTTCTTAGGGCATTTTTGTTTGAATTAAGAACAATCGGTTGCAATATACACAAAAATTTATTTGACAATTGCATATATATGCACAAATGATGTGAAAACAATCCCTTAGAAATTTATGAATAATTAACAATTATAAATAATAAAATATGTAAAATATACATAATGAAAAAAAGAAAGATTCATTTACAACTAAAAAACGCGCAAACGTTTGAGCTTGAAAATGTTTTTCGACAATATTATAATAACATCATCAGATAACAAATGTGTCACAAATAACAAAAATAAGAATGCGAAATTGGTACTATTGACGATGAAAATTATTAAAAAGACAAAACAATAAAAAATTAACATATTAATATGCGCAAATAATGCTAGATAGTTGCGCAAATGGAATTTTGATATAAATTGCTCGACAATTTATAAATATACTTTTTACATTTTATTCAAAAGGAGAGGAAATATGAAGAAAAAAGTATTAGCATCATTACTTTGTCTTTCAATGGCAGCAACACTGTTTGCTGGATGTGGAAGCAGCAACGGAGGCAACGGAACAGAATCCGGAAAATCTAAATCAGGTTCAGACAAAAAGGTTACAATCTGGTCTGCCGAATCAGTTTCTAAGTTAACTGAGGAGCTTGCAACAAAATGGGTAAAGGAAAATTATCCTGATTATTCAGTGGAGGTACAGTCAGTTGGAGAAACTGATGCAGCTAAAAATGTAATTACAGATGTTGATGGAGCGGCTGACATATACGGATTTGCTCAGGATCAGTTGGCAAGACTTGTTGCGGCTGGTGCATTACAACCATTGACAGATGAGTATAAGACATGGGTAACAGATAATAACGATAGTGGAGCTTCGACAGCGGCAACAATTGATTCTATGACATATGCTTTCCCGATGACTTCAGATAATGGATATTTTCTTATTTATGATAAGAGCATAATTAGTGATCCATCTAATCTTGACCAGATATTAAAGGATTGTGAGGATAACGGAAAGCAATTCTATTACGAATTTACCAGTGCATGGTACAATGCCGCAGTATATTTAGGTGCTGGAGCAGAGTGCACTTTTGATATTGATAAGGAAGGAAACTTCACAAAGGCAAATACAAATTATGCTTCACCAGAGGGTGTTGTAGCATTAAGAAAATTGATTGATATAGCAAATTCTCCGGCTACAGTAGATGCATCAGCACTTACAGCAATTACAGATACTCAGAATGTTGGAGCTTTTGTTGGAGGAGCTTGGACGATTAATGATTCAAAAGAAACTAAGGATCCGGATGGCGAGCCTGATTCTGGTGATGAGGAATCATATGTTGCTCCAGGACTTAAAACTATACTTGGAGATAATTTCGCTTGTGCAAAGCTGCCTTCATTTACAGGTTCTGATGGAAAGTCTTATCAGATGTCAGGATTTGGTGGATTCAAACTTATGGGAATTAAGCCACAAAAAGATGCAGAGAAGCTTAAATTATGTTACGAGCTTACCAAGTATCTTACAGATACTGATGCCCAGCTTCAGAGATACAATACTCAGGGATGGGGACCATCTAATGTTACAGCACAGCAGGATAGTGCAGTTCAGTCAGATGTTGCACTTACAGCACTCAGAGAACAGTTGGAACTCATGGTTCCGCAGGGACAGTATCCAAATGACTGGTGGGATCTTGCCGGTGATCTGATTAAGACAGGTGATGGTGACGGATATCTTACAAAAGATGCAACTGATGATCAGCTTATGGAAATACTTAAAAACCACGATGATACATGCGCTTCATACTGCCAATAAAATAGGTGGTTAATAATTGAACAGGCAAGGGGAGTTGTGCAAGCTCCCCTTGTTTAAACTACATAGTATGATCATTAATATAACTTCTGTTGGTTGGAGGTAATATGAACAAAATCAAAACTTTTTTTAGTTGGTTTGGTAACGATATTAAAGATATCGGCGTAACATTCAAAGAGGGAGATTTTAAGACAAAACTTTCCTTTTTGATTTTTGGATTAGGACCGATCCTGAGAAAGTCGGTTGTAAAAGGAATTGCATATTTAGCAGTTGAAGTTTCTTTCTTTATATATATGATTCAGTTTGGCTGGCAGTATTTATCAAAGATTAATACTTTGGGAACGATAGAGAAGGGTATAGATCCGGAAACATTCCTTCTTACAGATGGAGATAACAGTTTCTTTATTCTTTTATATGGAATTTTATCTATTATGTTTATAATAGGCTTTATAGCAGTGTGGAGAATGAACATAAAAGAGAACCGCAAAGAGGAATTACTTCTTAAAGCAGGCAAAAAAGTTCCTACATCTATAGATGATTTGAAATCATTATTGGATGGAAATTTTCACATTACATTAATGGCATTGCCGATTATAGGCGTATTTGTATTTATTGTTTTACCAATAATTTTTATGATTTGTGTCGCGTTTACAAATTACGACTATAATCATCAGGCACCGACAAAACTTTTTACATGGGTTGGATTAGATAATTTTAAAGCATTACTGTCATTTGGGTCTAGTGGATTTGGATCTACATTTTTTACGGTACTTGGATGGACTTTGGTTTGGGCTTTTTTTGCAACATTTCTAACATATTTTCTTGGAATGGGTGTTGCAATGATGATAAATAAAAAAGGAATTCGTTTTAAAGCGTTTTGGAGAACAATACTTGTTATGACGATTGCGATTCCACAGTTTGTCTCTTTATTGTATGTCGCAAAAATGTTTGATAAATCGGGTATAGTAAATACGTTTCTTTTGAATGCTGGAATTATTGATAAGGCTATCCCGTTTTGGACAAATATAAAATATGCGAGAATGTTGATAATTGGAATAAATTGCTGGGTTGGTATTCCTTATTTGATGTTGATTACGACCGGAATATTGATGAATATACCGGAAGAATTATATGAAAGCGCTATGATAGATGGTGCTAATGCATGGCAGAGGTTTAGAAAAATAACCTTACCATATATGTTATTTGTTACAGGACCATATTTATTAACACAGTTTACAGGAAATCTTAATAACTTTAATGTGATTTATCTCTTATCATGTGGCGAACCTACATCAGCAAAACTTTCAGGAAATGCAGGATACACGGATTTGCTTGTAACATGGCTGTATAAGATGACTATAAATCAGACGAATTATAAGATGGCTGCTGTAATTGGTATTATGGTGTTTATTGTTGTGTCGGTTGTGTCGTTGGTAGTTTATAATCTGCTGCCATCTATTAAAGATGAGGAGGGATTTCAATAATGACTAAGGAAAAAAAATTACATAAACAACATAAAAAACTAGATAATGCAATAATATATGTTGTGTTGATACTTATAAGTATAATATGGTTGTTTCCATTTTTTTGTATAGTAATGCAGAGCTTACATCCTCTTTCAGAAGGTGGTGGAATATCAGGTAATATTTTCCCGACTAGCCATTTTTCGTTCGAGAATTACAAGTATTTATTTACTGCATCACCAGAGTTTTTGGGATGGTACAAAAATACTTTTATAATTGCTTTCTTTGTTGCGATAGGACAGACCTGTATGGTTCTTATGGTCAGCTACGCTTTATCAAGAATGAGATTTAAGGGTAGAAATTTTATCATGAGATTTTGGCTTATTCTGGGAATGTTTCCGGGATTCCTTTCTATGATTTGTTTGTATTTCCTTTTAAAACAGTTTGGTCTTACACAGGATGGAGCGGTTCCGGGGTTGATTTTAATTGGAGTTGCAAGCTCAGGAATGGGATATTATGTATGTAAGGGATATTTTGATACAATTCCAAAATCTCTGGATGAGGCTGCAAGAATTGATGGAGCAACACGTTCAAGAATATTTTTTACAATGATTTGTCCACTAGCCAAACCAATGATTATTTATACCGCTTTGACAGCTTTTATGGCTCCGTGGAATGACTATATTTTTGCTTCTTATGTTGCTTTTGGAAAGTCAAGCAAATACAATGTTGCCGTTGGTTTGTTCCAATGGATTAATAACAATGATTATCAGGGATTTTTTACCAGATTCTGTGCTGGTGGTGTAACAGTAGCTATCCCTGTAACCATACTATTCCTTCTTTTACAGAAATACTATGTTGAGGGCGTTACTGGTGGAGCTGTAAAGGGATAAAAATGATGTTTTATAATTACAGAAATTGCCATGCTGTAGCGTGGCAATTTTTGTACGATTTGATTATAAGGAGACTAAATGATAAAAAATAAATTAGAGAAAAATATAATATGCGTAATGCTTGCAGTGACAGTAATAATTAGTACGATTATGTGTGATTCAGATTATATATATGCTTCAACATCTGTGTCTGGAGTAGATAAAATAGCTGGGTTATCAGATGATTTTTATAGAGGTGCAGATATTTCTTCTGTATTGGCTTTAGAAAATAGCGGTGTTGAGTATAAATACCCGGATGGAACAAAAGCAGATATATTTGATATTTTATCAGGGGCAGGAATAAATTATGTGCGAATCAGAATATGGAATAATCCGTATGATTCGGAAGCACCATATAAAGGTTATGGTGGAGGAAATAATGACCTGTATGTAGCTAAAGTACTCGGTAAAAGGGCAACTGATGCTGGTATGAAAGTTTTTATAGATTTCCATTATTCGGATTTTTGGACTGACCCAGCAAAACATTATGCACCAAAAGCATGGGCTGATTATAGTTTAGCATATAAGAAAGATGCAATTTATAATTATACATATGATTCATTATCAGAGCTTATAAATTATGGTGTGGATGTTGGAATGGTTCAGATTGGTAATGAAACAAATGGTTCTTTGTGTGGTGTAGGAGGACAATTTGATGGAGTATGGGATTTAAGCACTGGAGTTGCAGAACTCATGCAACAAGGTTGTTATGCAGTAGACGATATAAATACCAGGTATAATAAAGATGTTTTAAAAGTATTACATTTTACACGTTTGATAGCAGATGGAGAATGGTTTGCAGATAAGGTTGATAAGTTAGGTGTTGATTATGACGTATTTGCAGCTTCTTTTTATCCTATGTGGGATGGTACAGTAGAAGATATGAATACAGTGTTATCAAACATTGCTACTAAATATAATAAGAAAGTTATGGTAGCAGAAACAGCTTATCCTTATACATTTGTAGATGCGGATGGATCTGTTAATAATATAAATGATGCTTCGGCAATGAGATATTCAAATTATGATGTCAGTTTGGCAGGACAGACACAGTCTCTTTATGAGGTTATTAAGGGAGTGTCGGATATAAATAATATAAAAAGTGGATATGGTTTGGGTGTATTTTATTGGGAACCGGCATGGATTGGTACAGATAGTTCTACATGGGGAACATATGGAAGTGGATGGGCTTCATCTGTTTCGGAAAACTATGAGAGATTATTTAGCTCAACAGCTAATGAATATTCAACAACAGATCAGGGAAGTTCTTGGGATAATATGACATTATTTGATGTTGATGGAAAGGCAACCAGTGCATTGTATGTATTTAATGATGTACTTGGAAAGAACAGTATACTAACAGGAAAGTAGAAAAAATATTTTATAATATAATCTTAATATCTCTCACATATTGTATATTATCAATTTGTGGGAGATATTTGTCATAAAGTATATGGAGGATTATTATGAATAAATTCAGAGAGCAGAAAGTAGAGATTAGACCTATAGACAACCTTAATAAAAATTTCATTTGTGGTATGGATGCTTCGGAGGTTTTAGCAGAAGAAAAAAGTGGTGTGATTTATTATGATTATGAAGGTAATGAGCAGGATATATTTAAGACACTTTCAGAATCTGGTGTGAATTATATCAGACTCCGCGTGTGGAATGATCCATATGATGAGGATGGACATGGTTATGGTGGAGCAAATGCAGATCTTAAAACGGCAATAGAACTTGGAAAACGTGCAACAGCTTATGGTATGAAGGTATGTGTTGATTTCCATTATTCTGATTTTTGGGCAGACCCGAACAGACAGCTTGCACCGAAAACGTGGATGAATTATTCGCCAGAAAAAAAAGAAGCAGCATTATATCAGTTTACGATAGATAGTCTGGCACGTATAATAGAATCCGGTGTAGATGTAGGAATGGTTCAGGTGGGAAATGAAATCAACAATGGAATGTCGGGTGAGAAAGATGTATCTGTTGTTAATAAGCTGCTTAAGGAAGGTGTAAGGGCTGTCAGAAATCTGGCTAAAAAATACAAAAAAGATATAAAAGTTGCACTTCATTATACACTTATCAAGGATGCTGAAGGTATTGCAAAAATTGTTGAAAAACTGAATCAGGATGAGGTTGATTATGATATTTTTGGAATGTCGTATTATCCTATGTGGGATGGAACTAACGAAAATATGCAGAATGTTGCGAGAAATATAATTGAGAACTATGGTAAGAATGTTATTATTGCAGAGACATCATACTGTTTCACAACTGAAACTGGGGATGGATTTAAAAATGCTTTTGTTGGAGATGAGAATCTGGTAGAAGGATATGATGCAAGTGTTGAGGGGCAGGCAACTATAATAAGAGATATATGCGAAGCAGCAAATGACGCTGGATTGATAGGGGTATTTTATTGGGGTGGTACATGGGTGCCAGTCGCGGAATATGATAAGAATGCTACTAATGCTGATGAAGTACTTGCGTCTAATAAAGAGAAATGGGAAAAATTCGGAAGTGGATGGGCATGTAAATGTGTTGGAGACTATGATGAATTTTCTAAGAATTATGGTGGTTCGGAATGGAATAATCAGGCAATGTTTGACTTTAATGGACATCCATTACAATCGTTGAAAGTGTTCAAATATATTCGTGAATGAAGTATAAGCTGGAATCAAATGAGAAATGACGAGGTCTGTGGAGATTGCTGACGGATATATTTAATGAGGAAAAGAAAAATGGGTACATTTGAAATTAAAGAAAATTTCTATTTGAATGGAGATTAGATACAAATAATATCAGGAGGAGTGCATTATTTTAGAATAGTGCCTGAATTTACAATTATTGGATAGGGGACACATCAATATCTATATGTTTATAGGTGGTACTAATTGGGGCTTTATGAACGGTTCAAATTATTATGATGAGTTGACACCTGATGTTACGAGCTACGATTATGATGCATTGCTTACTGAGGATGGCAGATTTACGGACAAGTATTATGCTTTCAGAAATGTTATCTTGAAATATTTAAGTACAGATAAGAAAAAAGAATGTGATGAGCTTCTAATCAGACTACAGGAAAATTCTGTATCCGCAAGGGAGTACGGAGCCATTAAGGTAAAACGTATTGCAGGCTTGTTTGATAATTTGGATAACATATCTAAAAGGATAGAGATGTTGTCGCCCGACATAGCTTTTTGGAAAATAGGCTGCACACTGATTCTTAGTGCGCAGCCCATTCTGTTATTTTTTAGTTGCACCATATTTCAAATATTTGAAAACCTTAAGGGATTCAAGAGGATGTCCATTAAAATCGAACATTGCCTGATTGTCCCATGAACAACCACCGTAATATTTTCCTGCATCGTCAGGATCGTAATCGCCGGCATAGCTGCTTGCCCAGCCACTTCCGTATTTTTCCCATATAGCTGAATTATCAGATGTAGCGGAGCCGACAGGAATCCAAGTTCCTTCCCAGTAGAAAACACCCGTTGCTCCGGCTTCATTAGCCGCAGCAAAAACATCTCTGACCATGTCAGCCTGACCTTGGACTGTAGCAGGATAGCCGTCCACAATATCATCTGTGCCGACCAGACTGTTTGCGCAACCATCACCATCCTCTGAGGTATAGCAGTATGATGTCTCGGCTATCATTACCTTTTTCTTGAAGTTATCTTTTATATCTTTCACAACACTTTTCATATTGTCCATTGTACCATCCCAGAAAGGATAAAATGATAGGCCTATTATATCATAATCGAGCTTTTCATCCTGTAGATTGCTGACAAGTCCGTGGACTTCTCCAGAGTTTGAAATATTGGTATAATGAACTACTATCTGTATATCTTTACCATATTCCTTTGATTTCTCGCGTACGGCTTTACTTCCTGATTTGAGTAATTGTACTACAGCATCAGGCTTAACAGCATCGCACATGCCATTGTTTATTTCGTTACCAATTTGAACCATTTCCACATCAACACCGGCATCTATAATTTTATTCAGAGAATCTTTGGTGAAATCATAGAGTGCATCACTTTTTTCATCAATGTCCATGCCTTCCCAGGCTTTTGGAGTATGTTGTCTCTTAGGGTCGGCCCAAAAATCGGAGTAGTGAAAATCGATGCATACTTTCATTCCATATTTGGTAGCTCTTTGTCCTAGTTTTATAGCAGTATCCACATCATTATTGCCACCGCCGTAGCCGTTACCGTCTTTGTCGTATGGATCGTTCCAGACTCTGAGTCGGATATAATTGACGCCTGATTCGGCAAGTGTTTCAAATACATCCTGTTCTTTTCCATCATAATTGTAATATTTTACTCCACTGTTTTCGAGTGCCTGAACTGATGAAGCGTCCATTCCACGGATGAAATCATTTGCAATATCGTCGATTGCCTTTACTTCAATTTCTGACGTTTCAGATTTTTTTGGCAGCTCAAATGTGGTTACATCACCAATATCTGTTGATGGTTTTTTGGTATTCTCTCCCCAACAGCCTGTTAGTGATGTGACACAAAGGGCAGCACACAGACCAAGCGCCACAAGTTTACTGTGCATTAATTTCATATACATTCCTCCATTTGCATATTGATTTTGTTAATCGGTGTTTGTATTATCGCGCAACCGTTTACATTATTATATTCATAACTGCATTAATGGTCAAATGCTTAGCGTAAATATATAGAAACTGTGTAATGGCAGGAATTGCACACTTTGCATGAAAAACCAAAGAATAGTATGCAAAATAAAATATTATTTTATGAAATTGGACTTTATAACTATATATATAGGTAAAAGTGACGAAAATCACACAATTTCATGAAGCATATCCACAATCACTTCTCTGCAATAAGCTCCGAGATGCTTTTGTTCCTCTTTGCTGAGTGCTGTCGGATCAATAGGAGTGCCGTATCGGATAACCACATGATTCTTTTTGACCCATGGAAGGTGATCCTCGAATATTTCATTTGTTCCCATGATTGCCATTGGCACTATCTTGCATTTGCTCTTTGTGGCAATCTTGAAAGTACCTTCCTTGAAAGACGCTACATCTGTCAGGTCATCCTTGTTCTTGCAGCGTGTGCCCTCGGGAAATACACATATGCTGATGCCGGATTTGACCTTATCTATGGCGGCAAGCACGACCTTTAGTCCCTGCTTGATGTCATCGCGGTCCAAAAACAGGCAGTGCAGACGCTTCATCCAGAGACCCAGCACCGGTATTTTTGTGATACTCTGCTTTGAGATGTAGCCGGTCAGACGTGGACATCTGGAGTAGGTGATTATGATGTCAAAGAAACTACGGTGATTTCCTATATATAGTACAGCCTCGTCCTTTGGCACATTTTCCTCCCCTATAAATTCAATGTCTGCTCCGCTTAGGAATATGATGACACGGAAAGCCCACTGTACCAGGCGAAGCTGTGCCATATCGGCCCATGCCGGGGCAAATTTGTGTATTATCCACATGGCTCCGAGCACCGGAAGACCGAGCAGCAGATAGAAAAATACGAATATTACGATTAAAACTGAACGCATATTTGACCTCTCTTTTTCATAATCTATATAAATTGTAGTTCAATATTTGATATTATATCATATCATAAGCGGTATGATAAGAAAGAGAGGAAAAAATGTCAGAAAAATTGAGAAAATTTCTGGTGATGGCTGCAGGTGTGCTTGTGATATTGGAAACGACAGTAATTTCGGGCTGCCGCGCAAATATTTCAGGCACGGAGAGTGACAGGATGGTTGAGTACACGGTGATTTGCGGGGATGAAATCCCGGAGGAGTTTAAAAAGCAGATAAATGAAAACAAGGCAAAGGCGATGAAGCTGACGTACAAGGATGATGAATATTTATACATAGCGGAAGGCTTTGGCACAAAGGAGACAGGTGGCTACAGTATTACGGTTAACCAGTTTTATGTTAAGGATAAGGCAATGTATTTTGATACGCGTCTGATAGCCCCGGATAAGGGCGAGAAGGTCAGCAATCAGGCTAGTTATCCGTATATAGTAATAAAGACGGAATTGAGTGAAATGCCTGTTGTGTTTGAGTGAAAATTTCGTAAATTGTGTTAAAAGTTGCGAAAAAACTGACAATCAGTACTAATGCCCTATTGCTATCACTGCGATACTTTGCTATAGTAAAGTTACTAGATATTGTGGTGGCATATTTATATATTCAAATATATTGATTGATATAATTGTTGATTAATTTGACCTGTTTTATATTTATACAGAGATTGATTTCATATATATGACACCGTCGTTACAATACTGGTTACCATGAGGACTATAGTTATGTGCCAGTGGGCATACCCACAATAAGGAGGCTTAAAATGGAACAGACAGAAATTAGAAAAGTCAGAGCATCGATTCACCAGCAGTGTGGCAACAGGGTAAAAATCCAGCAGGATCTCGGCCGCAACAAGGTTGACATCCAGGAGGGTGTTATTCAGCAGGCATACCCAAGTGTGTTTACGGTTCTGATAGATGATGAGTTTGAGCAGAATCCGCCACAGCTCTTATCTTTCACCTACACTGATGTGATTACAAAGGATATAAGGATGCAGCTTTGCTAGTTTTATCATGAATTAAAACGGCTGCATCTGCATAAAGTTACTCCATCTTGAATATGTATTATATATACATATTTGAAGTGGGGTATTTTTTATGGAATTAATTACACAAAAAATCAGACAATGCATAGAAAAGGTAAAGGATATGTCGCAGGTTGGCTTCGACAGGGATTATGTCATAAAGGACAACAAGCCTGATGTTTCCAAGGTGGTTTGTCAGAACGGGCAGGTAAAGGTTGACGAGATAAAAGCGTCCGGCGAGAATATCTGGCTGAGTGGAAGCATTGAGTTTGAAGTGCTGTATACGAGAGAGGAGGTCTTTGAAGGCGATGAGCCGGAGGAAAATATCGGTGGAAACAGAGTGGAGCATATAAAGGATGCAATACCGTTTCAGGAGAAGCTTGTGCTTCAGGGAGTCTGCGAGAAGGATACGGTGCGTGTGTATACCGGGCTTGATGAGCTAACGGTGGGAGTTATTAATTCACGAAAGCTTTCGGTCAGAGGCAGCATAAGCGTGGAGCTTTATGGAGAGAGGGAGGAAAATCTTGAGATTGCACAAAGGATTGATGACAAGGATGTGGAGCAGCTTATAGGACAGATGAAGGTGCTTAAGCTTGACAGTGCTGTCAGGGATATTGTCAGAATCAAAAATGTCGTCACCCTGCCAAAGACCAAGCCGAATATATGTAAGCTCATATCAAGTCTTGTAGATATGAGAAATCTGGAGTATACATATGAGCGTGATCACATTACACTCACAGGTGAGTGCCATGCGTGTATAGTATACCTGAGTGAAGAGCAGGAAATATGCTGCTTTGAGGTGCAGGAGGGCTTTTCAAATGAAATACGCTGCGAGGGCGATAATGCCGGAAATATCGCCTGGCTTCGCACACAGCCTGCCATGCATCAGGTTGAGGCGGAAAATGATTACGACGGAGAGCTCAGGCAGCTTTCGATTGAGGCAGCGCTTGCGGTGGATGGAAAGGTCTGGAGTGAGGAAACAGTAGAGGTGCTCAATGACATGTACAGCGTATCATGTCCGGTAAAACCTGTGTTTGAAAATATGAAGGTATGCAGCCTTCTTATGAAAAATGACACAAAATGCCGTATTTTGGAGCAGTTGTACAGAGAAAACAGCAAAAAGAGAATTTTAAGAATATGCGGTACAAAGACGCAGGCCGCTATTGCACAGATAAAAAATGCAGACACAGGAATTATTGTGTCAGGTGTATTGCAGGTGAACTGTGTGAATATTGTGGAGGACGATGGCTGTCCGATAGAGATGCATACAGACTCTGTGCCGTTTGAACAGTTTGTTGAGATACCCGGCATGGATGCCAACACCTGCTGCGAGGTAAATGTGCAGGTAGACCAGGTGCAGGTCAACCTGCTCGACAACAGCGAATATGAAATTAAGGGTGTTGTCAGCATAAACGCTATTGCCCTGCAGCAGGATGAAGTGTCAGTCATAACATCGGTGGAGCAGGAAAAGAACGCGCCTGATACTGAGGAGGAAGCAGCTCTGGTTGGCTATATAGTGCAGAAGGATGATAAAATGTGGGACATTGCAAAAAGATACCGCACCACTGTTGAAAACATAATGGAAATAAATGCTCTGACCTCCGATATCATCAAACCTGATGACAGACTTATAATAGCGCGGATGTGAATCATAAATGAGGGTCAAAATGTGGAAAATTCTGTAAATTTACAAAAAGATGTGGAAAAAAGATTCATTTTGTGCGATAATATATCCGAATGTATATTGAACGTAAATTGTGGAAGGTAAGGTCAATCTGACCGTCGTATTACAGGAGGAATAAAATGAATCAGAAATGGACACGTGCTATATGTACGGTGTTAACATCGGCACTCGTTTTTACAGGACCGGCAGTAGAGGGCACTACATTTAGCGGATACATAAACAGTGGACTTGAGAAGGTATATGCCAAGACACAGAAGCAGAAGGATGCAGAGAAGAAGAAGTCACAGGCAGAGCAGGATCTCAAGGATAAGAAGAATGAGATTAATGGTCTCAAGGATCAGCAGCAGACTACTGCTGATGATATAAAGAATAAATCTGCAAAGCTTGATGAGATTCTTGCAGCACAAAAGAAGCTTCAGGCAGATATCACAAGCAAACAGGCAGAGATAGAGCAGAATCAGAAGGATCTTGCAGCAGCTCAGGAAAAGCAGCAGGAGCAGTATGACGCCATGAAGAAGCGTATACAGTTCATGTATGAAAACAGCGCTGAAGACAATATCTGGACAGCAATTATTGAGTCAAATGGTATCACAGATATGCTCAATCGTATAGAGTATGTGTCAGATGTATATGATTCGGATCGTGCTCTTATGGATTCTTATCAGGCAGCAGTTGAGCAGGTGAAGGAGATTGGTACTAAGCTTGACAACGACATGAATGAGCTCACAGCCATGCAGGATGACTATGAGAAGCAGCAGTCGGATGTCGAGGCGGCTATAGTAGCTCTTGAAAATCAGAAGGAGCAGTATGCAAGCCAGATAGCTCAGGCACAGCAGCAGGCAGACAATTATCAGAATATCATTACGGCACAGGGCAAGATCATTCAGGAGCAGGAAGCAGCGGCCGCAGCTGCAGCCGCCGCTGCTGCCAGAGCGAACAGCTCATCAAGCTCAGGCTCGTCAAGCAGTTTAAGCTATGATGGTGGTGGGGTCGGCAATGGCGGTATAGCAAAAGAATATGCTCCAGGTGGAGGAAAAGATCCTAAGAGTTCTGTTGATGGAAGTGCTGTAGTAGCATATGCATCACAGTTTGTTGGAAATCCATACGTATGGGGTGGAAACAGTCTTACAAATGGAGTAGACTGTTCAGGCTTTGTACATGAGGTATATGCACATTTTGGTATCGACACACCGAGATATTCGCAGGCATTTAAAAAGGTTGGAAACCCTGTGTCATTTGATTGTATTAAGCCGGGGGATATTGTTGTATATCCTGGACATGTTGCTATATATGCAGGGGGAGGAATCATTGTTGAGGCACAGTCTACGAAGGCGGGTATTACAAAACGTAGAAGTGTACAGTGTCATACGATTCTGGCAATACGTCGTTTATAATTGATGTTGTTGTATAGATATTTTATGGAACATCGCTGAATAGTGTAAAATAGGAGCCGATAAGTATATTTATTATACTTACCGGCTCTTTTTATTTTTACCACAAAGTACTGAATTGTTACCAATAAAGTAAGGGGAATAAGACGCGGACATGCCTCCAGCCGCAAGGGACTCTAAATAAGCGACTAGCGGAGCTGTTTAGAGTCTGTAGAATTATGCACATGGAACCCAGAAATGTCCTGCCATGGACGGCAGGGCAAGGTGTTATGCGCCATGGACGGCGCATAAAAGCCGGTTTCGTCGAGCATAGAAAACCATACAGGCATAATTCGTACAGCCTCTTGACAGCATAGCGTTAGCGCATTGAGAGCCCCTTGCGGCTGGTGGCATGTCCGCGTCTTACGCCACGACCCAATGTTAGTCACCGTCAAAAACTCCTTGCAATAAACGATAGCAATTTCCATCCATAAGGTGTATTATAGAGACAGACGGCACCAATTCGCACAAAACGAACTAGCAAGCCTGTAAATAAAGTAAGAAAAGCAGGAGGAACAAGCCATGCAGATGGAACAATTACAAAAAGACATGATTGCAGCAATGAAAGCAAGAGACAAGGTAAGAAAGGATGCTATATCCTCACTTGTATCGGCAGCCAAAAAGGCGGCAATAGATGAGGGCTGCAGAGACAATATACCGGAGGAGCTTGTCAACAAGGTCATCCTTAAGGAAATGAAGTCTGTGAAGGAGCAGATTGACACATGTCCTGCAACAAGAACAGATCTGCTTGATGAGTACAATACCAGATATGCAATTTTTGAGGAGTACGCTCCTGCAATGATGTCGGCAGAAGAGGTAGAAAAGGAGCTCACAGAGCAGTTTTCGGATGTAATCGCAACAGGAAACAAAGGACAGATAATGAAGGCAGTCATGCCGCATTTCAAGGGCAAGGCTGACGGAAAGGTTATAAATCAGGTGGTTGCAAAGCTTTGCGCAAAATAAGAAAACACATCACAACAATTATACTTGCAGTGCTGGCTGTCATAGCCGGCGTGTATGCATATAATTATCATGATATGAAGCAGAATATTGTATACAATGAGCATCTGGATGATGTGGCTGTTACCGTGAATGGGAAAGAGCTGACATTGCGCGATATGGCATTTTATGTGGCATTTGAGGAGATGAATGTCGAGAAGCAGGCCCTTGTGTATGATTCCGATAATCCAAACAAGTATTGGAATATCCACACAAACGGTGAATTTGTCCGTGTCACGGCGCGTAAAGCAGCTATGTCCATGGCCATTCACGATGAGATTTTTTATGAGATGGCCAAAAAAGAGAGCATTACACTTACTGACGACGAGAAAGAAGCTTTGAAAAACTCAGAGAAGGACTTCTGGTATGATTTGTCTGATATAGATGGTGCAAAGAAGCTTGGAGTCGAAAAAAATGACATTTACTCGTCCATGGAAAAGTCTGCAATAGCCCGGAAATATCAGGAAATATATGCAGGGCTTGACAATGCCGATATAACGGATTATGATTTCTCGGGAGGCAGATATAAGAAGCTGCTGGAGAAAAATAACTATAAAATAAAAGAAAAAGTGTGGAAAAGAGTCGATATGGGAAACGTTACTCTTGATCACTAGAAAGAAGATTTTATGTCAACAAAAATTGGAAGAAATGACCCTTGCTGGTGTGGCAGCGGAAAGAAATATAAGACCTGTCATGCGGCATTTGATATGAAGCTTGAAAAGCTTGCTGAGGCACATCATAAGATACCGAGCCATTCAATCATCAAGACACCTGACCAGATAGCGGGAATAAAGGAGAGCGCCAAGATAAATGTCGCAGTGCTCGACTACATAGGAGAGCATATCCACGAGGGTATGAACACCGCAGAGATTGATAAAATAGTCTATGATATGACCACCAGCATGGGCGGCATCCCTGCACCACTCAACTATGAGGGTTATCCTTACAGCGTATGTACATCGGTAAATGAGCAGGTTTGTCACGGATTTCCTTCAAAGGACGTCATCTTAAAGGATGGTGACATCATAAATGTAGACTGTTCTACAATTTTAAACGGATATTTTTCGGATTCATCAAGAATGTACTGTATCGGAAATGTAAGCCCTGAGAAGAAAAAGCTCGTTGAAGTCACAAAGGAGTGTGTGGAGCTTGGACTCAAAGAGGTAAAGCCGTGGGGCTTCCTCGGAGATATGGGACAGGCGGTGCACGACCATGCATTTGCAAATGGTTACACAGTAGTGCGCGAAATCGGTGGACACGGAGTGGGACTTGAATTTCACGAGGATCCGTGGGTGGGCTACAACACTAAGCGCGGCACCGACATGGTTATGGCACCCGGCATGATATTTACCATCGAGCCAATGGTCAACATGGGCAAGGCTGATATCTACGTAGATGACAAGAACAACTGGGAAGTATACACCGACGATGGACTTCCATCAGCCCAGTGGGAAATCATGGTACTCGTCACAGAGGATGGACATGAGGTCCTGAGCTGGTAAACAGGTAATTATTATAAGGATATTATTTCATAGGTGATAACATTATAAAGGGCGTGTGAAAAACGAAAGTATTTTCACACGCCCTTTTATATAATAAAATACGATAAGCAACTTGATGGTTAAAGCCTGTCCGGGCGCAAAAACGCCCTCTCGGAAGCGTTAGCTTCGGGAGAGCATTTCTGCATCCACGGACATGGCTTATAAACTCATAGTAGATTGCTTCGCATAAGTACCCTAAATTTACCGGAGAGTATGCAGTGTGTTCCGAAGAAAAATATAAACTGCCACGGCGTTCCATAAAATGTGGATACGACAATTCATAGCAAACTATCAATAAACTATCCGCAAATGCTGCCGTGGCTGATTTTATATTTTTCTGAGGGATATACTGCATGCTAGGCCGGTATCCACAGCCTAGATATGCGAAGCCCTATAAACTTGTATTCACCCCATTTATGGTGGCATTCTCATTCTCCCTCATAGGAATGACGAGACACTTCTCCCCATTGATGACCTGCGCATGGATCTGTGAAGCCTTCTCCGGCTTTACATGAAGCACCACATCATAGGTCTTAATTTGGGCAGTGTAATTATCAATCTCTTCCTGCTTCTCAAGAAGCTGTGAGGTGCGCTCTTCAATCTGATTATTTTTCTCCTGTATAACAGAATCCTTCTCCTCAAGCTGCGCATTTTTCTCATTGAGCTCAAGAGTTAAATCGCCGACCTGGCTCTCAAGAGCAAGCTTTTCCACGCGGATTTCATTAGCTGCAAGAGCCTTTGAATCAATGACATTGGCTGCGATAGGCGGCTTGTCACCGAAGGCCTCATTGACGGATTTTTCAATGCGTGAAATCTTTTCCTCAGAGACATGGCAGTCACTAAGCACCTTGTTCATAGCCTCGCTGTCGAGAATGAACGGATCATCGTCATCATCGTGAGTCTCAGCGTAGTCATCGGCCATTTCGGACAGATTCTGCTGGATATCAAGCAACTTGTCATCAGTGCTCTCGTCCTCGGCACCTAGCACGTTTCTGACGATTGAATGGAAAGCCATCTTCTGCTCAGTAGCTGTGCGCTCCACACCGCAGCCGAGACCGTTTGTCATAAACTCAGAGTGAGGCTCCTTGGTATTTTTCGTATAGAAAAGAGTGGAGTGTATGTCAGTGCTCCTATCATTGAAAGCAGGGAATAAAAAGCCTGTCTCAGGTGCACCGACCACCCAGTCCCTTATGCGGGCTCCGATACGCTGCTCCTTTTCCAGATAGCCAAGGCCCGGCTTTGAAAGTGTGACAGGGCAGATGGCACAGAGCATGTATTTGTACACCTCCTCGGACTCATCCACGTTGATGTTGTCCTTTGTGCGTGTCATGACATCGTAGCTGTCGAGATACAAAAGAATCAGATAGTTCCCGGCCTCATCGTAGGTGTCGATGACCAGGTCATAGTATGTATCGAGCAGAGTCTCATCATTAAGCTCGCTGTCGCGAAGCGCCATGAGAATCTGCTGGCGGCCTCCGACCTCTTCCTCCTCAAGCGGAAACTGCAGATTGAGCAGGTTGTTTCCGAGAGTGCCGGAAAGCACCTTGTTTGAAATCTCCAGATATTTGTAGTATTCATCCTCCTCCAGAGTGAGAAATTTGCCACCGAATTTGCAGACCTTTTCATGGTTGCAGTCCACGTAGCAGCCGACCAGACGACTGAAGGTTGCCTGGTCTTTTTTTAATCTTCGTTTTAGTTCCAATACTTCTTTTTTGTTCATATTATCCTCGCATTATTTCCATACCATTCAAAAATTTCCGTAATCACATTATATGTATGGAATAAATATTTGTCAATTGAGTGGCACTATTTGTTACTGTCCGGACGCAAGCTTGACACCACGCTGTCAATCAAGAAAAAAGATGACAGAGCAACCACAAAATGCTATAATTTAGGAAATCAACGGATTATGATATAAAGGCTGACACAGAGACATCCACAGGTGTCTCTGTTCTTGGATTGAGGCATATATGGAGCAGAAAATGACAAACAATCACATTACAATAGGCATTCTCGCACATGTAGATGCGGGAAAGACAACCCTGTCTGAGGCCATGCTTTACAGCACCGGGCAGATCCGCTCACTCGGGCGCGTGGACCATCAGGATGCATATTTAGACAACGATGCGCAGGAGCGTGAGCGTGGAATAACCATTTTTTCAAAGCAGGCAAGGCTTGATATTTCGCGAGGTACAAATGCAGCAGATACAGCAGATGCAGGACGCACAGCAGGTAGAGCAGATGCAGCGCGCACAACAAATGCGGCAGATACAGCCGGTGCATGGCATGTAGTCATGCTTGATACACCGGGGCATGTGGATTTCTCGGCAGAGATGGAGCGTACCCTTCAGGTGCTCGACTATGCGGTACTTGTAATCAGCGCAACTGATGGAGTGCAGGGACACACGCGCACACTGTGGAGGCTTTTAAAGCACTATAACGTGCCGACATTTATTTTTGTGAACAAGATGGATATGCAGGGCACGGATGAGGAGAGGGTGCAGGCGGAGCTAAAGAGCGAGCTGAGCGATGGCTGCGTGGATTTTTCTTCACAGGATTTATTTGATGAGCTTGCCATGTGCAGCGAGCCTCTTTTAGATGAATTTATGGAATCGGGAGAGCTTGTGGATGCACATATTGCGCAGGCGGTGGCTCAAAGGGAGGTGTTTCCCTGCTTTTACGGCTCGGCACTTAAGCTCGACAGAGTGGATACGCTGCTTCAGGGACTTTCGCGGTTTATGTGTGAAAGAAATTACCCTGACGAATTTTCTGCCCGCGTATACAAGATAGGCAGGGATGACAGAGGCAGCAGGCTGACATTTTTAAAGGTTACCGGAGGCTGTCTTAGGGTCAGGGACAAAATAGAGTATAAGGCTCATGGCGGTGACGAGGCAAAAGGTATCCTGATTGAGAAAATCGATCAGATAAGAAAGTATTCCGGTGAAAAATATGAGATAGCTGATGTGGCAGAGGCCGGTGAGATAGTAGCGGTCACAGGTCTTAGCTCGACATTTCCGGGGCAGGGGCTGGGTAGTGAGCTGCAGTCAAATATGCCAATACTTGAGCCGGTACTAAACTATAGGATGATTCTGCCGGACGATGTAAATCCGGCGGCGTTTATGGAAAAGCTAAAGCAGCTTGAGGAGGAAGACCCACAGCTTTACATAGTGTGGGTGGAGGAATTTAAGGAAATCCATGTGCAGCTCATGGGACAGGTGCAGATGGAGGTGCTTGTACGTCTCATAAAGGACAGGTTTGGTGTTGTTGTCACATTCGGACCGGGCAGCATTGTATACAAGGAAACGATAGCAAGGGCTGTCGAGGGAGTAGGACACTTTGAGCCGTTGCGCCACTATGCAGAGGTGCATCTGCTTTTGTCACCTGCAGAGCGTGGCAGTGGAATCACAGTCACATCCACCTGCAGTGAGGATGTGCTCGACAAAAACTGGCAGCGCCTTATAGCTACACACGTTGAGGAAAAGGAGCACAGGGGCGTACTCACAGGCTCGGCGCTTACCGACGTGAAGGTCACGATTCTTACAGGAAGAGCACATGTAAAGCATACGGAGGGAGGCGATTTCCGCCAGGCTACATACAGAGCAATCCGCCAGGGACTTAAATCCACAGAGAGCGTGCTGCTTGAGCCATACTACAGCTTTATCCTACAGGTGCCGATGGAGTATGTCGGCCGTGCGATGACAGATCTGGAGCAGAGATTTGCAAGAGCCGAGAGCCCGCAGTTTGCCACAACCGCTGCGAGGGAGATGGCAACAATTACAGGAAAGGCACCGGTTGCGACAATGCAGGATTATGTGAGTCTGGTGCATGCGTATACAAAGGGGCTCGGGCACCTGACACTGGAGCTGTGGGGCTATGATGAGTGTCACAATCCTGCGGAGGTGATTGCGCAGATGCACTATGACAGCGAGGAGGATTTCCGCAATCCGACAGGCTCGGTATTTTGTGCGCATGGCTCAGGCTACGTGGTGCCGTGGGATGAGGTCCCGGAGCATATGCACCTGCCGTATGTCTACCACGGAGATGAGTCTGAGGAGGCACTTGCAGCGAGTGCCCGCACGCAGAATGCATTTTCAGCGGAGGATGCGCAGGCGCTTGCCGGAAACCGCCGCAGGACGAGCTTTGAGAAAGCTGTTTCAGGTATGTCATCTGTGGAGCTTGATGCGCAGCTTGCAGATGTTTATGCCAGGGAGTTTGGCATGGGCAAAAACGATATTGCAGAGGATCAGAGGCGCAAATGGTCCGGTAAAAAGAAAAATGAATATGAAGGCCTAAGTGGTAAGCCGCGCACCGTAAAGCACGATAAGCACGGCAATCCGATTTATCCAAAGAAATCCCCGGGGGAAGAGTACCTGATAGTTGACGGATATAATATAATATTTGCATGGGAGGATTTAAAGGAGCTCTCGCACATAAACATAGATTCGGCGAGAGACGCACTGAAGGATGTTTTATCGGATTACCAGGGCTATAAGGGCTGTCATCTGCTGCTGGTGTTTGATGCGTACAAGGTGAAGGGCAATGCCGGAAAGAGAGAGACCTTCCACAACATAGAGGTTGTGTATACAAAGCAGGACGAGACAGCCGATGCATTTATCGAAAAGGCTGTGTTTGGCATACGTGACAGGTACAAGGTAACAGTGGCAACCTCGGACGGACTGGAGCAGCAGACGGTCATGAGCCTGGGTGCACTGCGAATGTCAGCCCGCGAGCTTAAGGAGCATATTGAGATGACGAAGCGTGCCGGGATGGAGGCATTCATATCAGGATAAGCTGGCATGAATGGTAACAATATGTGTATAAATAGATGTTTATAAAGACATTTGTATGTCATAAGCATAGATATTATATATAATAGTAAACAGGCAAGATTTTGAGAGACAAGGAGACAAGAAAATGGTAGTAAACGAAAGCATGTACCAGCTCGGAAGCGTGCGCTCAGCAATCAGGGAGCTTTTCGAGTATGGTAAAAAAAGAGCAGCAATTGTAGGAAAAGAAAATGTATATGATTTCTCAATAGGAAACCCGAGCATACCGGCTCCGCAGATAGTAAATGACACGATAAAGGAGCTTGTCACAGATTACGATTCTGTTGCGCTGCACGGCTACACCTCAGCACAGGGAGACGTGGAAACGAGAGCGGCAATAGCTGAATTTTTGAACAACACACACGGCACACATTTTAATGCGGACAACCTTTACATGACAATGGGAGCAGCGGCATCGCTGTCAATCTGCTTTCGTGCGTTGACAAGTGACGCATATGATGAGTTTATTACCATAGCGCCATATTTCCCGGAGTACAAGGTATTTGTGAATGCAGCAGGAGCAAGGCTTGTAGAGGTGCCTGCAGACACAGAGCATTTTCAGATAGATTTCGATGCGCTTGAGGAGAGAATCAGTGAGCACACCAGAGGTGTCATAATCAATTCACCAAACAACCCATCCGGTACAGTCTATTCTGAGGAGACCATCAAAAAGCTCTCAGACCTCCTTGAGAAAAAGTCTAAGGAGATAGGAAGACCGATATTCATCATCGCAGATGAGCCGTACAGGGAGATAGTCTACGACGGAATCAAGGTACCGTTTGTGACCAAATATTACGACAACACACTGGTATGCTACTCATACAGCAAGTCACTTTCGCTGCCGGGAGAGAGAATAGGATACGTCCTCGTGCCTGATGAGGTGTACGATAAGGCAGAGCTGTATGCAGCAGTCTGTGGTGCGGGAAGAGCACTCGGCTACGTGTGTGCACCAAGTCTGTTCCAGAAGATGATAGTAAAATGCCAGGGGGCAACCGGTGATATCAATGCCTACAAAGAAAACAGAGACCTTCTGTACGAGGGACTCACAAGGATAGGCTATCACTGCTTCAAGCCGGACGGAGCCTTTTATATGTTTGTAAAGGCACTCGAGGATGACAGCAATGCATTCTGCGAGAAAGCAAAGGAGGAGGATGTGCTCATAGTAGCAGCAGACGGCTTCGGCTGTCCGGGCTGGGTGAGAATATCATACTGTGTGGACAGGGAAATGATAAAACGCTCCATGCCTGCGTTTGAAAAGATATACAAAAAATATAATAAATAATAGTTGATTATAACGAATAAAAAATACGCAAATGCCGAAAATTGTCTAAAATTATACAGTTTTCGGCATTTTCAATGTGTACTTTTAACAAAATCCGTGGAAAAGCGCTCCGTGTGACCGTTGTGTGACCAAAGAGGTGTATAATCTTATTCAAGAGGAAAACGTATAAATAAAATATGAGGATAAGAACGCGTGCTTTGGGATAATGAGCCGGAATATAATAGATTGTCACAGAGCATACATAGGGACGAAAATGGAATTAAAGCCAGAAGCATTTAAAGGGAAAATGTTTAAGGTAAATGAACGGAAAAATTTTTTTGAAAAAAATTAAAAAAGTACTTGCATTATTCGTTTGACCATGATACTATAATACACGGTTCGTTGGTCAAGCGGTTAAGACGCCGCCCTCTCACGGCGGAAACACGGGTTCGATTCCCGTACGGACTGCTAAGTATTTAAAGCCGGTACATTCATGGAAACATGATGTACCGGCTTTTTCGTTGTATATATTCATATGAGGCAGAGCTATTTATGAGCAGCTGCAGCTACTGCATGCTTTTTGATGCCGTCAGGCGCTTTTGTGATGCGAAGGGCAACGACAATTATTGCGGCGGCAAACAGCAGCTGTATTCCCATGCACATGAAAATGAAGCCAAGCTCCTTGACCGGATGAAAGTCAATATTTTTTACAGCCTGGTTGTACCAGTAGGCAGGCAGGAAGTGGGCGGCTTTTATGATGCCATCACTTAGAAATTCCTCCGGCACAAATATACCGCACAGGAATGCCATGCCGAGTGACACTGTGTTCGCAAACATGTTCAGTATCTCACTGTTTGAGGTGATTTTACTGATGAAAAAGGCAAATGCCAGTGAAACGAGCATGTAGCAGAGCATGTTGAGTGTGAACAGGAAACCTGAAAACGAGAATGTGCTTCCCTTAAACATGATTGTAGCTGAGGCAAAAATCACAGCGCATACCACAAGTCCGGTTAAAATCACACCCAAAAGCAGCTCGCGGTTGTAGTTTGCAAATTTATAGGATGAGCAGGATGTTCTCTCCTTGATTTCTTTTTTGGAGAAAACCTGAAGGACAGGAGCTATACCTGCAATCATCATGACAAGGAGCACCCATCCCAGATAACTGAAGCAGTAGTATATCCCTGAGTGCGAGGTGATACTTTTGCCGCTTAGCAGCGAGACAGAAGCCTTTTGACTTAGCGAGGTGTTTACTGCGGCTAGAGCATCAGCTTCAGAGTAGCCGGAGGCGATGTAGGTATTGTACGTTTTCGTAAAGCTGTTTATGGCAGACTCAAATGTGGTCGCGGCCTGTGTACCGGGTATGGTCACGACATCGAGACTAAAGCCTTCTTTTATGATGAGAATACAGTTTACATTTCTGGCAAAAAGCTCATCCTGCATAGTTTCTTTTTTGTCATTTTTGATATTTTTTTTGATGCATGTCTTTTTAAGATACTCTGTCAGAGCTTTGCTTTCAGATGATTTGTCGTAGTCAAATACCGCAAATTTGGGCTTGATGGCCTCATAATCACCTTCAGCTTTGTTTGTGCGTGTCGCAGTGAGAACAACCATGACACCTATGAATATGGACAGGTACATAATCATCTGGCCCATATGTCTGTTGAGTATTTTGAAATATGATTTAAATACTTGCATATTTTTCCCTCCGAAGTAGTGCAAAGGCAATGATTAAAAGAATCACTGATTCAACTGCCATTATTGATATATTTCTGAAAAATCTGTCGTAGCTGTCATATACGTTGAGCGAGTAAAAGCAGTCGGATATGAGACAAGCAGGGTTGAGGCGGTTAGCAATCGGAAGCCTGTGCTCAATCATATCCTTTATCCCGTTGGCGCATAGATCCGCAAGAACGGAAAGCACCATGCCGATTCCGACAGAGATACCGATTTTGCTGCCCTCTGTAAGCTTGGAAATGGCACCTATTATCACTCCGATTGAAAGTCCAATCATGCAGCCGAAAAACAGTGTCAGGATGATTGCCGGATATTTGTTTCCGAAGTCCACACCGAGTAGTGTCATGTAGACTAATGCAATTAGCTCGACAGCAAAATGGATGATTAAGAGTGATATATACTCTGAAAAGATAAGGGTGTTTTTGCTTGCCGGCACAAGGCTTTTTCGCATGCCGAGGGGACTTGTGTTTGCAAGCAGACGGTTTGTGGCTGTCACAGCTGAAAATGAGGCGAACAGGCAGCTCATCGCAAATACAGCGTAAAAGTAATTGGTGTATTCATCCTGATTTCCCGATGAAAGAGAAATCTCTTTATACTCTGATGTGGTGTCAGAAAGCCCGGCAATTGCAGTCTCAAGTGCAGCCGGATTTGTCTTTGCTATGTTTGTAAATACGTCCTTTTGCTGTTTGTACTGTGTCAGGATGGATTCAAGTATTGTGGCATTGTATGAGTTTTCATCCACTACCAGTGAAGCATCCTCTGTGTAAATAATGCCGGTGACTTTTTTGTTATTTAGTTCTTTTTGGGCTGCTGAGTCATCCATTAGCTTCATGTTTATGAGGTCTGAAAATGAATTTGTGCGGTCGTCATTGTCGTCGGATTTACTGGCTGAATCGGTATGGTTTACATCGAGAGACTCAAGCACGCTCATCAGAGTATCATCATTTTCAGATTCAACCACTGCTACATTTATTGTCTTAAACATTTCATCCTTTTCAAACAGATTTCCGAATGCCATATACATAAAGGTGGCGAGCAGCAGTGGAAAAGCGAGTGTCCAGAAAAGGGTTGTTTTCAGACGAAACGTGCTGAGCATGGTATATTTCATGTTGTGAAAAAATGTCTTTAATCCATTCATCAATCCCTAAGCTCCTTTCCTGTAATCTCTAAGAATACGTCGTTAAGAGTCGGAAGCTGTGTGTACACCTGACCGAAGGACAGATTATTCTGCTCTAGATAATCAAGCACATGGATTATATTGTGGCGTCCACCACTGAAATAAATCCGAAGCTGTCCGTTTTCAAAGCTGACCTGATATGCATGGTTTAGCTGCCTTAATTCGTCAAGCTGTGCTTCTGACAGGTCTGCGATTTCTACGTTTATTGTCTCTGTATTTTTGATCATGCGCTTTAGCTCATCCTTTGTGCCGAGCGCGAGAGCCTTGCCCTTGTCCATGATGAGTATTCGGTCACAGAGCTGCTCAACCTCCTCCATGTAGTGTGAGGTGTAGATGATTGTCGCACCATCACGGTTTAGTTTTTTGATGCCCTCCAGAATCTTGTTTCTGCTTTGAGGGTCGACAGCCACGGTCGGTTCATCGAAGAAGATGAGCTTTGGTTTGTGTGCTATGCCACACGCGATGTTGAGTCGTCTCAAAAGTCCGCCTGAGAGCTTCTTTGGCAGAAATTTGCTGTAATCCGCTATATCCACGAAATCCATTGCTTCCTTTACATATTTTTCGCGGAGCTTTTTGTCACTCACGTAAAGACCGCAGAAATAGTCGATATTTTCATATACAGTCAGCTCGTCGTACACGGCCACATTCTGCATGACCACGCCGATTTCGCGTTTGATATCGTAACTGTTTGAGTGCATTTTTTGCCCGAATACCGTTATATCGCCCTTGTCGTATGTGAGCAGGGAGAGTATGCAGTTTATAGTTGTGGTCTTTCCGGAGCCGTTTGGCCCGAGCAATCCGAAAATCTCACCGGTTTTAACGGTCAGATTGAAATGGTCGAGTGCCACAAGCTCCTTGTAGCGTTTTACAAGGTTGGTTACTTCTATCGCATTTTTGGTTGTATCCATTGAATTGCCTCCATAATGTTGTATTTTTCGGTTGCAAGCCTGATATTTGGCTCAATAACAGATTACTATATGGCGTGCCGGAAAGTAAGTGTCAAATGTCACATTCGTATTTATGTTTGGATGAGGCATGGTTGTGTAAAAAATGACATTTGTCATAGTGACGTTTGATGGAATTTGTTGTAAGCTTATTTTACGGAAATGGAGGCTTTTGATGTATAAGATATGTAGTCAGTTTTTAATAGTTCTATCATGCGTGATGCTTATGGTGGTATCCCTTCAGGTCGATTACGTCATGATAGCGTGCATACTTACAGGAATAATCGTGTGCACATTTATAGACATGCAGGATGTGCCGCAGATGAGTCCGGCTAACAAGAGCGAAACGGCAGACCGGGCTTTGGATTTGATTCTGGCGGTTTATATTCTGTCCGGATTATTTTTTGCACCATCATTTTTTATGCTGCCGTATGCAGCGATGGTATTCAGAAAGAAAAAATACACAGTGTCGAGGATGGCTGCAACCTTAGTGTGGATAGCAGAATTGGTGGTCTGTGGTTTAAAAATAAAACATGGAGCATCTGGGATTTTTTATATCCCGGAGGTTGCGATACTCATGGCTTTGGCGGTAATGCTTTCGTATTTCACAGAGCTGCTTTTGGGGTATCAGATGAAGCTGCACAGTATGAGAGATGCGTCCATGGAGCACGACATGCTTATGGAGCAGATGAATCACCAGCTTATCGAGAAGCAGAATGCGCAGATATACAATGCCACGCTAAAGGAGAGAAACCGTATCGCAAGGGAGATACACGACAACGTGGGTCACATGATTACGCGCTCTATTTTGCAGGTGGGAGCAATCGGTGTGATAAATACCGATGAAAAGCTTAAAGCGCCTATCGCAGACCTAAAGAGTACACTCGATACGGCAATGGACAGCATGAGAAAAAGCGTTCATGATTTGTATGATGAATCGGTCGATTTGCGTCAGGCGCTTGCGAAGCTTAAGCCTACAGACAGTGCATTTGCATTTTCACTCGAATACGACTGTGAGGATAATCTGCCCAGAGATGTCAAGTATGCTTTTATTGCAATTGCAAAGGAAGCGGTAAACAACGCAGTTAAGCACAGTAACGGCGATGAAATCAGGATAATAGTCAGAGAGCATCCCGCCTTTTACCAGCTTGAGATAATGGACAACGGCACATCGGCTGACGAAAGAAGACTTTCGGGAGAAACAGGAGATGGAATAGGCATAAAAAATATAAAGGAGCGTGTTGCAGCGATAGGAGGAACCATGCGTATAAAGGCAGACGATGGTTTTATGATATTTGTGACGCTCATGAAGAAGTGAGGATATACATAAAAATCAAGGCTTGAAAAAGAAAGGAACAGGACATGAAAATAGTAATAATAGATGATGATAATCTCGTATCACTTTCGCTGAATACAATACTGAGCGCACAGGATGACATAGAGGTGTCTGCGGTTGGAGACAGCGGGCAGCAGGCGGTAAAGCTGTACGAGGAGCATATGCCCGATGTGATGCTCATGGATATAAGGATGCAGGGCATGACAGGTCTTGAAGCAGCAGAAAAAATACTCGCAAAATATCCGGATGCCAAAATACTTCTTCTGACCACATTTTCGGATGATGAATACATAGTAAAAGCAATCTCGCTGGGTGCGAAGGGCTATATACTAAAACAGGCCTTTGAGAGTATTGCCCCGGCACTTAGAGCTGTAAACAACGGACAGACAGTGTTTGGAACACAGATAATGGACAGGATACCACACCTGTTCAAAGCTGATGGTAAAGCTTCATCAGGCACCGGTCAGGCCCGGCTCATTGACGCAATGAAGAGCTATGATATAAGTGGCAAGGAGCTTTCAATCATAGAGCTGGTTGCAGAAGGACTAAACAACAAGGAAATAGCGGATGAGCTGTATCTGAGTGAGGGAACCGTACGAAACTATATCAGTGTCATACTTGAAAAGCTGCAGCTGAGGGACAGGACACAGCTTGCATGCTTTTATTATAAAAGTATGGTATAACATGAAAATTTCTCAATAAGGAAATCTGCCCTTGCAATATACCCCACCGGGGTATATAATACTCTTGAAGAGAGATACCCATAAGGGGTATAGTTAGACATGTGAAACAAATGCATAATGCGGAACAAAGAACAAATGGAGGTACCCATGACAGAAAAAGAAACCAAATGCTGTTGCTGCAACCGCAAAAAAGAGCGGTCAGAGCAGGAATATAAGGATCTCATCAACAGACTTAGCCGTATAGAGGGACAGATCCGTGGAATCAAGCGTATGCTGGATGAGGATTGTTACTGCCCTGACATCATCACACAGGTGGCGGCTGCAAACGCTGCACTAAACAGCTTCAATAAAGTCCTTTTGGCCAATCATATAAAGACGTGTGTGGCAGATGACATAAGAGCCGGCAAGGATGAGACAATAGATGAGCTTTTGAACACACTGCAGAAGCTTATGAAGTAGTATTATAAGAAGGCGGGTATAAAAATGAGTACAATAATCACAATATTAATAATAGCAATAATTGCTGCACTGGTGATCGTGGGCTTAAAGGAGACTATTAAGCATTCAAAGGGCGAGGGCGCCTGCTGTGGCGGTGGAGCCATGAAGGAGGACGAGGAAGCCACAGTACAGCTTACAGGAGAGATAGTCACGAGAGCAGATGTGCACATAGACGGAATGCACTGCATGAACTGTAAAAACTCAGTCACACGCTCGCTGCAGAAGATGAGCGGAGTATCGGCGGCTGTGGATTTAAAACATGGCGTGGCACATGTTGAGGCAACCAGAGAGCTAAGCGATGAGGAAATCACATTTGCCATTGAAAGACTGGATTTCAAGGTGACAGGAATTGAGAGATTTTAGAAAAGGCTTCTGAATAGTTAGATTCGAATAGTAGAAAGAAGGAAATACAGACAGTATGAAGCAATATACAGTTACAGGAATGAGCTGTGCGGCATGCTCTGCCAGAGTGGAAAAGGCGGTCTCTAAGGTTGATGGAGTGACGAGCTGCTCTGTCAGCCTTTTGACCAACTCGATGGGAGTCGAGGGAAGCGCGACAGATGCGCAGATAGTGGAGGCAGTAGAGCAGGCGGGCTATGGAGCGAGTCCCAAAGGCACAGCAACAGAATCAGAAAATGACAAAGCGAATAACAGCTTAGAGCAGCTAAAGGCAGCGCAGGATGCGCTTGTAGACAGGGAGACACCGAAGCTTGTAAACAGGCTTATAGCATCGCTCATATTCTTAGTTGTTCTCATGTATTTTTCCATGGGACATATGATGTGGGGCTGGCCGTTGCCTGAGTTTTTCAATGGAAACCTTGTGGCTATGGGGCTTTTGCAGCTTCTGCTTACAGTGGCGGTAATGGTCATAAACCAGAAGTTTTTTATCAGTGGCTTTAAGGGCTTGATTCACGGCGCTCCCAACATGGATACGCTTGTTGCGCTTGGCTCTGCAGCATCGTTTGGATACAGCGTGTATGCACTTTTTGCCATGACAGCTGCGCAGGTGAATGGCGATATGGATGCGGTCATGTCATATATGCATGAGTTTTATTTTGAGTCGGCTGCCATGATTTTGGCACTGATTACTGTCGGAAAAATGCTTGAAGCGCACTCAAAGGGCAAAACAACAGACGCTTTAAAGAGCCTGATGCAGCTTGCCCCAAAGACTGCAATCGTGATAAAGGATGGCGTGGAGCAGGAAATCTCTGTGGATGCAGTGAAAAAGGGCGATATTTTCGTGGTCAGACCGGGGGAAAATATCCCTGTGGACGGTGAAATAATAGATGGAACAACCGCTGTCAACGAATCGGCACTCACAGGAGAGAGCATCCCTGTGGATAAGCAGCCGAAAGATGCAGTAAGCGCTGCCACAGTGAACCAGTCAGGCTTTATAAAATGCCGCGCAACCAGAGTAGGCGAAGACACCACACTCTCACAGATTATACAGATGGTTTCTGATGCTGCAGCGACAAAGGCACCTATTGCAAAAATTGCTGACAGGGTATCGGGAGTATTTGTGCCGGCGGTTATTACAATTGCAATCATTACAATAATAGCATGGCTTATAGCCGGTGAGACCGTGGGCTTTGCGCTTGCCAGAGGCATTTCGGTGCTCGTGATAAGCTGTCCGTGTGCACTTGGACTGGCAACTCCTGTTGCGATAATGGTAGGAAATGGCAAGGGCGCAAAGAGCGGTATACTCTTCAAGACAGCGGCAAGCCTTGAGGCAACAGGCCGCACACAGATTGTGGCTCTTGATAAGACAGGCACCATAACAAGCGGTGAGCCGAAGGTGACGGATATCGTGCCGGATGAGACATTTTTTGAGGGAACCGGCAATAATGCCGGAAAGCTTCTTGCAATAGCCGCATCAGTCGAGGCCAAGAGCGAGCATCCGCTTGCAAAAGCCATTATGGAGCGCGCTAAAACGGATGAAATCGCTGTTGCAGAGGTGACGGATTTTAGCGCTGTTGTAGGAAATGGTCTGACTGCAATACTTGCAGGCAAAATGATAAAAGCAGGAAATCTTGCTTTTGTCAGCAAATTTGTAGAAGTGTCAGATGATATGCGCGCGAAAGCTGTCGAATTTTCAAAGGAAGGAAAAACTCCTCTGTTCTTTGCCGCAGATGACAGGCTTTGCGGTATCATAGCCGTTGCAGATACAATAAAGGAGGACAGTCCGGAAGCTGTCAGACAGCTTAAAAATATGGGTATCAGAGTTGTTATGCTTACCGGTGACAACGAGCAGACTGCCAATGCCATTGGAAAGCAGGCGGGAGTGGACGAAGTCATCGCAGGTGTGCTTCCGGATGGCAAGGAGGCTGTCATAAGGAAGCTGAAAAAGCAGGGCAGGGTAGCCATGGTTGGTGACGGAATCAATGATGCACCGGCGCTCACACGTGCGGATATGGGAATTGCAATCGGCGCGGGAAGTGATGTGGCAATAGATGCAGCGGATGTTGTCCTGATGAAGAGCCGTCTGATAGATGTACCGGCAGCAGTGCGGTTAAGCCGTGCTACATTGACAAATATACACGAAAATCTGTTCTGGGCATTTTTCTATAATGTAATAGGTATTCCACTTGCGGCCGGTTTGTGGTATCCTTTATTAGGATGGAAGCTCAATCCGATGTTTGGAGCGGCGGCGATGAGCCTGTCGAGCTTCTGCGTTGTTACCAATGCCCTGCGGCTGAATCTGTGCAGGGTGTATGATCCTAAGCATGACAGAAAAGCAACACCAGATAGAAAAAACAAAACAAATAAACCAAATGAAAGTGAGGAAAAATCAATGACAAAGACAATGAATATTGAAGGAATGATGTGCGGCCACTGCGAGGCAAGAGTAAAGAAGGCACTCGAGGCGCTTGATGCAGTTAGTGAGGCAGCAGTAAGCCATGAGAGCGGAACTGCAGTAGTGACATTAAGCTCTGACATTTCCGATGAGAAATTAAAGGAGACTGTAGAGGCTGAGGACTACAAGGTTACATCCATTCAATAATCAGTCAGACAGTATAACAATATGAAGAAATATATAGCATTGGTATTGGCTGCAGTGCTGGTGCTTGGGATTTTTACAGGATGCGGTAACAAGGGCAACAAAGAGACAGAATCACAGACGGATGAGAAAGCCACTGAGTCGGTGAATTCTACAGAAAATAATACAGAGGGCAGTTCGGAAAATCAGAATGCGGCTGACACAGAGCAGCTCACCACAGAAAACGGACAGGAGAGCTCAGTTCTTGCCTGTCCGTCAGTAAACGGCAAGCTGCATGTGGAGGGCAGCAAGCTCGTTGACCAAAATAATAACGAGGTGCAGCTTCGCGGGGTCAGCACGCACGGTCTTGCGTGGTATCCACAGTATGTGACCAATGATTGCTTTGCTACGCTGAAAAGCTTTGGAGCAAACGTGGTAAGGCTTGCCATGTACACCTACGAAAGCGGCGGCTATTGCACAGACGGTGACAGGCAGCAGCTTGAGACACTTGTGCAAAACGGCGTGCAGTTTGCGTTCAACAATGACATGTATGTCATCATCGACTGGCATGTGTTAAACGATGGCAATCCAAACCGCTACAGTGATGTGGCAAAGACATTTTTTGCCAAAATGGCACAGCAGTATGCCTCTTACAACAACGTGATTTACGAGATTTGTAATGAGCCGTGCAACGGTGCGACCTGGGGCGATGTGAAGTTTTACGCCAGCGAGGTCATTCCATCAATCAGAAGCTACGACAAGGATGCGGTCATACTGATAGGCACACCTAACTGGAGCCAGGATGTGGATGAGGCAGTCAAGGACCCGGTCACAGGCTATGACAATATCATGTACACACTGCATTTCTATGCCGCAACCCACAAGGAGGACTTGCAGAACAAGCTAAAATCGGCGGCAGACGCCGGACTTCCGATATTTGTATCAGAGTTTGGCATATGCAGCGCCGACGGAAACGGTCAGGTGGACATAGACTCCGCAAACAACTGGATTAGTCTGCTCGACAGCTACGGCATCAGCTATGTGTGCTGGAATCTGTCCAATAAGGACGAAAAATCAGCACTTCTAACACCTGCCTGCGATAAGACAAGCGGCTTTACCTATGAGGATCTAAGCGATGAGGGCAAGTGGCTGTACGGTGTGCTCACAAGTCATGTGACACAGGTCTTGAATTAACGAAAAGCCTCAGATGTACGGAAAACGGTGCACCTGGAAATGCCGAGATAGAAGCCACCATGCACTCAGCCGGCATGCACATGAGGCAGATGCAGATACTTCTCTCTGGTGGCAAGTCCGCCGCGGATATGGCGCTCGGACTTGTTGATATCGAGAATGTGACGCGCCTTTGCGGCAAGCTCCGGGTCTATTCGAAGCAGCCTGTCAGCATCCGTGATATCCTTGTGCACAGTGGATTTACTGATGCCAAACTGCTTTGCAGCCTGACGCACCGTGGCATTGTTTTCAACTATGTAGTTGGCGATTTCCACCGCCCTTGTCTCAATATATGATTTCAAAAAATACTCCTGCATATTCTGTTGTTACAGTTTATGCGGGAGTATTTTTAATATTACACACAGGTTGTAATTCTATTTACGTTTTTCGTAATAAAATAAGAAAACGGTTTTTAACCGTAGGAAAGCTGTATATTAAGTGAATTAAGCGTATGCGGATGCGATGAGCTCAATACATTTATCGTATCCAAGCACAGAGCTGTTTAGCACCAGGTCATAATTTTTTCTGTTGCCCCACTCCTTGTCGGTAAAGTAACGGTAATTTACAGAGCGCTTCTTATCGACATCCTTTAGCAGCTTTTTGACCTCGTCATCGCTCTTATGGTAGAGCTTTTTTATTCTTGCAGCCTTCTCAGGCTTATTTCCCTCTATAAAAACATTCAGCACATCATCCCTGTCAGAAAGAATGTAGTCTGCGCAACGTCCCACAATAACGCATGGCTCTTTTTGCGCAATATCCTTGATGAGCTTCTGCTGGATATTGAAAATCTGGTCGGAAAGAGAAACTCCTGTGATGTCGCGCCCCACAAATGCATATGAAAAAATACTTCCGGCAGGTGCATATTCGCCCTGGTTTGCGACAATCTGCTCAGAGATACCGAGCTCCTTTGCCACATGCTCAATTATTTTTTTATCGTAAAACTCAATGCCGCATTTTTGAGCAATCTGCTCGCCGATAAAGCGACCGCCACTGCCAAACTCTCGGCTTATAGTGATTATTTTAAAACTCATGATGAAACCTCCCAGCCTATAAAAGTGTTTATAATTCATTATAACGTAATTGCACATAAAATCAAAACAGAAATTTAACAAAATCGCTTGCAGATAAGCACTCCGTAATCTATAATGACATAAGAAAAACATGTTGCTTTTACGTAATCAATGAGATGGCAGCATGGCGAATAAACAATTAGGAGGAAAACATGGATCAGGAAAAGGTCATAGTCATAGACTTTGGTGGTCAGTACAATCAGCTTGTTGCGCGCCGTGTCCGCGAGTGCAACGTGTACTGTGAGATTTACTCATACAAAATAGACATTGAGAAAATCAAAGAAATGAATCCAAAGGGCATCATCCTTACAGGAGGTCCAAACAGCTGTTATGAAGAGAATTCTCCATCATACCAGAAAGAGCTGTTTGAGCTGGGAATACCGGTGCTTGGCATCTGCTACGGTGCACAGCTTATGATGCATAAATTAGGCGGAAAGGTAATCACACCGGAGGTTGGAGAGTATGGAAAGACAGAAATCACATATTCTGCAAACGGCGTGATGTTCAAGGATCTGCCATCAGAATCAGTATGCTGGATGAGTCATTTCGACAGAATTGCAGAGGCTGCACCGGGCTTTGAGGTAGTTGCGCACACTGCAGACTGTCCAATAGCCGCAACACAGAATGTTGAGAAGAAATTATATGCAGTACAGTTCCATCCGGAGGTACTTCACACCAAGAACGGAACACAGATGATTTACAATTTCGTCCGTGGCGTATGTGGATGTGCAGGCACATGGAAGATGGATTCATTCGTCAAAAACACAATCGACGAAATCAGAGAGCAGGTCGGTGACGGCAAAGTGCTCCTTGCACTTTCGGGTGGAGTAGACTCATCAGTGCTCGCAGCACTCCTTGCCAAGGCAATCGGCAAGCAGCTCACCTGCGTATTCGTAGACCACGGACTTCTCCGCAAGAACGAGGGCGATGAGGTAGAGGGCGTATTCGGCAAAGGCGGTTCGTTCGACATCAACTTTGTCCGCGTCAACGCGCAGGAGCGCTACTACAGCAAGCTTGCAGGCGTCACAGAGCCTGAGCGCAAGCGTAAAATCATCGGTGAGGAATTCATACGTGTATTCGAGGAAGAAGCCAAGAAAATCGGAAAGGTTGACTTCCTTGCGCAGGGAACCATCTATCCGGACGTAGTGGAGAGTGGACTCGGCGGAGAATCCGCAGTCATCAAATCACACCACAACGTAGGAGGTCTCCCGAAACATGTCGATTTCAAGGACATCGTGGAGCCACTCAGAAACCTCTTCAAGGACGAGGTCCGCAAGGTCGGACTGGAGCTTGGATTACCTGACTATCTCGTATTCCGTCAGCCATTCCCAGGCCCAGGCCTTGGAATCCGTATCATCGGCGAAGTCACAGCCGAAAAGGTACGCATTGTCCAGGATGCAGACTGGATTTACAGAAGCGAAGTGGAAAAGGCAGCGAAAGAGTACAAAGGGGCCCATGGCGAGGAACCATCATGGATGCCGAACCAGTACTTTGCAGCCCTTACCAACATGCGTTCAGTAGGTGTCATGGGTGATGAGAGAACATATGATTATGCCGTTGCAGTACGTGCAGTCCGCACCGTGGACTTCATGACAGCCGAAGCAGCCGAGATACCGTTTGAGGTACTTCAGACAGTGATGAGCAGAATTATAAATGAGGTAAAGGGAGTCAATAGAGTATTCTATGATTTGACCAGTAAGCCACCAGGAACTATTGAGTTTGAATAGTATCTACAAGTCTGGGAAGCCTTATAAACAGGGCGTTCCCGGACTTTTCTTTTTGCTCTGCTACTATTTTGCTACTAACCGCAACTACTCTATTTCACATCGTTTTGTTTTTTAGATAGCTTTTCTTTGTGGCATCGGGATTACTTTTCCTGATGCTGTTTCTTTTGGCATAGGACCATATGGAAGTCCTGCATTGGCATATGCTGTATCCGGAGTAACTGAACCACTTGCCATGTTACCATCATAGGAAATTCCCATGGTTTCAATCAGAGGATTTCCCATTGGAGGCTCTGGGGTTGGTGTGACACCAACTGTAGCCGCAAGCCGTTCCAGATTGCTGACAAGCTCCTGCTGTTTATGCGGAAACAGATGGGAGTAAGTATTCAATGTTGTGGATACTTTTTCGTGTCCAAGTCTGTCAGCGAGGATAAGTGCATCGCAACCCTGATTGATAAGGAGGCTTGCGTGACTGTGGCGGATATCATGGATGCGTATCCGCTTTACACCGGTTTTCTTACAGCCTCTTTCCATCTCGTGAGAGAGAAAAGATTTTGTAATGGGAAAGAGCCTCTCGTTCGGAGCAAGCATATAGCGGGAATCCATATACTCCTGCAGTTCCTTGCACAGGAAATCCGGAATCGGAACTTTTCGCTTACTCTTTCTTGTTTTGGGAGTGGTAATGATATCCTCTCCATGTAGACGCTGATAGGTTTTGTTGATATCAATCTGTTTTGTATCGAGGTTGATATCGGCAGCAGTAAGTGCTAAAAGTTCTCCCTCACGCATTCCGGTCCAGTACAGTACCTGAAAGCAGATATAGGATAGAGGCTTGTCCTTAATGCCTTCACGAAAAGCAATATACTCATCGTAAGTCCAGTAATCCATTTCCTCTGCATTTGCCTGTCCGATGCTTCCTGCCTGACCACAGGGATTCGTGTTTAAATCGTAGAAGCGTTTTGCGTAGTTAATCATGCAGGTGAGCTGATTATTGATGGTTTTCAGATAAGTTTTTGAATATCCTTTTGGGGAATTCATCAACTGATTCTGCCATCTTCTCACATCGGAAGCCTTGATTTCATTGATTGGCTTCTTGCCGAAGAAAGGTAGGATGTGAGTTTCACAAATATGCTTCTTGGTCAGGATGGTTGACTGTTTCAGGCGGGCGGTCATATCCTCCATATAAAGTTCGTAGAGATTTTGAAAAGTCATATCCGGGTTTGCAGACTGCTTTTCAAGAAAATCCCTTTCATAAGTCAGAGCTTCCTTTTTGGTGGCGAAGCCTCTTTTCCACTTTTGTCGGTTGTTGCCCTGCCAGTCCGTATAGTAGAACTTGCAGAACCATTTACCAGTCTTGTTGTCTTTGTAAGCTGGCATAAACATCATCTCCTTTGTCAATTGTAGGTATCTTTAGAATTGTCCGAAAATCTTACATTGGATATTGTTCTAAAGCAGAACCGCATGATTGCGGTATGTATCGCACCAACTTGAAAAACCAAGTTATGGGTGCATTTTTCCAAAGGCTATGATATAATCTACATTTTTCCAAAAAATTATTGAGGTTTTTAGTTATCCTCTTCTTTGGTAGAAACAATCTGAATGGTTGAATAATCGGGTTTCTTTTTTATCCCCTTGCTCTTTTTCGCTTTTTCTCTCTGTGAACTGAAATCGGAGAAGAAGCTGTCAGAGTAATATTCTAAAGTCTCTCTTTTCCAAGTCTCAAACTGTTCCTGACTTATGGAGCCGCTTTGTAAAGCAGCAAGCTTATTCATCCAGTTTTCCATAAAGAGACAGAAGTCTGCATTATAGGTTCCGCCTCCTTTGCCGTCAACCATGAGGGCTGACGTCCACTCGGGATTTTCAGGCGGTTTGGTGCAGGAGAGCTGGAATGCAATATCTTTAATCTCCGTTATGGCAAATAAAGCATTGATAACGTCTGACAGGTTATGGAAGCGATAAGATGGAAAATCCTCTTCTGCGGATACGATACCAATCTTATCAGACTTTGCTTCAAGAAGCTCCTGCCACGGAATATCCAGTTCATCAGCCACCTGTTTGATTAAATCAATCTTCATAGTGATTTCGCCGGATTCGTATTTTTGAATGGTACGCTCCGACTTATCAAGTCTTTGGGCAAATTCTTTCTGCGTTATCTTTAACTGTCTGCGGCGTTTCTTAATTGCATTACCGATTTCCTCTGCGGTATACATGGCAAAACGCTGGTCATCTGATAAAGCCATATCATCACCTTCCTTTTATTACTGTTACTGTTCAGTTGTATTGATTCGTGTTTTGCGTAAAAATAAGAAATCCGTATCAAAAACTAACTGATATATAACGTTGTAAATACTATACCATGAATAAATACGAATTGCAAGTGCGTATTTTTGTAAAAATCCATTGACATGTTTTGAAAGATATATTATGATTAAATACGAACTGAAAATACGGATTACAACTTGAATGATTTAACAGAAGGTTTTAAATCCGTATCGGTAATACAAATTTAATAGAAAGGAGGAGCTGTATGATAACTACAAAGGAAGCATTTATTGATGCAAAGGAAGTCAGTCAGATTCTGGGAGTAGGTATGACAAAGGCATACGCAGTCATTAAAGCGTATAATGCCGAACTGGATGCTAAAGGGTACTACACCATGCGTGGGAAATGCCCCCGTAAATACTTTGAGCAGAAGATTTACGGATATGCAGATTACTACAATCTGGGTGATGACCTGACACAGAAAGCTTGTGTGGTAGCAGAGGAAAGCAACTATCAGGCAAAAGAAAAAGTCCAATCCGATTAGGAAAGGACTTGGTTGCAAAGCCAAAGCTTCGCTATGTATCTCGCAAATACATTATAGCAAAAGCATTTGGCTGCTGCAATCAAAAGATACCTGAAGCGTATGAACCGTGGAAACCGGAAAGGAGGCAGTATGGCACGTGGTGACAGTGTGACAGTCAGCTTCCGTCTGAATCTTAACAGGGAAGAAGATATGGAAATCTGGAGTTTTTTGACCGGAGATGCCATAGAACCCTGTTTTGGAGATAAAAGCAAGTTTATAAAAAGTGCGTTGATAAGAGTGGTTCAGGGCATAAAGCAGGATGAGAGTGAGAAGCGTCCTGTTTGTGAGTTGAATGCCCAGAGAGAGACAATCCAGAATGCAATGTCTGGAGAAGCAGACCGGATTATTAATGCAGTGAAGCTGATTGTCGAGGAGCAAGTGAAAGGTCTGGCTGTAATGCAGACTGATAATCTGATATCACATGAGATATCGCAGACAACACTGGGAGAAAGTGAAGAAACTTCCAAAGTTTCTGAAGAATCTTTGGAGATATTGGATGATGATATTGCAGATTATGCGATGTCGTTTTTGACGTAACTGTAGCAAGTAGGGCATAAGAAGTTAATACACCTGGTATTACAAAGGTTATAAAAAGTAATACCGGGTGTGATACAGGTTATTTTATGGTAATACCGGTTGTAATACAGGTGGAAGCTGGTATTACATAAGGTATTACAGATAATTGCCCCGAATGGGGCATATATGTAGAGGGTTTTAGGGGGATTTGGCTCCCCCTAACCAGATTTGGTAAAACGCATGGCGTTTTACGTATCTGGCAAATTCTCTCTACACAAGTTTTGGAAACAGGGTACCTCACGGGATCTTTCAATGACGGATAAAAAAAGAAACGAAAGAAGGGATTGCTTATAGGACGAAGAGGACAATTGATAGAACCAAGGAAGAATTTTACCATCCGCTTGTCGGATGAGGAGCGGGAGCAGGCAGAGTATGATGCCAAAGCCAACAACATGAAATTATCGGATTATGTAAGGTATCTGATTACTCATGGTGGAAGAGTAGATACAACGCTTGCTTATGACAGACGGAATCTAATCAGTCAGATTTCCGGTCTTTGCAACAATTACAACCAGATGACAAGAACTGCTAACGGGTGTGGCTATGTCTTTGACAGCACCATGCGGACGGGAAATCATCTGCTTGAACAGATAAAGGACTTATTACAGGAGGTGGTGAACAGGTGGCAATAACCAAGATGATGCATATGAAGGCAAGCAGCAAGGCTCGAATAGACATTCATCTGGAGCATTCCATCAACTATATTTTACAACCGAAAAAGCTTGGGGAAGCAAATCTGGCAGGCGGTATCAACTGCCTGCCGGAGATGGCTTACCGGCAGATGAAGGCGACAAAGCAGATGTTTGGCAAAACCGGGGGAAGGCAAGGATATCATTTTGTAATATCCCTAAAACCCGGGGAGGGAACACCGGAGATTATGTATGATATTGCAATGCGGTTTGCCGAGGAGGCATTTGCAGGAGAATATGAGGCGGTGGTGGCTGTCCATACAGACAGGGAGCATCTTCATGCCCATATCGTAATCAACAGTGTGAATATGGTAACCGGATACAAGTTTCAGTGCAGGGATGGTGACTGGAAATATAAATTCCAGCCCATTACCAATAAACTCTGTGAAGAATACGGACTGCATATCACTCCGGCTGAATACAGCAAGGAGCCGAAGAATATGGCAAGACCACAGTGGGAGCGTGAGCAGGCATTTTCCGAATGGATCAAGCAGGATGCCTTGTTTTGTGCCATCAGTGCAGAAAATATGGAGCATTTTATATTTCTTATGGAGAAGCTTGGATTTGAAGTAAAGCAGGGCAAGCATATCGCTGTGAGGGTTCCGGGGATGACGCGGTTTAAAAGACTGGATACCATTTCGGAGGATTTGAGCAGGGAGAGTCTGGAAGCTATGTTTCGATATGGGGACGCAAGTCTTGCAGCTCCTGTAAATCGAACTGTTTCATTACTGTCGGCAAGAAAAGCTGTTCTTACACCGTACCAGAGAAAGTGCTATGCAAGGATGTATCGTTTGCGTCTCGCAGAGAAAAAACGGTTCACTTATAAATCTGCTTATCTGTATGAGCAGATACGGAAAATGCATGAGCTTCAGGAAGAGTATCTGGTGGTGGTTAAGTATGATGTGAAATCATATGGAGATTTGTTCCGCTTGAAGCTGCGATTACAGCGGGTGGACGAGGAACTGTGCAAAGTACAGAAGGAAATGTACCGGGACAGGGCGTTGCAGAAAAGAACTTGCAAGACGGCGGAAGATTTGGAATTCTTTGAAGCGTCCGAGGATGATTATCGGGAACGTTTGGAGCAGATTAAACTTCAAAAGAAGGATAATCGAAAGAAGCTGAAAGCGGTGGAGCGGTGCCTTGAGAGGGATGGAAGTCTGCTGGAGGCTGAATTGGAAATGCGGATACCGGTTGATGATATGGAGGATTTTGCAGAGGTTGAGAAAGACGAAGTGCCGGGGAATCCTTATCGAGCGCCTGAGGTTGTGGAAGCAGAGAATACTGCTTTGGATGATGTTGTGGAAGCTGATGTAATTACGGAACCAGAGCTTGAAGCGTTTGTAGATGATGAGCTTGAAACAGAGGAAGAAAGGGTTGCAGAGACTGCTATTACAAATGCTGAAAGCGTTGTAGAAACAGATATTGATGTGATGGCTGAGAGTGTTGAATCTGGCTTGCAGAATGATGATATTCGGGAGTATGGTGAAACGGTGAGATTACCATCTGATAAGGCTGATTATATGAGAATGAGTGTAGCTGAAAAAGTCCGTTGTTATCCGTTTGATGATAAGGGAACAGATAAAGCATTTGAGATGGTCAGGGCTTATTTTGAAAAAATTGGTATGGATACAAGTTTTGATTCTGTTTATGAGGAGACTAAGCTTTTGACAGATTATTATGAGAAACAGAAGGCAGAAGAATTTATCCAAGAGAGAACCGAGCAGATAATAGGAGCAATAAAACTTCTGGGGCTGGATGCGGGCAATCTTGCAGGGTGTTCAGCAGATGTATTATTTGAGGTGTTCGGATTCGGAGATATGGAGTATTTTGCCGGAATGAAGTTGTTTAACAGAGTAATCGACAGGTTGAGTATTAATATGGACCAGCAGAAGCGGTATGAAGTGTTTGACCGGATTTATGAGGAAGGAATGCGAGAGAAGAAGGTCAAGGGAGATAGGAATAGTCGATAAGGTTAAGGATTTGGGTGCTATGGTAGATTCTATAGCACTTAAATTATTTTGTAGAATTGTGAATTGTGAAGGTTTCAATTCGGTTTCAATTGGTTCAATTCTGGTGTTGTTGTTAGTTGAGAAACAATCGCAAGGAATTGCGAAAGTTCGTTGAAAAAGAACATATGTTGTGGTATTCTAGAAGAGGTGGAGTTTATTTTAGAGATGTTAATGGAGAAAAAGAAATGAGTATTGTATATATAGATACTAAAATTTATACAAGTAATGACTTACAGGAGCTATTTCAGTCGGTTGGCTGGCTATCCGCCAATTACCCAGAACGCTTGAAAAAGGCGTTAGATAATAGTGAGACGGTATTTACTGCTTGGGATAGAGATAGGTTGGTGGGTCTTGTTAATGCAATTGATGATAGTGAATTAACGGCGTATGTTCACTATTTATGTGTTAATCCGGAATATCAAGGACAAGGTATTGGTAAGAATCTTCTGCGGAGAATTAAGGACAAATATAGGGATTATTTGTATATTATTTTGATTGCTGAAAATGAAGACTTAGTTAAATATTATAGCCAGAATGGTTTTGAATATGTTGATGGAAGATATGTGTTTGTTGTACAGAATGAGTAAATGACTTATCGTGGAAATAGCATGAGATTGGAGAAAAATTATGTCAGATAATATAGTGTTGGATTATAATCGAATGTTTAGACATGCATGTGCTTTTGCGGATTGTGCACAATATTGTGAAAGAGAACCGAATACCATTGAATGTAGATTTCAATCACATACGGTATCAGGAATAGTGAATTCGGCTTTTGCATGTGAAGTGTTTCTTAAAGCTCTTTTAGTTTTTTATGGAGAAACGCAATTAAGAAATCATAAATTGAAGGATTTGTGGTTAGATTTAGAAGAAAAAGATGAAGAAACAACTTTATCAATTAAGAGAAGTATAAAAGATTGGTTCGCCTCTGATGATGATAATTTGTTTGATAGATTGCTTGATGACGCATCGGAAGCCTTTGTGTACTGGCGTTACATTTATGAAAAACAGGATGGTAGTATTAATATCAATTTTTTGAGAGGCTTTAGGTTTTTATTAAGAGATATTTGTTGTAAAAGGTTCTATAACAAATCCTGGAAAGAGTTTGTTGATGGTTAGATGGGTGGTTAACATTTTTGTGGGTTTAATATATAGGTGATAAAATGAAGAATGTAATACATATTTATGGTGCATCCGGTTCAGGAACTTCTACATTAGGCAGAAAAATTAGTGAAGAATTGGGTTATAAATTTATGGATACCGATGATTATTTCTGGTTGCCAACCAATTCCAAATATACTACGAAAAGGAGCAAAGAAGAAAGGCTTGCTTTAATGAAAAAAGACATATCAGAAAATGATAATGTAGTAATTTCCGGTTCGTTGGTAGACTGGGGAGATGAATTAATCCCACTATTTACGTTAGCAATCAGGCTTGTTACAGATACTGAAATTAGAATCGAAAGATTGAAGATTAGAGAAAAGAAAAAGTTTGGTGATCGCATAATGCCGGGCGGTGATATGTATACAAACCATATGGAGTTCATCGAATGGGCAAGAAAGTATGATACCGGCAGTGTTAATATGCGAAGTAAGGCAAAGCATGACGAATGGCAGAAATTGTTAATGTGCAAGCAGATTGTTTTAAATGGTGCAGATGATTTGGAAGAAAACTTCAAAAAGGTGCAAGCAGAAATTAATTCTGTTATTGGTAGAACAGTAACCGTAACTGTTGACAGACCATTAGGCAGTTACCACCCAAATCATAATGATATGTATTATCCAATCAATTATGGGTATGTGGAAGGAATAATAGCGCCGGACGGGGAAGAACAGGATGTTTACATATTAGGTGTGGATGAAGCGATAGATAAGTTCACAGGTAAGATTATCGCTATTGTTCATAGGAATGATGATGTGGAAGAGAAATGGGTTGTTGCACCAGAAGGGATGACTTTTACCAAGGAAGAAATCAGGGAGCAGATTCATTTTCAGGAACAGTATTTTGATAGTGAGATTGTGATGTAAAGGATTTGAAAGGGTTGCAGGTAATAATAAAATGAAATTACTATATGGAACCGGTAATCTGGCAAAATTATCGGCAATGAGGAACCGACTTGAACAGTTAGATATAGAATTAATTGGTTTAAATGATCTGAGAGCAGAGGGCAAGTTTATTCCGGAAGTAATAGAGGATGGCAATACTCCTCTTGAAAATGCACGGTTGAAAGCAATGGCGTATTATGAGGCCTTTCAAATTCCTGTATTTTCTTGTGATTCGGGATTGTATTTTGATAATGTCCCAGATGAGGTCCAGCCTGGCGTACATGTTCGTAATGTGAATGGAAAATGTTTGTCAGATGATGAAATGATAGATTACTATTCAGGATTGGTAAAAACATATGGAAACCTTGTGGCAAGGTATAGGAATGCAATCTGTTTTTTAATGGATGATACACATATATATGAGGCAATGGAGCCGTCTATGGAAAGTGAGAAGTTTATTTTAACAGATAAACCTCACAGCACAATTAGAAAAGAGGGCTTCCCGTTGGATAGCATATCTCTTGATATAAAGACGAATAAATACTATTACGATTTGCCAGAAGATAGATTAGAGCAGGTGGCTGTTGAAGATGGTTTTTTAGAGTTCTTCAAGAATATTTTAAATCCGAATTAGCAATTAGTACTGGAGGTTTGGTGTCATGACAGAAAGTGTAATTAAGTTTGTTAAGGGAATATTTGCTTATGATTGTAGTGGGCATGACTATCATCATACTATGAGGGTTTATCGTTTGGCTATGCAGATTGCAGAGCAAGAAAATGCGGATATGTTGATTGTGCAGTTGGCAGCTTTATTACACGATGTAGATGATGTTAAGCTTTCACCGGAAACACACGAGGCAAAGAAAAATGCAGTTGGATTTATGAAAAATAATGGCGTGGATGATAAAGTTATAGCTTCTGTGTGCAAGATTATAGATGAAGTTTCTTTTGCAGGAACGGATTCAGTTGTACCAAGCACATTAGAAGGAAAATGTGTACAGGATGCGGACAGACTTGATGCTATAGGAGCTATTGGAATTGCAAGGACATTCGCATATGGTGGTAGTAAAGGAAGAAGAATACATGATCCGGATATAAAACCTATGACTAATATGAATAAGGCGGATTATAATCAGAACCATAATTCTACAAGTATTAATCACTTTTATGAAAAACTCTTGTTGCTTAAAGATATGATGAATACTGAGACTGCAAAGAAAATGGCTATGCATAGACAAGCTGTTATGGAGGACTTTCTTGAAGAGTTTATGGCAGAATGGGAAGGAGAAAAGTGATATGTTGGAAGTAAAATTTTATGATACAGTAGATGATTCACTATTGAAATTTGCAGTAATTATTTCACAGAGCAATGGCAAATGGGTATTTTGCAAACATAAGGAGCGAGATACCTATGAGGCTCCGGGAGGTCATCGTGAAATTGGAGAAGATATTTTGGAAACTGCTAAAAGAGAACTTCAGGAAGAAACAGGTGCTATCCGGTTTGATATTAAGCCAATATGCGTTTATTCCGTTACGGGTAAGAATAGTGTAAATGAGACCGGTGAGGAAACATTTGGATTATTATGTTTTGCGGAGATAAGGGAATTTTCAGGGAAGCTGGATAGTGAGATGGAAAAGGTTGTACTTATGGATAAGTTGCCTGAAAACTGGACATATCCGCTGATTCAGCCTAAATTGATTGAAAAGTATCTGCAGATAGAAAAGCAGTCTTACAGTCGGATACAGCTGGCAGCGAAACAGACTAT
>ERZ773200.194-NODE-194-length-72054-cov-5.941152_pt1 | contig 72054 bp, 76 predicted proteins | sample MGYA00581008_ERZ773200 | MGnify/ENA primary metagenome ERZ773200 (study PRJEB29015, sample SAMEA2737770) | human gut metagenome | biome: human gut; feature: human-associated habitat; material: faeces | place: China | collected 2012 ... | reverse complement strand
TTGTCATCGAGGTCAACGCTGAGACCGACTTCGTTGCCAAGAACGACAAGTTCGTCAAGTTCGTCAAGGACACCACCAAGGTCATCATGGAGCAGAACCCTGCTGACGTTGAGGCCCTGATGAACTGCAAGATGGGCGATGAGACTGTCGATCAGGCTCTGAAGGAGCTGATCCTGGTCATCAAGGAGAACATCAAGGTTCGCCGTTTCGTCCGTTACGAGGGCGTCTGTTCTGCATACGTCCACGGCGGCGGCACCCACGGCATCCTGGTCAACTTCGAGACCACCAATGGCATCGAGGCCAAGGACGAGTTCGCTGCTTACGGCAAGGACATCGCCATGCAGGTCGCAGCTGCCAACCCCGGCTATGTTGACGAGGCTTCTGTCCCCGCCGAGGTCGTGGCCAAGGAGAAGGAAATCATGCTGGTCCAGATGGCTGGCGATCCCAAGACCGCCAACAAGCCTGAGGCTGTGAAGCAGAAGATGATCGAGGGCAAGATCAAGAAGTTCTTCAAGGAGAACTGCCTGGTCGATCAGGAGTTCGTCAAGGACGGCGACCTGACGGTTGCTCAGTACACCGCAAAGGTCGCAAAGGACCTGGGCGGCGACATCAAGATCGTCAAGTTTGCCCGCTTCCAGAAGGGCGAAGGCCTGGAGAAGCGTGCTGACGACTTCGCTGCTGAAGTTGCAAGCATGGTGAAGTAAGTTTTACTTCTAAGGCAAACCGGGGGCCGCAGTACCGAAAGGTGCTGCGGCTCCTTTTTTGTTTGTTGTCATAAGAGGATGATTAATCTTGTTTAGAATATTTATAACAGTCCCAACATAATCCATCACGGAAAATTACTTTACTGCATCCGGGCGACGTACAGATGGATGAATCATAATGAAAGTCGGAACAGCATGGCTTGTATTGAGAATCGGTTGCATAGTGGCTCACTTCTATTCTCCAGCGCGATGCATTTTCTTTCTTTTGCGCTAATTGCAATTGTATCTTAAACTGTTTCTTGGTTTGTTTGTTCGGTTTTCTTGTTCTGGCTTTTTTCATATAAAAAAACACCTCAATATGATTATAATCATTTGGAGATGGAATGACAATAAAGAATAGTATCGGCGGGAATGATAAAAACCGATTTTAGAGAATTTTATTTGTATCGTGATATAAAATGTGTTATCATAGAAGAGACATGATTCCCAGATCAGCCGTGCGCATCCACACGGAAGGAGAATCCTTTATGAAAAAACAAAATCTTACCCTTGCGGGCGTTCCGGCCATCCTGTACGGCAAGCGCAGCCGCAAGGTGTATCTTTATGTCCACGGGAAAAATGGCTGCAAGGAAGAGGCTGAGCGCTTTGCAAACACCGCCTGCGCAGCAGGCTGGCAGGTGCTGGCCATCGACCTGCCCGAACACGGAGCGCGCAGGGACCGCCCGGAACAGCTGCTGCCGTGGGCGGTGGTGCCGGAAATTCAGGCAGTCTATGCCCGGATGCAGTCGGTCTGGCCGCATATCCGGCTCTATGGGGTCAGCATCGGGGCATGGCTGGTTATGCAGGCATTGCGGGCAGAAAAGCCGGAAAAGGCCCTGCTCGTGTCCCCGGTGGTGGATATGGAAACCCTCATCCTGAGCATGATGCAGGGCGCCCATGTCACCGAAGAACAGCTGAAGGCAGCAGGGGAGATTCCCACGGAGATGGGAGAAACGCTTTCGTGGCCGTATCTGTGCTGGGTGCGGGAGCATCCCCTGCAGTGGCATACACCCACCCAGGTGCTGTACGGCGACAAGGATGCGCTGACCTCCCGTACGGTGATGGAGCGGTTCCGCCGGCAGAGCGGGGCACATCTGACCATCCTGCAGGGCGGGGAACACTGGTTCCACACCCCGGTGCAGCTGGCTGCCCTGGAAAGCTGGGAGGCCTGGAACCTATAACAAAAACGCCGCTGACGGCTTTTCTTCCGTCAGCGGCATTTTGCCTATTCCGTTAAGCGATGCGCCGATCTGAGAGATCAGGCCTTGACTTCGCTGTTCTGTTCAGCCTTCTGGTAAGCCTTGAAGGAGTGGACCACGATGTTCAGGCCCAGAACGATCAGCAGGACAGCCAGGATCAGCTGCAGGCCGTTTGCGATGAACACAGCGCCCCAGGTGGTCTCGCCAGCGGGGATGGTTACAGAAGCGGCGGTGCTGATGGCCTTGACCATAGCAATCAGGCGCTGCACCAGAGCGGTGAAGGTGACGCACAGCATGATGATCAGCGGGGGGAAGATCATCTTGTTGTTGCGGCCGGTGACCTTCAGGAACACGCACAGGGTAGCCAGAACCAGAGCGCTCAGCAGCTGGTTGGCAGAACCGAACAGCGGCCAGATGTTGGCGTAGCCGATCTTGGTCAGGATGAAGCCGAACACCAGAGTGATGATGGTGGAGAAGTACACGTTGCACAGCAGCTTGCGCCAGCCCTCAGCGTGCTCCATGTCATCCACACTGAACAGCTCCTGGAAGCTCATACGGCCGATACGGGCCACAGCGTCCAGGCTGGTCAGGGCCAGAGCGGAAACGCACATGGTCATGAACACGGAAGCAAAGTGCTGGTCCAGGCCAAAGCCCACAAAGAAGCTGGCCACGCCACGGCTGAAGATCTGGAAGGGGGTGCCGTCGGCAGGGGTGCCGTCGGCGGCAGCGGCTGCGCCTGCCACGCACAGAGCGATGACAGCCAGCAGGCTCTCCAGGATCATGGCACCGTAGCCGACCTTCAGCATATCCTTTTCATTGGAAACAGTCTTGGAGGAAGTGCCGGAAGAAACCAGGCTGTGGAAGCCGGAAACGGCACCGCAGGCCACGGTAACGAACAGGATGGGGAACATGGTGCCCAGCTTTGCGTTGTTGAAGCCGGTGAACACCGGCAGGTTCATGACGGGGTGGTTGACAATCAGGCCCAGAACGGCACCTACGATCATAGCCACGAACATGAAGGTGGTCATGTGGTCACGGGGCTGCTTCAGCAGCCACATGGGCAGCACGGCAGCGAAGAAGATGTAAACGAAGGTGATGTAGCTCCATGCAGCCTTGCCCAGGATGACAGGAGCGTTTGCGCCAACCACGAAGGACAGCACGATGAACACGATGCTGATGGCGTTTTCCTTCCAGCCGGTGAAGTGGAACTTGTTCTGCAGCAGGCCAAAGACCACGGCAAACACCATGAACATGATGGACACCATGCCGGCAGCACCGTTGGTCTGGGCGGCATCCACCAGGGCACCGTCAGCCCCAAAGGCGTTGAAGGTGCCTGCGACCATGTCGGCAAAGGCAGCGATGACGATGCCGCAGAACAGCCAGCAGAACAGCAGGAACAGTTTGCGGCCGGTCTTGCCGATATACTTCTCGATCAGCATGCCCATGCTCTTGCCGTCATTCTTGACGGAAGCGTACAGAGCGCCGAAGTCGGTGACGGCACCGAAGAAGATGCCGCCCAGCAGGACCCACAGCAGAACGGGCAGCCAGCCGAAAGCGGCAGCCTGGATGGCACCGGTGACAGGGCCTGCACCGGCAATGGAGCTGAACTGGTGGGCGAACACCGTCCAACCGTCGGTGGGAACATAGTCCCGGCCATCCTCATGGACAACAGCCGGGGTCTTGGCGGTGGGGTCGATGCCCCACTTGTTTGCCAGCCAGCGGCCGTAGAGTGCGTAAGCACCGAACAGACACACGGCGGCGATCAGTACGATGACCAGCGTATTCATTGTTTTTACCTCTTTCCTTTTTTTCACGCGGCAAACCGGCCAGGTGCACAGCGCCGTCCGGCAGACGAAGCAGGGCCGCAGGGTGTAAAAAAAGCCCTCGTCCATCCGGAAGATCTTCCTTGGGCGGAAGATCGTTCCCGAAGACGAAGGCTCACACATCCACTGCACATTGTGGATGATTCTGCTCCGCGGTACCACTTCGCTTGCTGTCGGTGGACAGCCACTCCCACGCATGGCGCATCTGCCATGCTGCCCGGTAACGGGGGCTGGACGGCGTTGCATTACTCAGGACGGTCAGGGTCCCGTTCACACACGCTGCTTGCAGGGGAGGGTCATTTGCTCCTGACTGCCGCCGTTGCATCAAAAAGGGCGGCTCGCTGAAAGAGGGTGCTGCAAATGATCATGTCCTGTTCGTCGCATTTGCCGAATGATTGCTCCTACTTTAGGGCAGAATTCATAATTTGTCAATATAGTTCCGGGAAGTTCGGAGGATGCGCCAATTCGGCAAAGAAGTTCTAAGAGAATTTTAGGTGATTTTTATTCATATGTGAAAAGAGCTAAATTGAACAGTACGTTTCCTGAAAAGAGTTCACGCAGAATGCTTGACTTTCACACTTTGAAGTGCTAAAGTAATAACACGATGAACCGACCCGATGTGATCAGAAGAAGGAGAACTGTTATGGCCGAGAAAAATCCCAGAAGAAACGAAACCATCGACGCGCTGTTCGACGCGATCCTCAGCCTGGAAACGCGGGAAGAATGCTACGATTTCTTCGAGGATCTGTGTACCGTCAAGGAGATCTCGGACATGGCGCAGCGTCTGGAGGCAGCAAAGCTGCTGCTGGACGGCAGCACCTACGAGCAGATCGTAAAAACGGTGGAGATCAGCACTGCCACCATCAGCCGCATCAACCGCTGCATCCAGTACGGCACCGGCGGCTACCGGCAGACCATTGAAAAGGTGCGCGAAAAGCAGCAGTAACGCCGCCACACGGCAGGGCATAGGATGGGGCGTGCAAACCCTCTTGACCGGAAAGGATGGTATTCTATGTCTGCTGAAACCTGTACCCGCTCCCAGTGCCCAGAGATGCCCAAGGTCACGCTGGACCAGGCTGTGATCGACCTGATGGAGAGCATCGCCCTGCAGGAAACGGCCCTCAGCCACATCCTGTGTGCCGAAAGCCAGAAGATGAAGGTGGCCATGGGCCTGGATGGGCTGGACCTGTGCAAGCTGCTTGAGGTCAACGACTCGGCAACCAACATGGTGCACGCCGTGGCTAACCTGGAGCTCGTGCTCAAGGATAAGCTGGAGTTCATCTCCAACAACCTCTACTATCCGCCTTCCGGCAGCGGCTGTTCTGCTGACCAGTAAGGCCCTCTGCCTGCCCGGGTGCCGGGCGGGCATTTTTGTTTACCGTCTCTTCACGGAAAGTTTGCATAAAAACCGGAAAATGCATTTGTTGGAATTGCTGAGGCGCACAATCTGTGCTATACTATAGACTGTATCACCATGAAAGTGAGGAAACCGCAATTGCTGCATTACGATGCCATCCTGTTTGACGTGGACGGGACCCTGATCGATTCCGCTCCCGGAATTCTCCATACATTGGAAGAGGTCTTTCAGAAAATGGGCGTGGACGTTACCGGCGTCAACCTGCGCCGCTATCTGGGCCCGCCGCTGCGCAAGAGCTTCGGCGAGCACTTCACCGAGCTGGACAAGATCGAGCAGGCCACCCGCCTTTACCGCGAAAGCTACGCGGTGAAGGGCAGCCACGAATGCGCCGCGTACCCCGGTGCAGCGGAAATGCTGCAGCGCCTGAAGGACGCCGGGCTGATCCTGTGCACCGCTACTTCCAAGCCCACCGAGGTGGTCACCCCGATCCTGGAAGAAAAGGGTCTTGCACCCTTCTTTGATTTCATCGGCGGCGCGTCCATGGACGAGAGCCGCGACACCAAGACCGACGTGGTGCACTATGTGCTCAGCCAGCCCATGCTGCAGGGCAAGCGGGTGCTGATGGTCGGTGACCGCAACGACGACATGCGCGGCGCGGCAGACTGCGGTCTGGACGCTGCCGGTGCACTGTACGGCTATGGCAGCCGCGGGGAGCTTGCGCCCTTCCACCCGGTGCTGCTGGCCGAGAGCTGCGCCGACCTTGCCGACCAGCTGCTGGAGCAGCGTGCCTGAAACAACGCGCAATAAAGGGAATGGTGAAAACTATGAGACAGAATACACAACCGGAAAAACAGTCGCTGACGCCCATGCAGAAGCAGGCAGTGCTGGTGTGCATTGTGTGTGCACTGGCGGCGCTGCTGACCATTGGCATCACCCTTGTCCTGATCCACCGTGGCAAGGAACCGGCTGCCTCTTCGGAGCAGCCGGGCACCGAGCAGCCTGCGGATGATGCAAACATCGCCGACCATTACCAGATCAACGAACAGTCCAGTGCACTGCTCCCCGAGACGGCGGACGCGGGTGACGCCTACCAGAATGAGACGCTGTTCATCGGCGATTCCAACACGGTGCGTCTGTATGCCAACGGCCTGATCAGCCTGCAGCAGTTCTGCGCCAAGGAGGGCATTGGCACAAGCGCTGCCCTGAACGAGGGCATCGTTACCTTTAAAAAGGACAGCAGCCGCTACACCATCGCGGAAGCTGTGGCCAAGATGAAGCCCCGCCGCGTGGTCATCATGCTGGGCACCAACGACACCGGCATGGCCGTGGAGGATTTCATCAGCAATTACAAGCAGCTGGTGCAGGCCATCCAGACCAGCTACCCCTACACCGACATCATCGTCAACACGGTGCCGCCGGTGCCTGCCGACCACTCCAACTATCCCAACATGGACCAGACCAGGATCGACGACTTCAATATGGCATTGCTGTCCATGTGTGAGGAAATGGGCCTGAAGTTCCTCAACACGGCCGAAGCCCTCAAGGATTCCACCGGCTACGGCAACGCCGACTATTACCAGAGCGGCGACATCCACCTCAAGACCTCCGGCCTGAAGGTGCTGCTGAACTACCTGTGCACCCATGCCTACGAGACCGAGGACCGCCGCCCGGACACCAACAACATTCCCCGCCGCGCCGAATATGTGCCCGACCCCAGTTCTGCTGTGGCTTCGTCCAGCAGTGAGGTGACCTCCTCTTCTTCCGAAGTGCAGGAGGACACCACCCAGTATCAGGCATCCTACCGCGTGGATAAGACCGGCGGCGGTACCCTGAGCGCCGGCAATGACAACGGCAAGACCACACTGACCTACAGCGTCGGTGCAAGCCAGTCGGTCAGCGTCACGGCGGTCCCGGCATCGGGCCATGTGTTCGTCAAGTGGAGCGACGGCGTGACCAACAAGACCCGCACGGATGCCAACTTCAAGCAGAATCTGGATGTGACCGCCGTGTTTGCTGCCGCCTCGGTGCAGATCAGCAGCAGCGGCAAGGCTGCAGTGGGCGGCAGCTGCACCTTCCACGCGAAGATCAGCGGCAAGTATCTGGAGGCAGATTCCATCCGCTGGTATGCCAACGGTGTGGAGGCTGCTTCTGCTGCAGGCCAGACCAGCGTGACGGTGCCCATTACGGCTGAGATGCAGGGCACTACCTTCAAGGTCTACGCAGTGGTGAGCTACAACGGCAGCACCGTCACCAGCAACACGCTGGAGATCACGGTGCCCGGTGCCCCGGCAGCTTCTTCGGGCTCTTCTAGCAGTTCTTCCGGCAGCTCCGGCTCTTCTTCGTCCGGCAGTACTGCTTCGTCTGGTTCTTCCAGCACTTCTTCCGGGGCTTCCTCCGGAAGTACATCCGGTTCTTCTTCCTCTTCTTCGTCGGAAAAGGAATCCGTCAGCAGCTCCAACGGGGCCGAGAGCACCAGCTCCTCCCACAGCGGCAGCTCGTCTCACAGCGGTTCCTCGTCGGAAGCCGGAAGCGGCAGCACCTCGCACAGCAGCAGTGCGGCCGCCAGTTCCTCTCACAGCAGCTCCGAGAGCAGCTCTCACAGCAGTGCTTCCTCTGAGAGCCCGGCTCCCAAGGCAGAAGCCGAAAATGACACGGCCGAAGAACCGGCAGCCCGCTCCTGAGCGCAGAACCCTTTGCCCCTGCGCCGCATAGGCTGAGGGGAAGGGAGGCGGTTTGATGTTCTGGGAAGAGCCGCGGGTGCCGGGCCTGCCCGGTGCAGAAGATGTGACCGACGGCAGCGTGGATTACTACGATACCGATTGGGAAAATGTAGAAAACGGTGCACTGGAGGAGGAAATGCAGAAATGCAATGCCACTCCCTGCACCGCCCAAACAACCTGTTCAGAAAACAAACCGGAACAAACCGACGTACAGGCGTATGAAATGATTTCGGAATGAACAGAAGCCAGCTCTGCCCACCGCAGGGCTGGCTTCTCCCTGTTGTAATGCCCGCCTTGCAAAGCGGGCCGGAAAAGGAAATGAGGGGATATTATGGCAAAATACTATTGCATCCTGTTTGATGCGGACAATACGCTGCTCAACTTTGACGCCGCCGAGAGCAAGGCACTGGCCGAAACGCTGGTGAACTACGGCATCGAGCCGGACGCCGAAACAGTGCAGACCTACCGCACCATCAATGAGGAACTGTGGCGTCAGCTGGAAAAAGGCCAGATCCGCCGCGAAAAGCTGCTCAACGAGCGGTTCAGCCGCTTCCTCAAAGCCATTGACGCCGCCGGGGACGGCGCAGAGATGAACCGCTATTATCTGGAGCAGCTGTCCACCCACCCGGACCTGATGAACGCCGAGGTGCTGGACGTGCTGCGGGAGCTGTCGGAGGTGGCCACACTGGCCGTGGTGAGCAACGGCGTCCACAAGGTGCAGACCCGGCGGTTGGCCGAGAGCGGCGTGTCCAACTTCATGGAGGATGTGTTCATCTCCGAGAAGCTGGGCTGCGAGAAGCCCGGTGCACGCATCTTTGACGCCGCCCTGCGGGCACTGGGCGTGGAGAACCGCGAGCATGTGCTGATGGTGGGCGACAGCCTGACCAGCGACATCCAGGGCGGTGCAAACGCTGGGCTGGACACCTGCTGGTTCAACCCCAACCACACCGAGAACCCGGGCAAGGTGATCCCCACCTACGAGATCGCCAGCCTGGAAGAACTTTATCCGCTGGTCATGGAGCAGGACGAGCTGGCCAATGTGGGACTGAAGAACCGCCGCCACCAGTGCTGAGCCCCTGCGGGACCGCAGCAGAACAGAATGGATTGAAACAATGCTGATACATTTAGAAAAACTTGGAAAGAGCTTTGGCGAAAAAGTCGTGCTGCACGATGTGACGGCCAGTGTCGAGCGGGAGGACCGTATCGGCATCGTGGGCCAGAACGGCGCGGGCAAGACCACGCTCCTCAAGATCCTGACCGGAGAATATCAGGACTATGACGGGGAATTCAGCGTGACCCATGGCGTGACGCTGGGCTACCTGGAACAGAACGCCAAACTGGACCCCACGCTGGACATCTACGGCGAAATGCGCGCCACCTTTGCGCCGGTGCTGGACGCTATGGCCCAGATGCAGGTTTTGGAGCGCAAGATGGCAGCCCAGCCCGACAACACCGACCTGCTGGCCCAGCACGACGCACTGCAGAACATCGTGGATGCCGCCGACGGCTACAACATGGATGTCAACATCAAAAAGGTGCTGTCCGGCATGGGCTTTGCGCAGGACACCTGGGAAAAGAACATTGCCGTGCTTTCCGGCGGTGAGCTGACCCGGCTGCGGCTGGCAAAGCTGCTGCTGGAAAAACCGGATGTGCTGATCCTGGACGAGCCCACGAACCACCTGGATTTTGCCACCATGGAATGGCTGGAAAATTACCTCAAGGGCTATTCCGGTGCGGTGCTGGTGGTCAGCCACGACCGCTATTTCCTGGACAATGTGTGTACCAAGATCTGGGAGGTTTCTTTCCAGACCATGACCACCTACAAGGGCAACTTCTCGGCTTACCTGCCGCAGAAGGAAGCCGCCGATGCCCTGCGCCAGAAGCAGCACGACGCCGACGTGGCCCTGGCCGAAAAGCTGCAGGATTATGTGGACCGAAACCTGGTACGGGCCTCCACCACCAAAATGGCCCAGAGCCGCCGCCGCCAGCTGGAAAAGCTGGAGATCACCGAGGCACCCAAGGACGAGACGAACCAGCTCAAATTCCGCTTTGAATACGATGTGGAACCCTGGAACGAGCTGGTGATGCTCAAGAACCTGACCATCAAGATCGGGGACCGCACCCTGCTGGAGCCCTTTACCTATACGGTGTGCCGCGGCCAGCGGCTGATCATCGCCGGCCCCAACGGCGCGGGCAAATCCACCCTGATGCAGGTGCTGGACGGCAAGCGCCGCCCCTCCGGCGGCATGGTGCGCCTGGGCACCGGCGCACGGCCCAGCATTTTTGCCCAGCAGCAGAACCGTCTGGGACAGGGCAGGGTCATCGACGTGATCTGGAACAAGTACCCCCGTATGACTGAGCTGGAGGTGCGCAGCCATCTGGCCAAGCTGGGCTTCCGGGGCGATACGGTGTTCAAGCCCTGCGAGGCACTGTCCGGCGGCGAGCTGGCCCGCCTGCGCTTTGCGGAGATCGTGCTGGAGCGGCCGAATCTGCTGTTCCTGGACGAGCCCACGAACCATCTGGATATCTACACCCGCGAGAACCTGACCGAGGCCCTCATGGCCTACACCGGCACGCTGCTGCTGGTCACCCATGACCGCCACCTGATGAACAGTCTGGCCTGCCCGATTTTGTATCTGGAAAACGGCAAGGCCACCCTCTACCCCAGCTACGACGCCCTGATGGGCCGTGCCGCCCCGGCACCGACCGCGCAGAAGGAGGCCGCCCCGGCCAAGGCCGGGTACGGCAAGGAGCAGCGCCGCCGCCGCGCCGAGCTGCGGGCAAAGATCAAGGCCTGCGAGGATGAAATGGAGGCCTGCGGTGCCCGCGAGGTGGAGCTGGACAACGAGATCAACTCCCCGGAGGTATACAACGACCCCGACCTGCTGCGCCAGAAGAGCGACGAGCTCAGCGACCTGCGTTTCCATCAGGAAGAGCTGTTTGCCGCATGGGAGGCCGCCATGGAAGAGCAGGAATGCTACGAACAGTCCCAGGCCGAAGAGTAAAGGAGCACACGCATGCCAAAAAATCCACGCAGCTATGAAAAGACGCGGCACATCGCCCTGTCGGGCCTATTGTTTGCGCTGGCCATGGCGCTTTCGTTCATTGAAGGCTCGCTGGTCATTCCGGGCCTTCTGCCCGGCATGAAGCTGGGCCTTGCCAACATCGTGGTAATGTACGCTCTGTTCTTCATGGGTGTCAAGCAGGCGCTGGTGCTGGACGTGCTCAAGGCACTGTTCGTTTTTTTGGTGTCCGGCTTTACGGCGGGGTTCCTCTCGCTGTGCGGCGGCCTGTTGTCGCTGCTGGTCATGGCCGTGCTGTACTATGTGGTGCCGGTGCGGCCCACCTGGTTCATCCTTTCGGTTTGCGGCGCACTGGCCCACAATGTGGGGCAGTTGCTGGGGGCCGGCGTTATCATCTCGTCGTCGCTGTCACTGTACTATGCGCCGGTCATGCTGGTGCTGGGCCTGGTAATGGGCGCACTGACGTCCATTACCCTCAAGGCACTGCTGCCGGCACTGGGGCGGCTGGGGTTCAGCACCCGCAAAAAGCGGGGCGAATAACCGACGCCACTGCGGCAGCGGTTGCATTTTGACCGGAAATCAGTATAATAAAGAAACAAACGATTTTGATTTTATGAGAAAACCCCAGACTGACAGGGCTGCCGGACAGAACCATCCATCGGCAGCCGGGAGGTGTTTGCATCATGTCTGAAAAAGTAACGATCAAGGCAGAGCGCCGGGAACTGCATCTGCCTGCCATCGCCCTGCGCGGGCTGGTCGTATTCCCGAATAATCTGGTCCACTTTGAGGTGGGCCGCGAAAAGAGCATTGCCGCCGTGGAATGGGCCATGGCCAACAACTCCAATGTGTTCCTTGTGGCGCAGAAGGAAATGGAGCTCAGTGACCCCACCCAAGAGGATCTGTTTGCTTACGGCGTCGTGGCTGAGGTCAAGCAGGTGCTGCGCGTCTCGGATGATCTGGTCAAGGTTCTGGTGGAGGGCAAGTACCGCGCCAAGCTCACCGATCTGGACACCACCGGCGATTTCCTGCTGGCTTCCGTGCGCCCGGCCCCGGTGCGTGTCGGCAAGACCGAGGACGCCGTGGAGACCGAAGCCCTGCTGCGCGCCCTGAAGAGCGGCTTTGACGAGTATCTGGGCATGAACCCGCGTCTGGCCAAGGACGTGGTGTTTACCATCGTGTCCAGCACCGACCCGGAGTTCCTCAGCGAGTACATGCCCGCAAACCTGCTGTTCCGCTACGAGGACAAGCAGGCTGTGATGAACGAGAACACCCTCGCGGGCCGTCTGCAGCGTCTTGTGGAGATGCTGCGCCGCGAGTGCCAGGTGATGAAGATCGAGAAGGAGATCGCGGACAAGGTCAACGAGTCCATGGACAAGAACCAGCGCGACTACTACCTGCACGAGCAGCTGCACGTCATCAGCGATGAGCTGGGCGAGGGGGACGACACCCACGCCGAGGCCGACGAGTACCGCCGCAAGATCACGGCACTGCATCTGGCCGAGGACAGCGAGAAAAAGCTGCTCAAGGAAGTGGACCGCCTGTCCAAGATGCAGGGCTCCAATCAGGAAGCCACCGTCATCCGCACCTATCTGGACACCTGCCTGGACCTGCCGTGGAACAGCTATACCGAGGATGATCTGGACATCAACCGTGCCCAGCAGATCCTGGACCGCGACCACTACGGCCTGAAAAAGGTCAAGGACCGCATTCTGGAAACGCTGGCCGTGCGCAAGCTGGCACCGGAGGTGAAGGCACAGATCATCTGTCTGGTCGGCCCTCCGGGCGTTGGCAAGACCAGTATTGCGCGCTCCATCGCCGAAAGCCTTGGCCGCAAGTATGTGCGCATCAGTCTGGGCGGCGTGCGGGATGAAGCCGAGATCCGCGGCCACCGCCGCACCTACATCGGCGCCATGCCCGGCAAGATCATCAGTGCCATGATCACCGCCAAGAGCTCGAACCCTCTGATGCTGCTGGACGAGATCGACAAGCTGGCCGGTGACTTCCGGGGCGACCCGGCGGCAGCTCTGCTGGAGGCACTGGACCCCGAGCAGAACAGCACCTTCAACGACCACTTCCTGGACATCCCGTTCGACCTGAGCCATGTGCTCTTCATCACCACGGCCAACGATCTGGGCAGCATTCCCGGCCCCCTGCGCGACCGCATGGACGTCATTGAGCTGCCCAGCTACACCCGCGTGGAAAAATACAACATTGCCCGCAAGCATCTGCTGCCCAAGCAGCTCAAAGCCTGCGGTCTGACCGGCAAGGTCACCCTGAGCCAGAGCGCCCTGTACGGGATCATCGACGGCTATACCCGGGAGGCCGGCGTGCGCAATCTGGAGCGCACCATTACCAGTGTGCTGCGCAAGTGCGCCCGCAAGATCGCATCCGGCGAGGCGGAGACGGTGTCGGTCACCGGCTCCATGCTGGAAGATCTGCTGGGCCCCCGCTTCGTCAAGCCCGACTTTCTCAACCGCACCAATGCCGTGGGCATCGCCAACGGTCTGGCCTGGACCAGTGTGGGCGGCGAGACCCTGCCCATTGAGGTGCAGGTCATCGACAACGGCAGCGGAAAGATCACGGTGACCGGTTCGCTGGGCGATGTGATGAAGGAGAGCGCTCAGCTGGCTGTCACTTGGGTGCGGGTCCATGCGCTGGAATACGGCATCGACCCGGAGCGGCTCAAGAAGTGCGACCTGCACATCCACGCCCCGGAGGGTGCTGTGCCCAAGGACGGCCCCTCGGCCGGTGTTACCCTGACCACAGCGCTGGTGTCCTGCCTGTCCGGCCTGCCGGTGCGTGGGGATGTGGCCATGACGGGCGAGATCACCCTGCACGGCAACGTGCTGCCCATCGGCGGCCTGCGCGAAAAGAGCATGGCAGCCTACCGCGAGGGCATGAAGACGGTGCTCATCCCCAAGGACAACGAGCCGGATCTGTACGAGGTGGACGATGAGGTCAAAAAGAACCTGACCTTCCTGCCCATGCAGAACCTGACCCAGGTGCTGAACGCCGCGCTGCTCAAGCCGACGAGCGCCAAAAAGACCAAGGCTCCTGCCAGCCGCAGCCGCAAAAAGGCCCCGGCAGGGGAGAGCCTGGTGCCCCCTGCTGCCGAAAAGCCCCAGACCGGGGCTGTCTGCTGACAAAACAGAAAGGAAAACTCCATGATCTTCAACAAAGCTGATTTTATTGCCAGCTATGGCATTTCCAGCCAGCTGCCCGAGAGTGACCGCCCGGAGTTGAGTTTTTCGGGGCGGTCCAACGTGGGCAAATCCAGCCTGATCAACAAGCTGTGCAGCCGCAAAAACCTGGCCCGCGTGTCCAGCACGCCGGGCAAAACGGCCACCATCAACTTTTATTCCGTGGACGACTGCTATTTTGTGGACCTGCCGGGCTACGGCTACGCCAAGGTCAGCAACGCCGACCGGGAACGCTGGGATGACCTGATCAACAGCTACTTTGAGGCCCCCCGGCACCACACCCTGCTGGTGCAGCTGCTGGACTGCCGCCACGCCCCCAGTGCCGACGACCTGCAGATGCTGCGGTATCTGCACTACCACCGCATCCCCTATGTGGTGGCCCTGACCAAGGCGGACAAGCTCAAGAAGAGCCAGCTGGCCTCCACGCTGGAACAGTTCGAGGATATCTGCCGCCCCTATGGCTGCCAGAAGGTGGTGCTGACCAGCGGCGAGAACGGCTACGGCATCCCGGAGCTGCAGGCGGTGCTGAACGCCGCTGTGGCTGCCGAGGACCAGGAAGCGGAGTAACACCATGGCGTACAACGAATTTGCCTATTTTTACGATGAATTCAACGGTGAAGCCGACTACGACGCCCTTTACAGCCACATCCACAGCCAGCTGGAGGCCCACGGCATCCGGGACGGCATCCTGGCAGACTTGGGCTGCGGTACCGGGGAACTGACCCTGATGCTGACCCAGGCAGGCTACGATATGATCGGCATCGACCAGTCGGAGGAGATGCTCTGCGTGGTACGGGACAAGGCGGAGCAGCTGGGCCTTTCCGGTCGGCTGCTGCTGCTCCGGCAGGACCTGCTCAAGCTGGACCTGTACGGCACCATCCGGGGTGCGGTGTCAACCTTTGACACCTTCAACCATATCCCGGATCTGGACACGGCCATTGCGAATGCCGGGTTCTTTATGGAAAAGGGCGGCGTGTTCCTGTTTGACATGAATACCCCCTACAAGCACCAGAACGTGCTGGGCGAAAACGAATTCACCTTTGAGGAAGAGGACGCCTCCTGTGTGTGGCGCAACCATTACAATGCCGCCGACCGGAAGGTGGAGATCACCGTGGACATCGACTACCACGAGACGGGCGAGCACTTCCACGAGGAATTCTGCGAGTACACCTACGACCTTGACACCATCCGTGCCACGCTGGAAAAGCACGGTTTTGCGCTGGAAAGCGTCTGCGACGGCGAGACCTTCGGCCCCCTGACCGAGGACAGCCAGCGCTATTTCTTCTGCGCAGTCAAGCAGTATACACAATTGGAGGGATAACGTTATGGCAAACCTGATCCGCGGCCTGTCGGAAAACGGCGGCGTCGTGTTCTGCGGTGTGGATTCCACCGAACTTGTGCGCCGCGCCGAGCAGCTGCACACCACCAGTGCCACCTGCAGCGCAGCATTGGGCCGCCTGCTCACGGGTGCATCGCTCATGGGCTCCATGCTCAAGGATGACGGCGACAAGGTCACTCTGCGGGTGCAGGGCGGCGGCCCGGCCGGTGTGCTCATTGCCTGCACCGACGGCACGGGCAACGTCAAAGGCTGCATCGACAACCCATTGGTGGAGCTGCCCCCGAAGGCCGACGGCCATCTGGACGTGGGCGGTGCAGTGGGCCGCAGCGGTGTGCTCACGGTCATCCGGGACAACCGGCTGCAGAAGGAGCCCACCGTCGGCCAGGTGCCGCTGGTGTCCGGCGAGATCGCCGAGGACCTGACCCGTTACTATGCTACCAGTGAGCAGATCCCCACCGTGTGCGCGCTGGGCGTGCTAGTGGACAAGGACTTGTCCATCCTGTGCGCGGGCGGCTACCTGCTGCAGCTGCTGCCCGGCGCAACGGATGCCGAGATCGACACGCTGGAAAAGAACATCGCGGCTATGCCCTCGGTCACCGAGATGCTGCGCGCCGGCAAGACCCCCAAGGACATGATGGAGCTGGCTATGGCCGGCTTTGCCCCGCAGGTGCTGGATGAGCGCACGGTGGGCTACCAGTGCGACTGCAGCGAGGAACGCACCAAGGGTATGCTGCTGAGCCTGGGCCGCCGGGAACTGGTGAAGATGCGGGACGAGGACCCCCACTGCGAAGTGGTGTGCCACTTCTGCCACAGCCGGTATCAGTACGACCTGAACGACCTGATCGCTGAATACGACGCACAGGCCGCCCAGCGTGCCGCAGAGGAAGCGGCACAGAACACCAACGCTTGATTGGATAAAGCAACGGCCCCGGCGGGCGAGCGGAACAGCTCAGCTGCCGGGGTCGTTTTGCGTGCAGATGTCGGCTTCCAGCGTGTAGACGGCGGTGTATTCCAGCGTGGTGTCCGTACAGGAGGTGTCCTCCTTCCGGGCAATCAACACGGCATCCGGGAATGCCGTGTACAGCGCCTGCAGGCTGTGCAGCCGCGCCAGTGCCAGCGCCTGGGCTTCGGTGCGGCGCAGAAGCTGCGGCTGCTGCTCGTAGAAGGTGGTTTCCTCCACGGAGCAGGGAAGCGGCAGCCCCAGCAGCTCCGGTTGGAGATGCCGGGTGCGCTCCAGTGCCTGTTCCGGCGGCTGAACACTGGGCAGGGTCCAGTTCTGCCCGGCAGCGCTCAGCCGGTACCGCACGGTGGAGCGCCCGGTCGGCTGTAAAACGGTCTCTTCCAGCGGAACGGACTGAGCATCACTCCACTCCAGTTGTGCCCGCACGGTGCCCGCTGCCGGGGCAAAGATCAGGGTGCCGTCCCGCTCCTGCCGCGCCGTGCCGATCAGCCCCTGTCCAGCCTCCACGGCCTGCCCGGGCACCACCAGCATCGTGCCGCTGGTCAGGTTGGTCTTGATGACCACACCGGCGCACCGGGCGCGCAGGCCGTGCAGGGTCCCGGCCGCAATGGCGGGCTTGGGCACTGCAGCGGCGGCGCGGACTTCCAGCCGCCCTTTGGCAAAATTGAGACTGGCCCAGGAAAACTCGCCGCTTTCCAGCAGGGCATACTCCCCGGCGGTGCGCTTGGCTTCGGTGGCAGAAGCCCCCGGGGCGAGGTCTGCCTGCCGCAGTACGGCAAAGGCCCGGGCGGCCTGTCCGCGGGTGAGGGTGCTGGTGTCCACGGCCCAGACGAACTGCTGGCTCCACAGCAGCAGCGGAATAAACAGCGCCAGCCCGGCCCACAGCCCGGTGCGGCGCAGCAGCGGACGCAGCCGAAAAAACAGCCCCAGACGCTTTTCTACCCGCAGACGCACATGCCCCTGCCGGGCCAGAGCGGCCAACAGGCGGTAATGCCAGGCGGCACAGCGCGCCCGGAATCCGCCGGGCAGCGGTACAATGCGGGTCAGGTGCAGCCCTGACTGTGCGGCATGGCCCAGCAGGGCGTCGGTGCTGCCGCTTTGCGCGGTGAATTCTACCGCGGCCCAGAGACGAACGGGTTCCATGACGGCCTCCTGTCCGGCAGATGCCCGGTAGGGCGCTGCCCTGTGGCGGTGGTGTAGTCTGTGCGGACGAAGCAGCCCCGCAGCGTGATGCGCCGGGCGGTGAGCGTTTCGATTTGTAACCGCTCTCCGTAAATGGTCAGCTGCCCGCGCGGCAGTTGGAGCCGCAGGCGGGTCTCATCGTAGGCGAGGATGGCTTCATAATGCTCGATCTCCATCCGGTCGCCGCTCTGGTACAGGCAGGGACGACGGTACAGCCCCTGCGGCGGCTGCCGGAACAAAAGGGCCAGCCAGCGCCGCAGCGAAAAAGGCGCGCGGTGCGCAGGACTCATTCGGCTCCCTCCCGTTCCGCTCTGATATTTTGGCCCAAAGTGCCATAAATGCGGGCCGCTGTTCCATATATATGGAGCGGGAGGGGAAAGATATGTATCAGACGTTCCGGTTTCAGCGGGTCGTGCTGTTGGGGGCGGCAATTGGCACGGCAGGACTGGTGTTTGCAGCGCCGCAGTGCTGCGCCCGTGCGCTGCAGCAGGGGCTTGCCCTGTGCGGCGGGCCGCTGCTGGTGTCACTGTTCCCATTTCTCATCGTTTCCGCTTTGCTCATGCGCTGTGGGGCAGGGCAGGTACTGGGGTTTGTGTTCCGTCCGGTGGCACGGCTCATCGGGGTGCGCAGCCCGGCGGCCGGTGGGGTGCTGCTCATCGGGTTCCTGGGTGGGTTTGCCCCGGCAGCGGCTGCGGTGGCCGAAGCCGTGCGCAGCCGGGAGCTGACCCCGCAGGAGGCGTCGGCCCTTCTCCCGGCCTGCATCTGCTCCGGGCCGTCCTTCGTGATCCTCACGGCAGGGGAGCAGCTGCTGGGCAGCCGGGTGCTGGGCATCCGCCTGTTTGCAGCGCAGGTGCTGGCCGGGTATCTTACCGCCGCTCTGCTGAACCGTCTGCACCCGGCACCCGCTGCCCCGGTACGCTCTGCGCAGTCCACCCAGACTGCGCCGCCCCGGTTGGACGAAGTAATCGCACAGGCGGCTGTGCAGTACCTGAAATTGTGCGGATTCGTGTTGTATTTCCGGATGCTGGCAGCCGGGTGCGGGCAGTTTCTGCCCGCCGCGTGGGCACCCTTCCCGGCTATGCTGCTGGAGGTGTGCTCCGGCTGCGATTATGCGGCCCGCACCGGCCTGTGGGCCAGCAGTCTGTGCTGCGCCGCCCTCAGCGTACAGGGGGCGTCGGTGCTGCTGCAGGTGCGCACCCTCTGCCCCAGAGAAGTGTCCTTCCGTCCGCTGCTGGCAGGTCGGTTTCTGCACCTGCCGCTGTCGCTGGCATTGTTCTGCCTGACATGGCCGGAACAGGCCGTGGAGACCTTTGGCAACCTGTGCGAACGGGTGATCCCCATGCAGCGGGTGCCGCCGGACTGTGCGCTGCTGGCCTTTGCCGTGTGCTGCATGGCGGCCTGTGAGCTGAACAAAGGTCTGCTCCAGCGGGAAAAATGGAGAAACAAGCGCACTTTTCCGCGCAGAAGTGCCTTATAAAAACGATGCAAAAAGACCCGAAAAAGCCAGGCTGCAAGCCGCTTTTCCGGGTCTTTCATGTTGGAGCTACTGACCTGATTCGAACAGGCGACCTGCTCATTACGAGGGTGCAGTTAATATACATGTTTTTAACGTAAACATGTTATTTCACTAACCGCTTGCGCCACTTTTGCGCCATCGGCACCTAAAAATCAGGAAATCAGCACGTCTTTTTCAGGTAGGAATCCAGCCGGTTGATTTTCTTTTTCTTGAACTTTTTATCCAGCGACGTATAGATGCCGAGGGTGACGCTGATGTCCTTGTGGCCCATCTGATCGCGGGCGGTCATGACGTCCACACCGGCAAAGTACATCAGGGTGCAGAAGGTGTGGCGCAGCTGGTGCGGGGTGAAGGTGTCGATAACCATCGGCACACCGGCGGGGTCGTGCTTGTTTACGGCCCCCTGATGCCCGTACTTGATGTTCAGGTCACACATATAGCTTTGCCACAGCCGCTTCCAGCCCTGCTCGGTCATGCGCTTGCCTTTGTCGTTGTGCAGCACATACAGGCAGCCATCCTGCTGCGTCCGGAGATAGTCCACCAGCACCTTCGGGATGTTGACCACACGGACACCGGCGGCGGTCTTGGGGGACTTGCTGCGCTTGGCACGGAAGTCATAGCCGTTGTTTACCGTGATCGTTGCGTCCTGCAGGTCTACGTCTGCCCAGGTCAGGGCTGTGGCCTCACTGCGGCGCAGGCCAGAGTAAAGCATCAGCATGGCGGCGCGCTGGGCCTTGTGGGGTGTCTCACGGATCCAGCGCTGCTGTTCCTCGGTGATGGGCTCGCGGACTTCCGGCGGTGTGCCTGCCGGGCAGGTGGTCTTAGGGATGGGGTTGTACTGTACCACCTCCGGGATCGCAAGGTCGTAGACGGCCTTTGCACTGCTGCGCAGGTTGGACAGCGTATAGTGGGACAGCGGGGGCTGGCCATCGTGCCAGTCGGCCAAGGCATTGAGCACCTGTTGGAAGTCGGCACTGCGCAGGGATGCAGCAGGCCGGTTCAGCAATGGGCCCCAGTGATTTTTGTTGTCCTCGTAGCGGTCAAGGCTCTTCTGGCCGATGCCCTTTGCCCGCTTGGCCGCAATAAGGTTGTCATACAGGGTGGCAAGGGTGGCGTCCATCTGGGACGGATCTGCGCCCTTGCCGAGGGAGATACGGTAGGCTTCCGCAGCGGCACGGGCCTCGCGGGCCGTCGTGCCGTAGAAGTTCTTATATTTTGGCTTCCCGTCGGCATCCTTGCCGATGTTGACCCGGTAGCGGTAGCGGCCGTCTGTTCCTTTTTTGTTGGCTGCCATTCTGTGCACTTCCCTTCTGCCCTCGGTGTTGGCAGCACCGGGGCGTTTTTGTTTATTCAACCGCCGAGGATTCCTCGGCGGTTCGTCTGATTGAGTTTTTTGATCCGGACGGCGGTATTTGTCCGTTTTTTATGCTTTGCACACCTCCAGGTATACAGGTTGCGCGTCTGCCTAAAGCATGCTACAATACAGAGGCAGGCGCGACGAGTGGAATTCGTATTTTACTCCTTGTTACAGCCCGGCGGTGCATCGTACCACTGCCGGGCACTCTTTTTTTGACGGGTTGCGCGAAACTCCAAAACAGCTTATACTACAAACGGAGCGGCGGGTGCAGCCCCGTGCTCTGCATGACACATCCTACTTTTCTTTTGACGGGTTTGAGCGGTTGACAGAGGCCCCCTCGGCTGGAAACGGCTGAGGGGGCTTTTGCTTTTTTACAGCAACCCCTTGAAATCAGGCCGGAACTGTGCTTTATTAGTAGCATACAACAAGGAGGTGGTTCTATGCTTTTGATCGACAAGAAGCTTTTCAAGCAGGGCGCTTCCATGATCGAACCGTTTGATGAAGAACAGGTGACAAACATTGGCTACGACCTGAGAACCGACTGCTTTTTTCTGGACACCAATACTTCCAAGAAAGAAGTGGATCTGGCACCGGGCGATACCGTGTTTGTAAGAACGACAGAGACGCTTGATCTGCCGAATGACATGGCAGCAGCCGTGCAGCTGCGCAACAGCCGCATCCGGCAGGGGCTGAGCCTGACCGCGCCGATCTATCAGCCGGGACACAAATCAAAGGTGTTTTTCCGGGTAACGAATGCCACGAAACAGGTGATCCATCTGGACAGTGAGAAGGGCATCGGTTATCTGGTGTTCATCCAGTTGGAAGAGCCGGTGGAGAAACCGTACAACGGCGCATTCCAGAATGAAGATGCCTTTGTGGGCATGAGCACATACCGCGGCACGCTGGCGGATGATGTGACGGATCTGGAAAAGAAAGTGGACACGGTGAAGAATATTGAGAAGAACGTGTATGGAAATGTGCTTTCCATCATGGGCATCTTTATTGGTATCTTCAGCTTGATCAACGTCAATCTATCGCTGGCAGCGGCAAATGCAGCAATGGCAACGCTGCTGACCTTCAACTTTGCAACGGTGGGTGCCATCGCATTTCTAATTGGCCTGATCAACGCGATCCTGCCGGAAGGAAAGAACCACAAGATGATCTGGTGGGCGTCCGGCATTGCCTTTGCATTGTCGGTTGCGGTACAGTTCGTTTTGAAATAAGAGCTTCAGATAAAGCCCACCGGAAACGCCCGGCGGGCTTTTGTTTTGGCTAAGCGCCGTGCTGCTTGCAGGAGAAATCTGAAAATGATAAAATGAGATCAGGCAAGAGCACGAATTGCATTTACAATAGAAACGGAGCTCCAGCCGACCTGTGTGGTCGCCTTTGCCTGAAGCTCGACGGGCATATAAACTCCGCCGCGGGGCATGATAGCGATGATGGGCTTGCCCATGCGCAGGGCTTCGTCTGCTTCGTACTGCATCCATTTGTGATACAAGTTGTACATACCGCCGATCACGAGAACGACCTGCGCGTTTTTGATCTTTGCGGTGATGGCACGGCCGATCTCGGCATCGGTGGCGCAGACAGAGGAAAGCTGCAGGGGCTTTTCCTGCGGGGCAGAGTAATTGTAGTAAGAAAAGTAAGACGCATTGTCCAGCATGGAGACGATGCGGCTGTATTCATCGCCGTATTTCCATGCGTGGCTGATGAAAATGCGATAAGGGTATAAAGCAGGCATTGAAACATCCTTTCTGATGGGGAGAAACTTATGAAATTCAGAAAAAAGCCGGTGGTCGTAGATGCATACCAAACCGACCGGGAAATGAACATTGAAACACTGGAAGGTGTGATGCATGCGGAACCGGGAGACTGGATCATCACGGGCGTAAACGGAGAACGTTATCCGTGCAAGCCGGATATCTTTGAAAAAACCTATGAGCCGGTGCCGGACTGAGATTTTTCCTTTGGGGAAAGCACTGCGGAATTTGAGGACTTCCACTTGTTGCCCTCAGAAGAAAGCAGATTTTCGATGTTGTGCACGAAGAGCTGCTCGGCGGTTTCGTCGGTGCCGTAGGGGAACGCGCCCATGAGGTAAAGATTTTTCTCGTGCTTGAGCGTTTCGCAGGCGGAACGGTACTCAATCCAGTTTTCGTGATAGCGGCCAAGGCGTTCGGTGCCCTCGATCACGGTGACGATGGCACCCAGAAGCCCGACGATGAAGGCAATGGCGGGACAGCTGACGGTATAATTGGCCAGCAGAGGAATGGCAGCGGCAACGATCAGCTCAAAAAACTGCATTCGCTTATAAGTATTCTGCGCCTGCTGCGCCTTCTGATCGTACCACATGATCTGGTCATCCAGACGGTTTTGGATATAGCTTTCGATGTTGCCGGGCTCGACTTCCCTGGGAAGATACGGCGGCTCTTTTGAATGCCTGAAACCAAACATAAGATCCTTTCAAGTCTCTGACACGTTGTGTCAGGGGCTTTATTTTTTACGCTTCTTTTGCGCCCGGCGGGCTTTTGTTTTACCCTCGGCTGGGAACAGCTGAGGGGGCCTTGTGCTACACATGGGCCAATTTAGAAGGAATGTGCCAGAATATGGATTACTTCTTCTTTGACAAGCCCGTCAATAAACTTTCCGTTTTTGTACACAGAGGTTGAGTCAGTATAAGTGATATCACGCAAATTCGCATCACGAGTTCCTCTGCCGTCGTCGTACAAAGCATAGAGATCGAGAATTTCGTTTTTCATTTCGTCAGTGAGAGAAAAATCAAGCGTTGTATAGGTTCCGTTGATCCGGACTTTGATTTCCTCGTCACGGTGCTTTACAAAATCGTTCATAAAGCCGACAGTCTCCCGTTTCAGAACAAAATATATGTTCTCCCAATAAGCATTATCGCCAAGCGGAACAAGACTTGTTGCACAGTTTGTGAAATTATACCGGTTGTCTCCGATTTTGATTATAATGCTGGTCATGCCGATCGGAGCAGTTTCCAAGCAATTAAAGTTAAACCGGTAATAATCGAAAGAATCATTGAGGCAGATCGTTGGATCTACGGTCAAAAGGGCACCATTGTCGAAGGTAACGGAAGAATTATAAGCGTCTCCAGTGAGAGATGCTGTTACGTTGCCGGTCATTTCGTCGAAGTAGGAAATAGAAACGTTCTCCCGGCCGCTTAAGACTGACGTGTTAAACTTAGACGTGGCAAACGCCGAAAGCGGAACAGCCACCAGCAACAAAGCCGCGAGAGCAAGTGATACGAGACGCTTTTTCATTTCGGATTCCTCCATTTTATCAAAGCCCGCCGTTTGGCGGCTTTATTTTTTACGCTTCTTTTGCAGCCACGCAAGGCGTGCTGTCTTTTTTATAGTAACCAGTGCGGTTCAAATCTTCGACGTAGCCGATGACCTTACTCTGGCCCTCCTCGTTGAGCTGGTCAAAAGACGTGAGCAGGGCGGACTGCGCGGGGGTGAGGGCTGTTTTACCGGAAACGGTATCGTCTGAGAGATCATCAAGGGTATAGCCCATACAGTGGACAACGGACGAAACAGTGGAAAGCTGGGGGTCTTTGGTCTGGCCTGCAAAGAGCTTGTTGAGGGTCCCTTTGGGGACGCCGGATGCGGAAGCGATTTGCTCAATCGTCATGCCGCTGTTCTTTTTTAGGCGGTTCAGATTTTCAAGCCACACGGTAAAATTCTCCTTTCTGTTGATGATTTCATTATATAAGGAGCTTCTCCAGAAGTCAATAATAAATTACCGAATAATATAAAATTCTGCAAAAAAAGAGTTGACTTTTACCGTCAACGGATGTAAAATCAAAATGCAAATTACCGAATAAGGTAAAAACAAGAAAGGAGAAAAAACGTATGGATAACCTGAAAGCGGAGATGCAGCGAAATGGCCTGACCATCCGGGACATCATGACCACGATCGGATGCTCGGAAAAGACCGCACGAAACAAAATCAACGGGGAGACGGATTTCACTTACCCGGAAGCGGAAAAAGTACGAAACAGGCTTTTTCCGGGGATGCGGATGGAGTACCTGTTCCACCACACCCCGGAGAAGAGCGCATGAACCGCAGGATATTGTGGGCACTGCTGATCGAAGCAATCGGGACAGTGGTGTTTAACGTAGGATGGTGGATGGACTGGCCGCCAATGGTGCTTTTTGGCGTACTGCTGGCAGTTACCGGGCTGGACCTGTGGGATGAAAAATAAGGAGGAAAACAAGATGAAGTACAACACGCTGCGGATCATCCGCCAGCTCCCCCGAGAGGGGGAGCTTTGGAGGACGGAAGGAGGTGAAGAGGATGGCGGACGAAAAAAGCCCCTGCACTGCCGGTGAAGGGCAGAGCAGGGACTACAACGAACTTGGAATTTACAGACACAAGGACGGGAACCGGACACTGGAAGCAGCACAGCTTCTGTGGGCGTTTTTGCCGGCATGGATGGCGGCAAGAGATATGGCTGCGGTTGACCGCGCCTACAACAAGCAGCTTTCCGGCGTGATCGCGGAGAACGCAGAAATCATTCTGAAAGCAGCGAAAGAGATGGCCGGATGGGAGACGGAACAAGGAGGTGAAGAAGATGGTGGCGGTTTGCATTGCAGTGGTCTGGATCGGGATGGTGACAGGCACGGTGCTGATGGGACTGACGGCAAAAGAACAGCTGCGCTGGTATGTGTGGTACGCGCTGGCGGTGAGTGTGGCTGCAACAGCAGAAATGCTGCTGATCGCGGGATCAGCGAAATGAGTTGAGATCGGCCTGCATGGCAAAAATGAGTTCTGATTTTGCATCGATCAGTGCCTGAAGCTCAGCTTCAGAAGGCTTTGCGGGACAGGAAAGCAAAGCGGATGTATAGCTGCTGATAGCAGTTTGCAACGGCGTATCAGACAAGACCAGCGCCCGGGAAGAAGCATCGAGCAGTTTTTGCGTGTCCTGCAAATTGAGCGGATAAGAAACAGACGCACAGACAGAGAGAAAATTCTGGTAGGCATCTGTCCGGGCATGAAAAAACAGTTGAGCAGATAATTTCCTATACTCGGCGCGGTTGTTGATGGCTGCTGTGATCCACGGTGCAATCAAAGCGAAAAGCGCGGTGAGTGAAGACAGAACTAAAGTGAGCTGTGTGGTGTCCAAATGAAACACATCCTTTCTTTTTGCTGATTGTAGCACGGGAAGGGAGCGCGAACAAGGAGGTGAAGAGGATGGTGGCGGGGTTCATTCTGGAATTTTTGCTGCTGCTGGTGAGCATGGGGCTGATGCTGGCAAGCTGCGTTGAAAAGAGCTGGAACATGGCGATGATCGCTTATGTGCTGTGCGCTCTGGCAGCGGCCATTATTTCAGCTTTATGGTTCGCAGCGCTGACAACTCCTGCTGCATAGCGATCTGGGCGGAGACCTGCGCATGGGTGAGCCGGGTGACAGACGGATCCGAACGGTCGTGCGCAAGTTCGACAAGAGCCTGACCGTAAAGGCTGAGAGCCTCGCGGGAAGGTTCGGTGCAATAGAGCACAGCGCAAGACAGGGCGCTGTTGAGAAGCAGAGAGTTTTCGGCGGAAGGGTCGGCACGGAAGGCCGCAGCGGCCGCCATGAATTTTGCAAAAGCGTCGGACTGGGCGCTGAAGTAAAGTTTGGAGGCTTCCAGCCGATAAGCTGCACGGCTGTTGAAACGCGCTGCGAGCCATGTGATGACCACGTTGAGCAGGGCGGCAAGGCAGGAGACCAGAGCGGTGATCGAAGTGATAGCGGCGATGGTCTGAGAATCAAAGGAAAACAAGCAAAACACATCCTTTCTTTTTGCTGATTGTAGCACAAAGAAGGGAGACAGAACAAGGAGCGTATGAAGATGGAACGATACATGATCCTGATCCGAGCAGACGGCACGGGCCGCCTGATCCGGTGCGACGACGGAGACACCTGCAAGCTGGAGACGCTCCAGCAGCTGGTGGGCGGCCTGATCGAGACAGCAGACAGCTGCCTGGAACCAGGCTGGGCCCGGGAGCCGGTGGACAGCATCAAGCTGATCGTGAACGAGGAAGGCCTGCTGCAGGAGCTGCCGGTAAACTGGAAGGCGATGAATCTGTACCAGTACGGCTATATGAGCGGCATCGTGGGAACGGCAGTGCTGGCGGCTGCACGCGGGGATGAGCTGATCGGCTTTGCAAAGCCGGTGTGCGAGACCATCTGCGCCGAGTGGGGTATCCGACTGGGAGGTGAGGACGCATGACCGACCGAAACAATGCCCCGGCGGGGCGGCTGGTGCCGGAGGTGAGAGTGCCGACGGAAAAGGAGCTGCGGGAGCAGAACCACCCGGAAAGGGACGGCAAGCCGATGCTGCTGAGCAGCAAATGGATGGTAAAAGCCGGGCTGGCGATGTGCGACGAGCTGCTTGCGGTGTGCAAGCAGCTGGTGCACGACCTGGACGAGACGGACCACGAGGATGTGTATCTGGCAATGGATGTGAAAAGCAAGACCGAGTGGCTGCAGCGGGTGCTGCAGATCGCGGAAGAACAGGAGGAGTGACAAAAGCCATGAAAAGGACAGTCACAAGGGCAAAGGTCTGGGACGCGCGGCAGCTGCCCGCGTACCTGACCCCGGCCGAGTACGCCGCACTGATCGGCGTGTGCCCCAAGACGGTGCAGCGCATGTGCCGGATGGGAATGCTGCCCGCCACTAAGGTGGGCCCCAAGCTCTGGCGCATTGACAAGAACGCCGCGCTGGAGAAAATGAAAAAGCCCGCCGGTGCTGAGAACACCGGCGGGCTCCGAGTGAAAGCGATCTGACAAGGGCCGCTATCACCAGAAGTATAACGCAAACGGAGGTATTTTGCAATGAAAATCAAATCGACAGTATGGCACTGGCTGGCGGCTGGGAGCCTTTGCGCCGGACTGCTGTGCGGCATGGGGCTGGAAGGCAACGCCCAGGTGGGCGCACCCATCACGGACGGGCAGTTTGTGACGGCCATGGTGCTGGTGCTGGCGGCCGGGCTTTTTATGCGGCTGGGCTTTGCGGCCCAGGAGCAGGAGGAAAAGGCCGGACACCGGGCGCACCGGCAGCCGGAGAACACCGTGAAAGCCGGAAAGCGGAAGGTGGGGTGAGCAGGATGCGTTACCGTGTGCACATTGAGATGAGCCGGGACGGCTACCCGCTGCGGCTGCAGACGGCCTTGCTGGTGGGCGGCAGCAGCCAGGGCGTGGCCAAAGCCAGAGCGCAGGAGCTGGCACGGGAGCAGCACCCGGAGTGCGACGACTTCCGGGTGTACCATGTGGAGGAGTTTGGCAAATGCAAAAAGACACTGTAAAGGACTGGGAGCGGGCCACGCTGCTTTGTGATCAGATCCGCATTGACGCAGATGCAGCCCTTGCAGTGGTGAACGACCTGCCCAGCGGGATGGCCGAAGACGCCGCGAACCTGCTGTGCGAAGCACTGACGGAAGCGAGAGCGCAGGTGCTTGCCTGGGCGAACGACCACGGGGAACCGTGAAGAGAAAAGGAGCAGAACTATGAAGGGTACGATCGAGATCACGGTGAGGACGGTGCCGGGCGGAAAAGTCATGACCAACGTCGAGGGCAAAAAATGCAGTGAGAAAGATGTTTTGGAGGTGATGACGGCGGGCTTTTGCGCGATGGCGGCAAACTGCATGCGGAAGGTGCCGCAGCGGATGCGCGGACAGTGCTGCGCGGAGTTTGGGAAGATGATGGAGAATGCGCTGCTGGCTATGATGAACGGCGGGGCGCGTGCGGCGCAGCGGTTTGAAGGCCGGGATGCGGAGTTTATCAATGAGCTGATGACGCGGCAGGGAGAGGTACAGGACGAATGACACAGCAGGAGTACGAGCAGAAGCTGGACGCGGCGCTGGAAGAGCTGGACTGGCACGACCCGCGCAGCAAGGAGAGCAGTGCATACAAGGTGCTGGCTGCTGCCTCGGCGGACAAGAGCCTGAGCCTGGACGAGTGGATGCAGCTGCATGACCGGTATTGGAAGGCGGTGAAGAAGCTGTGAGCAAAAGCAAGTTGAGCCTGGAGGACAGCATCACGCTGGCGCAGAACAACGCCATTGATTTTACCCACGCATGCGTGACCATTGCCCTGAACGAAAAATTTGGCATTGGCAAAGAACGGCAGAAAAAAGTGAACGCGGTGCGGGACGAAGTGAACGGCAAGGTGCTGGAGATCATGACCCGACCGGCAAGCCGGAAGCACGAGCCGCTGCGGAAGGCGGAAGCCTGGATGCACAGCCAGATGCCGGAGGGCACGGTGTGGGAGCTGCACATCCCGATGGCCAAAGGCCGGGCAAGGTCGCACAAAGAGTGGAAAATGCAGGGAGCCGTGGACAGCGCGGCCACACTGGAGTGGCGGGTGTGCGCCATTGCCTGCGCCGAGGTGCTGGGCTTTGGTGCGGAGCGGCTGAACCGCCTGCACGAAGAAGTGCTGGCAAATTACCGGCAGCTGAACCAGTGGGTGCTGGAGGAAGGTGTGGACGTGGCCATGGAGTGGTTCCGGCGGTCGTGCACCAGCGCGTACAAGACCGACGTGGAGGTGCTGGACCGGCCGGACCAGAAAGAGATCTGGGGCTACCGGATGCACGAGGAGCAGGCCATGCGGGAGATGCGCACCCGGCAGGTGCGGAACGAGGTGCGACGGATGTGCGCACCGAAAGCGCTGCCGCTGGCACCGGCCGAGGTAGAAAAGCGCATCCAGACCGCGCTGCAGTACGGCACACCGGACAGCTGGCAAAGGAGACGGACGAGATGACACTGACGGAAGCAATGCAGTACCGGGGCCTGACGGCGTGGAAGCTGGCGGAGCGGACGGGTGTGAAAACGCAGACGGCGAAGAAGTGGACGGAGCCCGGCGGGACACGGAAAATCACGGTGGAGCGGCTGCGGCAGATCACGGAGATCCTGGACGGCGGGGCGCTGATCACCGAGGACGGCGTGGAGTTTGAACTGTACGGAGGAAAAGTATGAGCAAGGACAAGAGAAAGATCACGCGCAAGCGGTTTTGCAGGCTGCTGGCAGCAAAAATCGGCTCGCAGGTACCGGAGGTGCGGGACTTTGCTGCATGCTGCGTCGGGTTTGAGCAGTACAAGAACCAGCAGATGCGAGAGATGGACGGCCCGGAAGCCCGGCGGAAAGCGGAGCAGGTATTCGGGCGGCTGTGCTGGAAGGATGCGTGGGAAGAGCTGCGAGAGGTGCGGGACAGATGAAGTACATCTACAGCCTGTACGACGCAAAGACCGGGGAGCTGGCCTACAAAGGCAAGGCGGGACAGCTGGTAGCGGATGGCGTTTTTTCACGGAGCGATGACCTGAGCCGACTGTGGGCCAAGCAGCACCTGAAGGGCATCCGGCCCCGAAAATGGAAGGTGGAGCGGGAAGAGATCCGGCCGGTGGCAAAAAAGATAGCGCCGCCCGGCGGGACGACCCGGAAAGTGTGGGTGTACCGGATGACGGACGCCGACGGCCGGGTGGTGTGCGAAGGCACCGCGGTGGAGCTGGTGGAAAAAGGCTTTTTTATCCGGGCAGAGGACGCACCGAATGCCCACCGAGCCGGGCACAATAAGCGCCTGGGCGTGACATGTGTGGAGCGCCGGAAAGAGGAGCGGCCCATCCGGATCCCGAAAGGGGAGGACCGGAAGAAGCGGGAAGGCTTTTCGGAGCGGAAGAACGTGAGTGCGAAAGAGCCGGAAAAGACGGAGATGGACGCGCTGCAGGAAGATGTACATGCGCTGTGCCGCTACAATGCGGCGGCACGGAAATGGGGCCGCAAAGAGCTGAGCTACGGCTACTGGGCGGCGGCCGGGAAACCGGAGGTGCCGGTATGACCGAGTGGTGCTGCAAGCCGGACTGCCCAGGAAGATCCCCGGCGTGCCATGACCAGTGCGAAAAGTACCGGGAGTGGAAGGGACGGCTAAAAACCGAGAAGGAGTACACCCAAAACGCAATCTACCGGGACAAGGTGAACCGGGGCGATTACGAAAAAGAAGGCTGGATGGCCCACAAGGGACAGCGGAGCAGAAGAAGAAAATGAACAGGAAAAGCCCTCCGGCAATTACGCCGGAGGGCTTTGGCGACGGGACGGGCATAAAGTTTGCCGGGTGCTGCCAGACGCTGGCGGCAGGCGGGAGCCTTTATCAAAGTATATAATATACCTTTTATTTTTATAAGCGTCCGGGCGGGCGCTTGAGGGAGCTTGTATACCCGTTATTTCTACGACGGTGAGGACCGGGAAAAGAAAAGGACAAGGGCGCTGCCCGAAAGAAGAGGTGAGCCATGAAGAGCTGGATCCGGGAGAAAAAGTACGAGTGCGGAGAGTACAGGACCGTGGGCATCTATGCGGTGACGGATCAGGAGCACAGGCAGCGGGGCAGGAAGCAAAAGGAGAGCAGCCGGGGCCAGAAGGCACGCAATAAAAACGCCAGCATGCGCAGATACCAGCGCAAGGTGCTGGCGAACTTTGACAAGGACGGCTTTTATGTGACCGGGACCTACGAGGATGCATACCGGCCGGAGAGCTTTGAGGACTGCGTGCAGGACGTGCGGAACTATGTGCGGCGGGTAAAGGCGGCGGTGATCCGGCGGTTCGGGGAGCAGAGAGCCAGGCAGCTGAAGCTGAGCCTGCACGCGGTGCGGAACGGAGAGAAAGGGAAGCTGCACATGCACGGCTTTGCCGAGTGCAAGGGCCTGACGGCGGCCGAGCGGAGGGAATTCCGCCAGATGCTGGAAGAACTGTGGCGGCGGCGGGTGCCGGGTACGGGAGAGTATGAGCCGCTGGGGACCTGCAACGCGGACCGGATCGACGTGAAAAAGATCCTGGGCATAGACGGGGATGGCAAAAACGGCACGGTAGGGTACATCTACGGCCACAGTGAGCGCCGGTGCGTGGAGACGCGGAACCTGACGCTGCCGGAAGTGCTGCGGGCAGCCGACACCAAGTGGAGCCGGAGACAGCTGCGGCAGGGGTGCAGCGAGCACGCCGAGGATGCAGCCTGGTGGGAGCAGCGCTTCCCGGGCTGGGAGGTGGTGCAGGTGATGGTCTACGACCCGCAGCAGCTGTACGAGACCGACCGACCACGGCCAGACGGCTGGGAGAGCACCGACCCGCAGGCGTATCTGATCCTGCGGAGGCGGGGGCTTGCCGGGGTGAGACCCCGGCATCTTGCTTGAGCAAGACCGCCCTGTCGCTTAAAAGCCCCACTGGGGCTTTCATTGCGGAGCCTTGCTCGCAAACGCGAAGTTTGCGAAAGTTCGCACCTGACAGATAAAAAAATTAATTATATTTACATATTGCGCGCGAAACGCGGAAAAACGCTGAATTTGCGCGCAAATCAGCGCAAAAGCGCGCGGAAAGGCGGGGCACGGGTGACAAAACAGCAGAAAAAGGACGTGCGGAAAGGACTGCGGCGATATGGCAGGGCGATGGAAGCGGCCGAAGACACCCCGGACGAGCTGACGCAGGCCTGGGGCCGGGTGATCGGGAAGGCGCTGGACTACTATGACGAGGCGGACCCGGTGTGCGCCGGGATCCTTGTGCGGCGGTACATGGCCGGAGAAAAAGAGTGGGACGTGGTGGAGGCGCTGCACATCGGGCGGACGACCTACTACCACAAGGAGCTGGAGGCGTTGAGCACGGTGGGACTTTTTGCCGCACGGGAGGGGCTGGTGTAGCCATGCCCATACAGGAGCATGGGACAGGCTGAGTGCGATGCATCCGGCCTGTTTGTGCTGCAACGCAGCAAACCGCGTGCTGAAAAGTGCGCGGTTTTTTTATTGCGGACCCGGACGGTAGACTGGGAGCCAAAGCACGGAGGGAGGACCGGGGATGGCAAAGCGGAGATACTGCAAAAACACCGTGCCCGGGAAGCAGGGCCGGGGCAAAAAGTACCCGGCGGCTGTGCGTGCCGAAGTGGTGATGGCCATGATCGGCTCCAACTCCATCTGCGCAGTGGCGCGCAGGTACGGCGTGCCGGAGAGCACAATCCGCAGCTGGATGGCCGAGGAGGCCGGAAAGCCGGACGGAGTATTTGCAGCAGCGCGGGTCGAGGCGGCGCGGGAGATCGCGGCGCGGGCGGCTGTGGGCGCAAAGGCCCAGGTGAGCTACCTGCAGCAGCGGGTGGCCGAGAACCAGAGGGCGGCCGAGGTGCGGGAAAAGCTGCACCGGCGGCTGGACGAGGACGCCAAAGCGCGGCAGTACGACATCGGGGTGCAACTAAAGAGCGAGGACGAGACGCTGCAGGACACCATGGAGACCGGCCTTGTGGCATACGGAGCGCCGGGCAGCTACGACCGGCAGCTGAGCTACGAGGAGAGGAAAGAGCTGGAAAAGCAGCTGGAGCGATACGACAGCCGGGTGATGACCGACCGGGACGCGGCGAACGTCGCGGCGGTGCTGATTACGGCGGCGGGGGCTGCGGCTGCGCTGGTGCCCCAGGACACCACAGACCGGGACAGCGGCCAGAGCGCCCCGGCGGTGCTGATGGAGCCGAGAGGCACAGAGGACGAGGCAGAGGTGATACTGGATGGACCGGGCTAAGGGCAGACCCATCGTATGGAGACCACAGCCGAGGCAGGCGGCCTTTATGGCACGCGGCGAGGATGAGGCGCTGTACGGCGGAGCAGCCGGAGGCGGGAAGAGCGACGCGCTGGTGATCGAGGCGCTGCGGCAGGTGGACGTGCCCAACTACAGGGCACTGATCCTGCGCAAGACCTTCCCACAGCTGCGGGAGCTGATCGACAAGACCATGCAGTACTACAAGCCAGTATTCCCGGCGGCGCGGTACAACAGCAGCACACACTGCTGGACGTTTCCGTCGGGGGCAAAGATCTATTTCGGCAGCATGTTCCGCACGCAGGACAAGTACAACTACCAGGGCCAGCAGTTTGACTACATCGGGGTGGACGAGCTGACACACTTTACATGGGAGGAGTACAGCTACCTGATGAGCCGCAACCGACCGAGCGGGCCGGGCACACAGGTGTACATCCGGGCCACGGCAAACCCCGGCGGCATCGGACACGGATGGGTGAAGGCGCGGTTTATCACACCGGCACCACCGGGCACCCGGATGGTGCAGCTGGTGGATGTGAAGAAGCCGGACGGCAGCGTGGAAAAGCTGCGGCGCACCCGCATCTTTATCCCATCGACCATCTTTGACAACCCGGCGCTGCTGAAGAACGACCCGGGGTATTTGAACAACCTGGCCAGCCTGCCGGAGGCGGAGAAGCAGGCGCTTTTGTACGGCAGCTGGGACAGCTTTAGCGGGCAGGTGTTCACCGAATGGCGCAACGACCCGGACCACTACGAGGACCAGAGATGGACCCACGTCATCAAGCCGTTCCGCATCCCGGCGCACTGGAAGATCTGGCGCGGGTACGACTTTGGCTATGCAAAGCCGTTTTCGGTGGGATGGTACGCGGCGGACGAAGAGGGCAGGCTGTACCGCATCAAGGAGCTGTACGGCTGCACCGGGACGCCCAACGAGGGAACGAAAGTCAACCCGGTGGAGCAGGCGCGGATGATCAAAGAGGCGGAGGAAAACGACCCGATGCTGCGGGGCCGACACATCCAGGGCGTGGCGGACCCGGCGATCTTCAACGAGAGCCAGGGCGAGAGCATTGCCGCCATGCAGGAAAAGCACCCGAACTATATTTTCTGGGCACCGGGCGACCACACCCGGCTGGCGGGTAAGATGCAGTTCCATTACCGGCTGGCCTTTGACGCCGAGGGCCGGCCGATGTTCCAGGTATTCGATACCTGCAAGCATTTTATCCGGACCATCCCGAACCTGGTGTACGACGAGAGCAACGTGGAGGACATCGACACCACACAGGAAGACCACATTTACGACGAGTGCCGGTATGTGCTGATGGAAAACCCCATCAGCCCGCGCAAGACCGAGAGCGTGCCGATGCTGAAGGATGACCCGCTGGACATGGACGTGCGCAAGAGCCCCACAAGGGTGATGAGGATTTGAGACGATGACGATGGACGAGAAAGAGCTGCTGCGACAGCTGTCGGAGCGATACCCACCACAGGAAGAGAGCGGCCAGCAGATGCCGGACTGGATGATGCAGGGCGGACAGCCTGCGCAGATGCCGATGGGCATGCAGCTGCTTCCGGCACGGCCGGAGGAAGCCTCTGACGAAGCGGAAGCAATCGGTGAGGACGAGGTGCGGCAGGCAAACGACCTGCTGCAGAAGTACAAGGCGGGCAAGGCCGCACTGGACAAACGCATCATCGAAAACGAGCTGTGGTTCCGCATGGGACACTGGAAGAACTACCAGAACAAGATGATGGAAGGCAAGCCGAAGCCTTCCAGCGGGTGGCTGTTCAACAGCATTGCCAACAAGCACGCCGATGCCATGGACAACTACCCGGAGCCGAACGTGCTGCCGCGCGCAGCGGACGACGAGGCGACCGCCAAGGTGCTGTCGAAGATCCTGCCCACGGTGCTGGAGCAGTGCGACTACGAGACGGCCTACAGCGACACCTGGTGGCGCAAGCTCAAGACCGGAACCGGCGTGAAGGGCGTGTTCTGGGACCCGGCGGCGCGGGGCGGACTGGGCGAGATCAGCATCAAGAGCATCAACATCCTTATGCTGTACTGGGAGCCGGGCGTGGAGGACGTGCAGGACAGCCCGAATCTGTTCAGCCTGAGCCTGGCCAACAACGACCAGCTGGAAAGCCAGTACCCACAGCTCAAGGGACACACCGGCCACAGCCTGGACGTGGCAAAGTACGTCCACGACGACAGCCTGGACACCAGCGACAAGAGCGTGGTGGTGGACTGGTACTACAAAAAGGCCCTGCCCGGCGGACAGACGGTGCTGCACTACTGCAAATACTGCAACGGCGTGGTGCTGTATGCCAGCGAGAACGACCCGGCCATGAAGGATCGGGGCTTTTACGACCACGGGAACTACCCCTTTGTGTTCGACCCGCTGTTCCGGGAAGAGGACAGCCCGGCGGGCTTTGGGTACATCGACGTGATGAAGGACACCCAGACCGCCATTGACGAGATGAACCACGCCATGGACGAGAACGTGAAGCTGGCCGCGAAGCAGCGGTATGTGCTGAGCGACACGGCAGGCGTGAACGAGGAAGAGCTGGCAGACTTTGGCCGGGACATCGTGCATGTGGTGGGACGGCTGACGGATGACACCTTCCGGCCGCTGCAGGTGAGCGGGCTGCAGGGCAACCTGATCACCTACCGGGATGACCGGGTGAGCGAACTGAAGGAGATCAGTGGCAACCGGGACGTGAGCCAGGGCGGAACCACCAGCGGCCTGACGGCGGCCAGCGCCATTGCGGCCTTGCAGGAAGCGGGCAGCAAACTGAGCCGCGACATGCTGAAGAGCGCATACCGGGCATTTGCAAAAGAGTGCTACCTGGTGATCGAGCTGATGCGGCAGTTTTACGACGAGCAGCGGGTGTACCGCATCACCGGCGAAAGCGGCGGCACGGAGTATGTGCCTTTTAGCAACGCGGCACTGCAGGCGCAGCCCGGCGGCATGGTGGGCGGTGTGCAGCTGGGCGACCACGAGCCGGTGTTTGACATCACGGTGACGGCGGCAAAGAAGAGCACCTTCAGCCGCCTTAGCCAGAACGAGACGGCGAAAGAGTGCTACCAGCTGGGATTTTTTGCACCGGCGAACGCGGACGCGGCGCTGGCGGCGCTGGACATGATGGACTTTGAAGGCATCGAAAAGGTGCGGGAGCGGGTGAGCCAGAACGGCACGCTGTACCAGCAGCTGCAGCAGATGGCCCAGCAGCTGCAGAAGATGGCGGCGATCATCGACCAGCAGAACGGCACCAACGTGAGTGCGGCGGCCAGCGCGGCCGGGCAGGCGGCAGCAGGCAGCGGGGGCGGAAGCGGAGGAAAGACCGCAGCGGCCAGCACTCTGAACAGCCTGGGCGGCGTGGTGGGCGACAGAAGCGGGAGCCTTTCCAGCCAGGCGGCGAAGCGGGCCATGGATGTGAACAACCCGAACAAGGAATAAGGCTGCCATGGGCAGCATGATGTGCGCTGCGGCGCAATAAAAGAACGGAGGAAAACCGGATGATCGAAGCAACAGTGATGCGCACGGTATGGAACGACGGCAAGACCGGCTACGAGGTGAAGGCAAAGGGCCATGCGGGCGCGGGAAAGTACGGGCAGGACATTGTGTGCGCAGCGGTGAGCTGCCTGATGCAGACCCTTGCCAACGAGGTGGAGGAGGCTGCGCGGGCAGGCCTTGTGGCGCTGGGCGCTGTGGCACACGGTGAGGGCTGGATGCGCGTGGAGGTGACCCCGACCCATGAGAGCTACGACATGGTGGAAGCATGGGTGGAGCTGGTACAGGACGGACTGGACGCGCTGGCCGAGAGTTACCCGGAGAACGTGGAGCTGGTGGTGAACATGGTGTTTGCGGACGGCAAGGCACCGGACCCGGCACAGCTGCCGGACATGGTGGACGGAAAGATGAACCTGCAGCTGTTTGCAGAAGGCGGCGGAGACGGCGGTGCTGCTGGCGATGGGGCGGAAGCGGCCCCGGCGGTGCAGGCCCCGGAGCTGCGCCCCGCACAGGAGCGGCTGGCAAAGCGCAGCCGACCGGGCAGAGCGGCGAAGGCCGCACCGGCACCGTCCGCCGACGGCGGCGAGGACGCCGGAACTCCCCCAAAGGGGGAGCCGAGTAAAGAGGAAGCACCCGGCGAAGAGAAGCCCGAGACGCGGCAGGGACAGCCCGAGCAGGAGCCAAAGCCGACGGACCCGGCGGAAAAGCGCAAGGCCTTTGGCCAGCTGATGCAGGGCGAGTACGCAGCCGAGTTTGAGGAGGCACTGCAAAGGGCGTCGGAGATGGCCGTGCAGAACGTGCTGGACAACCCGGCGGTGAAGGGGCTGATGGACGCGCTGGGCGAGGCGTATGGCATCGACGTGCAGAGCGCGGACAACCTGGCTGCCCTGACCGAGGCCGTGAAGAACGGGAAGGTGAAGAACGACGAGTACTACGAGACGCTGGCAGCGGAGCGCGGCATCAGCGTAAAGACCGCGCGGGAAATGGACCGGATGGAAAGCGAGCTGCAGCGGGCGAACGCCGAGAAGCAGCGGGCCGAACAGATCCGGCAGGCGGCCGAGCACCAGCAGCGGGCAGCCGCCGTGCGGGCCCAGTGGGAAGCGGAAGCGGCGCAGCTGAAGGTGAAGTACCCGGCGTTTGAGCTGGACGAGGTGCTGAACAACCCCAGCGTGGCGGACATGATCCGGCGCGGCATCGGGCTGGAAGCGGCGTACCGGGCCGCCTACTTTGACCAGCTGATGGAGGCAAGCACGGCACGCACGGCCCAGCAGGTGGAGCAGGGCGTGACGGCGCGGATCCAGCAGAGGGCACAGCGGCCGGCCGAGAACGGGGCGCACCCCGGCGGCGCGGCCGAGATGAAGGTGGACGTGGCGCACATGACCGCCAAGCAGCGGGCCGAGCTGGCAAAGCGGGCACGGCGCGGAGAGCGCATCGTGCTGTGAGAGATTTCCCACGCAGAGGGCGTGAGAAGATAAAAAACCTTGAAGGAGGACAAACAGATGAGCAAAAAGAGACTGGATCTGCAGATGTTTGCGGATGCAAGCGCACAGCTGCAGAATACCACCGCATCCAGCGGCATGACCGCCGAGATGAAGACCTACTACGAAAAGACCCTGCTGGATCTGGCAGAGCCTGCGCTGGTGCATGACCAGTTCGGCGACAGCTACCCGATCCCGGCGAACAACGGCAAGACCATTGAGTTCCGCCGGTACGACAGCCTGCCGAAGGCCACCACCCCGCTGACCGAAGGCGTGACCCCGACCGGCCAGACCCTGAACGTGACCACCATCACCGCCGAGGTGCACCAGTACGGCGGCTGGGTGGCCCTGACCGACATGCTGGACCTGACCGCCATTGACAACAACGTGGTGCAGGCCACCAACATTCTGGCCAGCCAGGGCGGCCGCACCATGGACACCGTGGTGCGCGACATCCTGAACGGCGGCACGAACGTGATTTACGCGCCCAAGGTGGCGGACGGTGTGGAGACTGCCGTGACCAGCCGCGCAACGCTGGACGCCACCGCACAGCTGACCGTGGACCTGATCGACCAGGCGGTGGCCATGCTGCAGGCCCAGAACGCAGACCCCATCGGTGACAGCTATGTGGCCATCGTGCACCCGTACACCAGCTATGACATCCGCAAGGACCCGAACTGGATCGAGGCGCACAAGTACGCGGCCCCGGAAGAGATCTTCAACGGCGAGATCGGCAAGATCAACAACGTGCGCTTTGTGGTGTCGAGCGAAGCAAAGATCTGGAAGGGCACCGGCTGCCCGTCGGGTCTGGCGGTGTTCAGCACCCTGGTGCTGGGTGCCCACGCCTACGCCACCACCGAGCTGGAGGGCGGCGGCATGCAGCACATCGTGAAGCAGCTGGGCTACGGTGATGACCCGCTGAACCAGCGCGCGTCCGTGGGCTGGAAGGCCGTGAAGACCGCCGAGCGCCTGAGCGAGCAGTACATGGTGCGCATTGAGAGCTGCAGCGCACGCTACAGCGCCAAGGCACTGGCAAACTAAGAAAATCAAGGAGGTACGACGATGGCAGTAAAAAAGACTGAGACGGCCGTGCAGGACACCGAGGCCGCAAAGAAGGACACGATGGACACCCAGGAGAAGGACACCGAGGTGATCCACCTGTTTAAAGACAGCCAGCGCTATAAGGCGCCTGTGTTTGTGGGCGTGAACGGCGAGACCTACCTGATCCAGCGCGGCGTGGACGTGGAGGTGCCGAAGGCGGTGGCCGAGGTGCTGCGCCACAGCGAAGAGATGGACAACGCGGCCATGGCCCGCATTGCCGAAGCAGAGGCGGCAGCCGTACAGCAGGCACAGCGCGTGTAACAAAAGAGACAGAGGACCCCGGTACAGCGGCACATGGCTGTGCCGGGGCCTTTTGATTTGGAAGGAGAAGATGACGAGATGACGGCGGGACAGGCCATGGAGCAGGCCGACGAGATGCGTCCGAACAATGAATTTTCGGACAGTCTGAAACAGAACTGGCTGCGGCAGTGCGACAGCCGCCTGCGCGGGAGCGTGGTGGAGCGCAGCGAGACGGTGGACTTTGACGACGTGGGCGCGGACACGGCATGGGCCGAAGGCGGCCTTGCCTACGACACCGAGCTGCTGGCCCCGGAGCAGTTTGCACCCCTGTATGTGCATTGGCTGTGTGCGCAGATGGACCTTGCCCTGGGCGAGGTGGCACGGGCGGCCAACGAGATGCAGCTGTACAGCGACTATGTGCAGGAGTTTGCCGCATGGATGCGCAGGCGCTATGCCCCGGCGGGCGGTGTGCAGTGGAGGTACTGAGATGACGGACGGGCGGAACCTGAACATTTTGCAGAGCGGGCGGCAGATGCTGCGGGCCTTTGGCGGGGTGAACGAGACATACGGGTGCAGCGAGGCGGAGCTGAGCAGCAGCCTGAATTTTTCCGGCCGGGGGTACCCGGCTTTGCAGACGCGGGCGACCCGCAAAAAAGTGCGGGAGGTACAGGACGTGAACGGCATGTACCACCTGAACGGGCTGGTGATCTGCCGGGGAACCACGCTGGAGTACACCCCGGACGCCGACGAGAGCCGGGCTGGGGCGGTGGTGCTGGAAAACGCGCTGACCGACAACGAGAAGGCCATGACCGGCATGGGCACGAAGGTGCTGATCTGGCCGGACAAGAAGGCCTTTGACACGGTGAGCGGGGAGCTGACGGACCTTGCGGCGGCGTGGACGCTGAGCGGAGGGACCATGACCGTGACCCCCTGCGACGGCGAGGGCCGGACCTACACGCCGGACGGCGTGGGCACGACCGAGCCGGAGAGCCCGGCAGATGGGCAGCTGTTTTTGAAGGGGGACGCCGAGAGCCCTTACGGCGCGGGCAGCGTACTGCTGAAGTACAGCGCGAAGAACAAGAAGTGGAGCGAGATCCTGCTGACGAGCCTGCGGTTGCACTGCCCGGGCCTTGGCAGCGTGCTGAAGGAAGGCGACACCGTGACGGTGAGCGGGATGCCGGGCACCGTATGCAGTGCGGCGGCGGCCGGGCTGAACGGCGAGGTGAGCATCAGCACGCTGGACGGGGACGACGTGATCACGACGCTGGCCGTGCCGGAGGACAGCACCCGGTACTATGGCAGCTGGACCGTGACGGCCACCGGCACCAGCTGGCGAAGCGCCGACGGCAAGGTGACCGAGAACGAAGCGGCCGCAGCGCCGGTGAAGCTGGAACGGCGGGTGCCGGATCTGGACTTTGTGACCGAGCAGGGCAACCGGGTGTGGGGATGCAGCCGGGAGGAAAACAGCATTTATGCCTGTGCCCTGGGCGACCCCACCAACTGGTACAGCTACCGGGGCATTGCGTCGGACAGCTACGCGGTGAGCGTGGGCAGCGACGGCGCGTTTACCGGGGCGGCCAGCTGCCTGGGGTACCTGCTGTTTTTTAAGGAAAACTGCATCCACAAGCTGTACGGCTCGAAGCCAAGCGACTACCAGATGAGCAGTGTGCGGTGCCGGGGCGTGGCGGCAAATGCGGCAAAGAGCCTGTGCGTGATCGCGGAGACACTGTATTATCTGTCGCCGGACGGGGTGATGGCGTGGAGCGGAAGCCTGCCTGCCAAGGTGAGCGGCGCGCTGGACACCGGGAAGCTGACGGCGGTGGACCGGGCCGTGGGCGGGCAGCTGGATGCGCGGTACTACCTGTACCTGCACCGAAAAACGGACACGGGCAGCGGGCGGCTGCTGGTGTACGACACCGAGCGGGGCCTGTGGCAGGAGGAGAGCGCGGCGGGCACCGGGATGGTGAGCACCGGCCAGCAGCTGTACCTGTGGGACGGCAATGCCCTGTGGGCGGCCGACCCGGAGCGGGAAGTGAGCGGCGAGGACGAGACGGGGCTGAAATTTGAGGCCGTGACCGGAGACATCGGCCTTGCCGTGCCGGACGACAAGTACATCAGCCGGGTCACGCTGCGCATGGATGCACTGGCCCACACGGTGCTGACCGTGGCGGTGAGCTACGACGGCGGGGACTGGGAGACGGTGAGCAGCTGTGCGGTGGCGAAGGACCACCAGCGGGTGAACCTGCCCTTTGTGCCCCGGCGGCACGACACCATGCGGCTGAGATTTGCAGGCACCGGACAGATGGTGCTGCGGAGCATGGCCTTTACCTTTGCGGATGCAGCGGGGGCAAGAGTGAGCGGCGCGGTGCCGAGACGATGAAAGGAGAAGAAAATGGCAAGCATTGCGGGACTGGCGGGCATCGGCCTGCCGAGCTTCAGCGACCAGATGCCGGAGGCGGACGCGCGGGCGCTGAAGAACTACCTGTACCAGCTGAACGAGCAGCTGACCTATGTGCTGACCAACCTTAGCAGCGAGAACATGAGCGAGGATTATCTGAGCGGAAAGGAGAGCTGAAGATGAGCAGACTGAGCAACGCGCGGAGCGAGCTGGAGCGCTTTGAACAGACGAAACCGGCCGACTACCAGAGCAAGTACAAGGGCCAGATCGACAACGTGATGGGCAAGCTGGATGATCTGGGCGGCTACGACTATGACCCGGCGGCCGATACGGCATACCAGCAGTACAAGAGCGAGTACACCCAGAAGGCGAAGCTGGCGAACCAGAACGCGCAGGCCAGTGCCAGCGCACTGACCGGCGGGTACGGCTCCAGCTACGGAACCCAGGCGGGCCAGAAGGCCTATGCGGCGACCATGAGCGACCTGGACACGATGCTGGACAGCCTGACGAGCCAGAGCCGCAGCGAGTACAACACGAAAAAGAGCGGGCTGCAGCAGGAGCTGAACGGCCTGCAGGAGGCCGAGCAGAATGACTACAACAAGTACCAGAAAGACCTGTCGAACTGGTACAACGACCTGAGCTACAGGCAGAACGAGTACAACAACGCCTATGCACAGCGGCAGCAGAACGTGAGCAGCACCCTGAACGGGCTGTTCAGCGTGCTGGGCATTGCGGCGCAGATCCTGCCGTTTTTCTTTATCTGAGAATGGAGGTAGAGCATGGGGACCATCAAGAGACTGAACGACCAGCAGAAACAGCAGGCACAGGCGGAAGCGGCCATGCCGGGAGCGTATGAGAACCGCTACGACGAAGGGATCCAGAACGCGCTGGCGGGCATGGACAGTGCCAACAGCGCAGGACTGGGTTTTGACAGCCAGAATGGCACCTACCGGGGTGCCCTGAGCCGCCTGTTTGGCAATGCAGGAGCGGGGGCCAGTGCGGCCGAGCAGGTGGCAAACAGCCTTAGCGGCGGGTACGGCACGGACTGGGCCAAGAGCGCGGCACAGCAGGCGGCGGCCGGGGAGACGGGCCAGACCGCCAACGTGTACGCCCAGGCGCGGGCGGATGCCCTGAGCCAGTGGCAGCAGGAACTTGCAGGCCGGGGCACCCAGCTGGACAACCTGCTGACGCAGGACCAGCTTGCACGCAGCGAGTACGACGGCAGCGTGGCGGATGCGGCGAACTTGCGGAATTACCGGTACGGACGCACCCAGCAGGCCCGGCAGGAGAACAGCGACTTTTTGAGCAACGTGTGGAACGTGGTGAAGAACGTGGGCGCGGCCGCGCTGGAAGGGTACGACGCCTACAAGGGGTACCGGCAGCAGGACTGGGAGAATGCCTTTGCCCTGCGGCAGTACAACGACAACCTGAGCCGCACCGAGCTGAGCGACCAGATGGCGGCTTTGCAGCAGGCGGCAAGCTACAAGGAGGCAGGTTTTGACGATGCGGCAAAGCAGATCCTGAACCAGTACGGGCTGACGGACACGATGCTGGACAGCTGGCAGGGCCTGTCGCAGGTGGACAAGGACAAGCTGGACTATCTGACCACGGCGGCCGGGCTTGCAGGCAGCGGCTACGACACGGCGGCGAACAACTACCTGCAGATGGCGGGGCTGCCCACGGGGAGCGTGGACAGCTACAGCACCATTGCAAACCGGCTGAACCAGGCAGACCTTGCCAAGTACGCAAGCCAGCTGGCCATCAGCAACCGGTACAAGACCACGACCAGAAGCGGGAGCGGCGGCACGAGCCGCAGTACGAAGAGCGGGAGCAGCACGAAGAGCAGGAGCAGCAAGGTGGACGGGTACACTCAGCCGCAGCTGAACACGATGTTTAAAGAATACAGCAACATGAAGCCGGACGACCAGCGGCGAAGCTACTACGAGGACACGCTGGCCGATGCGGGGCGCATCCAGCGGCTGACTGGAACGGGCAACCCGGGCAAAGCCAACGGCACGGCCTGGGAGCAGGGTATGTACAACGCGCGGAAGATGGCCAACAGCGGGTACAGCCAGAACCAGATCGCAAACGAGCTGGCCAACAACACGAGCCTGAGCAGCGACCAGATCTCGGCCATTATGAACCAGATCGACTACGAGTGGCGCGGAACGAAGTGATGAGGTGAGCGTATGGGATGGAGCGCACAGGACATTGAAAAGCTGCGCAAACAGAATAATGGGCAGAAGAGAACAGCAGGAACCGGCCAGAGCGCGGCACCGAAAAGCACGACGGCCCCAGCGCGGAGCAGCGGAAGCACCGGCTGGAGTGCGGAAAAAATCGACGCGCTGCGGACGGGCAGCGGGACCAAGCCGGCGGCCAAAAGTACCGACGCCTGGGTGAACCGGAGCGCTGGCACCAGCGTGCGCAGCACGGCACAGAAAGCCGGGACGCAGAGCGCGGGAAAGAGCAACCAGAACCCCACGAGCGGAAGCCTGAGCGCGCAGGTGCTGGGGCAGATGACCGGGACCCAAAGCGTGCAGACCACGAAAAAGGCGGGATCAAAGTTGCCGACGGTGGAACGCACCGGACAGCCGGAGTGGCTGGGAACGGGCAAGAACAGCGCCCCGGCGGCCAAGGTGCTGGGGACCGGGACCAAGAGCGGAAAGACCTATGCCGAGCGAAACAACGCCATGCCGATGCAGAGCGCGAGCGGGGCAATGGCCAGTGCACCGAACGCGGAGAGCGTAAAAAAGCAGATCAAGGATGCGGACGCAAAGCGGGTGGAAAGCTGGTATGCGCGGGATGCACAGCAGCTGAAGCAGGAGACCGAAGAGCTGAAGGCAACCGACGAGTTCAGCGATTTCGACCGGCTGAACCAGTGGATGGATGCAGACCCGCAGCACCGGCAGCTGGTGCGGCTGCTGCGCACCGGCAAGGGGAACAAGACCTATGCTGAACGAAACAACGCCATGCAGCCGATAAGCGTGAGCGGGGCAATGGCCAGTGCGCCGACGGCAGAAACGAGCACGGAAAAGCGGGAGTACACCGACGCGGAGCTGCTGGCCAAGGGCTACAGCCGCAAGCAGATCCACGAGGCGCGGCAGTACATTGCCGACTTTGATGCCCTGCCGGACTGGCAGCGGGCGGCGCGGCGCACCTCCAACACGATCGGCGGCATTGTGGACACGGTGGCGTCGGCCCCGCTGATGGCGGGCGAGACGGCCGTGCGGAGCGTGCAGAACGCAGTGGAGACCGGCAAAAACTGGAACGAGCTGCAGGAGAGCGTGAAGAGCGACAACCGGCAGTGGAAACTGCTGTGCCTGATGACCGGCGGAAAGACCCAGTATGCAGGGCGGGATAACGCCATGCAGCTGAACAGCAGCGGGGTGATGGCGGCCCCGGCCCAGAGCACCGGCATGGCCTACACGGACGAAGAGCTGAAGGCCAAGGGCTACAGCCAGAGCGAGATCGACCGGATGCGGGCGCGGATCAGCGGGGCAAAAGTGAGCGAGGGCATCGACCCGGAGAAGAGCCTGGGTTACCAGATGTACAAGCGCGGCCAGCAGCTGAACGAAGCGGCGCAGGCGGGCATGAGCCCCATTGCGCGCCAGCTGATGGGGGTGACCACCAGTGCGGCGGAGAACCTTGCGGTGGCGGGCATCAGCCCGGCGCTGGTGCTGCCGGTGCTGAGCGCCCAGGGCGGCGCGGAGAGCATGGGCCAGAGCATCGAGAAGGGCGAGAGCGCAGGCAAGACGCTGGCAGGCGGCCTTGCGAAGTTTGGCGCGGGCTGGGCCATCAACAGCGTGGGCGCGGCAGACCTTGCCCGGACCATGGGCAGCGACTACGCCAAGGACACGCTGGCGGGGAAGCTGGCGGACGTGGTGCGCAGCGTGGCAGACAACGGCGTACTGGCGCAGCAGTACCCGACGGTGGCGAATGCCATTTCCGGCGGCATCGACAACGCCATGCAGGCCTTTGTGGAGACCTATGCGGACAAGGCCATTGACGCGGCCCTGGGCGACGCGCAGGCGGCCGAGGAGCTGTTTAACAGAGACACCTTTTTGACGGCACTGGAGAGCGGCCTGACGGGCGGCGCATCCGGCGCGCTGGGCGGTGCCGTGGGCACGCAGCTGGGCAGGATGAGCGCGGCGCTGGAGGCGGAAGGACAGACCGGACAGCGGAATGGACCCTCTCCGTCAGCGCAGGGCGCTGACAGCTCTCCCGAGGGGGAAGCCTTGGGGGACGAACTCCCTCAGTCGCCTACGGGCGACAGCTCCCTCAGGGAGGGAGCCTTGGGAACGGCGGCACAAAAGGCAGAGCAGACGGCGGTGAACGATGACCCGGCGGTGCACACCCCGGCGCAGAACGCCAGCATTGAGGAATACAAACAGAGCGTTGACCCAGGCCTTGCGGAATACGTGGACCGGGTGCGGGCGGGCGAAGATCTGGAACCCTACACTGTGACCGAGACCAGCGACAGGATGCGGGACGCCATGCAGCAGTTGACCGGCCTTGACAAGGTGGGCAAGGTGACGATGATGGATGCCAACGCGGTGAAACACATCACCAACCGGCACGCAGGCGGGGATGGCAGCGCCGACGGCACCATGAAGAACAGCGCGGACGTGGCGCGGGCGGCGTATGTGCTGAACCACTTTGACAATGCGTATCTGGCAACGCGAAAAGCGGACGGATATTATACCGGGAACCGCAAAAAAGCACCCATCGTGATCTTTGAGAAAAAAATAGACGGCTCCCACATTGTTGTGGAAGCCGTCTGTGATACAAAGAAGAGCCGAAACTTTATCGTGTCGGAATATTTATCTTCTGTAGGAGTACCGGAAAAAGAAATAGCGAAAGCTCTGCAGCCCTCTATGGATGCCGTTGCCGACCCCAGAGACACGTCCGGAACGTTAAGTGCAGTTACTTCCGCCGACACAACTGTATCACAGCGGGCGGGGGATGTCAACGGGAAAAGCGTGGAAAACACCGGGGAAACGGTGGAAACTCCAGCAGTCTCGCATTCGCTCGACAGCTCCCGCGGTGGGGGAGCCTTTGCACAGCAGGCGGAACCGGCAGCCCTGCGGGAGACGGCCGGGCTGGAAGTGCGCAGCGAGGGCGCGCAGAAGAGCAGCGTACAGCGGGAGCTGCTGCGCTGGAAGGTGAGCGAGGGCGCGGCACAGACGCTGAGCCGGAACATGCCGACGGGCATTGCGGACGAGAGCCGGTATGCGGCGGCGGCCTCCAGCCTGTACCGGCTGGGACAGATGGAGGACGTGACCACTTTTGACAAGGCTATGGAGCTGGCGAAGGGTATGAACGGCCTTGCGGTGAACACGGACTATGTGCTGGCACAGCCCGGCGGAGAAGCGGCGCTGAAGATCGCGTGGCTGCAGGGCAAGGGCGAAGCGGAAGCCGGGGCCGTGCAGACCGGGACACCGGGCGGTGCGCTGAGCGCAAAGAGCGTGAGCGGCAGCGGACGGGTGCTGTACAAAGGCACCATGCGCACGGCAGACGAGGTAGCCACAAAGCTGATCGAGCTGAACGCGCGGGCGACCGACACCGATGCGGTGCTGAAGGCAGTGCTGGAAGGCGATGAGCGGGTGAAGGCCTATGTGGACACGGCTGCCGGACAAATCTTTTTTGCAGACAGCGCGGGAGACGTGTTCGGCACCGTGCTGCACGAGGACTGGCACTGGTATAACGCTTTGGACACTGAGGGCGCAAAGGCTGTGCAGCAGCATGTGCTGGAGTATCTGGCCAAGAGCGAGGGCTTTGAGAACATCGACGAGCTGATCCGGAATAAACTTTCCGACTACGCACAGCAGGGCCTGACCTACGGCGAAGCGGCCGAGGAAATGGTGGCCGATGCGTGGCGCGGCATCTTTGACAGCGAGGAGAGCTTCAAGCGGTGGGTGGAGTTCCAGCGCGGGCAGGCGGAGAAGAACGCAGGCCGGGCGGGGACCATCCGCAAGGTGATGAACGCGGTGAAGGACCTTTTGAGCGACATCGTGAGCCGGGCAAAGGAAGTGCTGGCGAAGGACCCGGAGAACCGGGCAGCCCTGAAAGCGCAGCGGCTGGCGGAAGCCGAGAAGCGGGCCCTGCAGGACGAGTACTTTGCCCATGCAGAGAAGGCCATGGAGAAGCTGCGGGCGGCAAAAGAAAACGCCGCGGCCCTTGAAAACAAGGGGGCGGCGAAGAAGGTGAAGTTCCAGCTGCAGGAAGGAGAAGGAACACTAGAAGAACAGTTGAACGATAATCTTGACCAGCTTGAAAAAATGGAGCCTGTTGCGCAAATTACAGGAAAAGAAGTTGCGTATGGAGAGACGCCAAAAGAAAATACAGATAACATTTTTAAATATTTTGAAAGTATCGGTGGAAAAGTTGAACGTACCGGATTTGGAACAGTCGAACTTGGAAAGAAAGGCGCAAAGGCAACTGTACGACATGGAAATGGCCCAGTGAAACAAAGCGCCATCGCTGCTGTGCCAGAGGTGATTCAAAACGGTAAGCAAATCGGATATGCTGAAAATTGGAAAGGAAGAGGATGTAATACTTATGTGTTTGCAGCACCGGTCACGATCGGCGGGACGGAAATCTATGAGGCTGTGATCGTAAACGCGTATGGAAACACAAAGCAGGGAAACAAATTCTATGTGCACGAGGTTTGCGGAACGGATGGTAATCTTCTGGTCCTTGATGACAACGGGCAGATAAAACAAAAGCAGGAAAGCGCTGACACGGTTCTCAAAACCGAGGAGGGCACTGAACGCCCGGGCTTTCCTGCTAAGTCCAGTATAGCACAGAAAAATGCTGAAAGCAAGGAAAGTGACGCACCTGTAAAGAAAAATATCCGTTTCCAGCTGGCGGCGCCGGTGGAAGTGGACAGCCAGAAAGACCTTGTGGCGGTGCACAACCTGACCGAACAGAACCTGCAGGAAGCGCTGGAACTGGGCGGAATGCCGTCGCCGTCCATTGCGGTGGTGAAGGCGCAGGAAGGACACAGCATGTACGGCCCCATCTCGCTGGTATTCGGCAGCGAGACTATCGACCCCATGGCGAACAGCGTGAACAAGATCTACGGCTCAGATGCGTGGACGCCGACACGGCCGGGCGTGGAGTACAAGGTGGATGCGGGCAAGGTTTGGGAGCTGAACCGGGAACTGGCGCAGCTTTCCCGCCAGACGGCAGAGGGCGCCTTTGCGCGGAGCAACCTGCTGACCGGGCGGATGGATATGGAAGCATCGGACAAAAGCCCGCAGCAACTGGCTGGACAGCTGGCGCAGGATGACAGCGTGAAAGCCGCATATCTGGCCGACAAGGGCGAGACTGTGCAGAAGGTGATGAAGCAGGAAAGCCAGTACACGGAATCGCAGGTGAACCGGTATGAAAAAATTATGGAAGCGCTGGGCGGAAAAGAAAAGCTCATTGAGACCGTGGAAACAGATGAAGCAAACGGAAATCATGACGGTGTGAATGCTGTATTGGAAAAAGTACGGCAGGCAGAAAAAGAATGGGCTATGGAGGAACTGAAGTGGAGTGAAGAAAAAGCCCAGAAAAAAGCTGATAAGCTGATTGCACCGATGGTACGGGCGCGGCTGATGAACGCCTATGAATATGCAACGGCAGAAAACACTGAGGCAACGATGGTGCAGGACACGGAAGCCATGCAGCAGGAACTGCGGAAGAAAGCGCCGGATGCGGATGTGGAACAGTGGCTGCTGCCGAAGATGGAAAAGGTGCTGGGCGAAAAAGGCATTTACAACGGGAAAGACCCCTATACCAAAACCGGCAACCGGCGCAGCTTTGCGCAGCTGCATTACAAATACACGCTGGAAAACCTTGTGCAGGCCATGAACCAGCAGCAGGAGGCGCGAGGACAGGGCGCGCTGGGTGTATCGGCCAAGGGGCTGATGAGCACGGCCACGACGGAGTATGGGACGCTGGACGAAGTGCGGGCGGACAAGGGCAGACTGCAGCAGATGCCGGAGGAAACATACAACAAGCTGCTGGAAGAAGCGGACGGCGCGATCGCAGAAGTGGTGAAGCGCATCCGCAGCGAGACGGCAGCGCACGCGGACAACAGCTTTGAAGAACAGGAAGCTATTGGTAATATCCTGATGCAGGCGGCGCAGGGAAAGCGGACGGCGGCGACCATCGGCAAGGTGTTTGCGAAGGAAGGGTACATCATCGGCAAGGACACGGCGCAGCGGATTTTGAAGCTATACAACGACGTGGCGAAGATCCCCACCGGATATTTTGAAGCAAAGCCGCAGCGTGCCGTGGGCTTTGACGAAGTGCGGGCAGCGATCTTGCCGGACGATGCAAGCAGAGAACTGATCGACGAGCTGCAGCAGAAGGGCGTGAAGGTGGAGCTGTACAAGGCCGGAGACGATGCCCAGCGTACCGCGGTGCTGAACCGTGTGCCGGATGTGCGTTTCCAGATCGCGGAGCAGGCAGACAGGGACGCGAAGCGAAATGAGCAGCAGCAGGCAAGCCGGGTGATCGCGGAGAAGGCGGCGGCGCTGGACACCCTGAGCCAGTTTTTTGGGCTGACACGGGGCGTGAACGTGAGCCGGAGCGCGGTGGACGAGCTGGCCGGGCGCTGGCTGAAAGCCAACGGCAGCAAGGCCGACCGGGCGAAGCTGGCGCAGGAGACCGAAGTGCTGGTGAACTACCTGAAAGCCGACGGCGCGGACATGAACAAGGCCGAAGCGCTGGCCGAGACGCTGGCAGGGGAGATCCAGGACGGGGCAATGTACCGCAACAGCGAACTGTGGGACGAGTACCCGGAGCTGCACAAGCTGGAGTACACCGTGAACAAGAGCGGGCAGGCGAAGGCCGAGCTTGTGAAGCGGTACGGAAGCTGGAGCGAGGCGGTGGCCGAGGCACGGCGCCACGGCGTGACCCTGCGGCAGGCGGAAGGCGTGCGGGACGGCAACCCGGCGGAGCAGTATGAGAGCCTTGTGAACGATGACCGCGCCGTGGGCGGCGTGACCGATGGAGCCAAGGCGCTGTGGAAGCAGGCCGCAGAGCAGGCCGGTGTGGCGGGCAGTCTGAGCTTCGAGAGCACCGAGTGGCTGGACGTGCTGATGAACCTGCACGACGCCATCAAGCCGAAGACCATGAGCCGCTTTGCGGACAAGGCCGAGTATGAGGACGCCCGCGTGGAGCTGGCGGGCAGGATCATCGGGGATATCATGCAGCTGCCGCAGCTGACGGACGCACAGGCCATTTTTGAGGGCATCCAGCGGCACAACCTGGAAGCGGCGAAGGCGGCTGCCGGAGACGCGGCGCGGGCGGCCGAGGTGGAAAAGAGCCTGCGGGGCGTGCAGAAGGTGCAGAGCCGGGAATTCAACCGGCGGCTGGCCGAGAACCAGCGCACAGCGGGCCGGAACGCCGAGGTGCAGCAGGTGAGCGAGCTGCAGAAGCGGAACGCGAAAGCGGAAAAGCAGCTGGACGCGAACCTGGAACTGCTGGGCGTGGACGTGAGCAACGTGGGCGACCTGAACGAGAAGCTGACCGTGCTGCGGGAGACCTACGAGCGGGAATGGAAAGCCGAACGCAAGCGGATGCGGACCGAACTGCAGCAGATGCGGGACGAGGCAAGGCTGGAGGTGCGGCAGCTGCGGGGCGAGAACGCCGACCTTGCCCGGCAGGTGCGGGACGAGCAGCGGCGTGCGGACAAGGCCGAGTACAGCCTGATCGTGCAGGAAAACGAGATCATGGAATGGGAGGAAGAAAACCAGCGGAAGGCCGAGGCCTGGCAGCAGAAGCAGGCGCAGCGGAACGCACTGGCCGCCGAGGTGGCACGCCAGCAGCGGGATGAGGAGATCGCCATTGCGAAGCGGGTGGCCGAGAAGCGGGTGCAGAAAGCGCGGGACGGCCGGAAGATGGACGAGCTGAAGCGGGGCATCCGGCAGGATGCGGCGGCGCTGAACCAGATGGTGCTGCGGCCGAGCAAGGGCAAGTATGTGAGCAAGCGGCTGATCGAGCAGGCGGCGGAGGTGGCAAAGATCGCCGACATGACCGTGCTGAACGACAAGGCCGTGGCCCAGCTGACGCGGCTGCAGAACAGCATCCAGGCGAGCATGGGCAGCGAGGGCAGCCCCACGGCCATGACCACCGAGTGGGAGCAGACCGGGGTGCCGAAGCTGATCACGGCGCTGCAGACCGACCTGACGGCGTGGAAGGATGCAAAGCTGGCCGACTTACAGGCAAAGCTGGCCGAGGCTGAGGAGCTGCCCTACAGCGAGAAGGCACTGGCCTTGCAGGAGCGGCTGCGCAAGCGGATCCGGGAGACCGAGAGCCGCACCTACCTGCCCATGACGGTGGACCAGATGCGGATGCTGAAGGCCATCACCAGCGCGACGCTGCATGTGATCCGGAACGAAAACAAGACCGTGAGCCTTGCGAAGGCCGAAGAGGTGAGCAAGATCGCGGACGAGGCGGCCTATGAGGTGACGCTGAGCAAGGGCAACCACCCCGGCGGGGCGCTGGACGGGCTGCAGAACCTGCTGACCAAGTACAACCTGGACATGCTGGGGGCCGAGCGGGTTCTGCGGATGCTGGGCGGCTACAAGAACGGCGGCCAGATGGAGAAGATCGGGCAGATGCTGAACGACGGCCAGTACCGGCAGACGAAGATCACCATCGAGGGCGAAAAGCTGTTTGCAGACGTGACGGGCGCAAAGCACGCCAAGGAAGCGCAGGCCTTTGCCGGGCCGGGTGCGGACCTTGTGGACGTGGGCCTGAGAGACACGGACCACAACGCGGTGCCGCTGACCCATGCGCAGCTGTGCAGTTTGTACATGCACCTGCAGAACAAGGACAGCCGGGAGCACCTGATGACCGGCGGCATGGTGGTGCCGGATGCGCAGCTGTACAGCAAGGGCGACGTGGAGCAGGCCTACCAGAAGGGACAGCTGGTGCAGCTGGGCATGCTGAGCGACGGACACGGGGAAGCCATGGCGGACACCATCCTGAACACACTGGAAGCGGCCATGACCGACTACGACCGGGCGTGGTGCGCGGACATGAAGGAGTTTTTTGGAAACTACACCACGAAGCTGATCAACGAGACGAGCCTGCAGCTGGTGGGCTACAAGCGGGCCACCGTGCAGAACTACTACCCCATTGCGGTGGACAAGGCTGCACTGGCGACCGAGATCGAGGGCGTGAAGCTGGACGCGACCATTGAGGGCCGGGGCTTTTTGAAGAACCGTGTGAAGAGCAGCAAGCCCATCCTTTTGGAAGAGTGCTCGAGCGTGGTGCAGCGCAGCCTGCGGGACACGGCAGCCTATGCGGGACTGGCCGCGCCCATCCGGGACGTGCAGAAGATCCTGAACGCAGGGGTGGAGACCCGGGACGGCGTGAAGACCCTGAAAAACGGCGTGATCAAGGAGCAGTGGGGCACGAAGGCCGTGAGCTACCTGGACGATCTGCTGACCGACCTGCAGACCACCCAGCGGCACCGCTCCAACGGCGTGAGCCGGATGCTGAGCACGCTGCGGGGCAACTACGCGGGGGCGGTGCTGACCCTGAACCCCGGCGTGGCCATTGCACAGGCGGCGAGCCTGCCGACGGCGGCGGCCGTGCTGGGCGGAGACACCATGGCGTCGGTGATGCCATTTGTGAGGGACACTATGACGTCGGTGGTGCCCTTTTTGAAATCGAAGCAGAAGGCAGCGCTGGAAGCAGAAATTGCAGAGCACGGGGACGTGCTTTTGCAGTGGCGGAAGCGCGGGGCCGGAAAAGGCGAGCTGCAGAGCATCGGCAAGCGGGAGACGCTGGTGCAGAAGGGCATGGACAAGGTGCCCGGATGGCTGACCGGATGGATCAACGGCATGGACGAGATCACGGTGGCGGCCCTGTGGGAGGGCAGCAAAGCCTATGTGAAGAACCACGCGGCGGAATTCGAGGGCGCGGGAGAGACCGGAAGCCCGGCATACTGGGAGGCGGTGAACCGCACCTACCAGAAGGTGATCGAGCAGACCCAGCCGAACTACACCGTGATGCAGCGGGCAGGCATCCAGCGCAACCCGGACGAGATGGTAAAGACCTTTACGATGTTCACGACCCAGCGCTTCCAGAATGCGGGCATCCTGATCGACGCGGTGGGCGACTGGAAAGCGCAGGCGGCGCGGTACAAGGCGGACGCCAGCGACGCGAACAAGGCAGAGCTGCAGCGGGCGACAAAGCAGCGGGACCGGGCCATTCTGAGCCAGGCGGCGCAGGTGGCGGTGTTTGCCATGATGAAGATCGGCGCGGACTTCCTGCTGCACCGGTGGGACCGGGAGCAGGACGAGAACGGCGACGTGACCCTGAAGAGCATGGTGAGCCGCTTTTTCTCGCTGTCCACCGAGAGCACAATGGGCAACTTCCTGTTTGGCAGCGAGCTGTACAGCCTGATCGACAATGCCATCGAGGGCAAGGATTACGACGTGATCAGTGCCACGAACATCAGCGCGGTAAACGACATGGCGTCGGATGTGGTGAAGTTTACGGCGGAGCTGAAGAAGGACACCAGCGAGATGGACGAGGCGGAGCTGGAAAAGCACCACAAGAAGCTGATGGAGAAGGGCATGGCCCTGATCGAAAACGGCTTTGAGATCGTGGGGGTGCCCTACGGCAACGGCCGGAAGATGGTGGACGCAGTGCGCGGGTACTGGGACGATGCGCAGAACGTGGCGCAGGGCGGAAAATTTAGCTTCAACAGCCTGCCGGAGAGCGCGACCGGGCAGTATGACCGGCTGTACAATGCCTATGCCAGCGGCGACGCGGACGAGGCACAGGCGGCGGTGGAGAAACTGGTGGCCATGGGCAAGGAGGGCGAGATCTACAAGCAGCTGAAGACCCGGCTGAAGAAGTACGACGCCGACACCCGGGCGGCGGCAAAGGCACAGATGGAAGGGAACGAAGCCGAGCGGTACCGGCTGGAGACGGAGACCATCGAAGCGCTGTACGACGTGCTGGGCATCCGGAAGAATGTGAAGGAGGACGCGCCGAAGCGGGAAGCCGTGATCGACTGCGTGACCGGGGCCGTGAATGCACTGGAGACCGAGATGCTGAAGGGCGACGCGGGCGACATGTACGCGGACCTGGGCGAGGCGGTGGACAGCCGGAAGGCGCAGGACGTGCAGGCCGAGTACGACCGGCTGATGAAGGCCGGACGGACGCCGAGCAGCGTGAAGAGCAAGCTGACCGAGCTGGCAAAGCCGGAGTATCTGGCGGGCAGCGATGCGGACAAGCAGCAGCTGGCCGACGTGCTGCTGGCCCTGACCGACACGGACGGAAACGCCCTGTACACGGAAAAGACCTTTGCGCAGTGGGAAAAAGCGGCGGAGAAGGCAACACAGGCGGAACCGGAAGAGGACCCGTATGCACTGCTGCGGTGACGACCAGATGCCAACCAAGTGCCAACCAAGTGGCAGCCATCCGGTGACGCTTTGTCACCAATAGAAAGCACCCCGGCGGGCAAGACCTGCCGGGGTGCTTTTATAAAAGTACACGGTTTTTTGCGGGGCAGCGGGACGGTAGACTGGGAAAAAAACGGAAGGAGGAAAAGACCATGCAGGTAAGGATCGTGGAAAAGCGATTCGGTGGGGTGGAGTTTGCCCCGGAGATGAAGGTGCTGCACCTGGGCGGGCAGAGCAGCGCGAACGTAGAGCGGCTGGAATTTACCCTGCCGGAGAGCTGGCAGGGCAAGAGCGTGACGCTGCACATCCAGCGGCAGGACGGCACCCTGCCTGCCCCCATTTTGCTGGACGAAGCGCACAGCTGTGCGGTGGGCAAGGAGTTTACCGCGTCGAGCTGCGGCAGCTGGATGCTGCTGGCCCTGGGCGAGGACGGATTCCGGGCGCTGACACGGCCGGCAAAATACGACTGCTACGAGACGCTTGCCACCGACGGCGACGCGGAGATCAGCCCGACGCAGTACGAGACCTTTGTGGCGCGGGTGCTGGCGTACTCGAACAGTGCGGCGACCAGCGCGCAGGAAGCGCGGAACAGCGCAGGTGCGGCCGCGAAGGATGCGAAGAGAGCCGAGGCAGCACGGACAGAAACGGTGACGGCGGCCGGACAGGCCGGGGCGGCACAGAAAGCGGCAGAAAGCGGCGCAGCCCGGGCCGAGGCGGCAGCCGATCGGGCGGAGAAAACGGCACCGGCGGACGGGCCGGTGAAGAGCGTGAACGGCCAGGGCGGCGTGGTGACCCTGACGGCGGCGGACGTGGGTGCGCTGGAAGCGGGCAGTGCGGACTATGTGGAGCGCATCGAGCTGAACGGGCAGGTGATGACCCTGACCATGGGCGACGGCAGCACACGGACGCTGCAGACCAAGGACACCACGGCACTGGATGTGATGACCGGCGTGCTGGGCGTGGAACACGGAGGAACCGGAAAGGACACAGCCCTGACGGCGGAGGATGTGGGAGCCTACGGCAAGAATGAGACCTACGCAAAGACGGAGGTGTACAACCAGAAAGAGGCCGACCAAAAGTTCGGCACGCCTGCCACGGCTGACCAGCTAGGCTCCGTAAAAGTTGGCGCTGGCCTCGGCGTGACAAATGACGGCACCCTGAGCGTGACCAGCGTCAACGGCTTTACGGTCAAGGCGCAGACCACCGACCCCGGCGTGGGCAGCGCCCTCGACACAGGCACTGTCCTGCTGGTGTACGCATAAGGAGGTGGGCGCATGAGCATCTATCTCGGTGCCGGTAGCACGGCACACAAAATGTCCAAACTTTATGTGGGCGTGGGCGGTCAGGCCCGGCAGGTGCAAAAGGTGTACGTCGGCATAAATGGTCAAGCCCGGCTCGTCTACCAGAGCGGCACGCCCTTGGGAAATAAACCGGTTGGCAAAAAGGTGTTTTTTGACGTAGATAACATCCGTACAGAATGGATCATTGTGCATCAGGGTCTACCGGGCGATATGTACGACGCAAGCTGCTTTGGAACGTGGCTGCTGTGCAACTCCACAAGGTTCACGGGATCTTATAAATCCAGCGGTACCGGGTACGCGAATTCCGATTCACAAATATACCTGGAAGACACGTTTTTCAGGATGATCAAAGCGGATATCAAGCCGCTGATCAAGAAGGTGCGAATCCCTTATATGGGCACCGAAAGTTTTCCTATGGAGGAGGACCGGAGAGAGGGGGCGGATGGCCTGGCAACAAAGGTCTTTCTGCCCAGTATCACGGAACTGAATGGAGCCCTGACCAACACATATAAAGAGGGTGCGGCGCTGAGCTACTTTCGTACCGAGGCAACAGCCAGAAGAAAATGGTCCCGGCCTTACTGGACCCGGACGCCTACGAGCGGTGGATGGACCCCGAGTAAGGCGGCGTATGTTACCGCAGACGGGGCGTTAAAGGGTAACAGCGCAAAGTCCAGCTACAGCTACCGCCCAATTTTGGTGCTGCCGCAAGAGGTGCTTGTGGACGAGAGCGGCAATGTGATTGGATAAGGAGGCACTGTATGGACACTAAAATCAAGCCCGGTTACACCGCTCCGGCGGCAAAAGCCGATTACATCGCCATTGCGCAGGCCGTGAGCGAGCACAACGATGCCGCACAGCCCGGCCAGCGCTACTGGGGCGTTGCACTGGCAGACGGCACCTACATGGTGTACGAGGCGGGCACGGTACCTCCCCCGCCGACCGCCGAAGAGCTGGCCGCGAAGGAAGCCGAGCGCAAAAAGGCCGAAGAGCGGGAGAAGCTGCCGGAGACGGTGGCGGCGCTGCAAAAAGAAAACGAGATGCTGAAACAGTGTCTGCTTGAAATGAGCGAGACTGTTTATGCATAAAATCACACAAAAATTAGAAAGGTTGGCATTTATGATGGCGATGTTATGGGCACAGGAGATCATGAGCTGCGAGACCACCGAGGAGGCAAAGGCGCTGTATGAGCGCTGCCCCCGCCTGCTGAAGGCGAAGGTCAAGGCGCTGCTTATCAAGAGCGGCTTTGAAGAGATCGTGGAGGAAACCGCCGATGAGTAAAACCATCATGGATGTTTCCCGCTGGCAGGGCAGCATTGACTGGGCAAAGGTCAAGGCGTCCGGCCAGATCGGCGGCGTCATGATCCGCGCCATGGGCAACAGCGCCGACGGCAAGGCAAGCAAGCCTTACATTGACCCGCAGTTTGCCCGCAACTACGCCGAGTGCACACGGCTGGGCATCCCGGTGGGTGTGTATGGCTACTTTAAGGCCGTCAACAAGGCGGAGGCGGATAAGGAGCTGGCCTTGCTGAAAAGCGCTCTGACCGGCAAAACGCTGGGTCTGCCGGTGGCCGTGGACATCGAGGACAAGCTGCAGGCAGCCCTGAGCAAGGCAGCCCTGAGCGACATCGTGGCCCGCTGCCTAAGCGCGGTGGAGAGCTGGGGCGTGTACGCCATGCTGTACACCGGCTTGTATTTTGCGCAGACCAATTTGTACATGACCGGCGCGGCCCTCAAGCCCTATGATGTGTGGCTGGCTGCATACCGCAAGGAAAAACCTGAACCGGGCTGGCCCTTTGGTATGTGGCAGTACACCAGCGAAGGCACCGTGCCCGGTGTGAGCACCGGAGTAGACCTCAGCGTGGCCTACAAGGACTACGCGGGCATCATCCAGCGGGCCGGGCTGGGGCAGGTCAGGGGGTGAGACCAATGCAGCAAGTTTTTGCCTACATCTCTGCCCACTGGATGGAGGGAGCCATCTGGCTGCTGGGCATCGGCTGGGGCTACCTGATCAAAAAGGTCACCGAGTACCGGACCATCAAGGACGGCCTTCTGGCCATCATGCACGACCGGCTCTACCAGTCCTGCACCCACTACATCCAGCAGGGCGGCATCGACACCGCAGGCCTGAAAAACTTGGAGTATCTCTACAAAAGCTATCACGCCCTGGGCGGCAATGGCACGGGCACCGAGCTGTACAACCGCGCCAAGGCCCTGCCCATCCGTGACTGATACACCCACACAAGCCCGGCAACGCCGGGAGAAAGGACAAACCATGAATAACCTGAACAACAAGATCTCCGCCGGTACCATCGCCCGCACCGCCTGCCTGCTGCTGGCCCTGACTAACCAGATCCTCAGCGCCTGCGGCAAGCCTGTGCTGCCCATCGAGAGCGCCACCGTGGAGCAGCTGGTCACCGCTGGCATCACCACGGTGGCCGCGCTGATTGCCTGGTGGAAGAACAACAGCTTCACCATCGCCGCAATCCAGGCGGACAAGTACCTGGAGGACAAGAAGAGCCAGATCGGCAAGTAAGCCAGCCGCACTACTTAGCCGCCCCGGCGGCAGGCCGAAAGGCCGCATAGCATGACAACAGCCCCGTGGTTCCGGTGATTCCGGTTCCATGGGGCTGTTTTTTGCAGCGCATTCCGACATGTTGCGAGTTATAAGCCCGAATTTTTGCGCCACTTTTTGCGCCACCATTTCAGGGTCATCTGCGGAAAAATGGAGAAATTAACGCACTTTTCCGCGCAGAAGTGCCTTATAAAAACGATGCAAAAAGACCCGGAAAAGCTAGGCTACAAGCCACTTTTCCGGGTCTTTCACGTTGGAGCTACTGACCTGATTCGAACAGGCGACCTGCTCATTACGAGTGAGCTGCTCTACCAGCTGAGCCACAGTAGCACATTGCACATACTCTGCAACGGACAATATTTTACCATATTTCAGCATGTCTGTCAAGGATGGATTTTCCACCGGTGAACGTCACAGGATAAAACATGGCATGGAGTATGCCTCAGTTTCTTGAAATCCATCTAATAAAAAAGATACTCCTTGTGCAGCTATACGGCTGCACAAGGAGTATCTTCAATATAACGATAGAACAACACTGCGTCCAAAACAAGTGTCAGGCGTTTTTTATCAGCGCTCAATGGAACAGCTTCTGCCCGATCCAGATGCAGATGCAGGCGCCGATGACTGAAATGATAAAGGACGTGATGCTGCCGGTGGCATAAATGCCGAACAGGCCGAACACGAATTCGCCCACAAAGCTGCCCAGGATGCCCATGAGGATGTTGCGGCCGAGCGAAGTTTCGGTACCCATGAAGCGGCCGGCCACATAGCCTGCCAGCGCACCCACCAGCACGCCTGCGATCAGAGAAGCAATCACGCCCACCAGTGAGAACAGGCCCATCAGACAGCCCACCAGAATGCAGAGCAGGGTGATGATCAGCAGAATCGTCAATGTGATCATAAAAAGTACCTCCTTATTGCGCCGTGTCTGCGCCGGACTGTTCCCGGGCGTAGCGGCAGAGATCATTCAGACAGCATTTTTCGCATTCCGGCTTGCGGGCATTGCACACAGCGCGGCCGTGCATCACAAAGCGGTGGCACAGGTCGCTGCCCTCTTCCGGCGGAATGATCTTCCACAGGGCCATTTCTACCTTCTGCGGCTCCTTGATGCCGTCCACAAGGCCGATCTTGTTGCACAGACGGATGCAGTGGGTGTCGGTGACAATGGCCGGTTTGCCGAACACATCGCCCATGATCAGGTTGGCGCTCTTGCGGCCCACGCCGGGCAGCGCCAGCAGCTCCTCAAAGGTAGTAGGCACCTGGCAGTTGTACTTGTCCCGCAGCATGCGCATGCAGGCCGAGATATCCCGCGCCTTGGAGTGCCCCAGTCCGCAGGGCTTGACGATGGCCTCGATGTCCTCCGGCTCGGCAGCGGCCAGTGCGGCCACGCTGGGGTAGCGGGCAAACAGGTCCTCCACTACGATATTCACCCGGGCGTCCGTGCATTGGGCCGCCAGCCGCACGCTGACCAGCAGCTGCCACGCGTGATCGTAGTCCAGTGTGCAGCCGGCATCCGGATATTCTTTTTTGAGCCGGCCGATCACCTCCAGCGCCAGGTTCTTTTTGGCGGTGAGATCTTCCGGCTCCTTTTTACGGGCGGGCATACCGTCGCCTCCTTTCGGCAAAAAATGTTTTCCTTATCATAGCATGTTTCGACCGATTTGTAAACGCCTGCCCGGAATTATCTGAGAATCATTTTCAGAAAATCTCTTGTCCTCCGCGCAGAAATGCGCTATACTATAGAAAAACACTGGGGGATTCCCCGGCATGGGAGGGAAACACAATGAACGAACCACTGGCGCAGCGCCTGCGGCCCAAAACGCTGGCAGATGTGTGCGGGCAGCAGCATCTGCTGGCCCCGGGCAGGGTGTTTCGCCGCACCATCGAGAGCGGACGCATCCCCAATATGATCTTCTACGGCCCGTCCGGTACCGGCAAGACCACAGTGGCCCGCATCATCGCAGAGAACAGCGGCATGACTCTGCACAAGCTCAACGGCACTTCCTGCGGCACCGGCGACATCAAGGCGGTGCTCAAGGACATCGGCACGCTGGCGGGGGCGGGTGGCATCCTGCTGTATCTGGACGAGATCCAGTACCTGAACAAAAAGCAGCAGCAGAGCCTGCTGGAGTGCATCGAGGACGGCTCGGTCACCCTCATTGCATCCACCACCGAGAACCCGTATTTCTACATCTATAATGCATTGCTGTCCCGGTGCACGGTGTTTGAGTTCAAATCCCTGTCCGCCGCCGATGTGGAGCAGGGCCTGCACAATGCCCTCAAAAAGCTGTCGGAAGGGGGGAACACCCCGGTGCGCATGGACGAGGACGCCTGTGCCTATCTTGCCGAGAGTGCGGGCGGCGATTTGCGCAAGGCACTGGGCTGCCTGGATTTTGCGGTCACGGCGGCCCCGGTGGAAGAAGGTGCCCGGCACATCACGCTGGATATGATCCGGCAGGTCACCCGCCGCACAGCCATGCGGTACGACCGGGAGGGTGATGATCACTACGACATCGTGTCGGCCTACCAGAAGTCCATGCGCGGCTCTGACCCAGACGCGGCATTGCACTATCTGGCCCGTCTGCTGGAAGCCGGCGACCTGCCCTCGGCCTGCCGCCGTCTGATGGTGTGCGCCTGCGAGGACGTGGGCCTTGCCTACCCGCAGATCATCCCCATCGTTAAGGCGGCGGTGGATGCGGCCAACATGGTGGGTCTGCCGGAAGCACGCCTGCCGCTGGCCGACGCGGTGATCCTGGTGGCCACCAGCCCCAAATCCAACAGCGCCCATGACGCCATCAATGCAGCCATTGCGGATGTGCAGGCCGGGCGCACCGGGCCCATCCCGCGTCAGCTGCAGAACAAGCACTTTGACGGCGAGGATGCTCTGGTAAAAGGGCAGAACTACAAGTACGCTCACGACTACGACCACCATTGGGTCAAACAACAGTATCTGCCGGATGCCCTCAAGGACGTGAAATACTACACCTACGGCGACAACCGTACCGAACAGGCGGCCCGCGCCTACTGGGCAAAGATCAAAGGCGAGGAAAACGTCTGAACCCAAAAACAAGAAAAGGAGAACGATATGCGCTATTCCAAACAGCGTGAGCTGGTCATGCAGACGGTGGAAAACCTCTGCGACCACCCCACCGCCGAAGAGATTTACGACACCGCTGCAAAGGAATGCCCGGGCCTGAGCCTTGGCACCGTGTACCGCAACCTGAACAGTCTGGTGGAGGCAGGCCGCGTGCGCCGGGTGTCCATCCCCGGCCAGGCCGACCGGTTCGACCATACGCTGGCCTGGCACAGCCACCTGTACTGCACGGTGTGCGGCGGCGTGACCGACGCCGAGGTGGACGAAAAGCAGGTGACGAAGCTGGTACGCGGCCAGAAAGGCCGGGTGCAGGACTGCGCCGTGGTGTTCATCGGCGTGTGCGAAAGCTGCTGTGCAGCACAAAAAGCGGCCTCCGAGGCGTAAACTTTGCCCGGACCCCCTTGCCCACAGCGGCCAAAGAGTGTATACTAAGGAGAGCTATTCATAAAAGCGGAAAAAAGAGTGTTCACCGTGCGGGGTTTTCCCGGCGGAGAAGGATGGTTTGATTGGAATACATTAGTTTTGAGCATAATAACATCGCCGCTGATCTGGTAAAGCAGGCTTACGACACCCCGCCGCTGGCCTTTGTGCACAGCTATGGCTGCCAGCAGAACGTCAACGACGGCGAGCGCATCAAGGGTGTGCTGGTGGATATCGGCTACGGCCTGTGCGACAAGCCGGAGGACGCCGACCTGATCCTCTTCAACACCTGCGCCGTGCGCGAGCATGCCGAGCAGCGGGTGTTCGGCAATGTGGGCGCCCTCAAGGGCCTCAAGGAGAAGAAGCCCGGCCTGATCATCGGCCTGTGCGGATGCATGGCCAACCAGAAGCATGTGGTGGAAAAGCTGCGCCAGAGCTACCCTTATGTGGACCTCGTGTTCGGCGTGGACGGCATCGACACCCTGCCGCAGCTCATCGCCCAGAAGCTGCAGAAGCACAAGCGTGTGCTGCTGGACCCCGCCCAGCGCCCGGTGATCGTGGAAAACATCCCCATCCGGCGCGAGAGCGAGTTCCGCGCCTGGCTGCCCATCATGTACGGCTGCGACAATTTCTGCACCTACTGCATCGTGCCCTACGTCCGCGGCCGCGAAAAGAGCCGCAAGCCCGGCGACATCCTGGCCGAGTTCCGCGGGCTGGTGGAGGCCGGTTACAAGGAGATCACCCTGCTGGGCCAGAACGTGAACAGCTACGGCAAGGGCCTGGAAGAGCAGATCGACTTTTCCGACCTGCTCAACCTGCTGTGCACCGTGCCCGGTGACTACCACATCCGGTTCATGACCAGCCACCCCAAGGACGCCAGCCACAAGCTGATCGATACCATTGCTGCCCAGCCGAAGATCTGCAAGCACCTGCATCTGCCGGTGCAGTGCGGCTCCGACCGGCTGCTGCAGCAGATGAACCGCCATTACACCATTGAGCAGTATCTGGAGCTCATCGAGTACGCCCGCAAGACCGTGCACGGCATCACCTTCTCCAGTGACATCATCGTCGGCTTCCCCGGTGAGACGGAAGAGGATTTTGTCAAGACGCTGGAATTGGTGCAGAAGGTGGGCTATATGCAGCTGTTCACCTTCATCTACTCCAAGCGCACCGGAACCAAGGCTGCCGAACTGCCAGACCCCACCCCCCGCAAGGAAAAGACCGACCGCATGAGCCGCCTGCTCAAGGTGCAGGACGAGATCGCCATGGCGCTGGTCAAAGGTCAGGTGGGCCAGACCGTGCAGGTGCTGGTGGAAGGCTACGGCCGCAGCGAGGGCACCCTCTCCGGAAGGCTCGACAACAACCTGACGGTGGAGTTCACCGCCGACCCGGCACTGCTGGGCCAGTATGCGATGGTCCGGCTGACCGGTGCCCGTGCTACCGTGCTGCTGGGTGAGCTGGCAGACTGAGAGAAAACGCGATTCCGGGGCCGTGTGCCCCTGAAACAATAAAAAGCGACAAGGAGAACAACTACCATGGATTGCATTGATCTGTTCAAGCGCGCTGCAGTGGCCCTGCAGACCGACCCCCGTTACCTGGCACTGGACCAGGCCCGTAAGGCAAACGACAACGACGAGAACCTGCAGAACCTGATCGGCGAGTTCAACCTGGCCCGCATGGACCTGAACAACGAGATCGGCAAGAGCGAGCGCGACGACGCCCGCATCACCGAGCTGAACGAGAAGGTCAACAACCTCTACGGCCAGATCATGGGCGACGAGGGCATGACCGCCTACAACGAGGCCAAGCGCGAGTGCGAAAATCTGGTCAACTACATTGATGCCATCATCAACACTGCCATGAACGGCGGCGACCCCATGACCGTGCAGGAGCCTTCCGCTTCCTGCACCGGAAGCTGCTCCACCTGCGGCGGCTGCCACTAACACGATCCGGAACAAAACGCGGCTGTGCAATGCAGACCGCGTTTTGTTTGCAAAAGGCGGTTACCGGCCGCAAACCATGCACAGAACATCGAACGGGGAGAGAGGGAAAACCATGGCAGAGCTGTCGCCCATGATGCAGCAATATCTGGAAATCAAAAAACAACACAAGGACGAGATCCTGTTCTACCGCATCGGCGATTTTTACGAGATGTTCTTTGAGGATGCCCTCACAGCGTCCAAAGAGCTGGATCTGACCCTGACCGGCAAGCAGTGCGGTCTGGAAGAGCGGGCCCCCATGTGCGGCGTGCCCTTCCACAGCTACGAGGGCTATGTGGCGCGTCTGATCGCCAAGGGCTACAAGGTGGCCATCTGCGAGCAGGTGGAGGACCCTGCCAAGGCCAAAGGGCTGGTCAAGCGCGACATCATCCGCGTGGTCACCCCCGGCACGGTCATCGAGAGCAGCATGCTGCAGGATGACCGCAACAATTACATTGCCAGCATCTATCTCAAGGGCAAAAAAGCGGGTCTCTGCTTTGCGGACGTCTCCACCGGCACGGCCCACATCACCGAGCTGGCGGCGGACAAGATCGCCCCGGCGGTGATCACCGAGCTGTGCCGCTTCCACCCCAGCGAAGTGCTGATGAACCCCGGCCTGCTGGACTGCCGCGAAGTGACGGCCTACATCAAAAAGAATATGACTTGCTCAGTGGAGCTGGTGGAGGATGAGCGCTATGCGCCGGGTCTGGTGGCGGCTTCGCTGGAGAGCCAGTTCGGTCGTGACTGGCCCCAGACCACCGGCATGGCCGAAAACGGTCTGGTACGGTTTGCCATGGCGGCACTGCTGGAGTATCTGCACGACACCCAGATCAAGGGCGTGGAGCGCCTGAAAACCGTGGTGACCTACAACGAGGCGCAGTTCATGCGTCTGTCGCCGGTCACCCGGGCCAATCTGGAACTCACCGAGACGCTGCGCGGCCGCGAAAAGCGGGGCACGCTGCTCTGGGTGCTGGACAAGACCAGCACGGCCATGGGCAAGCGCATGCTGCGCAGCTGGATCGAGCAGCCGTTGTTGTCCAGCAAGCTCATCAACCAGCGCCTCAACGCGGTGGAGAGCCTTGTGCGGCAGACCGTCGTGCGCGGCGACCTGACCGACGAGCTGCACTACATTGCCGACATGGAGCGCCTGATGACCCGCACGGTCTATGGCTCGGCCACCCCCAAGGAAATCTATACGCTGGCCCAGACCTGTGAACGTCTGCCGGTCCTCCGGCAGCAGGCAACGGCCTGCGGCTGCCCGGAGCTGGCAGAGCTGGCGGAGGAGATCGACCCGTTGGAGGACATCAAGGCCCGCATCTATGCGGCCGTGGACCCGGATGCACCGTCCACCCTGAAGGACGGCGGCGTCATCGCCAAGGGTTACCACACCGAGGTGGACGAGCTGCGCTCCATCCGCGACAACACCAAGGGGGTCCTGGCCCAGCTGGAAGCCCGCCTGCGGCAGGAGACCGGCATCCCCAAGCTGAAGATCGGCTACAACCATGTGTTCGGCTACTACATCGAGGTCAGCAACTCCTACAAGAGCATGGTGCCGGAGACCTACATCCGCAAGCAGACCCTGACCAGCGGCGAGCGCTACATTACGCAGGAGCTCAAGGAGCTGGAAAGCAAGATCCTGGGTGCACACGAGCGGCTGATCACGCTGGAGCGCCGCCTGTTCGACGAGCTGCTGGAGAGCATCAGCGCCCAGCTGGACCGCATCCAGCGCACGGCCAACGCCGTGGCAAAGCTGGATGTGCTGACCGCCCTGGCGCAGGTGGCAGCAGAGAACAACTACTGCCGCCCCGTGGTGGATGACAGCGACGAGCTGACCATCACCGAGGGCCGCCACCCCGTGGTGGAACAGGTGCTCAAGGGCAGCCTGTTTGTGCCCAATGATACCACCCTCAACTGCGGCGAGGACCGCTGCCTGATCATCACCGGCCCCAACATGGCGGGCAAATCGACCTACATGCGTCAGAATGCGCTCATCGCGCTGATGGCGCAGATCGGCTCCTTTGTGCCGGCCGCCAGCTGCCATGTGGGCGTGGTGGATGCCATCTTTACCCGCATCGGTGCATCGGACGACCTTTCTGCCGGGCAGTCTACCTTTATGGTGGAGATGACCGAGGTGGCCGAGATCCTGAAAAACGCCACCTCCAAGAGCCTTGTGGTGCTGGACGAGATCGGCCGCGGCACCTCCACCTTTGACGGCATGAGCATTGCCCGCGCCGTGGTGGAGCACATTGCAGATCCCGCCAAGGGCCTTGGCTGCAAGACGCTGTTTGCCACCCACTACCACGAGCTGACCGAGCTGGAAGGCACCGTGGAGGGTGTAAAGAACTACAACATCGCGGTCAAGAAGCGCGGTGAGGACATCACCTTCCTGCGGCGCATCGTGCGCGGCCCGGCCGATGACAGCTACGGCATTGAGGTGGCCAAGCTGGCCGGTCTGCCCGGCAGCGTGACCCGCCGCGCCCACGAGGTGCTGCGGGCACTGGAAGCCACGGCCCCGAAAAACAAGGTGGAACAGATGGACTTTGATGCCCTGCAGGAGTACAACTCTCCGGCGGTGCCCAGCGAGATGATGGAAAAGCTGGAAGCCGTGGACGTGGAGACCCTGACCCCCATCGAAGCCCTGAATTTCCTCTATGAACTCAAAAAGACCCTGAAGGGCAGCCTGAATGGCTGACCCGTTCTCCATAAAAACGCACAAGGGAGGGAACGACCATGGCCGTGATCCATGTTCTGGACAAGCACACCGCCGAGCTGATCGCAGCCGGTGAGGTAGTTGAACGTCCGGCGTCCGTTGTCAAGGAGCTGCTGGAAAACTCCATCGACGCAGGTGCCAGCCAGATCACCGTGGGCATTGAGTCCGGCGGCGTGAAGCTGATCGAGATCAGCGACAACGGCACCGGCATTGAAGCCGAATACATCTCCACTGCTTTCATCCGACACGCCACCAGCAAGATCCAGACGCCGGACGACCTTGTCAGCATCCATACACTGGGCTTCCGCGGCGAGGCATTGGCCTCCATTGCCAGTGTGGCCCGGGTGGAGCTGACCACCCGCACCGAGCAGGACGAATTTGCCACGGTGTACCGCATCGAGGGCGGGGAAGAGCTCTCCCGTGAGCCGGGTGCCCGCGCTGTGGGCACCACCATCCGGGTGCAGGATCTGTTCTACAACACCCCCGCCCGCATGAAGTTCCTCAAAAAGGACTCCAGCGAGGGCACCTTCGTGGCCGACACGGTCACCCATGTGGCCCTCAGCCACCCGGAGGTGAGCATCAAATTCATCCGGGAAGGCAAACTGCAGTACGTCACCCCCGGTGACGGTCAGCTGCGGGGCGCGGCCTACTCTGTGTTGGGCCGGGAGTTCAGCCGGGACCTTGTGGAGGTGGACAACCAGGAGGGCGTCTACCACATCAGGGGTCTCATCACCCCGCCCAAGAGCTGCCGCGCCAGCCGCAGCATGCAGCATTTTTACATCAATGGACGCTATGTCCGCAACCGTACCATCATGGCCGGCATGGAGATGGCGTTCAAGGGCACCATGATGCAGGGCAAGTTCCCTGGCGGCATCCTGCTGCTGGATATGCCGGCAGACCTGGTGGATGTGAATGTGCACCCGGCCAAGATCGAGGTGCGCTTTGCCCGGGAAAACGACATCTTTGATGTGGTTTACCACGCCGTCAAGCTGGCGCTGGCCCAGCCCGGCACCGGCGAGCGGCATTTCACCTTTGAAGAAACAAAAACCAACGAAAAATCCAAGATCGAAGTATCTGACAGAGAATCACTGAAAAATGCTGTAAAGAAAAACAACTTTACAGAGCTTTCTGCCATCATTCCGGGGCAGGCGGACCCGGGCACCCTCCCGCCGCAGCCCGCTCCGGCCCCGGCGGCTCCCGCAAAGCCCGCAACGAAGGCATCTGCACCTGCTGCGCCGGAAAAACCGACGGCTGCGGCACAACCTCGCTGGAAACAGAGCAGCGTGGATGCCGACATCCTGGACCCCTTTGTTACCCTGCACAGCCCGGCCGCCCCGCAGGAAAAGCCTGCTGAACCCTTCCGTGCGGCGGCCAGCGAAACACAGTTGGACGTGGAACCGGATTTCGGTGAGACAAAAGTGCAGGCAGGCTGGAACCACATGGCGGCCTGGGACCCGCAGCCTGCCGTTCCGGTGAAAGAACCGGAAAAGCCCGCGGCGCCGGTACAGCCTGCACGGGAGGAACCGGAAGCAGCTGCCGAAGAGCCGGTGGAGCCGGAGCAGATGAACTTTGCCCCCGCCGACGGCCCGGAGCCGCTGCGCTATGTGGGCGAGGTGTTCCGTACCTATATCCTGGCCGAGCGCGGCGACGAACTGTGCCTCATCGACAAGCACGCTGCCCATGAGCGCCAGCTGTACGAAAAGCTGGCAGCCAACTACGGCAATGTGCCCAGTCAGATGTTGCTGGAGCCGACGGCCATTGACCTGTCTGCTGAGGAAAAACAGGCTCTGCTGGATCATGTGCCCCTGCTGGAAAACGCAGGGCTGGAGATCGCGGACTTTGGCGGCAACACGGTGGTGCTGCGGGCGGTCCCGGCCGATGTGGAACCGCAGAACGCCGAAAGCCTGCTCATTGAGATCGCCAACAAGCTGCTCAAGGGCGGCCACGACGCACTGAACGAGCACACCGAGTGGGTGCTGCATTCCATCTCCTGCCGTGCGGCCATCAAGGCGGGGGACAAGTCCTCCCCGCAGGAGCTGCTGGCGCTGGCCGAAAAGATCCTTTCCGGCGAAGTGCCGCCCTTCTGCCCTCACGGCCGCCCCTGCGTGCTCAAGTTGACCCGAAAGGAGCTGGAAAAGCAGTTTGGACGCATCGTATAAACACCCGGTCGTGGCAGTGGTGGGCCCCACGGCCACCGGCAAAACGGCCTTGGGCGTAGCGCTGGCCGAACAGTTCGGGGGCGAAGTAATCAGCGCGGACTCCATGCAGATCTACAAGGGTCTGGATGTGGGCACCGCCAAGGTCACGCCCGAGGAGACCCACGGCATCCCGCACCACGGGGTGGACATCCTGGAACCGGACGCACCATTCAGCGTGGCAGATTTCACGGCCATGGCGGGCCGCCTGGAGCAGGAGATCGCGGGCCGGGGGCATCTGCCCATTCTGGTGGGCGGCACCGGTTTATATGTACAGAGCTTTCTGTACGGTGTGCGCTTTACCGAAGAAAAAGCACCGGCCGGTCTGCGGGAGCAGCTGGCAGAAGAGCTGGCCCAGAAGGGCGGTGCCGCTCTCTATGCCGAGCTGCAGCAGGTGGACCCGGAAGCGGCGGCTGTCATCCACCCCAACAATCAGGTGCGGGTGCTGCGGGCGCTGGAACATTACCGCGCCACCGGCAAAAAGCTCAGCGAGCAGAAGGCGGCATCCCTGCCGCCGGAACGCCCCTACCGCAGCCTGATCTTAGGGCTGGATTTCCCGGACCGGGCGGCGCTGTACCGCCGCATCGACCTGCGGGTGGACAAAATGCTGGATGCCGGTCTGCTGGCGGAGGCAGAGCTGGTCTGGAACAACCGCAGCCGCTTCCGCACGGCAGCACAGGCCATCGGCTACAAGGAGTTCTTCCCGTATTTTGAGCAGACGGCCTCGCTGGAAGCCTGCGCGGACAAGCTCAAGCAGGCCTCCCGCAACTACGCCAAGCGGCAGCTGACCTGGTTCCGCCACATGGACGGCGTGGTCTGGCTGGATGCCGGGGCGCCGGAGGTGCAGCAGTGTGCCTGCCGTACCGTACAGGAATTTTTGTCGAAAGGATGATGGATAATGGCCGATCGGGCAGAAAAAAGCCGGAGGGACCGCAGGGAGCCGCATCCGCTGGCGGTGCTGGCCGGGGTGTTGGCGGCATTTTTGCTGCTGGCTGCATGCTATGTGGGATATCAGGCCCTGCACATCCTCTTCCCGCAGAATGTATATGAGACCGCACTGCCGGCCACCGTGTCGGACAACGTGGAGGCCGACGGTGTGCTGCTGTTTGATGAGGTATATGTGTCCGGCAGCGGCACGCTGGGATATCTCGCGGCCGACGGCGAGCGCGTCTCGGCCGGGACGGCTGTGGCGGAGATCTACAGCGATGCTTCCCAGGCGGTGCTGCGCCAGCAGCTCACCCAGCTGACCGAGCAGATCGACCTGCTGCAGCGCTCCCAGAACACCACCTCCCTGCAGCTGGACGCCCTGCTGCGGGAGCGCTCGGCGGCCCTTTATGACATGATGGACGAGCTGGATGCCGGAGCATACGACGAGGTGAGCAGCGGTGCCAATGCCTACCTGCTGGCCCAGAACAAGCTCTGGATCGCCACCGGCGATTCCGCCAACTTTACCGATCAGGTCACGGCTCTGACCCAGCAGGCCCAGAGCGTGCAGGCCCAGCTGGGCAACCCCACCCAGATCACCGCCCCGCAGACCGGCTACTTTGTCCGGGCGTCCAGCAGCGGGCGGCTCAATGCCGGGGCCGACGACATCCTTGCACAGGACCCGGCTCAGCTCAAGGCGTATCTGGATTCTAACCCCACCCTGCCGCTGGACGGCTGTGCTGGCAAGATCGTTTCCGGCTTCACCTGGCGCTATGTGGGCGTGTGTTCGGCCGAACAGGGCCAGAAGCTGCTGGGGCAGAACGGTAAGCCGCTGAGTTCCAGTGTGCAGATCCGCTTCCCCGGCCAGACGGACAGATCCTTCAAGGCCGCCGTTTCGGAGGTGACCATTGACGAAGAACAGGGCCTGGCTCGCTTTGTGCTCACCTGCAACGTCATCAACGGCGATGTGCTCTGCCTGAACCACGCAGCAGCCCGCATCTCGGTGGGGGAGAGCACCGGCCTGCGCATCCCGGCTTCGGCGGTGCACTACCTCAAGGAGGACGGCACCGAGGCAGAGACGCAGGGCGAAAACTACATCCCAGGCGTGTACGTCAAGTACGGCAACATCGCCCGCTTCTGCAAGATCGACCCCGTGGACAACGATCATCCGCTGGTGCCCGACGGCGATTACATCCTCGTTTTGCCCAAGGGAACCGACGGTTCGGTGAGTCAGGTGCGGCTTTATGACGAAATCATCGTTTCCGGACAAAATTTGTACGACGGAAAACTTTTGTAGTTATTGACATCCGTGTCAAAAAATCCGATAATAGTAAAAGCTATTTGCATTCTTTTGCAAAGTATGCCGGGCAGCCCGGCGCTGCCTGAATGAAAGGAGCAGATCATTATGTCTTTGGTAGATAGCCTCAAGAAGGGCCTGTTTGGTTCAGAGGACGAGTACGAAGATCAGTACATTGACGACGGCCCCCAGATGGTGAACAACAACAACGGTGTCGGCCTGGGCGCAGATGAGGAGACCGAAGAGCCGGCCGAGGGTGCCAAGAAGAACAAGGTGGTCAACATCCACGCCACCACCCAGCTCAAGGTGGTCCTGGTCAAGCCGGAGCGCTTTGAGGATGCCAGCACCATTGCGGACCATCTGAACAACAAGCGCACCGTCGTGCTGAACCTGGAGTCCACCAACAAGGAAGTGTCCCGCCGTCTGGTGGACTTCCTGTCCGGTG
>ERZ773200.179-NODE-179-length-75576-cov-15.973398_pt1 | contig 75576 bp, 52 predicted proteins | sample MGYA00581008_ERZ773200 | MGnify/ENA primary metagenome ERZ773200 (study PRJEB29015, sample SAMEA2737770) | human gut metagenome | biome: human gut; feature: human-associated habitat; material: faeces | place: China | collected 2012 ... | reverse complement strand
CAAAAATGCTCGTGAATACATTAAGTATTCACTCCGCTTTTTGTTTCATCTGACGGAAAATTTGACGACGCATCTGTCGCACAATCTTTGTGCGGTATTGCCTTGACAATTCTGCAAAAATCCTGTATAATAAAAAGAAATCAACTTTTCAATCATAGTATTATGCAGAATGTTCATAGGGTGTTGCATTCTCTACACGAGCTTTATGCACTGCTTTCCAACAGCAGAATTTGAACGATATGGAGCCCGAACAGACGAAACCGCTGTTCCGACAAGAGAGGACTGATAAGATGAAAAAAGAAAAACTGTTGCATTCTACAAAGATCCAGCAAATGATCGCACAATATAAACACGACATGCAGCTGGTAGACCAGCTGACCGCAGATGCAGAACCCCACTACGAGATCGAACAGGAACTTTATAAAAAGTACGAAGTCAAGCGTGGTCTTCGCGATCTGGACGGTAAAGGGGTACGTGCCGGTCTGACCACGATCAGCAAGGTGTCCGCTACCCAGATCGTAGACGGCCGGGAAGTTCCCGCAGCCGGACAGCTGCTGTACCGCGGGATCCCCATTGAACAGCTGGTGCAGGGCTTTATTACCCACGACCGCTTTGGCTTCGAGGAGATCGTCTATCTGCTGCTCATGGGACATCTGCCGAAAGCCGACCAGCTGGCACAGTTCAAGGGGCTGCTGACAGATTATCAGGAACTGCCCAACCACTTTAACAGCGGCGTTATTATGAAGATGCCCAGCGACAATATCATGAACACAATGGCAAAGTGTGTGCTGGCACTTCACGCCTATGACCCCAAGCCCGATGATACCAGCCTGCCCAACGTGATGCGGCAGTGTATCCAGCTGGTGTCCCAGTTCCCGTCGCTGGCAGTGTTCGGCTATCAGGCTTCTATGTACTTCCGCAACGACAGAAGCATGTTTATCCAGAAGCCTGACCCGAAGCTTTCCATTGCGGAAAACATTTTGTATATGATGCGTCCGGACGGCAAATATACCCGTCTGGAAGCAAAACTGCTGGATCTGTGTCTGGTGCTCCATGCGGAACACGGCGGCGGCAACAACTCCGCATTCACTGTGCACGTGGTTTCCTCCTCCGGAACGGACACCTATTCCACCGTTGCTGCGGCACTGGGCTCTCTGAAAGGACCGAAGCACGGCGGGGCGAACATCAAGGTTATGGAGATGTTCGAAGACCTGAAGCAGCACTGCCCCGACTGGGAGGACGAGGACGCTCTGCGGGAATATCTCAAGGGGCTGCTCCGCGGCGAGGGCTTCGACCACAGCGGTCTGATCTATGGCATGGGTCATGCGGTGTACTCCGTATCCGACCCCAGAGCCGTGATCCTGAAATCCTTTGTGGAACAGCTTTCCGATGAAAAGGGCTGCCACGCTGAGTACCAGCTGTACGCTACCGTGGAACGCCTCGCCAAGGAAGTTATCACCCAGAACCGGAAGATCTATAAGGGCGTTTGTGCCAATGTGGACTTCTACAGCGGTTTTGTATACCGCATGCTGGGACTGCCTATGGATTTGTTCACGCCGATCTTCGCCATTGCCCGCATTGCCGGCTGGTCGGCACACCGGCTGGAAGAACTCATCAACTGCCGGAAAATTATCCGTCCGGCATATCTCTCTGTGGCAGAGCCGCAGGAATATGTGCCGCTGGAAGAACGATAAGAGGAAAAGTCTGGAAAGCTCCTGAGATATGGCAACACCGCACAAAGCTTGTGCGTAAGGTGCGTTGTCAGATTTTTCGGCAGATTGCCTAGAAATTCCGCAGGCATACTGCCGTATGGCAAGGGATTTCTGGGCAATATGACGGAAAATCTGCAAGCAGATTGCGTGCAAAGCCGTCAGGCGGGCTTTGTGCGGTGTTGCCATATATATTCACGGATGCTTTCTCTGGCTGACGGCCGAAAGGAATTTCTGTGGTTTTTTTCGAAAAACACTTGCAATTTCTGTAAGAGTATGCTATAATACAAATATCTGATGCGTTGACATCAGGACGGATTCCGGAATATAGGTGTGCGGGTCCTGTGCAACAAAGCACCGTGAACCATGTCAGGCGGGGGACCGAGCAGCATTAAGCGGATGTGTTTGTGTGCCGCAGCAAACCTGCACACCTATGTTCCGGAATCTTTTTTGCTGGGAGGTGTAAGGGTTGTATCAGGCATTGTATCGGAAATGGCGGCCGCGGTCGTTTGACGATGTGATTTCGCAGCCGCATATCACAACGGCTCTCCGGAATCAGATCCGTGAGGAAAAGACAGCCCACGCCTACCTGTTTACCGGTTCCCGCGGCACGGGAAAAACCACCTGTGCCCGCATTCTGGCGAAAACGGTCAACTGTGAACACCGCACGCCGGAAGGAAATCCCTGTCTGGAATGCGACATCTGCCGCGAAGCAGAACGGGGAGCCCTTTCTGACATCGTGGAGATCGACGCGGCTTCCAACAACAGCGTCGAGGACATTCGCGACCTGCGGGAAGGCACCGTCTATCTGCCGGAACGCTGCCGGTATAAAGTGTATATCATCGACGAAGTGCACATGCTCTCTCCCAGTGCGTGGGGAGCATTGCTGAAAGTCATGGAAGAACCGCCGGAATACGTCAAGTTTATTCTGGCGACCACGGAAGTCCACAAGGTGCCGGCGACCATTATTTCACGCTGCCAGCGGTACGACTTCCACCGGATCCGCACTGCGGACATTGCAGCACGGCTGGAATATATCGCCGGCGAGGAGCAGCTTTCGCTGGAGCCGGAAGCGGCACAGCTGATCGCTCACCTGTCTGACGGCGGTATGCGTGATGCGTTGTCCCTGCTGGATCAGTGTGCGTCCGGCGGCGAAGCAATCACCGCGGCATCTGTCACGGCGGCAGCCGGCGTTGCCGGTCGGGACAGCGTGTTCGCCATTCTGGAAGCAGTGCAGGCACAGGACGCGGCAAAGGCACTGGAATACACCGGTGCCCTCTACGATCAGTCCAAGGACATGGTGCGGCTTTGTGACGAACTGCTGGAACAGCTGCGGAATATGATGCTGCTGAAAGCTGGTACGGGACAGCCGGATCTGCTGACCTGTCTGCCGGACGAGCTGCCGCGGCTGGAACAGCTGGCACAGAAGCCCTCGCTGGATACGATCCTGTGGCAGATCGCCCAGCTGCAAGACTGTCGGGAACGCATGCAGCGAAATCAGAACAAGCGTGTGGAACTGGAAATGCTGTTGTTGCAGCTGGCAGTGCCCAAGGTCGCTGTACCGGTTTCGCCGGCAGTGACAGCGGCTCCCCAGCCGGCACAGCCTGCCCCGCAGCCCGCTGCGGCACCTCAGACCACACAGTCTGCACCAGCAGCCGAGCCTGCTGCGGCAGAACCGGAACAGAAGCCCCTGACGGCGGCAGAGATCCAGCCGGTCAACAACTGGGCGGATATTCTGGCGGCATATCAGGCAGTGAATCCGGCGGTGTCCGGCAGTCTGGCGGAGTCTTCGGCATACGTTGCCGGAAACAACCTGCTGATCGTGGCAAAGAACCGGTTTTTCCTCACCCTGCTGAAGAATAAGGAAAACGCTCTGTCCCTGCGGGAAACCGTCAAGCAGTTCCTCGGAGCAGAGTACAATATCCGTGCCAAGTGCAGCGAGCCGGAGGAACAGACCTCCAAGGCACAGAATCTGCTGCAAAAGGCAATGGACAGTCATCTGGATACGGCAGTGGAAGAATGATAGAAGCCTGTCTGACAGGCTGGCGTAAGTGATGAAGTGAAACCCGCATTTTTACCAATGCGAAAAGATATGAGTTTATACTGAAAGGAAAGATTTTCTCATGAGAGCAAGATTACCGAAACAGAATCAGGGCGGTGCCCAGAATATGAACGCAATGATCCGTCAGGCACAGAAGATGCAGGACGAGATCTCCGAACTGCAGGAAGACATCGAGAGCCGTGACTTTACTGCAACCGCAGGCGGCGGTGCAGTCAGCGTTACCGTTACCGGCAAAAAGACCGTAAAGGCTCTGGAGATCAAGCCGGAAGTGGTAGATCCGGAGGACATTGAGATGTTGCAGGATCTGATTATCAGTGCTGTGAACGAGGCAGTGAATCAGGTAGAGGCAACCACAGAATCTGAAATGAGCAAGATCACCGGCGGTGTTTCTCTCCCGGGCTTGTTCTAAGGGAACAGAATGGCTGGTTATCACGCACTCCCGCTGGAACTTCTGGCGGAGGAGTTTGCAAAACTGCCGGGCATCGGGCTGAAATCGGCACAGCGTCTGGCGTATTCGATCATTTCCAGACCGGAGGAGGACGTGGAACGCTTTGCCAACGCTCTGCTGTCGGCGAAGCGGGACATTCACTATTGTCCCTGCTGTCAGAATCTCACGGAAATGGAACTTTGTTCTGTCTGTGCAGACGAAGAACGGGATCACAGCTTGATCTGCGTGGTAGAGAGCCCGAAAGATGTGACGGCACTGGAACGCACGGGGGAATACACCGGCGTGTATCATGTGCTGCACGGGCTGATCTCGCCGATCGACGGCATTACGCCGGACAAGCTGCGGATTCGGGAATTGCTGGCACGCTTGCAGGACGGCAAGGTGCGGGAAGTCATCATGGCGACCAATCCCACTGTAGAGGGCGATGCCACGGCGATGTATCTGGCACAGTTGCTGGAGCCGCTGAAGGTCAAGGTCACACGGTTGGCGTTTGGGCTGCCGGTAGGCGGTTCGCTGGAATACGCCGACGAGGTGACACTGTTCAAGGCACTGGAAAACCGAACGGCAATGTAACAGCACTGCCGCAAGACAAAACGAAAATATTTCGCCCTGTTCGTGGGGGATTCTCCGCAGGCAGGGCGATTTTTTTATTATACGGGCGGGGTTCACTCGTAAAGTGAACCTTCTAGGGCAGTCGCGTCGAAACCGTCCGGCGGAATTCGCTCGTTGCCCTCGCTGTCCGCCTGGGGCTTGCCAACGCCGGTTGTTGCCCTTGCCTGTATCGGTAATGTTGATATTCAGGTGCTTTCTGATACAGGTGGGTGACTTTATTTTGTACGGCGTTTGCAAGCTTACATTCGTTAAGCGGTGGAGAGGTTCACCCGTAAAGTGTACTTTCTAGTGCAGCCACACCGAAACCGTCCGGCGGAATTCGCTCGTTGCCCTCGCTGTCCGCCTGGGGCTTGCCAACGCCGGTGGTTGCCCTTGCCTGTATCGGTAATGTTGATATTCAAGTTTTTTTCTGGTACAAGTGGGTGACTTTATTTTGTACGGCGTTTGCAAGCTTAAACTTCAATATGCTACAGCAATCAGCCGATTTCACAAGGAGTTACGCTTCTTTTTTTCTTTACTGAAAAGAAAAAAAGAAGCAAAAAAAGAAAAGAGTTCGCATTCCACTTGTACTATAAGGTCAAGTATCACACGAAGATTACACGTCGCAAAAATCCCCCGGCGGGGCAAACAGGCGGCTGCCGCCGCCGTAACACTACCCTTTTCACAGTTGAAATTGGGGCGTAAGGTCAGCGGCGACTCGCCGCTTTCTTTGCTGAAAAGAAAAAAAGAAGCAAAAAAAGAAAAGAGTTCGCGTTTCACTTGTACTACAAGGTCAAGTATCACACGAAGATTACACAAGAAACTGTCACTACAGATTCTCATCAACAAAGATTCCCCGGAGGGGCATACAGGCGGCTGCTGCCGCCGTAACATTACCCTTTTTACTCTTGAAATTGGGGCGTAAGGTCGACGGCGACCCGCCGCCGCGAAAGGATATGATAGTTATGATTACTGTTTCTAACGTTAGTCTGCAATTCGGCGGCGATACGCTGTTCAAAAATGTAGACCTGCAATTCAACCCCGGCAACTGCTACGGTGTTATCGGTGCAAACGGTGCCGGAAAATCCACATTTCTGAAAATTCTCTGCGGTCAGCTGAAACCTACTACCGGTGAAGTGACCATTCCGAAAAATCTCCGCATGAGTGTCCTCAAACAGGATCACTTCGCCTATGATGCCTATACCGTTCTGGATACCATTATTATGGGCAACCAGCGGCTGTACGACATCATGCAGCAGAAAGATGCCCTCTATGCCAAGGAGGATTTTACCGAGGAGGACGGCATTCTGGCTTCTGAACTGGAAGCGGAATTCGCTGAACTGGACGGCTGGGAGGCGGAATCCAACGCTTCCAAGCTGATTCAGGGGCTGGGTCTGCCGGAAGAACTGCTCTATCAGCAAATGGCAGACCTCTCCGGTAATGAAAAGGTGAAAGTCCTGCTGGCACAGGCTCTGTTCGGCAATCCGGATATTATCCTCATGGACGAGCCGACTAACCATCTGGATATTGATGCCATTGCGTGGCTGGAGGACTTTTTGTCCGAGTACTTCGGTACCGTTATCGTGGTTTCTCATGACCGCCACTTCCTCAATGACGTTTGCACCCATATCGTGGATATTGACTATACCAAAATCAAAATGTACGTGGGCAACTACGAATTCTGGTACGAATCCAGCCAGATGATGCAGCGGCTCATCAAACAGCAGAACAAAAAGGTTGAAGATAAAATCGCCGAACTGAAAACCTTTATTGCCCGCTTCTCCGCCAATAAGTCCAAGTCCAAACAGGCGACTTCCCGCCGGAAGCTGCTGGACAACCTGACTGTGGAAGAACTCCCTGCGTCCAGCCGCCGCTATCCCTTTATCGGTTTCGATATGGATCGGGAACTGGGCAAGGAAGTGTTGCAGGTCAGCGGCATCTCCAAGACTGTGGACGGCGTGAAGCTGTTGAACAACGTCAGCTTTACGCTGGGACGTACCGACAAGGTGGCGTTTATCGGCGAGAGCGAACAGGCAATCACCATGCTGTTCAAGATTCTCATGGAGGAAGAACAGCCGGACGAGGGTACGTTCAAATGGGGCGTGTCTACTTCCACTTCCTATTTTCCGGTGGATAACTCCGCATACTTCAACGACAACGATGATTCCATTCTGGACTGGATCCGCCAGTATTCCACATCGGACGAAACCGAAACGTTCCTGCGGGGCTTCCTGGGCAGAATGCTGTTCTCCGGCGATGATATTTATAAGCCGGTCAAGGTGCTGTCCGGCGGCGAAAAGGTTCGCTGCATGTTTGCCCGCATGATGCTGTTCCACTCCAACGTACTGCTTCTGGACAGACCTACCAACCACCTCGATCTGGAGAGCATCACCGCTGTCAATAACGGTCTGGTGAACTTCAAGGGCGTAGTCATTCTGTCCTCTCACGACCACGAGATTCTGGAAACTGTGGCAAACCGCATTATCGAGATCACGCCGGAAGGCTGCATCGACCGGCAGGGCACTTATGAGGAATATCTGGAGTGGAAAAAGGAAAACGGGAAATAAGGCAATACCGCACAAAGCCTGCCTGGCGACTTTGCACGCAATCTGCCGAAAAATCTGACAACGCACCTTACGCACAAGCTTTGTGCGGTGTTGCCATAACTGTTCTTGCCTATGAAATTCAAGGAGAACCCTATGATCTACTACTGCATCAGCGATATACACGGCTGTCTGTTCGCATTCCAAAACGCTTTGAACATCATCACAAGCCACTTGAGCGAGGAGAACACTGCCCTGATTCTGCTGGGAGATTATATCCACGGCGGCAAAGAAAATGCTGCTGTGCTTGACAAAATCATGGAACTGCAAAACAGATATGGAAGCGGCAAAGTCATTGCCCTGCTGGGAAACCACGAGGAACTGGTTTGCGAGGGTATGGCATCGGTCGATGCATGCGGCACAGGCAGCGGTGACGATGACAGGTACGTCAGCTGGTTGCGTGGCCTGCCGAGATACCACGCTGCCGGAAAGACCATATTTGTCCATGCCGGCATTGATGAAGAAGCAGAAGATCTATGGAAATACGGCACCATGGATCATATCTTCACGGAAAAATATCCTGCCCAGACAGGACACTTTTTCGAGGATTACAAAATCGTTGCCGGACATATCAGCACTTCTGCGATCGCTGGAGATCCGCACTTTCACGGGATCTATTTTGACGGCAGTTCTCACTATTATATTGATGCGGATACGGTGGCGACTGGCTTCTTGAATATTTTGAAAGTGAATACAGAAACGCAGGAGTACTTTGCGGTTACAGATGCCGGAGAGTTTCCTGTTTTGCCCTATGATGTGGAGCATTTTTAGGCAACACCGCACAAAGCCCGCCTGACGGCTTTGCACGCAATCTGCGTGCAGATTTTCCGTCATATTGCCCAGAAATCCCTTGCCATACGGCAGTATGCCTGCGGAATTTCTAGGCAATCTGCCGAAAAATCTGACAACGCACCTTACGCACAAGCTTTGTGCGGTGTTGCCCAAAATTTTCCTGCATAACTCCGCCCGCTTCGGGCATACTGAAAGTGTACCGTTCGCCGGAACCTGCGGCGGTAACTTCTTTCAGAACAGGAGCGATCATTATGGAGATCAAAAAGAAAAACAGCAACATTCACTGTTCCGTGACCCAGTGCAAGCACAACATGGTCAGCGAAAACTACTGCGGTCTGGACTGCATCTGTGTGGGCACTCACGAATCCAACCCCACTGTACCGGAATGCACCAACTGTGATTCCTTTGTCAAACGCTGCGGCACAGAGTGCTGAACACGCGTACCGGAGGATTTTTCCTCCGGCTACATAGGGAATCCTTTGGGAAATCGGCTGTTGATTCGTCATGTTGCACAAAAAACAAGGTGCATTCAAATGCAAAACGGCAAAAAAAGTGGGAATCCCTTGTACATTTACGAAAATTCGGGTATAATAAAAGAGTATCCAAGTTCCGAAGGAGGTAGAATTTTCATGTATGATAAAACAATGACGTTTTCCGTCAATGACGAAAAAGAGATCGAAATGAAGAAAACGCTGATGCTTGTATATGATGCACTCACGAAAAAGGGATATAATCCGGTGAATCAGATTGTAGGCTACATTCTCTCCGAGGATCCCACCTACATAACCACATACAACAATGCAAGAAGCCTGATCCGTCATATCGATCGGGACGAACTGTTACAGGCTCTGGTAAAGTCCTATCTGCACCAGTGAGCTGTCCTTTAAACAATTCGAAAAAACTGCACCGCAGGTCTGCGTACAAGCAGAAAGCGGTGCGGTTTTTTTGTGTGCCGCACTGGAAAATGTCAATATTGTATCCCACAAATCCGCATAAGAAATACACGAATCAGCGAAGTTCTTTTATCCATTCCGTCAATTGACAGAACATGCAGGGTATGGTAAACTAACTATAAAGAGAAAAATCCACCAAAAAGCACCAAATACACAAAAAGCGAATTCGGCATTTGTACATTCATACAAATAGACCTGAAATCCGTTGACAAAAATGTATAATAGTGCTATAATATTGGATAGAAGGTTCTGTGCGTTTTCCGATTTGGCAATGAGAGGAAGGATACACGATGAAACGCATTTGGCAAAAAATAATGGCGATTTTAATGGCAGTATTTCTGGTATGCACAACATTGGTGCTTGCGGGCGGAGCCGAAGCTGTTTCTGCACTGGCAGAGACAGAGGGGAATACACCGGAGGTAATGGACGGGGCAGATGCACAGCAGTCCGCCGACAATTCCGGCGATATTATTATAGGGAACATTTCGATTGAGCTGGATCAGCTGATCAAAAACCACTATATGGTCACTGTGCCGGTCACCATGCCCAATAACCCCGGCTTTACCGTTCTGCAATTTGGTGTAAAATGGGATGTGACACGCATGTCCGTGCAGGGTGCACGTTCTACCGGCAACATGAAGCTGCCGATTCTCACCATTGCCAATGACAAAAGGCAGATTTGGATGATGTTCATTGAGAACGACTGCAAGGAAACCAATATCAGTTCCCTGACAGCAGAGATCAATCCGGATGTCAAGGTGGGGGATACATTTGTGCTGGAAGGGGCTTATGCGGACTATGCCGACAACAAGGCTCTGTACAAAGACAAGACGATGAAATCACATGACCTGAATATTGTTTCCGGTACAATCACCATTGTGGACAGCGTTGTGCCGGAAGTAAAACTGCAGATCGGAGAAGTCAGACCTTCTATGCGGGATCTGGATGAGAACGACTATATGGTAGAAGTGCCGGTGACCGCAGAAGCGAACAATGGCTTTAGCGACATGGTGTTTGGCTTTCGCTGGGATGCCAGCAAGGTGACAGCAGAACCGCCGTCCGGCAATATACCGGAAGGGCTTTCTCTGATCCCCACCATTGACAACCAAAACGGTGTCGGGTGGATCCATGTCATTGCCGACAGCACCTATACCGGCAGCGACATCTGTACGCTGCGGTTCACAGTACCGGACAATACGAAGCCGGGGTCGATCTATGACATTACCGGTTGTAGCAGTGATGGAGATACAGAGGCATCGGTTGCCAACCACTCCGGCACCGCGGGTACGCTGACCATCAACAACGGCAGAATTTTTGCCACTTCCACCCAGGCGGCGAATTCTTTTGCATTCGGTAAGGTGACGATTCCGGACATTTCCATTTCCATGGAAGATCTGGAGCAGAGCGATCACCTGATCTCCGTGCCGATTACGATCACGTCAAACAGCTGCTTTACCATGCTGGCGTTCGGTGTCAGCTGGGACACCAACGATTTGAGCATTGTCAGCTGCACCTGTGATGATACCAAGAATCTGGGCATGATCGAATCCTATTCCGATGACAACAACGGCATCTGGATGCAGTTTCTCTATCGCGGCCCCTATGATGCTTTTACAGGAACGGCACTGTGTACGCTGACGTTCCGTGTGCGGTCGGATATATCGCTGGGCGACAAGATCATGCTGAATCCGCAGGAACTGAGCCCCGACGGCGACAGCATGATCATCGTCAGCACCAAGGGCACCTTTGGTGACCTGAACATGCAAAAGGGCACCATCAGTCTGGTGTCGGCAAACGAGCTGACTGCGGCGGCAACCGTAAAGATCAGCGATGTGGAAATCGATACCTATCATTTGTGGCTCAAGAGCTATGTGGTAGATGTGCCCATTGTCCTGAAACGGAATACCGGTGTGTCCTATCTGTCTATGGGCGTTTTCTATGACGAAACCATTGCACAGGCGAAGGAACTGCAAAGTGTGGACATCGATCAGATCGGTGTAATGGACGACTTTAGCCGGCGGTCCAGTGCAGTGGTAAGCTCCGGCTGGCTGGAATTCCACAGCGTAGACCCCAGCAGCGGGTATGTCTACAGCGGCACCACGCTGGGCGTGCTGAAGCTCAAGCTGGACGAAAGCGTCAAGGCAGGCGATGTGATCGACCTGTCTGCGGTATCGATCTCACCTACCGGTGCAGTAGCCACGGTAGAGATCGCCGACGGTTCCCGTTCTTCTCCGGCACTGGTTTCCGGCTCGATCCGCATCACGGAAGCCGCAACCACAACACCGGCGGAAACGACCACTTCGGCGGAACAGACCACCGAAACGGAAACCACTGTGACAACGACCGCCACAACGGAAGAAACGACGATTTCGGAAACAGAAACCACCACTGCTGCGGAAACGACTTCTGCCGAAACCACAACAGAAACGACTACGGAAACCACAGAAACTACCACCGAAGAAACCACCACGGAAACGGTGACAGAAACCACTGTGGCTTCTACAGAAACTACAGCAGCGACTACCACAGGACATACCACTGCAATCAAGACTGACCACCTGAACCGGACAACACTGCGGGTACGTGCCGGACAAACCAGCCGCCTGCAATTTTATCCGGCAGAGGGCAACGGGGACGACTGTGTCTGGATGAGTTCGGATACAGATATTGTCAAGCTTGCTCCTGGAAACACCTCCGCGGAAATCATGCTCACCTGCAACCGTGTGGGAACGGCAGAGGTATCTGTGCTGTATGACGGGCAGGTGCATACCTGTAGCGTTAGTGTGGTATCCGGCGACAGCGAAGCTGCCGGCGATGTCAACGTCGACAATCAGACAGATCTGTCTGATCTGGTGATGCTGAATCACATGCTGCTGGGGCAGATTCCCACAGGAGATGCCGCATCTCAAAGTGCTGACATCAACGGTGACGGGTATCTGGACAACTGTGACGTTCTGCTGCTGATGCAGATGCTCCTGAAACAGGGGCTGCTGCAGTAAGCTTTTTGAGGTTTAGAACAAGAAAAGCGGTACAGAATTTCTGTGCCGCTTTTTGGTTCTGTAAAGACAACACCGCACAAAGAGCGTCTGGCGACTTTGTGCGGTGTTGCCTATGCAATTTATGGGTGAGAAAAATGGGACTGGGCGTGTTCATTTTTGCGGTTGCATTGACTTCTGGTAAAAAATATGCTAAACTGAACAGGAGAACATTTGCGGCGGCATGGTATCAAGTCCGGCGGTGCTGTTCGGAAAAGGAGGGACTTCTGTGGTACAATTCTGGGTTGGCATGCGGCGGCTGACAGCACACTGGAAACCGCTGATACTGTTTGAAATTCTTTGGAAACTGGTGACGCTGCTGGTGATTGCACCGGCATGTGCCGGCCTGATCCAGCTGGCGATTCATCTGGCGAAGCTGAAATATCTCACCACCTCCAACCTGCTGCAGTTCCTCCGTTCCCCGTGGACGATTCTGCTGTTGGCAGTGCTGTTGCTGCTGGCGGCGTTGTATACCCTGTTTGAAATTGCGGCAGTCTGTACCTGTTTCCGGCAGTCCCGCTTTCAGAAAGTCCGCACCACGCTGGGACGAATGGTTCGTTCCGGTTTGCAGTCAGTGCTGCACTTCTTTCGGGGCGGCGGACCGTTTCTGGTGCTGCATCTTCTGGTGCTGATTCCACTGATGCAGTTTTCGGCGACTTCCGGTATTTTTACCGCAATGGGCATTCCGGATTTTCTTGCCTACTATATGACGAAAAAGGAATTCCTGCTGCCGATTTATGTGGCGGCGATCATTCTGTGCTGTCTGCTTTCCGTTCGCTGGGTCTTTTCCAGCGTGCTGTTCACTCAGAACCAGTGCAGCTACCGCAGTGCTAGAGCCACCAGCGTACAGCTGGTGCGGGGGCGTTTCTGGCAGACGTTCTTCTCCGTGCTGGTGTGGAACTGCTGCTATTTCGCCGCTTTGCTGGTGTTCCTGTGTATGATTACAGTGGTCGTGCTGATGGTGATTCGTGCTACCGGCAGCGATGATCTCATTATGTCGCAGGCAATGCGGATCCTGAAATTGCTGATTCAGATCGTGCTGTGGAGTTTCTCGTTTTTTGCCACGCCGATCTGCATGGCACACCTGACGGCTCTGCTGGAGAAACGCTGTGTGCAGATGCCGGAGGTGGTGCTTCCGGAACCGATTCCGTTGAGCCGGAGTGCCAAGCCGTTTCGTCGGAGCACGGCAGTTCTGACGGCATGCTGCTTTACGGTGGCGGCTCTGGGGCTGAATCTTTCGTATGTGTACAGCGTTTTCACCGGCAAGGCGAATTTCCGTCTGGCATTGTTCCAGAATCCCACCGTTATGGCACATCGGGGACTTTCTGCCGACGCACCGGAGAACACCCTCTACGCCTTTTCCGATGCCATTTCGGTGGGGGCGGATTTCATTGAACTGGACGTGCAGCAGACCAGGGACGGCGTACTGGTGGTGATGCACGATTCCAATCTGAAACGCACTACCGGTGTGAACAAGGACATCTGGGACGTGGACTATGCGGACATTCAGAATCTGGACGCAGGCAGCTGGTTCGATCCGGCGTATGCCAACGCCAGAATCCCCACGCTGGAAGAAACGCTGCAATTCGTGGACAAGCGGGCGAAGCTGAACATCGAGATCAAGCCCACCAAGCACGGTTCCGATACGCTGGAGCAGGACGTGGCGGAGTTGATCACCCGGTATCAGTACACCGATGCCTGCTATGTGACATCGTTTTCCTACGGCTCGCTGAAAAAGGTCAAGGAAGCCAATCCGGAGATTCGTACCGGCTATCTCATGAGCGTGGCATACGGACAGTTCTACTCCCTGAAGTATGCGGACGCGTTCAGTCTGAACAAGGTGTTCGTCACCAGTCAGGTAGTCAACGCCGCCCACCAGCAGGGCAAGCAGATATTCGCATGGACGGTGAACAGCATGTCCGAGGTGCGGAGCTTGTGCAATCTCCACGTGGACAGCATCATCACGGACGATCCGGTCATGGTGCAGAATGTGATCTCGCGGGACAGCACCGGCGAAACGCTGCGGTCTGTGCTGGACTATTTTATCAATTGAGGGGTATTTTTCAGTCGGGCTGGCAGCCCACGCATCTATTTGTCAACGTTTTACACCCCACCTCACGAAAGGAGAATCCCCATGCACCTATTCGCCGCCCCCGTTTCCGCCGGCAAAAAGGCTCTGGAACACGAAACCGCTTACCGGCTGCTGGCGTATGCGGTGCAGGAAGTTTATGGGCTGCCCCTGCCGGAAATTGCCTGCGACTCCCGCGGCAAGCCCTTTTTTCCACAGCGGCAGGAGATCTGTTTCAACCTTAGCCACTGCCGCGGGCTGGCAGTCTGTGGCATCTCGGCGTTTCCGCTGGGGGTAGACTGCGAAAGCATTCGCTCTCTGCGGGAGGGGGTGCTGCGGCGTTCCTTTGCACCGGAGGAGGTGCTTGCTGTCACGGAAAGTACCCAGCCGGACGAAACTTTTTTCCGGTTCTGGACGCTGAAAGAAGCGTTTGTCAAGGCTCTGGGCGTGGGCATCTCCTACCCGCTGCACACGGCGGTGTTTGCGTTGGACGGGGAAGATGTCACTCGCCACCCCCAGGGCTGGCAGTTCCGGCAGTTCCGGCCGGACAGCGGGCATGTGGTGTCCTGCTGCGGAGCATCGGAGGACACGCTTCCGGAAGAACTCTACGTTGTGTCATTCTAAGGAAACACTGAATAAAGCCCGCCTGACGGCTTTGTACGCAATCTGCTTGCAGATTTTCCGTCATATTGCCCAGAAATCCCTTGCCATACGGCAGTATGCCTGCGGAATTTCTATGCAATCTGCCGAAAAATCTGACTACGCATCTTACGCACAAGCTTTATTCAGTGTTTCCCTAACCGAAAATGGAAAATTATTTTCCAGCATTTATACATTTTGCAAGAAAGTCGCCTTTGGCGGCTTTTTTCTTTGTGGATTCCTCCAAAAATCGGGATTTTCTGCAAAGGTCGTGAAAAATTCACATTTCATTATTTGACTTGTGGTATAATAGACATAGAAGGATATGCCATATGTTCGAAAGGAGTTTGGTGAAGATGAAAACACGATCGCATACCGCAAACGCCAGCAGGAGCCTGCCGTCACGAGTTATGGCGGTGCTGCTCTCCGCGGTGCTGTTTTGTACAGGGCTGTCGCTGGGCAGCTTTGCTTCGGCGGAAGAACTGCCGGTATTGGAAACGGACGTATCGCAGGGGAGTTCCGGCAACCTGCTGATCGGCATTCAGGGCACGTATATTGACCAGATCAGCGAGGCACTGGATTTGATCAACAGCTACCGGCTGGAAGCCTGCCAGAACGGCTATCCCAACCCTGACGGCAGCGGCAGCCTGACTATGAGCGACTATGAGCCGATCCAGTGGTCGGACGGACTGGAGTATATCGCACGGATCCGTGCCGCAGAGGCTTCCCAGACAGAAGATCATGTGCGTACCAACGGAAAAAGCTGCTTTGCCATTCAGGCACCGGCGGGGACGTCTTCTCACGGAGAGTGTCTTGCATGGAACCGTGAGAAGAATATGCTGCATGGTATCGAGCAGTGGTACGGCGAGAAGGAGTCCTATCTGATCGACAGCAGCAGCAGTGCCGCCGGTCACTATAGAAGCATGATCTCTCCTGGCAGCCGCTATATCGGTATCGGTGCGTTCTACACCTCTACGGCAACCTATGCCAATACCACCTGTGCGGAATTCAGTTCCAGCAGGGGTTCGGACAGCCTCAGCTTTACCTATGGGGAGTGTATCCAGAAGCTGGAGGTTCCCGCAAGTGATGTGACTGTAATGGACGATTCTGTGCAGAGTGTCATGTCCTACGGCGATACCCAAACCTTGTAGCTGAATATCCGGTACAGCAACCGGAAAGGCTTTACGCTACAGGAACCGGTATCGTGGAGCAGTTCGGACACCGATGTGGTATCCGTCAGCGGTAACACTGCCACTGCTGTGGGCTACGGCACGGCAACGCTGACAGCTGTAGTCAACGGTCTTTCTTACACATTTTCTGTTACCGTGGACGACAATGTCACCGTGACTACCACCGAACCCAACGAGTTGGAGGACACCATGTGTCTGAAATTCGCGGATCTGGAAATGTCGCTGGAGGAATTGCAGGCGAACAACTATCGGGTGGAAATGCCCCTTTATGTCAGCCAGAGTTTTAGCGATATGAACTTTAACGTCGTTGACAATCCCAGTCTGACGAATGTGAAGTGTGATTTCGGGGACAAGATCATCACGTCTTCTGCCAGCAGCGGCTATTCGACTTCGTACCTGCTGCGTGTGTATCTGTCGCATACCGAGCAGGAAGCCGGTTGGATCGGCACGATCACCTATCAGCTGCCGGAGAATACCAAGGCGGGGGATACGTTCTCGGTGGATTTCCGCATACTCAAAAGCAGCTACTGGATCAGCACTTCCGGAGAATCCAGCAAGATGCAGGGGGAGAGTGGCTCGATCACCATTACCGGTGCGGAGGAAACTACCACGACCACAGAAGAAACTACCACCACAGAAACAACGATGACCACCACGACCACTTCCGCAACAACGACAACAACCACAACAACGACAACGATGACTACTACCACCACAGAGGAAACCACTGCGACCACTGCAGAAACGACTACAACTACCGCGACCAGCACTACAGCGGAGCCGCTGCAAAAGAATCTGACGGTTTCGCTGGGAAGAGTGGAAGTGGGCGTAGATGAATACGAGCAAGATCACATTGTGAGCGTTCCGATCTATATTGATCGGGAGTGTTCCGCTTTGAACTTCGGCATCAGCTGGGACAGCCGTCTGACGTATCTGGACAGCAGTGCTGACTATGGTGCGTGCTCCAGTGCGGAGGCGGACGGTTTTGTCTGGCTGGTAAATGCATCGACCAGCAATATTCCGGCAGGAAAGATCGGAACGCTTCGGTTCCGGCTGCCGGACGATGCAGAGGCAGGAGATGTCTATGTGGTCAACTTGTCTGCACGTGCCGCCAGTGGTGCCGATGCCATGTGGCTGGATAATGTGAACGGACAAAAAGGCACACCGTTGGTGCAGGGCAGTACGATCACAATTACAATTGCTCCGGCACCTACGACCACCGCACCGGATACCGGCAGCGTGCTCTATGGTGATGTCAACCTGGACGGCAAGGTGGATATATCCGATGCCGTGCTGACCAACAAGGCGGTTTCTGGTGTGGTAATGCTGAACAAGCAGCAGTATCAGAATGCCGACTGTGATGCCAGCGGCGAGGTCAATGCCGATGATGCCACCCTGCTGATGAAATTTCTGGTGCATATCGTGACTGTTTTGCCTGATGCGGCATAAAAATTGCCGCGTATTCCGGCAAAAAAACCCTTGACAAATGCGGCATTCTGGCGTATAATAAAAATAAAGAGAGAGCATACCAGTAGACGGTCTGCTCCCACTGCATAGAGGTTAAAGAATAACCGCCGCGATTTTTGGATGCTTCGGGCGGTTATTTCTTTTTCTTGCCGTGGTGATTCTGATTACTATTTTTATGTTGATAGGAAATATCTTGACTTTTTCGAGAAAATATGGTATTCTATTTTTGTCGCATTTGTGATAAAAAGAAAGAATCTGATGAACAGATGACATGAGAAAGGAATGCATTTCTATGATACAGAGAAAAACCTGCCTTGGGGGAATTGCAGCAGCGGCGGCATTACTGCTGGCTGTGACCGGCTGCGGAAAGTCGTATCCTGCTAAAAACGCTGCCCAAAAGGCGGAAACCAGTGCCGCATCAGAAAGCACAGAAGCAGCTGATGCGGAGAGCCGTCCGACGGTGGAGCAGGCGGATTTCCAGCTGAAACCGTATGCCATGGACGGAATCGGGTGTGCGGTAGAAGTGCCGGACACCTTTACAACCGGCTCCGGCAACTCTGCTGTTTCCGGCAGACTGTCCTTTGACGGCACGGAAAGCGATGATGCCATTGTTGTCGCAGCGTATGATGCCCAGCCGGAAGAAGAATTCAACCAATTTCAGGAAGACGACCTGTTCGAACTGATTAACTTTTCGACCACGCTGCCGCAGCTGCAATATTTTCGGGAAACGGAAATTGCCCATGCGGAAAATATGCCCTGTAAGGCGTTTGTGGGCGAAACACTGGGGACAATTGCCGGAGAGGATACCTATGTGACGATTCTGGCGGTCAACTGTCCTGCACAGGACAAAATGTACGTCTTTTCCATGCGGGACAAGACCGGCGAGTTCCAGAACTACCGCGATCAGCTGGCAGACCACATCTATCTGAATGAAACCGGCTATGTGGTAGAGAACGACCAGTTGGCTGATGCACCGGAACCGGAGCCGCTGTCCTATTCCAACGACACCATTGGATACCAGATCGATTTGCCTGAGAAGTGGGAACGGGTCACTGACACCAGCCATTTTTACGGGCTGGAATCGCTGGCTTCCCAGTATGACGGCTATGACCTGTTCATGAACCGCGATCGGGACTATGCCATTGTGGCAGCCAAGTCCATGACGGTTTCCGATACGGAATTCTATGCGGCAATGGAACAGTACAAATCCATGTGGACAGGTGCCGGCGGCAATGAACTGGTCACCTCCAAGGAGTGCACCGTGTGGGGCTATGCGGCATATCAGCTGGTCATCAATCACACAGCCGGTGCAGATCCCACCACCAGTGTGACGTGGCTCATCAACAAAACCGGCGATCAGTCCAAGTGGCTGCTGGTTCGTTACTGTTACCGTGAGGACAGTGCGGCAGAATTTGCAGACACGCTGATCAACAGCATTCATCTGCAATAAGACAAATTCCCTAGAAAAATAGTTTTCCCAGTCCGGCAGCCGCCGGACTTTTTTTGTTTTGTCAGGCGAAAATATGACAGGATCTCTGAAAAAGTTACAATTTGGATAGGAGAATCTTGCTCGGTTTCCTCTGAAATTCGTAGAAAAGCAACACTTTTCCACACAAAAAATTGTGCAGATATGCAAAAGTTCGGGGAGAACCTGCCGGAAAGTCTTGCAAAACGGTTACAAACATGGTATAATAGCATTTGTACGGTGACCACCGCCGTGAGGGGACAACCTCTTCTCACGGAAATGATGTCTGCCGTTCGCCCTTGCCTGTGACAGACAGGCGGGCGAGGCAATGCAGGCGGCACACAAGTTCTGGGGCGGATCGTCTGGCTGTGACAGATCCTTTGATCCGACAGGACAATGCCGGCAGAGCACGGCGTATCCCTTCCGCTTTCAGGACCGGACAGGCGTGTGCAGCACAACGCATTGCAGCGGCAGGTTCCTCCGTACATCTGCGATGCAGCGACTGCTGACAACGCAAAATTCTCAAAGGAGCGTTTTTATGCGTAAGAAAATCATGGCAGTCGTTTTATCCTGTCTTACTATTTTCGCTTTGGTCGCTTCGTCCTTTGCGGTGACGTTTTCCGCGTCTGCCGTTTCTGTGGACGAAATGACAAAAGCCGCTGTACAGATCATCTCTCGGAGCGAGGGTACCTATGGTACGATCAATCCCAACGATAACGGTGCAGTCAGCATCGGTATGTTACAGTGGCATGCAGACCGTGCCCTCCAGCTGATGCGTTCGATCGCAAACGCAGACACTGGCTCGGCACAATCCATTCTGGGAAGCTCGTTCTATAACGATGTGATGAATGCTTCCAACTGGAACTCCCGTACATTTTCCAGTGCAGAGAGTACAGCAGCTTCCAACCTGCTGACTACCGCTGCCGGAAAGTCCAAGCAGGACGCACTGGCGTACAGTGACGTACAGGGCTATATCAGTGCCGGACAGAATCTGGGCATCTCCAACGCCGGCGTGCTGGTGTATTATGCCGAACTGTACAACCGCGGCATGGGCGTTGCAAAACGGATCCTGAACGCGGCGGCAGGCGGCGGTTCTTACAGCAATGTGACACTGTCAAAGCTGCACACCACCGCACTGGCGAACAGTTCCAGCTATTACACCGACCGTCTGAACAATGCCTATAACACCATTGTTTCGCTGGGCTGGGGCGATGCCTCGGTTTCCGGCGGCGGGGACAACGGCAGCGGCGGCGGCTCCGTGGACACTTCCGATTTCTCGGAAAGCTATGCCGGTACATATACAGTGACGGCTTCGTCCCTGAACGTCCGCAGCACACCGTCTACCTCTGGTGCAAAGGTGGGCGTGCTCCCCAACGGGGCACAGGTAACCGTCACTTCTGCCAACGGCAGCTGGGCGGCGGTGTCCTATAACGGCATCAGCGGCTACTGCTCTATGGATTACCTGAAGCAGAATGCCGCACAGACGACCGCACCGGCAGAAACCACGGCTCCGGCACAGACCACCACCACGGCGGCAACCGCAGCCACTTCGGATTTCAGCGAAAGCTATGCCGGCACCTACAGTGTGAACGCATCTTCTCTGAACATTCGCAGTGCCCCCACAACGTCCGCTTCCAAGGTGGGCAGCATTCCCAACGGGGCACAGGTGACTGTCACCTCCGGCAACGGCAAGTGGGCAGCGGTGTCTTATAACGGCATCAGCGGCTACTGCTCTATGGACTATCTGAAGCAGGCAGCTGCTCAGACCACGACCACAGAGGAAACTACCGCACCGGCAGAAACCACTACAACAACCGCTGAAACCACAACCACCGCTGCATCACAGCAGGACACAGAACCGGCAGAAACCACGCCGATCGATATGAACCGTGTCGACGAAGCATATGTTTCGCTGTACGGTGATGTCAACTGTGACGGAACGATCGACATTCTGGATGCTGTGCTACTGCAAAAGTACCTGAACGGCAGTGTGCAGCTGAACTATACACAGCTTGCCAACTCCGACTGCCAGAAGGACAGCCAGCTGGACATCACAGACGTGACCGTCCTGATGCAGTACCTGCTGAGAAGCTTCACTTCTTTACCGGTCGCATAATGTGACCAGCGAAAAAAACTGGATAAAACGACAGCCCGCCGCATTCCGGCATATGGAATGCGGCGGGCTTTTTGTTTGTGGTGAATTGTTGTTAATTTGAGTACCACCTAAACTTGAACAAAAGATTTTACTTCCAATCCCTCCACCAGCTTCGCTGGTCCCCCTCGTACTGAGCGGTCCCCTCTGCCCTGCGGGCATCTCCCCACCCCGTGGGGAGTCACCCTTTTCAAGAGAGGCTTAATTCAAGGTAGTACTCAAGAACTTAGGGAAACACTGAATAAAGCTTGTGCGTAAGATGCGTAGTCAGATTTTTCGGCAGATTGCATAGAAATTCCGCAGGCATACTGCCGTATGGCAAGGGATTTCTGGGCAATATGACGGAAAATCTGCAAGCAGATTGCGTACAAAGCCGTCAGGCGGGCTTTATTCAGCGTTTCCTTAGTGTAAAGTACCAGTTACTTCTTCAGTCCTGCCCCACGCAGAGCACACTCATAGGTGATATCGAACAGGTCGTTGGTGTCTACCTTGCCGTTGCCGTCAATGTCGCCGGCTGTGGTGGGGAAGTAGGTGCTGCCGGCACCGTATGCACCAGATTCGGCAATCTGCTGCATGGTCCAGTAGATGTCGTTGATCTCATAGGGAACACCGTTGCAGTCTGCATCGCCGGCAATGGGGGACTCGTCGTACACACCGTCATTGTTGAAGTCGAATGACAGTTCACTGCACTTCTTTTCCATGTTGTAGTTGACCATGGCGTTGCTCTCCATGACAAACCGCAGGTAGTAAGCTGTGACATACTGTACAAAGTCGTGTTCGCTGCCCTCGAATGCGTTGATCGCATCATCGTTGTACTCCGGATTAATGGTAACAACCGTTTCCATGTTGGTGGTGAGTGCGAAGCCTGTGTCCTTCTTGGTAATGGTGATCGTCTGATTCGGTGCTACGTCAAAGGTAACCTTGGCGGCGTTCAGCGGAGAGAAGTTGTAGTTGCCCTCGTCATAAGCCATGCTGAACTCAAGCGGCAGGCTTGCGGTGTCGGTATTGGTGTAGGAAATGCTGTCGCCGGTGATGTCCACCTTGCACTTGGTTCCCACGTCATACGTTCTTTTGTCGTAGGGGCTGCTCATGGAGCCGCCCTGCGGATACTGCGATACTTCTACGCGGTAGCCCTTGCCCTTGAGGTAGAAGTCAAAGCCGTTGGAACGCTTGGTCTTTTCCAGATGGAATGCAGAGCCGGTGCCGTAGTAGTTGGAATCCGAGGACCGCAGCTTGCATTCGCTCAAAAAGTCGTGGGTGCTGCCGTCTGCATCGGTGGCAGTGACCGATACGTCCTCCGGTGTGATGCCGCGGTAAGAATGCAGATTTACGATATTGGAAGCATCGGTGTTGATCTCTGTGGTGCCGTTCAGCGGTGCACGATAGGTCAATACGGAATCGTCATCGGAAGCATACAGTACAGATTCACCCTTTTCTGAAGTGAACCCGTATGCCGGAATGCAGAACTGCTTGGTCTTGGAGTTGACATAGATGCAGGCGTTGTCGTTGAACAGCGATTCCTTGGTGGTCTTGTTGTAGAAGTTGCTGTCGTAGGCAACAATGCAGGTGTCGTAGTTCACGCCGTCAAATGTCCAGCTGCCGGAAACCTTGTCCATGCCTACGATCATGTGCGTACCGCCGGCCCGAATGGCAACCATGAAGTAGGTACCCTTTTCCTTGCAGCGTTCTGCACAGTTCAGCAGGTTGTCTACTCGTTCGTCCTGTGTCAGCAGTGTCGGAGCATACATGACCACGTTGGAAACTGCCTGATATTCCAGCAGCATGTCATAGTAGGTGATCAGCTGTTCTACGTCGTTGGTCAGCGTGATGTCATGCAGGGTTTCTGCACCTGCCTGAATGTCGCTGGGGGACAGTTCGCCGTTGTGTACCAGAATGGACAGGGCTGCCATGCCGAAGCACTGGCTGCCTTGGCAGACGTTCCGGTATACACTGCTCTTGTTGAGATAGGCGAGCCGTTCAATATTGGTCATGCTGTTCCAGATCGGTTCGAATACCTTCTGGTTGAAGTCGTCCTCTGACAGGTTGCAGGAGTGGTTCGTGAACGAGAATGTGTCCTTGTACATGCCGTTTGCAGTGGCAGCCTGTTCCAGTTCGCTGGGTTCTGCTGACGGCTCTATTTCCCCCAGAGATGACTGATAGAACGCATCTTTCTGTTCGTTGGTGATATCGGTCAGGTTTTCCTGTGTCATGCTGCCCAGAACGCTTTCTGCACCAGCCTGTACCGGCTGATAGCTTAGAACGCAGGCTGCTGCGGTAGACAGTGCCAGTAATGCTGCAAATTGTTTTTTCATAAAAATTCCTCCCTTTTAAATTAGAAAATCTGTAGATCATCGAGAGATTCCTCTGCACTGGTGGTTATCGGTGTGCAGGTCAGCATACACGCTGCTGCGGTGGAGAGTGCCAGTAGTGTTGTGAATTGTTTTTTCATAAAAATCCTTTCCCTTTGTCCGAGAGTTCGGAAAATGCAGCAGTTTGGACTTTCTCTGCAAAGACCAGCGGCAGTGCTCCGGATATTTTTCCCTCTATAATAGACACAATTGAGGAGGGTCAAATGTTGCACTTTTAATTGAAAATATTTTGTGAATATTTGACAAGATAACGTCGGAGATTCCAAAAACGGCGATTTTGCAATAAAAAAGAGCCTGCAGGGGTTGCAGGCTCAGGGAAAATCCAAACAGGTTGCATGCGTGTCAGATGACAAGATTCGAACTTGCGGGATTTGGGGTGAATTTGACGTAGTTTCGGGCTTTTTTTTGGGGAGGTTGCCATTTTTGGTTGCCATTGAAAATTTAGGGATGCTGTTTTAGTGGGTTAGGGGAGTTCTTTTTTTGCTGCGGCAAGGGCGACTTCTATGGTTTTATCCATGTCGTAGTATTTGTATTCGCCGAGGCGGCCACCGAAAATGACATTGTCTTCTGCTTCTGCAAGGGCTTTGTACTGTTCATACAGTGTGCTGTTTTTAGTGTCGTTGACGGGGTAGTAGGGTTCATCTCCAAGTTTCCATTCCGAAGAATACTCTCTCGTCCAACAAGCGAGATTGCCTGTTCTTCCAGATTTTTCGGCTCGCCAGTGATTTCTTTTTTCTGCTCTTCAATTTTGGCTGCAGCTCCTTCGGGAGTCACAACACCCCACATTTTATTTAGGCAACACCGTGCAAAGCCGTCAGGCGGGCTTTGTGCGGTGTTGCCTTAAATGTGTACATGTTGAATGGCATGGAATAGAGATTGCCCTTGTAATTGACCACCGGAGAGTTTGTGAAACGGTTGAAGTCAACAAAGCTTGTGACATAGTCCCATACCTCTTTGTTATTGGTATGGAAAATGTGTGCACCGTACTTGTGTACATTGATGCCCTCAACCTTTTCTGTATAGATATTTCCGCCTACATTGGGGCGTTCTGGGCAATTGTTGCTCCGTATAGACCGGAGCCGACGATAAGGTAGTTGTAGTTCATTTTATGTATCTCCATCATCGATTGCTGTACATTTTTTCATAGTAGTCCTGATACTCGCCGGAAATGATATCCTTCCACCACTTCTGATTGTCCAGATACCACTGAATGGTCTTTTTGATACCATCTGCAAACTTTGTTTCCGGCAACCAGCCCAGTTCGTTGTGGATCTTGGTCGGGTCGATGGCATAACGCATATCGTGGCCCTTACGGTCGGTGACATAGGTAATCAGACTCTCCGGCTTGCCCAGTTCCTTGCAGATCAGCTTAACAATGTCGATGTTCTTCATCTCATTGTGACCGCCCACGTTGTAGACTTCGCCGACCTTGCCGTTGTGGATGATGAGATCGATTGCCTTGCAGTGATCCTCCACATACAGCCAGTCACGCACGTTTTCACCCTTGCCGTAAACCGGCAGCGGCTTGTCTGCCAGGGCATTGGCGATCATCAGCGGAATCAGCTTTTCCGGGAAGTGATACGGGCCGTAGTTGTTGGAGCATCTGGAAACCGTTACCGGGAGACCATAAGTTCTGTGGTAAGCCAGTACCAGCAGATCTGCACCTGCTTTAGAAGAGGAGTAGGGGCTGCTGGTGTGGATGGGAGTCTCTTCGGTAAAGAACAGGTCCGGTCTGTCCAACGGCAGATCGCCGTAGACTTCGTCGGTAGAAACCTGGTGATACCGCTGGATGCCGTACTTCCGGCAAGCGTCCATCATAACCGCTGTGCCGAGGATATTGGTCTGGAGGAAGATCTCCGGGTTCTCGATAGAGCGGTCTACATGAGATTCTGCCGCAAAGTTGACAACGATGTCGGGCTTTTCCTCCTCGAAGAGCTTGTACACGCCCTCACGATCGCAGATGTCCAGTTTGACAAACCGGAAGTTCGGATTGTCCATCACCGGTTCCAGTGTGGACAGATTGCCGGCATAGGTCAGCTTGTCCAGACAAACGATGCGGTAGTCTGGGTGTGCTTTCAGCATATGAAAAACGAAATTGGAGCCGATAAAGCCGGCGCCGCCAGTTACGATAATGGTCATGATAGATACTTCTTAGGATGAAGTGTGTTGTTTTTATTATAGCACACTTTTGGGGGAATTGCAATAAAAAATGTACCGCTGGTGGGCGGTACATTGGGGGGATATGGGGATAGGCAATATCTGAAATGGTATCGATATTTAGGAGAGTTCTTTCTTTGCTGCAGCGAGGGCAACTTCTACGGTTTTATCCATGTCGTAGTATTTGTATTCGCCGAGGCGGCCACCGAAAATGACATTGTCTTCTGCTTCTGCAAGGGCTTTGTACTGTTCATACAGTGTGCTGTTTTTAGTGTCGTTGACGGGGTAGTAGGGTTCGTCTCCAAGTTTCCATTCCGAAGAATACTCTCTCGAAATAACTGTTTTCGGCAGATCGTTTCCGTTTTCATCTTTGCCGAACTCAAACCATTTATGTTCAATGATTCTTGTCCAGGGAGTTTCTCTGTCTGTGTAGTTTACAGCTGCGTTACCTTGGAAGTTTGGCTTATCAAGAATCTCATTCTCAAATCTGACAGAGCGATACTCCAAAGTACCCAGCTTATAATCGAAATACGCATCGATCGGACCGGTGTAGATTACCTTTTCAGCGAGCTTGTCCAGTTCTTCTTTGTTTTCCAGATAGTCAACATTCAGCCGAACTTCAATACCTTCCAGCATTTTCTCAATCAGCTTTGTATATCCGCCGATGGGAATGCCTTGATAGAGTGCGTTGAAGTAGTTGTTATCGAATGTCAGGCGAACTGGAAGGCGTTTAATGATGAATGCAGGCAGATCCTTGCAGTCACGTCCCCACTGCTTTTCTGTATAACCTTTTACAAGCTTTTCATAGATGTCTCGTCCAACAAGCGAGATTGCCTGTTCTTCCAGATTTTTCGGCTCACCAGTGATTTCTTTTTTCTGCTCTTCAATTTTGGCTGCGGCTTCTTCGGGAGTCACAACGCCCCACATTTTATTAAATGTGTACATGTTGAATGGCATGGAATAGAGCTCGCCCTTGTAATTGGCCACCGGAGAGTTTGTGAAACGGTTGAAGTCAACAAAGCTTGTGACATAGTCCCATACCTCTTTGTTATTGGTATGGAAAATGTGAGCGCCGTACTTGTGTACATTGATGCCCTCAACCTTTTCTGTATAGATATTTCCGCCGATGTTGGGGCGTTTATCTATTACAAGTACGCTCTTTCCTGCTTTTTTTGCCTGCTGGGCAATTGTTGTTCCGTAGAGACCGGAGCCGACGATAAGGTAGTTGTAGGTCATATTGCAAATCTCCTTCCAAATATTTAAAATAAATCATTCAGACAAGTATTTATACAGCTTTTCTATAATTTCGTTATCTATTTTCGTACTAAACTTTCTCGCAAATATATTGTCACTATTCACAAGTAGCTCATAATCGCATTTTTGGTAAACATACGGATTGCCCCTCTTCCAGTCTATCTCTCTTAAACATTCATTGATAACTGTTTCTTTATACGGCGATGCCATTACCATTGTTTGAAGAAAAATTTCATCTGCACATACTGTGCGATCAAACATCTTATCATATTTATAAAAATTTGAAACCACATATGAAGCAAGATCATGATTTATGCTAAACCAGTTTGCACCTTTATAAATTTCATCTTCTTTTCCTCTTATTCGATTAACTTTGATGATTTTCTGGAGAATAAGTAATATCTTCTGAATATAAAATAGAAAAGATTTGCGGTGACCTGCAGCCTTCTGAAAAAAGTAATAATATTTCAGTCTGTCAATGGCATTTTGGTTACGCTCCCCAAAATCAATAAAATTTTTTCCGTTATGATCTTCAAAAAACTGATTTATATATTCTGGTTTCTTCAATGGAAAATCTACACCTGAAAGAAGGTGATAATATTTATACTTTTTTTTGATTGCTTCCCTTAACATGTTGATTTCAAGATCTACTTGAATTCTATCACCCCATCGTATATCTGATGAAGTAATAAAGTACATGTCGGATTTATCAATACACTTTTTTAATTCATCTAAATCAAAATCTTTTGCCTTGCAATCTATATGTATATAAAAATCTGCATCTTTGTCGTCAAGAATTGAAATCGTTTTTTTTAGGATTTCAAAATCTGTATGAGCCATAATCAGATAAGCATTTTGTTTACACATCTTACATTCCTCGTAAATGACATTTATATAATAAGAGTTTAATTTTAAATTTCAATTGAGATTTAAAATTAAGTGAACCATATTTCTTCATAACGTACTCTATACCTTTTTGGTTGAAGTCCGTCCAGAAATCCTCTGTTGATTTTGAAAAAGCACTTGGATGTTCAAGATTTGGCTGTAGACAATCTTTTTTATTTGATTCTCTATAGTTAAGGTCTTTGCTTATGGCATCAAATATTTTTTTGCCTTTTTCAGTGTTTATAATGATAAGAGAAACGCCTTTATTATCATTAAAATTTTCAACTGCCTTGTCTATTCCCCAGAAATCTGCGAGTGTAATATCTGACGGTCTGTTGAAATTGGCATACCTGCATTTGGAACACGAAGGTCTAAACATTATGTGCTTATAAAATAAATCAGTATATAAATTAGAAAAATGTTTTTTATTTGTTGTAAAACTTTCGATGTGAGCCGCCCAGCCAAAATACTTATCACGGAAACTAAACTGAGTAATTTTTGCATTTGTTTTTTTTGATAAATAATCGAGATATTTCTCGTATACCAAAGGACTTGGAACGCCATGACACACTATATCACACAATATCAGATTCGTTGTATCCGTATTCTGTTGCCTCAGATAACTTTTTAACCCTGCTGTCTGACATCCTGTTCCAGAAAATAAGACGACTCTGTGATCGTTCAGATCTCTTCTTACACTAAGAAAAGTATCACCCATTTCACTCTGAACATATTTAGAACCCTTAAAATCATTCACAGCTTTTTTGTCTTCTGCTCTTTTGTGTACTACTTTCAGATTTTCATCAAATGCAGCCCCATAAATAACGCCCTTTTTGTCAAGCACATACTGACAGATTGCCATAAATGTACCACCTGATCGACTTGTAAGTCGTTCATTGAGATTTTTATGTTTTACAGCATATATAAGGTTTTCTTTAATATCTAGGTGATTCACAGCCTTTGTTTTTTGAAAATCACATACTTTTACACACATTTGGCAGTTCACGCAGAGATTTTCATCAACAGCTGGATATAAAAATCCTTTCTCATCCATTTTCATTTGAATTGCATCTTTTGGACAGATACTGCAACAGGCAGTACATCCACAGCATTGATTTTTTGATGAATAAATATTCATTTTGGCTATCCTCTTAATTTTACTTACTCTTTATTGTGCTTTTGACTCTTTTGATCAGAGAAAATAGACATTCTCTATCAAATAGTAAACTTTCAATTGCTAGAATCAAAGTTATAAATATTGTATAAATGATTGCATAAACAGCCCAAACCAGAAAATTTGAAACTGCAATTTTTATGAACATTGACGGAATAAAACAAATAACAGATACTATTAGCAGTCTGATTATTCTTACTACACTTTCTGACACTTTCATGTGTGTAACATTTTTAGGGATAAAGAAAAGAAGATCTATAACTCTATACAGATTTGAAAGAGAAAGTGCTGTCATAATACCGTATAGGCCAAATGGTATTGCGAGCAATATTCCCATAATCACTGCAATCAATGCCTGTGTTAATGACTGCCATCTGGTTTCTTTATAAAGTCCTGCAGAAATTACAAGCATTCCCTGTGGAGTCTTTATATTATAAAGAAGTCCGTTTACAACAAATAATATTGCGAGTAAAGGCTGGTTATAATTAACATCAGTCACTTTTGATGTATATATATTGACAAAAAATTGGAGCATGACAGCTGCAACAGTATAAATAATGAAGATCAAATGATAGTATGCATATTCAAATTCACTATAGGCTTTTTGAAGCTTTTTCTGTTCTTTTCTTGCGATAAGATCTCCAAATGATGCGGAAAGTCCATTCTGAAATATATTCAAGAGAGAGTTTATGCCATTCATCACCATGTTAAAAATAGAATAGACACTAACTGTTTTTAATGATGTGAAAACAGTTGCAATTACTGTTGGTGCTCCGACCTGTACTGCTTGAACTATCTGCAAAAATAAGGCATCCCATCTTTTATCCAACGCAGAATTGTCAGGGTCCTCATTATAATTTAGATACTTGTAATTCTTCTTTACATAAAATGAAAGGATTAACGTTCTTACAACAAGTGGAATGATGGCAACAATGTAAAGTATCAGGACATTTACATTTCTCATTGAGAGTACCACAATAACCAATGTATTCAGAATGATATGAACAGTGGAGGCCAGTGAAATCACATATGTTTTCTGATCTGCTGTTAATATTACTCTATATTTTGCTAAGGAGAAGAAGTCAAGAAAACTTTTTGAACTCAAAGCAATTACAAGAAAGGATATAATAACATATGGCATGTTTTCCACTTTTGCAAATGATGGGTATACTGCCGCAAGAGCTACCACAAGAACTGCAAAAACGGCACCGGACACATAGTAAAAATGTTTTGCAGCCGAAACTATCGCATTGATACGCTTATGATCATTGTCTGCAAGCGGTTTATACAGAGAATAAACTGCAGCACTGCCCAATCCAGCCTCTACAAGATTAAAATATGTTATAAATTGATTTATCGATGAAACAAGTCCGTTTATTTCTGAACCATAATGTACAAGCATAAATCGAGGAGTAATAAATCCCGCGATCATTACTATAGCTTGATACAATGCGGTAGACATGGAATTGTACAAAAATTTTTTTGTTCTATTCATATTATCCTTTTATTATTTTTTTGAGGTAATTTATACTTTTAACACGTTCATTGCCAATGACATTGTCTACTGATTCCCAGTCGATTGATGTATCCTTAAGTGGCTCCTCACTAATAATCTCTCTTCCCGTTATATTCAGCTTATTTAAAAGTTCTTCGGCTCTGCTATTTCTGCCGTTTTTAGTATGATATTCAACAAAGAACTGTTTATGAAATATAACGGAAAAAGCTGTTCCATGAAATGAATTTGTCGCAACATATTCAGCATTTTTTATGTAACCGAGAAATTCTTCAGGAGAAACTGCTGTTTTATATTCAATGCCTTTTACTCTCATAATGGGTTTATCATTAATGTAAATAACTTTTAGGTTCTTTAAAGCTGCAAGCTTTTTTGCATATTCCAGCAAGTTTACAGGCATATTTACACTAAATACGAGGATGTATTTTTCTTCAGGAGGTTTTATGGCAATGTTGCTGTAAATATCAGACGAGAGCAAAAATGTCGGATCAATATTTACATCCATATCCGACGCAATACCAATTTTTCTTAAAATGTCAACGGCATTTTCTTCCCTGAGAGATATATTTTTATATCCATTCAATCTTTTTTTGTATTCTTCTTTTTTGTTTTCTGGTATGGACTTGCATCCAATACTTGCTGCATAGGAATTCTTTTTCTTATCTTCAGCAAATGTCAAAAAATAAGCTCCATCAAATCCAACACAACTCGGACTCCAGACCTGATCACTTCCTGTTATAAATGCATCGTACTCTTTGTTAAGAGATTTTAATTCTTCTTTTTCATATTGGTTTTTAGAAAGCGAAATGCAGCTGCTTAAAAAAACGTTGAATTTCTTTTTTTTCTTTGCTATAATATGCCTTTTTATCAAGCCCTTTAAAACACCTGCAATAAGATTATTCCTTTTAAAATCAAATATTTTGTATGTTTCTTCAAGAGGAATGGAACGATAATCTATCACTTCACATTCAACTCCCATGTTGTTTATAAATTTACATAAGGCAAAAGCCTGTAACACTGCACCATAATTTATTGCTCTATGAAATGTCATTATGCCAATTTTCAATTTACAACAGCTCCTTTTTCTTAAAAATCTTAAAAAGATAATTGAAATCGTTCATGCTTATCATATTCCCTTTATAATAATCAATATACATGATGCTGAAATAATATGGGAATAATGTTGCGACATCGTATAGTGGATTTCCAGTCATTCCATACAGGATAAAAAACACCTGAACAAACAAACAGAACGGCATAATATTTTTTGCTGATTGTGGGAAAACTTTCTCATTCTTTCTATACGCCTTGAATAATGTAATTGCATTAAATAAATTGTATAAAAAGAATGCCACATATAAAGTAAACCCTACAATGCCAACCTCACATAAAAGTTGCAAGTAAATATTATGTGCGTGTCTGTATTTGTATACAGTCATATACTTTCCAAGATTTTCGTAGTAGTAAGAAGGATAGCTTCCCCATCCATGCCCAAAAATGGGTTTTTCCTTAAACAGACGATAGGCCAATGCATACAAAGGACCTCTTCCTGCTGTAACATCACCGCTATCTGATTCACTAAAAAATCTATTTACGACATTAAGGAGCTGCGGAATCCATATAGATGCAATTAAAAGTGCAATGACGCCTAGTAGAATCAAAGAAATTATTTTTAAAATTCTTCCCTTTGGTTTATTCGCTTTAAAAAAATAATATATAAAAACTATTGCAATGATAGAAAAAAGAAGTGGACCTCTTTTTCCTGTAAGAAGCAACGCACTCAGCATTATAACAGTACATGTTATATTTTTTAATGACTTAAGATTATTTAGGAGTTTGGCTGCAAACGCACCAAGACCGATAGATAGATACATTCCATTAGTGCTATAATGATCTGTAAAACCTGCCATAAATCCATTTTGATATGCCTTTATCAATTGTTTCTGAGATTCAATATCAAAAAGAGGCAAAACAAATTTAAAATAAAGAACAGGTGATACAAAAGTTAGTATTGTCATAACAGCATAGAACATTGTAAATACCTGAACCAATATATACAATTCATTCTGCCAACTATTAAGACGTTTTCCCATGATCATCATTAGCCATATTGACCAAAAAGAAATTACGTAATAATAAGAGCCATGCTTTATATCATAATTGTTGACTGTAATATAGAATCCTATAACAGCCATAATTACCTCTGTTCCATTTAAATTTATCGAAGATTTTAACTTTCCTGTTCTTTTATATCCAAAACAATATGCACAAAAAAAAATAAAAACCGCAAATAAAAGCGTAAGATACTTTACAACTGTTGAAGGATAAATATAATTATCGATTGAAACTGTATATGGATATAAAACAACAAAAAAGACCGCAATGTACATTAAAATTTTCAATGGTGAAAAAGAAAAACTTTTGAATGTATTTTCGCTCATTTTGATCGCTCCTCCTTTCAATTACCGTAAAGCAATACCAAAAGTTATAATGATATTTTTGAATTTATAAAGTTCGCTTTTTTTACAATAAATTCAGTGAGAGGTCTTGCAATCTTTATTGGTATAAAAAGAAGCTTTATTGTCTTGCTATTGTAAAATTTCACATCTGAAATTTTGATACTTCTTATTTTCTCTTCAATAGCTTTTTTCTCTTTGCTAAATTTTTTGCAGTAATCAGGGCTTGAAGTTATTTTCACCCATAATCTAATATAGCTATTGAGTCTAAAATAATTTATATTTTTTATTTTCTGTCCAGAAACTTGATTGGAAATAATATCTGTAATTTTTAAAGAATCAAAATTTTTAGAAGACAGTCTTGCTGACATGACAGACAGCGGATTTATAAAATAATAATAGCCGCAATAAGGGATATAAACTATTTTGTTGGACAAAACGATGAAATTATATATGTACATCTCGTCTTCTGCAATTTTATATTCTTCCGGGAATAAGATTTTATCTGCAATGTTTTTACGAAATATTTTGTTCCATACTCTGAAATCTACTTTATCAAATAAAAGGAATTGCTTTGTTGCTTCGTTTTTATCCATTACAACAGGATTATTTCCTTTTTTATTACACGAAATTTCTTTGATGCCATTTAACTCCGTATAACCTGAACAGACCATATCCGCATCAAATTTTTTTGCTGTTAAATAAAGAGTTTCACAAAAATCTTCTCTAATGTAATCATCAGCATCTGTAAATCCTATATATTCGCCTCTAGCATTTTGTATTCCAAGATTTCTCGCTGAGGATACACCTCCATTGGTTTTATGGAAAACTGATATTCGGCTATCTTTTTCTTTAAATTCATCACATTTTTTTCTACATTTATCAGTTGAGCCATCATCAACAAGAATGATTTCTATTTCTTTTAATGTTTGCCTTAAAAGTGAAAGAACGCATCTCTCCAACAATTTGATTTCAACTTTATAAATTGGGACTATAATACTCACTTTAATCATTAATCATTTTTACCTCTAATAATATTAGTCAAGGCACCCGATATTTTATTTTCAAAAATATAATTTACAGGTATTGCAATTACAATAACAGCCGTAACGCACACCACACTTATCAATAAAGACATAACAGAAATGTCATCGAGATTGTAAACAATTCTGGATATACCTTTTACAACAAATTCATGGGTCAAATACATTGATAAACTGATCTTGCCAATAAAAGACATCATTTTTGTGTGGATAAGCAGGCTCCCAAAAATTAGCACAACCAAAAACAATAAAATCGGCAAGAGAAGCTTTATGTAAGCGTTTATTTTTAAATAGCTGAACAACATTCCCAAGCCTATATAAATAAGATAAAAGAAAACGTTAAAGAAGTATTTTTTTTCTTTGCAGTACTCTTTGGGAATTCTCTTTTTTCTTATCATGATGGATGAAAGAATCATTCCTGCTGAAAGAGTGATCATGCCATTTCTGTAAAGTAGAAATATGGCATTATCCGAAAAGAATATTTGTCCAATAGCTGTTAAAATTAATAGAATTGCTGTGGAAATTTCTCCTCTATACTTATATGAAATAAGCATAGAGGCCTTAAAAACGACATAATAGAACATTAAAACATTGATATACCAACCCACATCAAGTAAAGGTCTTGAAATGCCATTACTGTTTACATATGGTATAAAAATCAAGGATCTCAGCAAATTCAGAACTGTAGGTTCTGCCGTATGAAAAAAGGAAGGCTTTAAACGTGCAACGGCAAAACAGAATAATGTAACAATATAGTAAAGTGGTGCAATTTTCAAATACCTTTTTAAAAAGAAAAATTTTCCATTTTTATTTTCTGTTGAGTAAACTGTCAGAAAACCACTTATTAGAAAAAAAATACAAACAGCAAATCCTCCCGGATTTCCTCCAAGCAGCATATTTACACAACCTATATGTGAAAGCACGACCATTATTGCCGAAACTGCCCTCAAGTCATCGAACGCTCTTATGTGTTTCATACATTATACCTATTTCTTTATTTTTTCGTATAAATCCCAGCAAATTTTATAGGCAGGATAGCCGCACATTAATAATTTTATGGCTAAAACATCTCTTTTTGGAACGTTGTCATCATTTAACAAAACATTTTTTCTATCTTTTATATAAGAAATCATCTGCTTTTTCTCGCTGTCAAAACCTTTTGAATTTCTCATCTGATTCAACGTACTAAATCTTGCATATACCTGTCTTCGCAAAATGGCCCGATCTAAGTCGGGATATACTTTCAAAACATCGTCTGCCATTTTATCCGTCATCTCTAACAAGTCTAGTTTCTTAGGACTAAATGAACAATTGACAATAGAACCTTTTCTGACTATATAGTTGTACTTTGATTCGTATCCAACAGCTATCTTATCACACTGTAACATCAATTGATAAGTAGTTCCAATATCTTCGAAAAGCTTTCCTTTTGGGTATTCGACATTGTCAAACAAATTTCGGTGGTAAAGTTTAGCCCATGCGGACGTATCTATAACATCATGGTAGAGCATTCTTTCTAAACAACTTTTATTAGAAAGAATCTCATCGCCTTTTTTTCCGTTTTCTTTTATTTTTCCATTATCGAATAAAACTCTATGTTGACATATAGACATTTTCGTATTGTATTTCATCAACAATGCATACAGATACTCAATATAGTCTAAGTCAACAAAATCATCTGAATCAATACATGTTATGAAATTGCCGGACGCTCTCTGAATACCATAATTTCTAGCATCTGAAAGTCCGCCATTTTCTTTATGAAAAACAATTATCCTATCGTCTTTTTTCTTATACTCATCGCATTTTAATGCGGACCCATCTGTCGAACCGTCATCAACCATTATAATTTCGATATTCCTATATGTTTGGTTAATAACGGATTCCATACACCTATCGAGATAATCGGATACATTGTAAATTGGTAGAATAACTGATATAAGATCTTTTTTCATTTAGAAGCTACCCTCATATTTTTTATGCCCAAACTTCGCACCGATAAATGACTTGATTTTTCTATTCCAGTCAATTTTCTCAGTATAAATGCAAGGAATTTCTTTTATGTCTTTTTGTTGTATAGCTCCTGATTTCACTTGATAATCAAGCCAGACATTAAATATTATCTCGCTGACTCTGCCATAAAAGCGACCTTGAAAAAATGATAATTCCTTGGAAGATTCTCCGATTCTTTTTTCTAGTTCAAAAAGAATGCTGAAAAGCCATTCACAGTAGTTCTGGAACAAATCTTTTCTCATAATCATCATGTTAAACATATACCCATAGGTCTGCTTGTATACTTTGTCGCAGGAATCCATGTACTCAGGATACTTTTCGGCGATAATCTTTTTTGTCACATCAAGATGCTCTGCATAATGCGTATGTGCATAATGCGAGTAAAGTGTCTCGATATAATATTTGCGTTTTTTAGGAACAAACACTTTGTAATTATCCAAAAGTGGCTTCAGCTCGTCATATGTAAGAATATTGTCAAAGGAATTCTTTGATTTCTTTTTCAAAGAAAAATGACGCCTATAATGAGCCAAGCCTATATAATCAGAGTTAATATTTTTCCAAGCCCAGTAAAGACCTGTTAATTCGCAAAACGAAGGATTTTTTAGAGAAATGTTTTCTCCTGTATTGTCTTTGACATATCCTAAATCCAAATCATTTCCATCAGCATCTTTTTTGCCTTCTGCACCCACATGGACAGGTAAGTACATTTCATCTGATGGCATTTGGTATTTTTTATGCGTAGCTATTACAATCGTAGCTTTATTCTCCAAAACCATACCCCTCTTTTTTCTCTGCTTGCCCATTATAACTGTAGAATACTACAATTTATTAAGCAAAAAGTGTTCCTGGAAACAGTCGATTGCCTTCTAATATCCGTCTCCACCTATATAACACAATTATACCACACGCCCCCACAAGTGTCAAGCAAATCCCTCGACAAATACGCTCACAAACTGAAAAAATAACACCGAAAAATTAATTTTTTCTGTTCATATTGTCAATTTCCCGCCGGAACATCTGCCAATTTCGCAGGAATTCACGCTGGGGAACGAAAAAGCAGCATTTTCTGCACCATCAAAAAAGCCCGATGGATCACCTTCCATCGGGTAAAAAATCATTTTAAATTCGGGTGATTTGTGCTTTCGGAGCGGAAACTCAGTCTTCTGCCTGCTCTTCTGTCACCAGTGCTTTTCGCTTGATGCCCAGGTAGCAGCGCTTGGGGTTGGCATCGCTGCTTTTACGCTTGCGGCCGGACTTCAGTTGCAGCTCTGCTCTGACAGCCTTCGTAAAGGCATCGTAGTTCGGGAAGCAGTACGCGTAGCTCTCATCCAGGGCATATTCCTTGTAATCGGCGTACATATCCTCGGTGAAAATGTAGTCATCGTCGTTCTCGGTGCGTACATAACAAGCCGTAAAGAAGAAGTCCAGAGACTTGCTGGTGCTGCGGCTGACTGCCGTGGGCGGCACATAGCTGTCATAGCTTTCGCCCTCTTCGGAGTCGCTGAATTCGTAGTGGTTGTCCTTGAGCACCTTGTACGCCAGAATCAGCTTTCTCACAATAGCTGCCTTCTCACGCTCCAGCTTGTCCATCAGTACCTCAAAGGGCTCTGCATTGTCGGTCAGTCTGTGCTTGAACGGGATCACAAGCTTACGCATATCAAACGCCGCATCCGGCATCTTCGTGGTAATGTCGTAGTTGGAGGCGTTGATGATGTGTGCACGGCTTTGGAACGGGACACTGCCGTTTTCGCCCTTGAATTCCGCTGAAAGCATATCAGCACCGGAGATGCCCTTGAGAAAGGCAGTCGCTTTGGTGTTCAGCGGTGCGGAGTCCATGTCCATGCAGCAGCAGAGGGATTTTCCATAGACCTGCTGGGTGCAAACTGGCGACCCAGGTCGTTTGGCTGCATGGTAACGGTTGCTGAGTTGTTGAACAGACGCATCAGAAAGCTCAGCAGAAAGGTCTTGCCGGAGTTGGTCACACCCAAAAAGCAGAACAGTTTCTTGACCATATCGTTGGTCAGGCAAACGCCCAGGACTTCGTTGATTCGCTTGTTCAGCGGCATTTCGTGATTGGTGTAGGTGTTGATGACCTTTTCATATTCCGGGCAGGCTTTGTTTTCCGCAAGCCAGTCCGCATGGATCATGCTGGTAAAGAATTTCTGCGGTATTGCCCTATTTGTTCATGGAGTTCGTCTCGAAACACACTTTGAAGTACGGTATAGCTTTTACAAATACGGGATATGATGATGTTTACGAGATAATTCAAATCATCACACATCTTTGACTCTTCTTTCTTTGTCATAGCAGGGGGTCCGGCAGCGTCAGACAGATCTTTTCTCCGGAGGGAGCAGGTATTGCCTTATAGTCATACTCTTTCATTCCTGCCTGTTTTTATTGACATTTTTGGAAATCACAAAAGTCAGAATAACAAGCACAAGTGGAAAAATACAGCCTGCAAGCACGCCCTTGTGAATATCATCTCCTGCACTTTGTGAAATGTTTCCTACGATACCCGGACCTATTGCACCGCCAAGGTCGCCTGCCATGGCAAGAAGGGCAAACATTGCTGTGCCGCCTGAGGGCATTTTCCCCGAACAGATGCTTATGGTTCCAGGCCACATAATTCCAACGGAAAAGCCGCATATTATACAACCTGCAAGCCCAAGCATGGGAATATCCGACAGGGAAGCAACAAGATAGCATATCAGGCAAAGCATGCCTGAGCCTATCATAAATTTTATTAGGTCAAGCCTGTCGCCGTATTTTCCGTACAGTGAGCGACTTATTCCCATAGTCACCGCAAACAGGCAAGGCCCGGCAATATCTCCCATAGCCTTTGAAAGATCCAAAGCAGATTCCGCAAATGCAGATGCCCACTGTGCCATTGAAAGCTCCGACGCTCCCGCACATATCATCAGCAGTATGGAAATAATGAACACGGGGGTTTTTAAAAGATTTCCGATACTCATACCTTGCCCGTCCTCGGCAGGGTGTTCAATGGGACAGGTGATGAAATTAAACATATTATACAGCGGAATTATTGCCCAGATACAAGCAAGCCATTTCCAATTGCCTATACCGAACACCGAGAAAAATACTGTGGAAAGCAGGATAACTCCTACCGAGCCCCAACAGTAAAAGGAATGGAGCAAACTCATTGCCGCCTCTTTATGCTCAAAGGGACAGGATTCAACGATAGGGCTGACAAGCACCTCCGTAAGACCGCTGCCCACCGCATATACAATTGTGCTGATGATTATTCCCATAAACGGGTCGGGCATTATCTGAGGAAGAAACGCAAGTCCCAGAAGTCCTGCTGCCGAAAACAGCTGAGAACCCACAACGCATCTGCGGTAGCCTATTCTGTCCGCAAACTTTGCACAGAGAATATCCACAATAAGCTGGGTGATAAAGAAAACGGATGATATGAGCGCAATTTTTCCGAGAGGGATATTGTAAACATTGTGGAATGTGAGAAATAGCAGCGGTGCAAAATTTGCTGTAATAGCTTGTGTAACAAATCCAAGATAACAGGCAATAAGAGTTTTTCTGTAATTCATCTTGACGTTCCTTTCGCTTTTTGATATAATTGTATCATATCATAACAAACGGCATATTTCAATGTACAATATCACATTTTTATTACACTATATCGCAAAAATGGAGGATAAATTTGAAAAACCTAAACGACGGCTACGCAAAGATCATCACTGACGAAACTCTTCGTGAAACCATAAGTCACGGCAGTGAGGAATATCCCTTTCGATATTATTATGAGGATATATGGCTCTTTGACCTGCACTGTATTGACTGGCACTGGCACCCCGAGGTTGAGTTTGTGCTTGTAGAAAATGGGACGGCAGATTTTTTTGTGGGCAGCAGCAGATATGTGCTTAACACAGGGGAAGCAATTTTCATCAACACACAGGTGATACATCGGTTTGAGAGCAGCGAAAGTACAATTATTCCCAATATGGTCTTTTCTCCGCTTCTGATAGCCGCAGAAAACAGTTTGATATACCGCAAATATATAAAGCCTGTGCTTATGTCCTCAGTTGAATGCCTGATAATATCGCCGACAGATGAAAAGCAATGTGAGATGCTTGATACAATGCGAAATGTGTTTGCCATACAGGAATCGAAAAGCATATCCGAACTGAAAACAACCGAACTTATTATGAAGCTATGGGGGCAGATTTACGAAAGCATAAGTTGGAACGACACTCAAAACATAAACAAAACCTCCGCACAGGCACAAGCACAGCTGCAAATAATGATGCAGCATATCCACAAAAACTATTATCGTCGGATAACCTTGGAAGACATTGCAAGATCTGTTTCTATAAGCAAAAGCAGTGTGCTGAATATTTTTAAAAGCTATCTGCATACATCGCCCATTAATTATGCTCTGGAATATCGTTTGAAGCGTGCTGCCAAGTTTCTTACGGAAACTGAAAACAGCGTTTTCGTTATAGCTCAGACAGCAGGCTTTGAAAATGTGGGATATTTTTGCCGCAAATTTAAGGCACTCTATGGAATGACGCCTAAGGAGTACAGAAATCACAGGCGGTCGGAACGGAAATAATAAAAAGCAAAGGACTTGCTGCGATTGGCAGTGACAAATCCTTTGCTTAGTTTATTTTAAGGCAATACCGCACAAAGAGCGTCTGGCGACTTTGTACGGTATTGCCTTTGATTCGGATAGGCTGGAAGTGTAATGACGGGGTCTATAGGCTGTACGCTTTTCGTGTTTTTGTTCAAATCCATTTGCCTTCTTTCTTGATTGGACAACGTTGACAACTCTAAAAATTCCAACAACCGGCACAAACTGACCGTTTTTCACTTGCCATTTGCCCGTATTTACTTGCCATTTTGGGAAAAAACCTGTTTTTCGCAAAACACCCCAGGTAACGAAAAAAGGCTGAATTACGAGCTTTTTTCGTAATTCAGCCTTCTGCAATTGGTCGAGGTGACAAGATTCGAACTTGCGGCCCCTACGTCCCGAACGTAGTGCTCTACCAAACTGAGCCACACCTCGATTGACGACTTCATTAGTATATCACATTTTCGGGCACTTGTAAAGCCTTTTTCACCACTTTCGAAAAAAGAAAAGTTTTGCATTGCCAAACAATCAATTTTCAAATCAAACTATAGAAAATTTGTCGAATCAGAGCGTGTGAAAAGATAAAAGCAAAGGGCAGCCTTTCGGCTGCCCTCGCGGTGATTGTCTAGGGAAACACTGTGTTTGTTATCGTGCATTCGGCACATTGGTGCGGACGGCACTGATCACGGCATAGCTGTTCTTCGGCAGGATCACGGCATCACCGTCGCAGATGCCGCTGATGACCGTGCTGAATGCATAGCGGCCGAATGCCTTGTCGCGGAGCGAAACCATTGTGGTATCCCCGCCGCGGTTCAGCAGGATCACAGCACTGGAACCATTTTCCGGAATATAGCGGGCAAATCCCACAACATTGTCCTCCAGCACCAGAAATTCCATAGCACCCTCTGCAAACGCAGGGTGTTCCCGCCGGATCTTTGCCAGCTGGCGGGTGTAGTCGATGAGGTCGGTGTCCTCCTGTCCCCACGGATAGCAGCGGCGGTTGAACGGATCCTTCCAGCCCTGCAAGCCGGCTTCGTCGCCGTAGTAGATGCTGGGTACACCGGGGAGGAAGAACTGCAATACCATAGCCCCTTTCAGGAGCGTCTTGCCGCGTTCGTATTCCTCCGGCGACAGTTCATTCGATGCCATCCAGTCCTTGCTCTTGTCGTCGCAGGGCTGCCCGCCGAACCGGTTGATCGCCCGTTCGATGTCGTGGGTGGAAACGAAGTTCATCAGCACATCGACAGTGCACTTGGGATAGTTCTCCAGAATGCCCATGATGCGGTCGCGGAATGTGGTGGCAGCTTCGCCCTTCATGTAAGCAATAATTGCCTCGCGGAACGGGTAGTTCATCACGCTGTCCAGCTGGTCGCCCAGCAGATACCGCCGCTTGACACCATACGCCTCCTTGTTGGAAGCGTCTTCCCAGACCTCGCCGATGACGATCTTTTCCTCGTCAAACTTCTTGACGCAGGCACGCAGGTTGTCCAGAAATTCGTCTGGTAGTTCGTCGGCAACGTCCAGACGGTATCCGGCAGCCCCCAGACTGAGCCAGTAGTCCAGTACACCGTCATCGCCGCAGATGTACTTGGTATAGCTGGGGTTGTTCTCGTCCACGTTGGGGAGGGTGTCAATGCCCCACCACGACTCATATTCCTTGTTGCCCCAGAAGTGATACCAGGAGTAATAGGGGCTCTTTTCGGACTGATACGCACCGGGGGCGGGATAGCGGCCGAACTTGTTGAAATAGATGCTGTCTGCACCGGTGTGGGAGAATACGCCGTCCAGAATTACCGAAATGCCGCGGGTTTTGGCAGCCTTACACAGTTCCCGAAAGTCCTCGTTGGTGCCCAGCAGCGGGTCTACATTCCGATAATTGGCGGTGTTGTAGCGGTGGTTCTCGTGGGATTCGAAGATCGGGTTCAGATAGATGCAGGTCACGCCCAGATCTTTCAGATAGTCCAGCTTGCTGCGGATACCGTCCAGATCGCCGCCGAAGTAGTCGTTGTTCCAGACGTGTCCGTTCTGGTCGGGCTTGTAGTAGGGGAGTTCTCCCCATTCCCGCATCACGCGGTCAGAGGGCACATTGTCATGCATCTTGCCGCTGCTACAAAAGCGGTCGGGGAAGATCTGATACATCACGCCGCCCTTGAGGAACTGGGGTGTCTGATAGTCCTCGTTGTAGACTGTCAGCTGGAACATTTCTCCCTGATCCAGTGTGCCGTGGCAGGCATCGCCCCGCTTGATATAGTGCCGTACACCATTGGAGGTGTAGGAGAAATAGTAGTAGTGTACGCCGGAGTACTTGGGAATGAGATCTGTGGTGTATGTGACATAGCCGTTTTCGTGTTCTTTCACGTTCATCGGCAGAAAACGTTCCTTGAAGCCGGTGCGGAAAACCACCAGCACCGGAGAAAAGTCCAGCGGCGTTTCTTCCGGCAGGCGAATGGTGAACTGACAGCTCTGGTTTCTGGCAATGGCACCGAAGTGCGACTTATACGCCGAATCCCAGCTGTTGTAAAAATAACGCATACAGAGATGCTCCTTTCTTTGTGAAGTGAAAATATGCAAATTGTAATTTCGCGGACACCGCACAACCCGTTCATTCAAGAAAACGGAGCAGGGTTTGTGCTGCTCCGTTTTCGTCAGATTATATCAGTTCCGGGAGAGATTCCCCAGTCCGCAGGGCAATACTGCACAAAGAGCGTCTAGCGACTTTGCACGCCATCTGCTTGCAAATTTTCCGTCATATTTCACAAAAATGCTCGTGAATACATCAAGTATTCACTCCGCTTTTTGTTTCATCTGACGGAAAATTTGACGACGCATCTGCCGCACAATCTTTGTGCGGTATTGCCTCAGATATTCCAAATATCCTTTGCGTACTCGTTGACTGCACGGTCTGCGGAGAAGATGCCTGCGTTGGCAATGTTGTGCAGGGACATCTTGGTCCATGTGTCCTTGTCGGTGTACAGCTTGGAACTGTGTTCCTGTACCTGACAATAGCTGTCGAAGTCTGCCAGAACCATGTACGGATCCAGTGTCCGCAGAGAGTCTGCCACTTCAGTGAACTTGCAGCCGTTGATGCCGGCATACATGCGGTCGATACAGCTCTTGATGACCGGATTGTTGTTGTAATAGTCCTCCGGACGATAGCCGCGGGCCTTGAGGGTGTTGACTTCCTCGGTCTTCATGCCGAAGATGAGGATATTTTCCGGACCAACTGCGTCGCCGATCTCGATGTTTGCACCGTCCAGCGTACCCAGTGTAATGGCACCGTTCAGCATCAGCTTCATGTTGCCGGTACCGGAAGCCTCTGTGCCTGCCAGAGAGATCTGCTCGGAGATGTCGCAGGCCGGCATCAGCAGTTCAGACATGGTAACACAGTAGTTTTCGAGGAAGTATACAGACAGCTTGTCAGAAATGCGGGGGTTCTTGCGGATCTCCTCAGACAGAGCCCAGATCATCTTAATGATCTGCTTTGCCAGATAGTAGCCCGGAGCAGCCTTTGCAGCGAAGATGTAGGTCTTGGGAGTAAAGTCCATATCCGGATTTTCCAGCAGGGCGTTGTACTGTGCCAGAATGTGCAGAGCATTCAGGTGCTGCCGCTTGTATTCGTGCAGACGCTTTACCTGAGCATCGAAAATGCTGTCGGTGTCCAGAACCAGACCGCTCTTTTTCTTGACATACTTGGCGAAACGCTGCTTGTTTTCCTTCTTGATCTTCCGCAGTCGTTCCAGAACGGCCTTGTCGTCTGCGAAAACGTCCAGCTTTTTCAGCTCGCTGCCGTCTTTCAGGAAGCCGTCGCCGATCTTGTCACGCAGCAGCTGGGTCAGACCCGGATTGGACTGATACAGCCATCTCCGGTATGCGATACCGTTGGTGACATTCTTGAACTTGTTCGGCGTATCCAGATATTCTTCGTGGAATACGCTGTCCTTGATGATCTCCGAGTGCAGCTTGGAAACGCCGTTGACACTGTGAGAAGCCATAACGCACAGGGTAGCCATGTGGATCTGGTTGTCCTTGATGATAGACATGCGGGTGGTCTTTGCACTGTCGCCGCCGTTGCGTTCCATCAGACCGGCACAGTAGCGGTTGTTGATCTCCACGATGATCTGGAAGATACGCGGCACGATCTGCTTGACCAGATTCACGTCCCACTTTTCCAGAGCCTCTGCCATAACGGTGTGGTTGGTGTAGGCAAAGGTGTTGGTGACGATGTGCCATGCACGATCCCATGTATAGCCGCAGTCGTCCAGCAGCACACGCATCAGTTCCGGAATTGCCAGTGTCGGGTGTGTGTCGTTGATGTGGATCGCTACCTTTTCATGCAGGTTTTCCAGTGTGCCGTATACGTTCATGTGGTGGTTGACGATGTCGCCGATGGCTGCGGCACACAGGAAGTACTGCTGACGCAGACGCAGGGACTTGCCCTCCAGATGGTTGTCGTTAGGGTACAGTACCTTGGAGATCGCATTCGCCATGGAGTTGCGGGACAGAGCCTGTTCGTAGTTGCCCTCGTTGAATTCCTTCATGTCAAAGCTGGGTGCCTGTGCCTTCCACAGACGCAGGGTAGAAACGCCGGCACTGCCGTAACCGGAAACGTACATGTCATACGGGATCGCGATAACGGTGTTGTAGTTGACATGGGAAATATAGTGATAGGAATCCTGCCAGTATTCCTGTACGTTGCCCTCGAAGTGGACTTCAATGGCTTCGTCCGGCTTCGGGTCCAGCCATACGCTGCCGCCCGGCAGCCAGTTGTCTGGTTCTTCGGTCTGCCAGCCGTCTTCCAGAATCTGCTTGAAGATACCGTACTCATAGCAGATCGAGTGACCGGTTGCAGGGATTTCCTGTGTTGCCATTGCGTCCAGATAGCATGCTGCCAGACGGCCCAGACCGCCGTTGCCCAGACCAGCGTCCGGTTCGCACTCGAAAATGCTGTCCAGATTGATGTGATAATCCTGCAAGATCGCACGGACATCATCTGCCAGTTCCAGATTGTACAGGGTGGTCTTCAGGGAACGACCCATCAGGAATTCCATGGACAGATAGTAAACGTTCTTTCCGCCGACGGAATTGGTTTTATTGATAAAATGCTGCCGCTTGTGCTTCAGCTTTTCGACCATCAGGGCAGACAGCACCTGATAGATTTGTTTGTCAGAAGCTTCGTCCGGAGAAACGCTGCACTCCAGCTGAAGTCGGTCTACGAATTTTTGTTTTAATTCTTCTCTCTGGGGATTTTCTGTTGTTTTTGCTACCATAATATCCTCCTCAATGCATTCGGCATAGGCGTGCCATTTATCAGTGCTGGCTTCGATTTGCCATACTGCGGACTGTTCCGTTTCCTCTGGAACATCCCCTACTATTTATTATACCGGATTTTGGGCAAGGTTGCAATAGCTTTTTTCACGAAAAATTTGAAAAAACAATGGCGGGATTCGTCATATGTGATTGAAAGAAGTTGCACGCGGGTAAATTCGGACAGCCATTCGCCGGAGATGCCGCTGCAAAAATTGGAGAATCGGGAAGCAGCTTGAACAGACTGCCTGAACCTTCCCCTTACTTTTCGAATATTACATAAAAAGTGATATAAAATTTCACAGATAATCAGTATAATAAAGGTGTATCAGAGCGATTTCCGTGATTTACTCCAAAATGTTCTTTTGATTGTGGAAACAATTGAACAGTTAAAAACGGCGGAGTTAGTGGAAATTGCTGTAAAAAATGTGGTATGTATATCGTTTTTGTCGATGTTGCTGCCACGGTGCAAATCTGCACAGGGAACCGGTTTCCCCGTGCAAAAAATCTGAGGAAACGCCGCATAAAGTTTGCACGAAAGAATGCAAAACAGACTGTGTACAGCGTTCCCGCAATGAGAGGAGTTTTTTATGCAGACAGAAAAGACAAGACACCTGCGTACAAGAGTCATCAGTGTCTTGCTGGCAGTCCTGATGATCGTGACCTGCCTGCCGTCGATGCTGTTTCCGGTATCGGCAGACAACAACGGACGATCCGGCGGACCGCTGGTACTGACAAACGCCAGTGTCGAATTTCGGGACAGCAAGTATAATCCGATTGATGAAGTGAATACGGGAGATGTGTTCTATCTGATGTCGACGATCTCCGGAAACAACGTCAATGAAGGAGAGATGGATTCTTATCGGATCGAGATCACCGACAAGAATCTGCTGCTGCCGAACTTTGCCGGAAACGGCTTTAAGGACGGGGCAGTTTATAACGGCTATACCCTGCATGTCAACAGCGACGGCAGCCGGTATATCGCCTTTGACATTGACAACGGTCAGACCAAACAGGTCCGGCTGCAGGCGAAGTTCCAGAACGGCAAGACCCCGGGCGGAACGATCTCGACCGTAAAGATCGTACAGGACAGCACAGGCAAGAATGCCAGCAGTACAATTACTGCCAGGGCAAAACGGCAGTGGAGTGCGTCCAAGTCGGAGGACAGAAACGCCCTGACAGCGGCACAGCTGGCTGCCGGCACCACGGTAAATTATACCCTGAGTGCTTCGGCGAACAACGCCTCCAAGAAAAACGGCGTGGAATGGGTACAGTCCCTGAAATTCGAGGACACCATTTCACTGTCGGAAATGACCTTTACCGGTGATGCACAGACCGCGGTGGAAAACGCCGTCAAGTCTGCTGTTGCGGCAGCAGGCTACACCGCCGGCAACCTGAGCGTAGCGGTCAGCGGCAGCACTGCCAAGATCAGCTTCACCGTGGACAGCAAGAACACCAATGCCGAGATGCCGGCGGTTAATCTGAACGTGGCACTGCCTCTGAACAGCAGCACCGTGAAGATGAATGGCACCGCAGACGGCAAGGTCACCAACAGCCTGACTGTTTCCGGCAAGCCCTACGGTGACGATGCCAGCTACTCGACCATCGGCGGAAACAGCGTGGAACTGAAAGTTTCTGCTCCGCAGGGGCCGAAGTTCAGTATTGGAAAAACTGTACAAAATGGAAAAGCATATTACGTGAACGGGGATACTGTAGAATTTGAGATCTTTGCTTCGAATACCGGTGATGCTGCCGGGGATATTACACTGACAGATAACGTTCCGGACGGCATGACACTGGAGAGCATCACAGCCGCAGACGGTAACGGTACTGTTTCCGGAAACAGCGTGACATTCCAGAATGTCGCTGCCGGTGCAACGGTGACAGCAAAGGTGGTCTGCAAGGTTTCCAAAGACCAGACTGCAAACCTGACCAACGAAGTGACCGACGGTAAAAACACAGCCAAGGCAACGATCTCTGTCAAGGAAGACAAGGCAGTGATCGAAACGCCGGTAAAAAGCGGTTATGTAACTTATAATGGTAAGAATCTGGGACGGAAGTACTACCCCGGCATTACCGGACAGATTGCGACCTATACCATTTCTGTTACCAATTCCGGTGCAAAGGACGCGGACAATGTTACCGTTTCTGATGCAAACTTGTCCCAGTATCTGGAAAATATGACCTGTACCGTAGACGGAAAAACAGTAGCTAAATTTCCAAGCACAATTCCAGTTCCGGCTGAAAAAACGGTGCAGATCACGGTAACTGGTACAATCAAAAACGGCGTGAACGGAGAAATTTCCAACATAGCAACGGTAGACGGCAAGTCTTCCAATGAAGTGAAGTTTACACCGGATACACCGAAAGCACAGCTGGGGATTACGAAGACAGTGGACAAGTCTTCCTATGTGGCAGGAGATATCCTGACCTATACTATTGTTATAGAAAATAATGGTACTGTTGCTGCGAATGGCGTGACATTTTCTGATGCAGTTCCGGACGCGTTGGAAAATGTGAAAGCCTGGACAAAGCAAGTTGGATATGCAATAACGACAACGAAAAATGCCGTGGAAAGTTCTGGCGACTGGAAATTTGTACCTGGCAAAAAGGTGACAATTACCATTACTGGTACAGTTAAAACTGGTACGACTGGAGAAATCGTCAATCGGGCACAGTGTGGATATAACGGCGACACTATAAAATCCAATGAAGTCAAAACCACAAAAGATACCTCCGGCGATTATAAGGCGGAAAAGTGGATTGTCGATGCAAGCGGTAATGTGCTGGTAGATGCTTCCAGTGATCCGGCAAGCGATTTCAAGGGATTTTCTTTGGGTGATACCGTAACATATCGTGCAAGATTCACCAACAATTCCGGTGACACAGTAGATAAAGTGGGATTGTATGACTATGCAGTCGGATTTAACCTGTTGGATAACGGAACGATTCGTATTTATGACGGCGAAACAGGAACGCTCCTGAAAACAGTACCTCGTCAGAGTGGTGTGTATAGTGAGTACGGAGACGGTAAGAATCCGCTGGACTGGAGCAAGGGCTGGCTGTATGATAATACTGGTAATAATGCCGGACATTATCCCAAAATGCGTTATCTCTATGAAAATGCCAATCTTGCAAACGGAAAATCGTTGATTTTCGAGTATGATATGAAACTCAGCCGGTATGAAACCATTCATGCCGGACAGCAGATCAGTGGAAATCTGAGCAATGAAAACGATGTGTATTTTAAAGCAAATGATCTGGCAGGGGATTCTTCCAATGGCTCTCATGATGCAAAAGCATATGTTAAACCTAAATTGGATGTGACATTTGAAACTGTAAAAAGCGTCGGCGGCAGTGAAGGTGTATCTAGCAATAATCAGGAATATGCGATCGAAGATGCTGCAAAGCTGTCTGATGATGTGTTTTTCCAAATTCAATTGAATGCTCATACTTTGGATACAGTGGATTACACAGATGCAGTATTTACCATTAAAGATAAGCTTCCGGACGGCATGCATTGGGATTCTTCCTATACAACAAGCACTTGGGGCTGGAACAATGCATTGAAACTGAATAATCTGACTTTAGTCAGTGAACCAGTGGAAGAAAACGGCGTTCTCACCTTTCAGGTAAAACCAACAGTAGGCAGTGACGGCAAGTTAAACTATGGTACGTCAATTGTCTATGCTGCGAAATTTACAGATGAGAAAATTGCAGCAATGCAGGGTGTCAAGAAGAGCGTTGTTACGAACACAGTTACAGAAATTACTGTGACAAAAGACGGTGACACCTTACATGAAATCAAGCCGAATGCACAGGCAACGGTGACCTTTGCACAAAAGGTACCCGCCCCCGGCTTCGCCAAACTGGCAGTAGCCTCCTATGCCGGAAAGGACTATCAAAACGCAGATCTCCAGAAGGTAGAAAACGGCTATATCACCGCCGGTGATACCCTGATCTGGCAGGCAGTCCTCTATAACGGCAAGGGTGAAACAGATGCCACTGGCAAGGCTACCCTGAACGGGGAAGAACTGGGCAGGCTGGATCTCACTGACGTGACGCTGACAGATAATCTTCCCAGCTGCTATGAATTTGACAACACCAGCTACCCTACAAAATGTTTTGTAGTGCCGCTGAAGGCAGACGGCAGCTTTGCTGTGGACAAATATGGTATGGTTAGCGGAACTGGTGCAACAATCAAAACCACTGCCAACGGTGATTCTGTCAGCTGGGATGTTTCCAGTGTGATAGGAACAGGCGTTACAGAAGGAAAACTGGAGCCGAACTATGCCATCGTCGTACAATTCGCCACCACTGTAAAAGACGGCCAGGAAAAAGAAGGCGTTATCACCAACACCGGTTACGCCACCATTGACCAGCCGTTCACCGCAGAAGATACGGTTGCCGGCGAAAAGCGTGACACGCAGATCTGGAACTATGCAAACTACAATATCGTTGGTCTGACCACCGAATCGTGGAAGACCATTACGTATACCAATAACGGACATGACGGCACACCCCATACGGATCCGGCTACCGATACCGGTTACAGCCGCCAGCCTACCCATAACTATGTGCAGGGCATGCAGGGCGAAGATGTGACCTATGAACTCCACATCAAGAACAACTCGCCGGTAGCTCTGGAAAACATGACCATTATTGACCGTCTGCCCTATGTGGGTGACTTGGGTCTGGTTTCCGGCTATGAACGTTTCTCCGCATTCGGTGTGAAACTCAAGAGCATTGATTCTGTTATGGTAGGCGGAACAGATGTAATTGATAAAACAGTACGTAGCTATTCCACCGACAAGACCTCTGTCCTGAATGAGTACTCCAAGGACTGGCTGGGGCAGAACGATGTCATGAACTGGACAAACATCAAGTCTGACGATACCGTAGACTTCCGGATCCAGCTGCAAGATACGACCGTCGAGGTTGGCGGCGAAGTGGTTGTCAAAGTTACCGCAACCGTTCCCAGCTATGTGGCAAAGACCGGCGAGGAAAACATCGCATGGAACAGCTTCGCGTACTCCTATCAGAATCCTGACATTCTGGGCGATACTGTCATGGTAGCAGAGCCGGCAAAGGTCGGCGTCTGGGTACAGACACCGGACACCACCGTTGATGTGACGGTCAACAAGACCTTGACAGAAGCAGAAACCAAGGACGCAACGTTCTACTTTGCACTGTTTACCGATGAAAATTACACCACACGGTTGAGCGACGTGATTTCCGTCACCATTCCGGCAGGACAGACCGCGGCTTCTGTCACCATGAAGGACGTAGACCTGTCCTCGATCAAGCAGCAGACCAATAACGCCAACAACGTTTACCTGCTGGAAACAGATGCCAAGGGCAATCAGATTCGCAACTACACACCGGCATATACCGGCAATAAGATCTTCACTGATGCCACAACGAACCAGACGGTCGACGTGACCAACACCAAAAATACAGGTGAGATCACACTGACCAAAACTCTGGCAGGCGTGGAAGGCGGAGACGTCACCGGCGACACCTTCTATTTTGCCCTGTTCACCAAGAATGCGGCAGACGATTATGTTCGCTATGAGGAAGCACCGGTGCAGTCCCTGACCTTTACCGAGGCAGGCTCGCAGGACGTGATATTTAAAGATGTGCCCAAGGGCATGGATTTCTACGTGCTGGAAACCAATGCAAACGGCGTTCTGGCAGATACAGACTTTGCAAAATACACCTCAGACAGCGGTATCCGCTACACCTCCGCTCCGGCAGCACCGGCGGCAGTACAGGCAGGCGGCACTGCTGCGATCACCAACACCGAGGAGATCGATTACAGCATCACCGTCAGCAAGGTACTGATCGCAGATGATGTCAAGGGCACACCCACATTCTCCGTGGGACTGTTCACTGAGAATGACACATTGGTCGAAAAGAAAACTGTAGTGGCTGGTGCAGATGTCACCTTCGACAATCTGAAAGCAGATACCCCGTACTATATCTTTGAGTTGAACGATGCAGACGAACAGATCGCAAACGGTGCTTCTTTCCAGATGCCTGTTGTTCTCGATCCCAAGAATTCCACTACAAAAACAGATACGACATTTTATGTTTCTTATGACTGCTGTGATGATGACAGTAAGGTTGCGGCACTTACCCTGACCAAGGACGCACCGCAGGCAAACACCATTATCACAAATACCACCAAGAATCCGGCTCAGATCAAGGTAACGAAGATCGCTACTGAGGACGGCAATCCGGCAGACAGCCATGAAGCAACCGTTGCTCTGTTCACCATGGACGCAGACGGCAACTATCAGGAAGTTTCCGGACAGAAGAAAACCATTACCATTGCAGCCGGCGACAAGGGCAAAAAGTCTGTCACCTTTGACGGACTGGACAGCAGCAAGATCTATTACGTCTTTGAGCTGGACGCAGACGGCAACCGCGTGGAAAATGAGAGCACAATCTCGGCAGGCGGTAAGACCTTCCTCGCTACCTACTCCGGCAACAGCAGTCGGGTAGACCTGCTGCCGGGTATTCCGGGCGAAAAGGTTATTACTGATGCCAATACCACACAAGTGGAATTGTCCTTTGCAAAAACAGATGTAGACGGTAAGGCAATGACCGGCTATAAGCTGACTTTGAAAAAGCCGGATGGTAATGAGGAAAGCTGGACAACCGATGGTACAGCAAAAATATTTACTAATCTGACAGCCGGAAAGTACAAACTGACAGAAGCTGCACAGAATAACTATGTGCCGGTAGACGTTGCATTTGAAATCGGCGATGACGGCTATATTGTCACAGAAAATGCAGAATCGATGGCATATGCTGAGTTGGGAAGCACCGGTGTAACGGTTATCAACCGTGCACAAGTCAGCGTTGACAAGCAGGATATTGCAAATTCTAAGGAACTGGCAGGTGCAACCATCAAGATCACTCGGACAAACGGCAGTCTGAATGCAGATGTGCTGGAGGTCAAGCGTGGGGAAACTTTGCTGACAAAGGCAGACTCTCTGGAGGACAACGCCGATTACAGCAAATACACACAGACATCTAATACTATCACCTTTATTTCTGACGGCAAAAACAAGACCGACATCATCGGTCTGCCGGACGGCACCTACACCATGACGGAGGTAGTTGCACCGGACGGCTACAACAAGGTAAGCACAGACTTCACCTTTACCATTAAAAACGGTGTAGTTGATGCAACGGGAACCACAGAATATGACGTTTCCGGCAACGACATTACCATGAAGGACGGTCAGAAGCCCAGCGTGACGATCAGCAAGCAGGCAGTCGGCGGCGGGGAAGAACTCACCGGAGCCGTACTGAAACTGACTGCACCGGCAGGAACAGACCTGAGCAAGGTCAAGGGCTCCTACAGCGACGGCAGCACTGCTGGAATCGAAACCAGCGGCAACACCATTACATGGACTTCGGACAACGCCAAGGGCGGTGTGACACTGGCAAATCTGCCGGCAGGCGTGTACACGCTGGAAGAAACCACCGCACCGGACGGCTTCACCAAAAAGACCGAGGAGATGAACTTCGAGGTCGGAGCTGACGGCAAGGTCGGAACGGTAAACGGACTGACCAAGGACGACAATAAGGTTGTCATGGAAGATGCTGCCTCCAAGCTGACCATTGCGAAGAAGGACATCACCGGAAAGCAGGAAGTCACCGGAGCAAAGCTGACCCTGAAACTGACAAATCCGGACGAAAGCGGAGCAACGCTGGACGGTGTGACCGCAAATGTTACCGTGGACAGCAGAACTGCGGATTCCATTACATGGACTTCCGGCAAGACAAATGCTATTTTGAGCAAGCTGCCGGACGGCGAATACACACTGAAAGAAACCGGCGGTGCCTTTACAGACACAGAAACCGGAAAGACCTACACGGTAATCGAATCGACGATGACCTTTATTGTGGAAAACGGTGTTGTCACAAAAACTACCGGCACTGCTGACAGTCTGAATGACAAGGCAGCTGACGGCTATTATTACTACGATAAGACCAAGGAAGAAATTCTGGTCTGCGATGCGGAAGCTGTCAACGTTGTACCGATCAGCAAGCAGGACGCAGGAAGCGGTGCGGAGGTAGCCGGTGCAACACTGGAGATCACCGCAGAAAACGTGCTGGATACCACGAAACTGGAACTGTCCAGAACCGATAAGAACGGGAACAAGACAGTACTGGTCAAGGGAACGGATTACAGCATCAGTGCAGACGGCAAGACCATTCAGTTTGTTTCCGGAGAAGATGCAACGATCATCACCGGACTGCCGGTAGGCACATACAAGCTGAAGGAAACCAATGCACCGGACGGCTACCAGCTGTACACCGCAGAAGAAACCTTCACCATTGGAACAGACGGCAAGGTGACCGGAACCACAACCATTCAGGACGAGGTTTCCAAGCTCACCATTGCCAAGAAGGACATCACCGGAAAGCAGGAAGTCACCGGAGCAAAGCTGACCCTGACCCTGACAAAGCCGGACGAAAGCGGAGCAACGCTGGACGGTGTGACAGCAAATATTCATGTGGACAGCAGAGATGCAAAGTCTATTACATGGACTTCCGGCAAGACAGATGCTATTTTGAGCAAGCTGCCGGACGGCAAATACACACTGAAAGAAACCGGCGATGCCTTTACAGACACAGAAACTGGAAAGACCTACACGGTAATCGAATCAACAATGACCTTTACTGTGGAAAACGGCGTAGTCACAAAAACTACCGGCACTGCCGACAGTCTGAATGACAAGGCGACCGAGGGTTATTACTACTATGACAAGACCACAGGACAGATTCTGGTCTGCGATGCGGAACAGCCTGCGATTACTACAACATCGACTTCGGAAACGACTACAACGACTACAACGACTACAACAACCACAACAACTACTTCAACCAGCGAAAGCAGCACAACATCTGACACAGAAACCACTACGGGAACTGGTACAGTTACCACAGTTTCAACTGTAACAACTACATCGAAAACCAGTGCAGGCCCGACTACCACTTCTACCAGTGAAACCACCACCGAAGTGACAACAGACACCACACTGGCAACCAGTGGAAACACCACGGAAACCAGTGCAGGCCCGACTACCACTTCTACCAGTGAAACCACTACCGAAGTGACAACAGGCACCACACTGGCAACCAGTGGAAACACCACAGAAACCAGTGCAGGTCCGACCACCACTTCTACCAGTGAAACCACCACCGAAGTGACAACAGACACCACACTGGCAACCAGTGGAAACACCACGGAAACCAGTGCAGGCCCGACTACCACTTCTACCAGTGAAACCACTACCGAAGTGACAACAGGCACCACACTGGCAACCAGTGGAAACACCACGGAAACCAGTGCAGGCCCGACTACCACTGCTACCAGTGGAACCACCACCGAAGTGACAACAGACACCACACTGGCAACCAGCGGAAACACTACGGAAACCAGTGCAGGCCCGACTACCACTTCTACCAACGGAACTACCACAGATACCACAACCGCCAAAACCACTGTTACAACAGCAAGTGCTTCTACGGAAACCAGTGCAGCATCGACCACCACAACTGCCGCAGGAACGACTGCGGAAACGGTGACCGAAACCAGCACTACCGCGGCAAGCACAGCGACTACCGCAGAAACAACTGTCACAACAGCAGCTACGACAACCATCGAAGCAACGACTACCACGACAGAAGAAACCACTGTTGAAACCACAGAAGCCACCACGACAACAGAGGAAACGACAACTACAATTGTCACCACCACCGAACAGCCGGACGGCTATGTGATCCGCAAGTGTGACGTGGGCGGCAATGAGATCGGCGGAGCATCTCTGAACATTACCGATCAGAACGGCAATGTGATCGATCAGTGGGTATCCGAAGAAGGCGTATCGCATGTCTTTGCCGGAATCCAGCCGAACACGCCGTACTGCCTGACCGAAACACTGGCTCCGGCAGATTACCTCGTTGCAGAACCGATCTACTTCCAGCTGAACGAAGACGGTACACTGGTACTGTTCGTTGGTGTCAGCCTGAATGAAGACGGCAGCTGGAGCGTGGAAAATGCTGTGGTAACGGCAAATCCGGACGGCAGAGCCATTGTGATGATCGATGAGTACGTTGGTACTGAAACCACCACAACGGAAACTACCGAAGAAACTACAACGACTACGGAAGCAACCACAACTACTGCGAAGAATACCACTGCCGGCAACGGCGAGCATACCCCGTCCGTTTCCACCACGACCACGGCTTCTACGGAAACCACGACCGTGACTGGAGGAAGCGGCACCGGTACGACCGCAGGCAGTGGCGGCTCCGGCACAACAACAGCAGCTGGCGGAAGCCAGACGACCACGATGATCAGAAGCAGTTCCGGTTCGTCTTCTTCCAGCAGCAGAAGCAACACAAAAATCTCCTCCACGCCAAAGACAGGCGAAGCATTGCCGGTAGTAATCATTCCGGCAGGCGTTGCACTGGCAGCGGCAATCGTGGCAGGCTGCAAGCGTAAGAAAAAGTAAACCGGCTGTAACGGAACATGTGAAACTGTTCTGATGCCGCAAAACCCGCCCCGACAGGTGTTTCTGTCGGGGCGGGTTTGTTTTTGTCAAGGGCAAGTTGAACTGTATTTTCTATTAAGGAATCCAGTAGACAAAAAAGAAAAAGTAGGGAGCGATGCCCACATCGCCCCGCGGACTTGCCTGAGGATAGCAATTTTCTAGGGCAGCCATGTCGAAACCGTCCGGCGAAATTCGTTCGTACCTCGCTGTCTGCCTGGGGCTTGCCAACGCCGGTTGTTGCCTTTGCCTGTATCGGTAATGTTGATATTCAAGTGTTTTCTGGTGTAGGTGGGCGACTTTATTTCATACGGCGTTTGCAAGTTTTTGCCTCCCTTGAAAAGGGAGGGGGACCGCCGCTAGGCGGTGGAGGGATTCGCCCGCGAAGTGCAACTTCTAGTGCAGCCATGTCAAAACCGTCCGGCGAAATTCGCTCGTACCTCGCTGTTCGCCTGGGGCTTGCCAACGCCGATAGTTGCCTTTGCCTGTATCGGTAATGTTGATATTCAGGTGTTTTCCAGTGCAAGCGGTCAACTTTATTTCATACGGCGTTTGCAAGTTTATTTGTTTATCATCTTTCATGTACAACCGATTTCACAAGGAGTTACGCTTCTGGAGTTACGCTTCTTTTTTTCTTTACTGAAAAGAAAAAAAGAAGCAAAAAAAGAAAAGAGTTCGCATTCCACCTGTACTGTAAGATTCCAATATCACCCGAAGATATAACATTTTCGATCAACAAAACTCCCCCGGCGGGGCATACAGGCGGCTGCCGCCGCCGTAACACTACCCTTTTTACTCTTGAAATTGGGGCGTAAGGTCGGCGGCGACTCGCCGCCCGCCGTAACACTACCCTTTTCACACTTGAAATCGGGGCGTAAGGTCAGCGGCGGCTTGCTATCCTTGGGCAAGTCTGCCGTCGCCATTACCGCTGGGCGACGGGCTGACTCGCCGCCCTCTTGCCAAGGTTGTCGAAATATGCTATAATAGAATCAGAAGTGATTCCGTCAATGGATTCCAAAAGAAAGAGGTACAAAAAGATGCGTAATACCACAAGTTATGAAAGCCCGTTCTGCACCCGCTATGCCAGCGAGGAAATGCAGCACGTTTTCTCCGCTGACAAGAAATTCTCCACATGGCGTCGCCTTTGGGTGGCTCTGGCTCGGGCAGAAATGGAACTCGGTCTGCCCGTGACACAGGAGCAGGTGGACGAACTGGAAGCCAATATCGATAACATTGACTATGACGTGGCAGAAGCAGAAGAAAAACGCCGCCGGCACGATGTCATGTCCCACGTGTATGCATACGGTCAGGTCTGCCCCAAGGCTGCCGGCATCATTCATCTGGGTGCAACTTCCTGCTATGTCGGCGATAATACAGACATTATCGTGATGCGTGACGCTCTGGATATCGTTCGCCGCAAGATGATCAACGTGCTGGCAAATCTCGCTCACTTCGCCATGGAATATAAGGGCATGCCGGCTCTGGCATATACTCACCTCCAGCCGGCACAGCTGACTACAGTGGGCAAGCGTGCTACACTGTGGATGAACGAACTGCTCATGGACTTCAATGAACTGGAATACCGTATCGCAAACCTGAAGCTGCTGGGCTCCAAGGGTACCACCGGTACACAAGCTTCTTTCATGGAACTGTTCAAGGGCGATACCGATAAGGTCAAGGAACTGGAAGCCAAGATTGCCAAGGAAATGGGCTTCAACGGCGTTGTTCCGGTTTCCGGTCAGACTTATTCCAGAAAGATCGACTCGCAGATTCTGGCAACCCTTAGCGGCATTGCACAGTCCTGCAGCAAGTTCTCCAACGATATGCGTCTGCTCCAGAGCTTCAAGGAAATGGAAGAACCTTTCGAAAAGACTCAGATCGGTTCCTCTGCAATGGCATACAAGCGGAACCCCATGCGTTGCGAGCGTATCACTTCTCTGGCTCGCTACGTGATGATCGACAGCCTGAATCCGGCATTTACCGCAGGTACCCAGTGGTTCGAACGGACACTGGACGACTCTGCCAATAAGCGTGTTTCCGTACCGGAGGCATTTCTGGCAGTCGATGCGATCCTGAACATCATGCTGAACGTTACCGACGGTCTGGTGGTATATCCGAAGATGATCCGTCAGCGGATCATGCGGGAACTGCCCTTTATGGCAACAGAAAACATCATGATGGACGCTGTGGAAAAGGGCGGCAACCGTCAGGAACTCCACGAAAAGATCCGTCAGTATTCCATGATCGCCGGCAAGCACGTCAAGGAAGAAGGTCTGGACAACGACCTGTGCGATATGCTGCTGGCAGATCCGGCATTCATGATCACCAAGGAAGATCTGGACAAGATCCTGAAACCGGAAAACTTCACCGGCCGCAGCGAACAGCAGACCGAAGAATTCGTGGCAGAATGCATTCAGCCGATTCTGGACGCAAACAAGGACATTCTGGGCGAACACTTCGAGATGAAGAACTAAGGCAATACCGCATAAAGCCCGCCTGACGGCTTTATTCTTGCGTATCCCATAGAAAACAACCCCCGGCGGAATCCAATCGTCGGGGGTTGTTTTTTCGTAGGACGAAAAATCACCGCAGGTCTTGACAACTTCCTCAAAAAGGTGTACCCTAAACAAAGAATCATCAAGGGAGGAATCATCATGCCGATCCAGATTTGTTCTGCAGTGCCAACAGATGCACCGGCACTGCTTGCCATTTATGCCCCTTATGTGGAGCAAACCGCCATTACATTCGAGTGCGATGTTCCCGCAGAGGCGGAATTCACCCGCCGCATTGCGGACACCCTGCAAAACTACCCCTATCTGGTGGCAGAACAGGACGGCGTGCCGGTGGGGTACGCCTACGCCGGAAAATTCCACGAACGTGCCGCCTATGACTGGTCTGTGGAAACGTCTATCTATGTGGAACAGCACCGGAAGCGGCAGGGTATCGGCAGACTGCTCCACGATGCATTGGAACAGGAATTACAGCGGCGGCATTTCCTCAACATGAACGCCTGCGTTGCCTGTCCCATAGGGGAAAATGACCCCTACCTCACACGGGACAGCATTTGTTTCCATGAAAAACTGGGGTATCGCATGGTGGGCGAATTCCACCAGTGCGGCTATAAATTCGGACGGTGGTATCACATGGTGTGGCTGGAAAAGCATATCGGCAGCCACGAGGGAACGCCGCTGCCGGTACTGCGGGGATAATTTCAACAATGGATTTGCGTGAAAGGATTTGCGTGAAAATTTTCCTCGTCCTATTGACTAATCTGCCGTTTTCGGGTATCATAAGAAGTAGGGAATTTTTGCAGTATCCCCTGCACGGAATACGGAGGACACATATATGAACAAACAAGGACGGTTCACAGCCGTTTTGCTGAGCGGAGCTATCCTCTGCGGCATCGGCACCGGCTGTACCGCAGACGGCTCCAAAACTGTCAAGGCAGACTATACATGGAGCAATGTTGCCATTGGCGGCGGCGGATATGTCACCGGCATGGAGTATAATTCCAAGGAAGAAGGGCTGGTCTATGCCCGCACGGACATCGGCGGACTGTACCGCCGGAAAAAGGATACTGACTGGGAACCGCTGACGGACTTTCTGGGGGCGGACGAATGGGGCTATATCGGGATCGAAAGCATGGCGACCGATCCGGTGGAGCCGAACCGCGTTTATTTTGCCGGCGGCACGTATATGAGCGATGATGCGGCACTGTTTGCCTCGGACGACTACGGCGAAACGTGGACACGCTTTGATGCTCCGTTCAGCTGCGGCGGCAACCAGTCCGGACGGGGCTGCGGCGAACGCATGTGCGTCAACCCCAATAACAACAAGGAAGTCTGGTTTGGCAGCCGTGACAGCGGTCTGTGGAAAACCACCGACTACGGCAAGAACTGGGAAGAGGTCACCTCTTTTCCGGAAAAGGGCAACTATAAGCAGGAAAGCAACAGCATCGGCATTTTGTGGGTGACTTTTGATCCGACTTCCGGCGACATGTACGTCGGCGTGGCAATGACAGACGGCACCTGCATTTATAAAAGCACAGACGGCGGCGACAGCTGGACGGCACTGGCTGCCAATGCGGCAGGCATGTACCCGCTGCATGCTGCATTCTCCGGCAGCGGAAAGCTGTATCTGGCGTACTCTGACAACTGCGGCCCGAATCTGTCCCCCACGGCTGGGGCAGTCTATGTGTACGATACCCAGTCGGACAGCTTCACGGATATTACGCCTGATCTGAACGACGGCAGACAGGGCGGCTTCGGAGGCATTTCCGTAGATGCCCGGAATCCGGATACGGTGGTGGTTTCCACGCTGGGCTGGTGGTCGGACAACGGCGACAATCTGTACTATACCACAGACGGCGGCGACAGCTGGAGCGGACTGTTCAACCTGAACACCAAGGAAAACCACTACCAGATGGACACCGCACAGGCGGAATGGCTGGACTGGGGCAGAGGTGAAAATCAGGCGAAAACCGGCTGGTGGGTGGCAGATGTCAACATCAACCCGTTCAATTCTGACGAAGTGATGTACGGCACCGGTGCAACGATCTATTCCACTCAGAACATGACGAAGATCGGCACAGAGCCGGTGACCATTGCCTTTGATGCCTACGGGCTGGAAGAAACGGCAGTGTTCAAAATGCTGGCACCGCCCAGCAAGGACGATTCGCCCCAGCTGTATTCCATTATGGGCGATCTGACCGGCTTTGCCCACAAGGACGTGACACAGTGCCCCGATGATGCTCACTTCATGAAAAACGGCAAGCCCACAGATTTAGATGTGGCATTCCAGACCCCCAACACGGCGGTATACCTCAGCGAGGAAAAGACCACCACGATCAATTTCACGCAGGACGGCGGTGCCACATGGGAAACCGTAAAGCACAAGCCCGACCCCGCCATTGGCGGACAGGTGGCGATGTCCGCGGACGGCAGCTCCACGATCTGGGTGCCCAACAGCATTTCCGGAAAGCCCTATGTGACCACTGACCTCGGAAAGACGTGGTACTATGTGGAAGGACTGGGCTTTAACGCCAAAATTGCCGCCGATCGGGTGAACCCGAAGGTGTTCTATGCCACCTGTGACGGTCTGTTCTACGTGTCCAGGGACGGCGGCGTGACTTTCGGATCCACGGGACAGATGGTGGCAGATTCTGCTGAACCGGTGACGGTGTTCGGGCAGGAGGGCAACGTCTGGATCTCCAGCAGCACCATGATCATGTACACGGAGGACGGCGGCGAAAGCTTCCAGACCGTAAAGACACTGCCCACCGTGGACAGCATCGGCTTCGGCAAGGGCAAAGAAGAAGACAGCTATCCGGTGATCTATGCCGAGGGCGATGACGGCGAAAACGGCTACGGCATCTATCGCTCGGAGGACAAGGGCAAAAGCTGGATCAGAATCAACGACGAGCAGCATAAGTTCGGAAACCTGAACCCCAAGTACATCACCGGTGACAGCAATGTCTACGGCAGAGTGTACTTCTGCACAGATGGACGGGGAATCGTAATGGGTGATATTGCTTCGTGAAAAAAAGACATTATGGAAAATACATTTTTCGCTGGCTCATGACCTTGCTGTTGCTGGCGGGGCTGGTGTTTGCCGGCATCGGCGGCACAAGGCTGCTGCACATCTATCTGACCAGCACCGGCAGACAGGCGGCAGATGTTCCCAGCAAACAGGATTATCCGGTGCGTGGAGTCGATCTGTCCTACTATCAGGGCAATATCGACTGGGATGTGCTGGCATCACAGGGAGTGGACTTCTGCTTTATCAAGGCGACCGAGGGCGTTGACCACAACGACAGCCAGTTTGCACAGAACTGGCAGACAGCACAGGCGGCGAAGATCTACGTGGGGGCATATCACTTTTTCCGGTTTGAGGACACGGGAAAGGAGCAGGCGGAAAACTTTATCCGCACAGTGCCGGTGACGGAAAACACCCTGCCGCCGGTGATCGACGTGGAATTGTACGAGTCGCTGGGCGGCAGCATGCCGGACACCGGCACCGCAAGGCAGAATCTACAGGAAATGCTGGACCTGCTGGAAGCCCACTATGGTGTAAAGCCCATTCTCTATGCCGCCCCCAACACCTATCGGGCATATGTGAAATCGTTTGCAGAGGACTATCCGATCTGGATCAGCAACTACTATTATAAGCCCTATTTCGACTGGACATTCTGGCAGTATACCGATTCCGGCGAACTGGAGGGCTATGACGGCTATCAGACTCACATTGACCTGAACGTCTACGCCGGAAGCATGGACGAATTCCGGCAGCAGTTCGGCTTACAGGCATTTTAGAAAGGAACTATTATGACAGAACCAATTTTTTTGCAGGGAATCTGTAAGGACTACCTCTGGGGCGGCAATCGCCTGCGGGAGGAATTCGGCAAGGAAAGCGATGCTGACAAGATCGCTGAAAGCTGGGAACTCGCTTGCCACAAGGACGGCAGCAGCATGCTCACTTCCGGCAGTGATGCAGGGCTGAACCTGCGGGAATATCTGGACAAGAACGGCACCGCATTCCTCGGCACCAACTGTGCGGACTGCACCACTGTGCCGGTGCTGATCAAGCTGATCGATGCCAAACAGGACCTGTCCATTCAGGTGCACCCCGATGACGACTACGCCATGCGGGTGGAGGGAGAAGCCGGCAAGACGGAAATGTGGTACATTGTAGATGCGGCCCCCCACGCTGCCCTGTACTACGGACTGAAACAGGAAGTGACCAAGGCGGAATTCGAACAGCGGATCCACGACCAGACCTTGACAGAAATTCTCAATCGGGTGGAGGTCAAGCCGGGGGAACTGTACTTTATCCCTTCCGGTACGCTGCACGCCATTGGTGCGGGGATCCTGCTGGCGGAGATCCAGCAGAACTCCAACACCACCTACCGTGTCTACGACTACGGCAGACGGGGAGCAGACGGCAAGCTGCGTCCGCTGCACATTGCAAAGGCTCTGGACGTGACCAATCTCCGTCCCATTGCCCCCACGGTGCAGTATCCTGCGGAGGCGGTTGCCGGCGGCACGGTGCGGAAGCTGGAAGCGTGCAAGTATTTCGCTTCGGACGTGGTGACTGTGCACGGCACGGTTGCATTTACCGTAGGGACAGAATCGTTCCACCACCTGCTGTTCCTGTCGGGAGAAGCCACTCTACAAACAGAATCCGGCAGCTATCCGGTGAAAAAGGGCAGCAGTGTGCTGCTGCCTGCCGGACTGGGAGCCTATACCGTGACCGGCGAGGGCGTACAGTACGTGGTTACCCGCGTGGACGAAAAATTGAGTTGACAATTCCACATGATGGATTTGCATATTGAGGAGGAAACATATATGAAGTATTACATTGGTATTGATCTGGGCGGCACAAATATTGTTGCCGGCGTAGTCAACGAAAGCTATGAGATTCTGGCAAAGGCAAGCGTCAAGACTAACCTGCCCCGTCCGGAAGAAGAAATCGCTGCGGATATGGCAAAGGTTTCGCAGGAAGCTGCGGAAAAGGCCGGCCTGACCATGGCGGACATCGAGTGGATCGGCGTAGGCACACCGGGCGTTGCCAACAGTGCCACCGGCGTGATCGAATATTCCAACAATCTGGGCTTCAACAACACCCCCATGGTGAAGTATCTGGAAACGGCACTGGGCAAGCCCACCTTTATTGAAAACGATGCCAACGCTGCTGCATACGGCGAATATGTTGCCGGTGCTGCAAAGGGTGCCAAAAATGCAGTCTGCATCACACTGGGTACCGGCGTAGGTGCCGGCATCGTCATTGACGGCAAGATCTACAGTGGCTCCAACTTCGGCGGTGCAGAAGTGGGTCACACTGTCATTTCCGTAGACGGCCCGCAGTGCACCTGCGGCAGAAAGGGCTGCTTCGAGGTATACTCCTCTGCAACCGGTCTGGTTCGCATGACCAAGGAGGCACTGGCAGCCAATCCGGAAAGTGCCATGAAGGACGAGGAACGTATTTCCGCACGGACTGCGTTCAACTACATGCGTGCCGGCGATGCTACCGCAAAGCAGGTGGTTGACGATTACATCAAGTATCTGGCAGCTGGTATCACCAATACCATTAACATTTTCCAGCCGGACATTCTGTGCATTGGCGGTGGTGTGTGCAACGAGGGCGATCCGCTGCTGGTTCCCATGAAGGAGATCGTCAAGAAGGAAGTTTACACCCGCAACTCCGCAAAGAATACCGAGATCGTGATCGCGAAGCTGGGCAATGATGCCGGCATTATCGGTGCGGCATTCCTGGGCAACGCACACGACTAATGGCAGCACTGCATCAAGCCGCCTGACGGCTTTGCACGATTTGTGCCACAACAGCATAAAAATCAATCTGATAAGCACCCCGAAAGCCAAATGCACCGGTTTTCGGGGTGCTTTTATATCAACATTCTATACAATTCCCTAAAATGAGATTTGTGCATCTTGCCGGTTTCTTGGAAAAGGGAGGGAGTGAATGGGGAAAATCTCTTGACAGCTTGCACAAAAGGTGATAGAATAAGGTGGATAAGGTGAGCACTGCTTCAGACGGCAGAGGACTGTTCTGTGCAGGTTACACAAAAAAGATAAGGAGTTCGATCACATGAAGTTTATGAAGAAACTGCTCAGCACCATGACGGCTGCGGCAATCGGGCTGTCCATGACCACTGCACTGTCTGTGGGAACCTCTGTTGCATCTGCGGCAGACAAGACTGCGGTACAGATGGTGGAGGACATGGGTCTGGGCTGGAATCTGGGCAATGCTCTGGATTCGACCAACACATGGACCAGCAACCCCTCTCCGGCAGATATTGAAACTGCCTGGGGCAACGTGGTTGCGACCGAAAACATGATCAAGGAAGTCAAGAAGGCTGGCTTCAACACCGTCCGGATCCCTGTCACCTGGTGGGATATGACCGGTGCTTCCGGCACTGCAAAGATGGATTCGTTTGACGGTACAGTTGCAGATCAGTATCTGGCAAGAGTCAAGGAAGTCGTAGACTACTGCGTGGATAACGGTATGTATGCGATCATCAACACTCACCACGATGAGGACTGGGAAAAGGATACCTCTAAGATCGCAACATTTGAAAAGCTGTGGAAGCAGATCGCGACCTACTTTGAAGGCTATGATGAACATCTGGTATTCGAGGGTATGAACGAAGTCAGCTTCTCCACCAGCGATGCCATGACCTATAATCAGGCGTTTGTAGATACCGTCCGTGCAACCGGCGGCAATAACAAAGACCGTCTGCTGATCTGCACCGCAGACAGCAACAACACCGCAAAGGCACTGTCCAGCAGCTTCTCCATGCCGAAGGACGACTCCAATATGCTGGCGGTTTCCGTACACTATTATGAACCGCCGACGTTCTGCGTTGCAGACACCACTTCCACCTGGGGACATCGGGAAACATGGGGTACTGCAGCAGACCTGAGCAAGGTGGAAAAGGATTTCAATGACCTCAAGACCAAGTTCACTGACAATGGCTATGGCGTTGTGATCGGTGAATACGGTGCATGCAATGCCGACAAGTACGGCGTAAACACCACACCGTATAACAAGGACGAAGAATCCATCAAGGCATTCTATCAGGCAATTGCTTCTACAGCATACAATATGGACGGCATCTGCCCCGTTGCATGGGACGACTCCGACTCCGGTACGATCTGCCTGTTCAGCCGTAAGAATATGAAATGGTTTGACGAAGATCTGAAGAACATCTTCTCCAACATTGCTTCCGGCGGAAATGTAGACCCCGGCAAGCAGAAGACCGACCGTCTGACATTCCAGGCAAGCGACATCGCAGACGGCAGCGATCTGCTGATCGATCTGAAGCCCTACAAGGATTATGGCGTAAACTTGACTTCTGTTGTCATCAACTATACAATTAAGGGCAACAAGGCTTCTTATGGTACCGGCGGTGCGGTACAGTACAACATTATAGACAGCAATGACGGCTCTTCGCACTGGGCATACCAGCCGTATTCGTTCACAGTCGGAGAAAGTGTAACGACAGTAGACATTCCGGCAACCACCAAGGCAACTGATGAGGACGGAAACGAATTCGAAGGCCCGATGGATATGGACTACCTGAAGATCGGTCACTGGTATGACTGGACCGACCCGAAGGGCGGCAAGGTAGAATGGTCTTATGTTGATGTCACTCTGATCTTTGACAACTTCTTCTATGTAGACGGCGATCCGGATCAGACAACAGCAACAACACAGACTACTACCGAAGCACCGAAGACCACTACTACAGAAGCTACCACAACTGCACAGCCGCAGGGCGACCCGATTGGTAAGGCATACTTCATTGGTATGATCGGTGCAGCAAACAACTGGGCAGAGGGCGACGATGAAGGTGCCGCAGTGACACCGATCACCGGCGACGGCACATACAGCGTAGACTGGGACGTTACCGGCGGCGGTACCGATACGGTTCAGTTCCTGGCAGTTGCGATCACACCGGACGGTGAAACCGAAAACTTCACCACCGATACCTTCAAGGGTCTGAAGGTTTCTCTGGACGAAGTCTGGGTTGACGGCGTAAAGATCGAAGATTACACCGTTAGTGAAAAGGCAATCAACACTCACTATTATGAAGGTGAGGGCCCGGGCGTTACCCGACTGTACCTCCACGATGACTGGTCCACCAAGATCAAGGATCTTGCAAGCAATACCACCATTACAAAGGACATTCGCGTAGTATTCACCATTTCCGGCACTGGTCACGAAGGTCCGGCAGTGACTACCACAGAACAGACTACCACCACAACCGAAAAAATTACTACCACTACAACTACCGAAGCAACTACTGAACCGACTACCACCACAACCACTACCACAGCAATTGAAACAACCACCACTGAGGCAACTACTGAAGCGACTACCACTACAACCACTACCACAACACCGGAACCGACCACAACAACGACTGCGGAAACAACTACCACCACCGAAGCAACCACAACTACAACAGAAGCAACCACCACTACCGAAGCAACCACAACCACTCCGGAACCGACTACTACCACAGCAGAAACCACGACTACAACCGTGACGATGCTGACTACCACAGAAACCACTACAACGACAACCACCACCGAAGAAACTACTACCACCACAACTACCACTACTACAACGACAACCACCACTACTACCACCACAACCACGACCACTACCACCCAGTATGAGGGTCCGATGCCGAAAACGCTGTTCGGTGATGTGAACATGGACGGCAGAATCGACATCACAGATGCTGTTCTGCTGAACAAGATGGCAGCTGGTGCAGTTGAAGCAAACCAGTCCCAGCGTCTGAACGGTGATGTCAACGGCAACGGCGAGATCGATTCCGCTGACGGTCTGGTATTGTTTATGTTCGTGATCCAGCAGATCAACACCCTGCCGTATCAGGCAGAAATCTGATCGGTGAAAGGCTGTTAAAAGTTTAGGCAATACCGCACAAAGAGCGTCTGGGGACTTTGCACGCCATCTGCTTGCAAATTTCCCGTCATATTTCACAAAAATGCTCGTGAATACATCAAGTATTCACTCCGCTTTTTGTTTCATCTGACGAAAAATTTGACGACGCATCTGTCGCACAATCTTTGTGCGGTATTGCCTTTATCCGATGATTTTCTCATCATAAAAAGAGCACTGTGTCCTGCATATTGCGGGTACAGTGCTTTTTCTTTTGTGAAAATACAGTCTGCACGGGCGTTTTACATGAGTATGTTCAAGAATGGTATTTTTCACAATATAAAATTTGTGAAAAATGCCGGAGAAGGGGAAAGCTAACGCAATATCTAACAAAAAAGCGGGATTTTACTTAAAAAACAGCACCCAAATCCGGCGGATACTTATCATTATTCCGGAAAGTGTTGTGCCTTTGTGAAATGTGCAACAAAACAAGAAAAGAAATTAGTGGAAATCGTCATGAAAGTCGATTGACTTTTTTCGAAAATCGTCCTATAATAAAGGAAACAGCAATAAACACGCTGTTGATTTTCGTTTTTCAGGAGAATTGGAAAGAGTAGGGAATCCTGCGGAATTCCGCGGAAAACCACTGTTTCTCTCTCCGGAAAAACGATGCAGAAAAGGTGGTGGATACAATGGGTGAAGAACTGCAGGAACAGCTGCAAAACCGGATCCTCTGGGAGAGTCCGTTTGATGTACCGCTGGTGGGGCCGATCCACATCAGTGAATCGGTGGTCATGACATGGTTTCTCATGGCGATCATCATGGTGCTGGTACTGATACTGACACGGAATCTCAAGATCGTACCGGGAAAGCGGCAGGCGTTTCTGGAAATGGCAGTCACATGGCTCACAAACTTCTTTGAGGGCAACATGGGCAAAGCCGGCAGACGCTATGTGCCCTATCTGAGCACTGTGCTGATCTATCTGGGAATCGCCAATATGATCGGCATGTTCGGGTTCGGCATGAAGCCTCCCACAAAGGACATCAACGTCACCGTGGCACTGGCACTGATGAGCATTATCCTCATTGAAGCGTCAACATTTCGGGCTCAGGGCGGCATCAAGGGCTTTTTGAAGTCCTTCACAAAGCCAATGGCTCTGCTGACACCGCTGAATGTGATGGAAATCGCCATTCGTCCGCTGTCGCTGTGTATGCGACTGTTCGGTAACGTACTGGGTGCTTTCGTTGTCATGCAGCTGATCGAACATGTCTGTGGTCTGATTATCCCGATGGTGTTCAGCATGTACTTCGATGTGTTCGACGGACTGATTCAGGCATATGTCTTTGTATTCCTGACATCGCTGTTCATGGCAGAAGGCATGGAAGTCGAGGAGGAGAGTGTGCCGAAGTTACAGCAGGCATAGCTTGCTGAAATCTCACTCGGCAGCTACAGAAAGGAGCGTTCCCCATGATTGGAGCAGGTATCGCAGTATTGACAGGTATCGGTGCAGGACTTGGCATTGGACTTGCCACATCAAAAGCAGTAGAAGCCATTGCCAGACAGCCGGAGGCTGCTGGAGCAATCAACAAGGCACTGCTGCTGGGCTGTGCACTGGCAGAAGCAACCGCCATCTATGGTTTCGTTGTTGCACTGCTGATGGTTATCATGAAGTAAAAAACACGCCCCCGCAAAACAACGCGGGCAGAAAGGTAGGAATTGAAAATGATAGGAGCAGGTATTGCAGTATTGACAGGTATTGGTGCAGGACTGGGTATCGGTCTTGCGACATCGAAGGCAGTGGAATCCATTGCCAGACAGCCGGAGGCTGCCGGAGCAATCAACAAGGCACTGCTGCTGGGCTGTGCACTGGCAGAAGCAACCGCTATTTATGGTTTCGTTGTTGCACTGCTGATGGTCATTATGAAGTAAAAAGACCACCTTCTGAATCTGAGAGAAAGGAGCACGGCTTTTCTTGGAAAAAGCTGTGAGAGTGGATATGTTAGATTTTGATTTTTGGACCATTTTGTTTTCCGTTATCAATATCCTCGTGCTGTTTTTCTTTCTGAAAAAATTCCTTTTCGGCAGAGTAAATGCCATGCTGGAAAAGCGGGCACAGATGGTGCAGGCGGATATGGACGAAGCCAAGCAGCATGCCGCTGATGCGGAAAAGCTGAAGAATGCATATGAGGAAACTCTGAGCGGTGCCAAGCAGGAAGCAAAACAGATCATTGCGACTGCAGAACAGAATGCACACGCACAGGGCAGCGAGATCACTGCCAAGGCTCAACGGCAGGCAGACACGCTCCTCAAAGAAGCACAGAAGGAAATCGAACGGGAACGCCGACAGACACTGGACGGCGTACAGGGCGAGATCGCCGATCTGGCACTGGCTGCCGCTTCCAAGCTGATGGAGCAGAAAGTGGACGACCAGACCAACCGTGAGCTGGTAAACGCGTTCTTGTCTGAGGAAGGAGCAGGAGAATGAACGGTGCAGTGACATCTTATGCAACCGTGCTGCTGACGCTGCCAAATGCGTCAGATGCCGTGGCAGATGCACAGCAAACCTTTCAGAACTGCCCCCTGTTGACGGATTCCCTAAGCAACCCGACGATTTCGGAGGCGGAAAAGTTTGCAGTGATCGACCGGATCTTTCCGGAATCCCTGCGGACCTTCCTGAAGGTTGTCTGCCAAAACGGTCAGATCGACAGCATACTGGAGATTTTTTCAGAATATCAAGCATTGGAACGCCGGCAAAGACATTGTGCTCATGCCGTGCTGGAATATGTAACGCCGCTGACAGACGCACAGCTGACAGCGATGAAAAAAATGATCTGTGCAAAAACCGGCGAACCGGAGGTACAGTTGGAACTGCACCAGAATCCGGAACTGCTGGGAGGCTTTATCCTGCATATCGGCGATGACGAGTATGACCGCAGCGTGCGTTCTGCCGTCCGCAATATGCGAAAGAGCCTGATACGGAGGTGAGGGTAAGACATGAGTACCATGAATGCAAGTGAGATTATATCCGTTTTAAAAAGCGAGATAGAGGACTTCGACCGGAAGTCCGGCGTGCAGGAAACCGGTACAGTCGTTCGTGTGGGCGACGGTATCGCAACGGTATTCGGCATGCAGCATGCCATGTACGGCGAACTGGTAGAATTTGAAACCGGTGTACGAGGCATCGTACAGAACTTGGAAACCAAGACCATCGGTGTCGTTCTGCTGGGCAGTGACTATGGCATTACAGAGGGTACTTCTGTTGTCCGTACCGGAAAGCGTGCCGGTATCGGCGTAACGCAGAAAATGATCGGCAGAGTTGTCGGTGCACTGGGAAACCCGATCGACGGCGGCGATCCCCTGACAGCAGAGGATTATTTCCCGATCGAACACGAAGCACCCGGCGTGGCGTACCGGAAATCGGTCAATGTACCGTTACAGACCGGTATCCTTTCCATTGACTCGATGTTCCCCATCGGACGCGGTCAGCGTGAATTGATCATCGGCGACCGTCAGACCGGTAAGACATCGATCGCTGTGGATACGATCATTAACCAAAAAGGACAGAATGTCATTTGTATTTATGTCGCAATCGGACAGAAGTCCTCGACAGTCGCAAAGATCGTTTCTACCCTGAAAAAGAATGATGCAATGGGGTATACCATTGTCATGTCTGCATCTGCCAGCGAACCGGCTCCGGTACAGTATATCGCACCCTATGCCGGCACGGCGATCGCAGAATATTTCATGAGTCAGGGCAAGGACGTGCTCATTGTATACGATGACCTTTCCAAGCACGCGGTGGCATACCGTGCAATGTCCCTGCTGCTCCACCGTCCGCCCGGGCGTGAAGCTTATCCGGGTGACGTATTCTATCTGCACTCCCGTCTGCTGGAACGTTCCTGCCGTCTGGACGATGCACACGGCGGCGGTTCGATCACCGCACTGCCGATCATCGAAACACAGGCAGGCGACATCTCTGCCTATATCCCGACCAACGTCATCTCCATTACAGACGGACAGATCTTCCTCGAGAGCGAACTGTTCAACGCCGGTATGCGTCCAGCAGTCAACGTCGGTCTGTCTGTATCCCGTGTCGGCGGTGCCGCACAGACCAAGGCGATGAAGAAAGCCTCCGGTCAGATGCGTGTGGATCTGGCACAGTTCCGCGAAATGGAAGTCTTTACACAGTTCAGTTCCGATCTGGATCCTGCTACGCAGGCAATGCTGGATCACGGTCATGTGCTGATGGAACTGCTCAAGCAGCCGCTGTATCACCCTCTGGCAATGTGGAAAGAGGTCGTGATCCTGTCCGCAGCCTCCAACGGTCTGCTGGACGATGTGGCATTGAGCGATCTGCGTTCGTTCCGCGAGGGACTGATGAACTATGTGGAGGCAAATGGTGCGGCGATCGTTACCGAAATGAAAGAAACCGGCAAGCTTTCCGACGAATCCAGAGAAAAGCTGCTGGAACTGGTGCGTACCTATAAGAAGCAGGTGAACTAAAATGGGCAACATGCGTGAGATCCGTGACCGGATCAAGAGCATCAACGACATTATGAAAATCACCAATGCCATGTATTTGATCTCCTCCTCCAAGCTGAAAAAGGCGAAAAAGGATCTGGCGGCAACACAGCCCTATTTCAATAAGCTGCTGTATGCTATGCGGAGTATCCTTTCCCGTGCACCGGAGGACATCGATATGCGGTATTTCGATCAACGGGAGGAGATCAAGCCCGAAGACCGGAAGGTGGGCTATATTGTCATCACTGCGGACAAAGGCATGTGCGGCTCCTATAACCACAATATCATCAAGCTGACAGAGCAGAAAATGGCGGCACACAAGCAAAGTCACCTGTACGTCATGGGACAGGTGGGAAGAATGTACTTCCAGCGGCGTGCCCGTGCCGGAGAACTGGACGTGGATACAGAGTTTATTTATACCACCCAGAACCCTACGCTCTATCGTTCCCGCCGCATTGCGGAGCAAATGCTGAAAGCGTTTGACGAGGGAAAGCTGGACGATGTGTATATTATCTATACCGATATGGTTTCGTCCATTGCCTTTGAACCGAAAATTTTGCAGCTGCTTCCGCTGGATGCAGAGCACTTTGTACAGAGTGAGGGCGAGATCACCAAGCACCATGAGGCAGTGTTCTCCCCCAGCCCGAATATCGTTATGGAGCATCTGACTCCGAACTTTATGAAGGGCATGATCTATGGTGCCATGGTCGATTCGTTCTGTAGTGAACAGCAGGCGAGAATGTCTGCCATGGACTCTGCGACCACCAGTGCGAAGGATATGTTACAGGATCTGTCGCTGCAATATAACCGTGCAAGACAGGCGGCAATCACGCAGGAGATCACAGAGATCGTCAGCGGTGCAAATTCCGCCGAATTGTGAAGACAGGTTCTAAGAACAGCACGACACCAAGCAGTGCTGTCTAAGGCAATACCGCACAAAGAGCGTCTGGCGGCTTTGCACGCCATCTGCTTGCAAATTTCCCGTCATATTTCACCAAAATGCTCGTGAATACATCAAGTATTCACTCCGCTTTTTGTTTCATCTGACGAAAAATTTGACGACGCATCTGTCGCACAATCTTTGTGCGGTATTGCCCTAAGAATTGGAAGGCTCGGCAGCGGCGGAGTCGGCGGGTGTCATCTGATGCCCGCTGTGCCGCCGCCGTCTGGAAAGGAATGATGATATGGAAAAAGGGAAAATCGTGCAGGTTTTAGGACCTGTCATTGATGTGGCATTCCCGGGAAAGCTTCCGATGATCAAGGATGCATTGACCGTCGATAACGGCGGAAAGACCTGTGTCATGGAAGTGGCACAGCATATGGGCAACGGCATCGTCCGCTGCATCAGCCTGTCCTCTACGGAGGGCTTCGCAAAGGATATGGAAGTCACCGCCACCGGTTCCTGCATCAAGGTGCCGGTTGGTACCGCCACACTGGGCAGAATGTTCAACGTGCTGGGCGAAGCGATCGATGATGCCGGTGAAGTCAAGACCGAAGAAAAGTGGCCGATCCACCGTCCGGCTCCGTCGTTCCGCGATCAGAGTCCGGTAGTCGAGATTCTGGAAACAGGTATTAAAGTCATTGACCTGCTGGCTCCGTATGCAAAGGGCGGTAAGGTCGGTCTGTTCGGCGGTGCCGGCGTTGGTAAGACCGTCCTGATTCAGGAACTGATCCACAACGTTGCGACCGAACACGGCGGCTATTCCATTTTCACCGGTGTCGGTGAACGTTCCCGTGAGGGTAATGACCTGTGGAACGAAATGAAAGATTCCGGCGTTATCGAAAAGACGGCTCTGGTATTCGGACAGATGAACGAACCGCCGGGGTCCCGTATGCGTGTGGCACAGACTGGTCTGACCATGGCAGAATACTTCCGTGATGAAAAGCATCAGGACGTGCTGCTGTTTATCGATAACATTTTCCGTTATGTGCAGGCAGGTTCTGAAGTTTCCGCCCTGCTGGGACGTATGCCGTCTGCCGTAGGCTATCAGCCGACACTGGCAAACGAAGTCGGTGAACTACAGGAGCGTATCACTTCTACCAAGAACGGTTCTATCACCTCTGTACAGGCAGTTTACGTGCCGGCAGATGACCTGACTGACCCGGCTCCGGCGACGACGTTCGCACATCTGGATGCGACGACTGTATTGTCCCGTAAGATCGTGGAACAGGGTATTTATCCGGCAGTAGATCCGCTGGAATCCACCTCCCGTATTCTGGAACCGGACGTAGTGGGCGAAGAACACTATCAGGTAGCCAGAAAGGTGCAGGAACTGTTGCAGCGGTACAAGGAATTGCAGGACATTATCGCAATTCTGGGTATGGAAGAACTGGACGAAGACGACAAGCTGGCAGTATATCGTGCCCGTAAGATCCAGAAGTTCCTCTCACAGCCGTTCAACGTGGCAGAAGTCTTTACCGGCCTGCCGGGCAAGTACGTACCGCTGCGGGAAACCATTCGCGGCTTTAAGATGATCGTAGAGGGTGCTATGGACGAACTGCCGGAAAATGCGTTCTTCAACGTGGGCACTATCGACGAGGCAATCGCGAAAGCCGAGAGCATGAAGAAGGAATCGTGAGGGATGTACTATGGCAAACACATTTCAGCTGGAGATTCTGGCATCTGACCGCCCGTTCTATGTAGGTGCGGCAGAGCAGCTAGTGTTTCCGACAGTGGACGGTCTGATGGGCATTTTGCCGGGACATGAGTCCATGGTCACCATTGTCAGCCCCGGAGAACTGAAATATCTGGTGGACGGCGAATGGCACTATGCGGCGATCAGCGAGGGCTTTGCCGAAGTGCGTCGGGACTATGTGCTGGTGCTGGGTGATGCCATCGAACTGCCGGAAGAAATCGATGCCAAGCGTGCCGCAGAGGCTGCCGAGCGTGCGAAAGAACGGCTGCTGCATAAGCAGAGCATTATGCAGTACTATCACAGTCAGGCTGCCCTGAACCGTGCAATGAACCGTCTGAAGATCTCCAAGCGACACAATCATGAAATTTAAATGCAGAGTTTTTGCATGATAGATTGTCAAGTCAAGTGCAACACAATCAGAGAAAAAAATTTTGAAGCACCTCGAAGGGAGTCAGAAAATTAAGACGTT